>ENA-ORMR01000034-ORMR01000034.1-human-gut-metagenome-genome-assembly--contig:-NODE-34-length-167672-cov-41.909377_pt1 | contig 167672 bp, 118 predicted proteins | sample MGYA00242107_ERZ509003 | MGnify/ENA primary metagenome ERZ509003 (study PRJEB26280, sample SAMEA2338699) | human gut metagenome | biome: human gut; feature: human-associated habitat; material...
CCTGATATTTGAAGATAAAATTATTCAAAAACATTTATCCGTACAAATGTACGACCTCCTAAATTCCTAATCTCCTCGCCTCCTTTCCTCCTAATTTCCTAAAAAAATCGCGCCTATCTTCAACAGACGGGCGCGACCTTCATAATCCTCAGGATAGGATTAGCGGACGAATATCTTAAAGGCCTTGCCGGCCTTGTCCACAACAATATTCATCTGTCCTCTTGCAGGGGCGTTCAGGCGAACACCCTGGAGATTGTAGATAGCGGCATTACCTGCCTCTACTTCAACCATTATCGTATCTATGCCGGTCATTTCTGCGGCTTCCATCATTTTTTCGATAAGATCGCGGATACCTGCGGCATCGACAGTATTGGTGTAGGTACCCTCTTCGGCCACATCGGCATATGCCTTGTCGGCGGCAGCCTTGGCAGCGTCGATGGCTTCCTGGATAGCCTTCTGATCCTCGGCAGCATCGTAGCCTGGATAGCTCTCGGCTATTTCGGCAACTGCGTCATCGAGCTCCTTCTGGAGACCGGCGATGATCTCGAGGTCGGCCTTGTAGGCTTCTTCGTTGGCGGCCTTGCGGGCGTCTTCGGCATCCTGAGCGGCCTTGGCGTCGGTCACAAGCTTGGCGATAGCTTCCTTGATGCTGTCGGCATCGACAGTGTTGCTGTAAGTGCCTTCCTTGGCAACAGCCTCGTAAGCGGCGTCGGCGGCAGCCTTGGCGGCGTCGATGGCATCCTGGATAGCCTTGGCGCCGTCAGTGGCGTCGTATGCAGGATAGTTTTCGGCAATTTCAGCCTTGGCGGCGTCGAGCTGTTCCTGGAGGCCGGCGATGGTCTCGAGGTCAGCCTTGTAAGCAGCCTCGTTGGCAGCCTTGCGGGCGTTCTCCACTTCCTGAGCGGCCTTGGCGTCGGCCACGAGCTTGGCTATAGCCTCGTCGATAGCGGGCACCGGCTCGAGGAGTGCGGCATAGCCGGTGGCGGGAGTGCCGTCGGTGTAAGCCTTGTTGAGGGCGGCTTCGAGAGCGTCGATCTGAGCGGTGATATCCTCGCCGGTGAAGTTATCCTTCACGTCGGCGGCCTCTTCAGCTATGGTAGCCAGAGCGTCGGCCAGAGCCTGGCGCAGACGGGCTACCTCGGCCATGGCGGCATCGTAGGGCACCTTGCCGTTCTCAAGACCGATTGCGGCAGTACCGGCATTGAACTGTTGGTTGCCGAGGGCTGTCACGATCACATCCTTTACCTGTATATCGGCATGAGCGTCGGTAAAGGTGGCTGGAGCGGTGACATCGAATGTGAAGACAACATCGCTTTCGGCACCCTGCACGGGCAGATTTATGACATTACCGCCGGCCATGTTGAACATGAGCACGCGGTAGGTGACGCCGTCGGTCTGAGGATATACCAGCAGGTTGATACCCTCTACGCAGCGCGAGGTCATTTTGAACGAGTTCTCGTCGACAGTAAAGCCTTCGGGAACCACGATATCGGCCTGGAAGCCGCTCACGTCGGCGCTGTTCTCAAGACCGAGTGCCACGGTGGCGGGAACCTCGGGGCGCACCACATAGGCGGCCTCCTGTGCTGTGACGGCGAACTCGCCTGCAAGCATAGTCACGGTAGCTCTCACAGTCTCGGGATGCCAGCCCTGCGAGCCGGTACCGTCGGAAAGGGTTATTTCGCTCAAGCGGAGATACTCGGTTTTGTTACGGAGCAGTGCGCCGGGCTCGGCCTGAAGACTGAGCACAAGCACCGGACCCTCGTTGCCCGAGAAGCAACGGTTGGGCTGGAAAGAAATAACACCCATGATGCCGGTCTCACCGTTGTAGACCACCTGCATCGACGAGGCCGCACGTTCGGTCAATTTCTGGCCCACAAGCTTTATGCCGTCGGGAAGCGACAGCGTGAAGTTGAAAGCCGCAATCTCGTCGGTATTGTCGAGCAGCACCGGTACCTCCTGGACGTCGTAGTTCGATACGGTGAAGTCCTCGACATACAGTCTGTTGTCAGCATAGGCTTTGCCTGCAACCGCAAAAGCGCAGAAAAGGCAAAGAACTTTGAGCAGACCGCTGATAGACATTGATTTCATTTGTAAAAATAGATGTTTTGAAACCGTATCCGGCCACCCGGAGCGAGCCGCCGGATACGGGTTCGATGTCAGTTAATTATTTGCGGAGTTCTTTGGTAACAGAACCATCGGAGTGACGGATGATGTTGATGCCACGCTGTACGCGGTCGTACATGCGGCCGGCAGCATCGTAGATAGCTTCCTTGGCAGCGCCCGCACCGTCGATGATAGCATCGATGATGCCCGATGTGCCCGGGTTGCCGAAGCCGTGCAGGTGATACTCGCCATCGGTGAAGAGAACCTCATCAAGGCTGAACGAACCATGGCCCTGAACATCAATGTAGAGCACTGCGCCGTTGTTGCCGGCGATAGCATCGTTCTCCATGTTGAAGATGAGCACACGGGTGGTGTAGGCATCGTGATCGAAGCTCATCACTTCATGACCCTGGGTACGCTCGGTAGCCGATACGCCAACGAGGCTCATGCCTACAGGCAGCTTGATGTCGAGCTGACCGCCGATGAAGGCCGTCGGGTTGTTCACTACCACTGCATAGCGGTCGTTGCCGTCGACTTCGCCCAGGTAAGCGATGCTGCATGCAGCATCGTTGACAACTGCGGCAGGTTTGCTATAGTATCCGAAGCGGTTGTCGTTGTTTACCACGCCGCTCTTGCCGAGCATGAGCTGGATATCGAGGTTGATATCGGCGATGTTGAGGTCACCGTGGTTGTCGATATCAGCAGCTACGGCCTGCCAACGGGTGGCCTCGTTATCATAGAGTTCGGCATATTTTACGCCGTTGCCTACCCAGTCGACGAGCTTCATCACATCCTGAGCGGATACCTTGGTGGCTTCGCGGTCTACAACCACACCGGGGGTGTACTCTGCACCGGCAGCTTTCTCGTCGATCTGCTGCATGGCGTCGATAACACTCTGGAATGTTTTCATGAATTCCTCATACTGAGGCAGCTTGGAGTAGATGAGATTGAACGAGCCGCCGTTGTACGAGTAATTCTCAGTGAAGTTGTAGTAGGCGTTCCAGTAGGTGTTATTGTAGTCTCTCCAGGACCACTTGAGCGAATAACCGTCGATGAGATACTTGCCTACGAGCGATTCGTATGTTTCGGTCAGGGCCTTGTCGGCCTCTTCCTGCAGATACAGTGTCTGGGTGTAGGCAGCCTCGATGGCAACGGTCTCGATAGCGTCGTTGATATCCTTGCCGGTGAAGGTCTTGTAGACGGCGTCGTTGATGGTCGATGCCTTGGTCAGATTCTCTGCGGCAGCCTCGGCTTCGATAGCGGCCTTGAGATCTTTGAGCATGGTCTCGATAACGCCGATCTGACGGCCGTACATCTTGCCGAGACCGTAGCCTTCGACCGTGGCGCTGACTTCTTTGTAGAAGTCGTCGAGCTTGGTCCATTCGGCCATAAGAGCCTCGGCTGCCTGCTGGTTGTAGAGCGACTTGCGGGCAGCGGCGAGTGTGTCGGCACCCTTGTCGCTGACACCGTCGATCTTGCCTTCGACAGCGTCCATGGCGTCTTCGTACTCGTAGCTGTTTACAAGGAGCTTGTCGCCTTCGGCCTCCCAGTTGTCCTTGATATTTTCGAGTTCCGACTTGAGAGCCCCGAATTCAGGATCGAGTTTGTCGTGAACAGCGGCAACGAGAGCATCGTGGTCGGGATCGTCCTCGGGCACGAGTTCGTCGAGTGCACTGACAGCTTCGTCGATCTGCTTTTCGATGTTGGCCTTCTGATCGGCGAGATCCTGCTGGATAGCGGCGAGGTCAGAAGCGGCACCTTCGGGGTTGAGCTTCTTATAGGTGTCGAGGATGGTTTCGAGTTGCTCGGTAACCAATACGGGGAAGTCGACTGCAAAGCCCTTGTCGCCGCGGCCGGCATATTCCTCGTACCATGCAGTTACATCCTCGATGGTTTTGTATTCCTCGGCGAGGTCGGCAATAGCGGCGCCGTTGGCAACGGCCGTATTGTAGGCCACCTTGGTATTGTCGATCCAGGTCTTGAGAGTGGCGAGACCGGCTTCGTCGGCGGCAATCTTCTTGGCCTCGAGAGCCTGCATGATCTCTTCGCTTGCCTGCTCGAACTCGCTCTTGAAAGTTTCGCCGGCAATAGCTTCAGAGGGCTTGTCGCCGAGGTTCTCCTTGAGAGCCTTGAGAAGGTCTTCGGGATCGGGAGTTACGCTCACGGGAGCATCGAGGGTGTAGCCTGCGATGTACTCGTTGAGGTTGTCGACCAGTTCCTGGAGATCCGATACCTGGCCCATGTAGCCGTCGTAGATCTCTTTGTACTTCTGGCTGTCCTGAGCGGCCTTGACCATCTGCTCGAGGGCGGCGCGGTAGCCTTCGAGCTCGGCAATATATTTCTTGAGATTGTTGATAAGAGGATTCTTCTCGTCGACAGTGTTAGCTGTTTTGTCGAGATCTATCATCTTGTCGCGAACATCGTCGAATTTGTCGATGTCGGCCTTGACGGCACCGTTAGCGATCATAACGTCGCGGAGTTCGGCAACCGAAGGAATAGCTTCGACTGCGGGCTCGGTTTCGGTAGCGTCCTTGCCGGGACGGCCGTTGAAGTTGAGGTCGTACTCGGCAGCCCACTTGGCGTCGACGGCGGCGGTGATGGCTACGGTGAAGTCGATACCGGCGAACTTGTCTTTGGCCACATTGTTCATGGCCTTGCCCAGAGGCAGAGTCTGCTTATCGTCGTTGATATAGTCTTCGGCGGCAGCGAGAATGTCGCTGATGCCCTTGAGACCGGCAACTGCCTCTTCGCTTGTGAGGCCGGCGGTTTCGAGAGTAGCGATGCTTGCGCTGATACCGTCGGTATATTCCTTCACCTTGGCATCGTAGTACTGCTGAGCGGCAGTGTTGGCATCGGTGTTCAGACCGTTGTAGAGAGCCTGCAGCTTGGCGAGCTCTGCGGCCTGGTCGGCAACAAGCTGTTCGTACTCGGCCTTGTACTGCTCGCTTTCGGGCAGATATTCCTTGGCGGCGTTGGCCTTGGAGATAAGGGCGGAAATCTGAGCATTGAGGCTCTGGATGGCAGGCAGCACGTCGTATACCTCGGCATAGTTTGCCACGAGGTTGTACTTGGCGTCGAGCATCCATTCGCGATAGCCGGCCAGAGTGGTAAGCTCGTTCTTGTAGAAGTTGTAGAGACTTACGGCATCGAGATATCCGTCGTTGAGCTGCTTGTTGACAGCGGCCCACGGCGAAAAGTCGGCGGTGATAGCGTTGTTCTGATCGATGATGGCGGCGTCGTAGCCGTCGGTGTATTCCTTGGCGATATCGTCAGCAGCATCGCGGATAGCCTTGTAAGCGTTGGTTATTTCGGTGTTGGCAGCCACGGAGTTGCCCTTGCCGTAGTTTTCGGTAGCCTTGACATCGTTGGCGATAAGGCTGTCGTTGAGGAGCGCTTCGAGCTGCTCTACCCAGTCTTCGACTATGCCCTGATACTCAGCTTCCTTCACATTGTCGAGGATAGCCTGCACGTGGTCGCGGGTAATGCCCGAATCGCTGATCTGGTCGGAGTATGCCTTCCAGTTGGCCTGCATCTTGGCTTCCATGCCTTCGAGGCTGTTGAGCTTCTGCTGTGCGGCGTCGGCCTGAGCCTTGGCGGTTGTTTCGTCGAGACCGGCTTTGGAATTGAATGCATCGTCGATAACTTTCTGGATATCTTTCACATTCGCCAAGCCTTCGATTTCAGCCTGATAGAAGTCAACAGTGGCTTTGGCGCTGCCGTTGATATTCTTGTTTGCTTCGGTGGCTGCGGCTGCGGCTGCGGGAATCTTGTCGAGGACGTCGGAAACCGAAAGATAGTGCTGAACGTTCAGATAGAGATCGTTCATTGCCTTCATCTGTGTCTCGACGGCCTTGTCGGCTTTAGTGCAGTCGGCGGTATTACCGTCGGCGGGAACAACAACCTTGCCGAGAGCGTCGCCGATTTCTTTGAACTTGACGCTTGTCTTCAGGCTCTCATGCTTCTCCATGAAGCCCTGAAGCTCAGCCAGACGGTCTTTGGCGAAGTCGAGGTTGGCCTGGGTAGCCTCGTTGTTCCACTTATTCTGTGCGGCAACGATATCGGCGGCCTTGCCCTGGAGATCTTTGGCAAGAACTTCAGCCTTCTCGAGGCTGGCATTGCCCACGGCGGCAGCAGCGGCAAGATAGAGATCTTTGAAACCATCTTTCTTGGTAAATGCAGTTTCGAGATCGGTATATGCCTTTACCTTGGCCGACTGGAAAGTCTCACCGGTTTCAGCGCAGTATTTCGCGTCGATAACGGCCTTGAAAGCAGCGAGATTGTCGAGAGCTTTGACAAGTTCGTCGTGGGTAGCGGTGAAAGCTTCGAAGAAAGCCTTGGAGCCGTTTTCGAGGCTTGTGATAGCGGCAGCGGTTTCCTGCACGGCATTTGCATCGGCCTTCAGGTCCTCGGCTTCGTTCATATCGGCAATAATCTTGTCGATAGCGGCCTGAACGGCTGCATACTGAGCGTCGAACTTATTGGTCGGAACGGCGTATTCGGGATATTTGGTACCGTTGAGGGTCTTGAACGACTCGGCATTGGCGTCCTTGATCTTGTTGAGATCGGCCTGCAGACCGGTCACGATGCCATAGTCGCCGTCGAGGAACACCTTGATGGCATCGAGAGCGTCGTTCACAGCCTTTACATCGGCATCGTAGCTTTCGCCGGGAAGTGCGGTCTCGCTGTAGGTCTTGTCGAGGTAAGCCTTGAAAGCGTCGATAGCCTCGGTGGCGGTGGCAAGAAGCTCTTTGTACTGCTCGGTGAGAGCGGCGGGCATAGCGGCGTTGACACGTGCCTCATAGCCCTTCATCACTGCATCCCAGCCGGTATTTTCGGCAGCATACAGCTCATAGCCTGCGTCATAGGCGTCATTCTGAGCCTCGGCAAAGCTCTGAGCATCGGCCACCACCTGGTTCATCTCGGCGATGGCTTTATTTATATTTTCAGTGTAGCCATCCACACCCAGCGAAGCGTCCACTTCCTCGAATGTGGAGGGCTGGGTTATGGTGTTATTGATGGTCTGCAATTTGGTAAGCCATGTGGTCTTGTTCGACGCATAGACGTCGATACCGCCGTAGTTTTCGGAATCGATGATAGCACCGATGTTGGCAACGGCATTGAGATATGCGTTCTGAGGCTTGAGATCGGCATATACCTTCTCGATGTCCTTGAAGATAGTAACTGCAACGACATCGTTCTCGTATTTGGCCCACTTTTCGTTGAGGTCGGCCTTGATAGTAGCGATCGTCTCCTTGAAACCGGTGATATCAACGAGTTCGGTTGCATCCTTGAATGCGGCTTCGACATCGGCCTGCAGAGCCTTGATGGCCTCGAGAGCGGCCTCGGCACCGGGAAGGTTGGCTTCCTTGACATCCTTATTGGTGTCCTTGTCGTTGAGAGCGGCGATGAGCACATTCACACCCTTGCTGCTGTCGGCGCTGCCGGTAGTGTTGTTGAGCAGCCACTCGATACTGTTGTTGAGGCTCTTAAGATTGTCGGTGTTGGTAGTAGCGATATCGTATGCCTCGTTGGCGGCTTCTGCTTTGGGATTGAATGCCTCTACTTTAGTCTTAAGAGCTGCAATGCGGTTTTCGATCTTGGTGAAGAGATCGGCAAAGCTTGTAGCGTTTGCTTTTGCATAGTAATCGACGAGGGCCTGCACCGATACTGCCTGACCGGCATTGGTATCTTTTTTGCCGAGAGTTGTGATCAGTTCGTTAAGAGCTGCGCGCTCGTCGGTGATAACTTTCTGCTCAGCTACGAGTTTGGCGTCGGCCTTGGGGTCTTTAAGCTCCACGAAACCCGTGCAAGCTTCTGCAAGAGCAGCGGTAAAATCTTCGCCCTTCTTGCTGAAATCCTCTACAAAAGTGAGCTGGCCACCTGTGAAACCGAATTCCAGAGAAGCATTGACAGCGGAAATGGTGATGGTAATATCGCCGCTGGCAGCGAGCTCGAACACGCCGTCTTCGTCGACAGTGGCACCGGCGACTGTGTATGCGGCATTGTTGAGGTTGGCAAACGAAATTTTATACTTGCCGGCGGGAAGACCTTTTACCTCCTGGGAAACGGATCCGACACCAACTTTGCAAGTCACGGTAGTTCCGTTTACGGTGACGTTACCTTCGCCGATGGCGGGATTTTCCCAGGCATTGGCTTCGGGAACTGTCAGCGCAACATTCGCAAGAGCAGGAAGCGCGGCAGGCACTGTGCATACGAGCGAAAGAAGTAATTTTTTCTGCATACTATTGACAGATGAATGATTATTGATAATGATGTTTAGTAATTTCTAATGCGAGGACAGAGTTAATATCCTTACAGTAGAGAGAGTTGTGAGTTTGTTTTTTTGACTGTTTTCTATTGTTTTCGTAGGAATATTGAATCGTTTTTCATGTATTGCCGCCCTTTTATCTGGGGCTTCTATACAAGATATGCGATGCAAAGGTACACATTTATTAACTATTTACCCCCCCAATTGTTAATAATCATTAACAATTGCAATGCCTCGTTAATTTCGAAATTTTTTAACATTTTCAAATGCCATTTTCAGCCCAAAGCGAAAAATGAAGAGAAGGCAATGACACCGGGTAGCGGTAAGAGAGCTTAGCCCCGGGGTAAGGGCGCCGAAGGCCGTCCGCAACCCGGCCGTCCACCCCCGAGGCCTCCGCCAGGAGGCCGATTTCGAATAGCCCGGCATGCCAACGCGCATGCCGGGGAAAAAACACCCGACGACATCAAGGCCTCCGCCAGGAGGCCGATTAACGGCCCGCCCCCCGCAAAAAATAATCAGCCTCTTCCAGAGGCTTTTTCCGTGTCGGCACCCTAAACCCCTGCATGCCGGGCTATTCATAATCAACCTCCTGCGGAGATTTTCCATAGCCAACGGATATTCAACCGCTGAACGCGGTTGCAATTCCATATATACCTGAAAACCTATGGTATGGTCTCCTGACGGAGCCCAAACCATAGGCTATGTGAATATTAAAGCGCTATGCGCTTCCCATCCGCGCATCCACGGCAAACGCAAATTGAAATCAGCGCCACGGCAAGCGCAAAGCGCTTGAATATTCACACAGCCTGGGGTTTGGCCGCCGAATGGCGGACATACCCCAGGAATCTGCACCCCCACCCCACCCAACCGCGGCCAGCGGTTGAATACCGCAGCCCAGACGCCGTTGTCCGACTCCTACAGAGTCGCATCGTTGGTAGGTGGCGCCCTAAAACCCGGGTTGCGGGCGGCCTCACGGCCCCCATAACCCGGGCCTAACATCTTCCACCACTACGTGGTGCGCCGGCTCGCAACGTTGCCCCACCCCCGGGGCCTCCGCCAGGAGGCCGATTAACGGCCCGCCCCCGGCAAAAAAATAATCAGCCTCCTACAGAGGCTTCCCTTGATGAAACCCGAATAACCCCGGCATGCACGGCGGCATGCCGGGCTATTCATAATCAACCTCCTGCGGAGGTTTCCATGCCCGACACCACCGCTGCATGACACCACAAAACAAGGAGGGCGGGAACGTATGCTCCTGCCCTCCTGATTTCATAATTTCCTAAATTCCTAAACCGCCTAATCTCCTAAGCGCGCGAGGGCGGCCTTGATGCGGCGCATGGCCTCGACGATGTTCTCGTCGGAGGTGGCGTAGCTGAGACGGATGTAGCCGGGGGCGCAGAAAGCGGCGCCGTCGACGGTGGCCACATGAGCCTCGTTGAGCAGATACATGGCCAGGTCGCCCGATGTGGCTATGGTGCTGCCGTCGGGGGCTTTCTTGCCGAGATATGCGCTGACCTCGGGGAAGAGATAGAACGCACCCTGCGGCTCGTTGACGCCGAGACCGGGAATCTCGCGGGCCAGACGCACCACCAGGTCGCGGCGGCGCTGGAAGGCGCGGCGCATCTCCTCGACACATTCCTGCGGACCGGTATATGCAGCTTCGGCAGCCTTCTGGGCTATCGACGAGGCGCCCGATGTAAACTGGCCCTGGAGCTTGGTCACGGCCTTAGCGATGTCGAGAGGCGCTGCGCAGTAGCCGATGCGCCAGCCTGTCATGGCATAGGCTTTCGACACACCGTTGATTACCACTGTACGCGCTGCCGTCTCGGGGAAGGATGCCAGCGACACGAAGCTGCCGCCGGTGTAGTTGATGTGCTCGTAGATCTCGTCGGCTATTATCACAATCTGCGGATAGCGGGCAAGCACATCGACGAGGGCCTGCAGCTCGGCGCCGGTGTATACGCTGCCGGTGGGGTTCGAGGGCGAGCACAGTATGATTGCCTTGGTGCGCGGTGTGATGGCGGCCTCGAGCTGAGCGGGCGTCATCTTGAAGTCGCTGTCGATGCCGGTGGGCACCTCGACGGTGATACCTTCGGCGAGCTTCACCATCTCGACATAGCTCACCCATGCCGGTGTGGGGATAATGACCTCGTCGCCGGGATTGACAACCGTGAGGACAACATTGCATAGGGCGTGCTTGGCGCCGTTGCCTACCACGATCTGCGTCGGCTCGAAGGCGAGACCGTTCTCGCGCGAAAGCTTGTCGGCGATGGCCTTGCGCAGGCTCATGTAGCCGGGCACGGGGCTGTAGAAGCTGAAATTGTCCTCTATGGCCTTGACAGCGGCTGCCTTGATATGCTCGGGAGTGAAGAAGTCGGGTTCGCCGACCGACAGGTTGATCACGTCGACACCCTGAGCTTTGAGTTCGGCGCTTTTCTGCGACATCGCCAGGGTCTGCGATGCGGCCAGAGCCTTTATTCTGTTGGAAATTTCCATTCTGTTAAGAGGTTAGGTGATTAAGAAATCAGGAAATTAGGAGATTAGGTGATTAAGAAATCAGGAGGTTAAGAAACTAAGAAATTAAGAGGTCAGGTGATTGGGATATCTGCTTAAAAAGCCTGTCTTCCTAACTTCCCAATCTCCTGATATCCTAAACTCCTAAAAGATTATTTGCGGCGCTTGGCCTGCTGGCGCTGAGCGGCCTGGGCCTGACGCTGGGCTTCTTCGAGGCGTGCCATCCAGCCGCTCTTCTTGCGGGGCTTTTTGGCGTTGGCGAGCATTTCGGCGCGTACCTTCTTCTCGTTGACAACCTTGCGGAAGATCCATGTCTGGATGATGGTGATGAGCAGCGACAGGAGGTAGTAGTAGCTCAGACCCGAAGCGTAGTCGTTGAAGAAGAAGAGGAACATTACCGGCATCACATACATCATACCCTTCATGCCGGGCATACCCGAGTTAGGCTGGTTCTGCATGGTGACGCGCATATACACGATATTGACGATGGTCATCAGAAGGCAGAAGAGGCTCACCTGGTTGCCATAGAACGGTATGGTGAATGGAAGAGTGAGAATAGAGTCGGGCGCCGAGAGGTCGTGGGCCCAGAGGAAGGACTGTCCGCGAAGCTCGATGGCCGAGGGGAAGAACGAGAACATGGCGATGAGCACGGGCATCTGCAGCAGCATGGGCAGGCAGCCCGAGAAGGGGCTTGCACCGGCACGGCTGTAGAGCGCCATGGTTTCCTGCTGGCGCTTCATGGCGTTTTCGTTGCCGGGATACTTGTCGTTGATTTCCTTGATTTCGGGAGCGAGCACGCGCATGCGGGCCTGGCTCTTGAAACTCTTGAAGGTGAAGGGGAAGATGATGATCTTGATGAAGATGGTGAGCAGCAGGATGATGATGCCGTAGTTGCTGATGAACTTGCTCAGGAAGTCGAACACGGGCACCACGATCCAGGTGTTGATCCAGCGGAATATACCCCAGCCCATGGGGATGATGCGGGTGAGCGACAGATCCTCGTCGTGGCCGAGGGTGTCGTCGAGGTCGGAGAGGATGTTGTAGTCGTTGGGGCCGAAGTAGAAGTCGAAGGAGGCGGCGTTGCCGTCGGCGGAGGAGTAAGGCACGGTGGCCTTCATGTCCATATCCTTGAGATAATCGGCGGTCTTGATGTTGACCGATGCGAGTTCGGCCGAGGTAAACGGCTCGCGGGCAATGAGCACGCTCGAGAAGAACTGGTTCTTGAAAGCCACCCAGCGCAGATGTCCGGCGAGGCTCTCGTGGTCGTCGCTGCCGGCCGAAAGCTCGTCGACGCCTTCGCCCACATATTTATAAGCGATGGCGCTGTTGCGCTCCTCGAAGGTGCGGCCGCGCTCGTTGCGGGCCATCTTCTGGTGCCAGTCCATCTCCATGCTCACGGTGCTCGGAGGCACGATGGCGTCCATGCCTTTCTGCACCACATCCATGCGCACCACATAGCCCTCGCCGAGGGTGTAGCGTATGCCCCACACGGCGCCGGGAGCGGGAGCGAGCGACAGGAATACGGCGCTGTCGCCCTCGGCCTCGACGGTGAAGTTGAAGTCGCGGGTGTCGATGCGCTGGTCGCGGGTGTTGAAGCGGAAGGAATATCCGTCGGTGTCGTGGCCGAAGAGCACTATGTCGGCCGGTTCGGGACCGACCTCGGTCTTGTATTTCTTCAGAACCACGCGCGATATGAGGGCGCCGCGGCTGTCGATGTCGAGACGCACGTCGTCGTTCTCGAGGGTGGTAACGGTATTTTCGCCGCCGAGATAGCGGGCGAAGCCTTCGTAGCGGGCCGAATTGTCGATAACGGTACGCACGGCAGCTGCGGCGCGGGCGGTCTGCGCGTTGGTGAGCGCCGAGCGGTTGCCCAGAAGCTCGGCGATGTCGGCTGTGGTGCCGCCGGCGTCGACGGTGCCCGACAGGCCGGCGACGCTGTCGAGGGTCAGGGAGAGTGTGCCGTCGGAGAACAGTACACGTCCGTTGCCGTCGGCGGTGCCCATGGTGCGCACGGCGGCGGCAAGAGCGCTGCTGTCGGCGGCGGTGAAGGGTGCCACGGCAGGTCCGTTGTTCTGCGAGGCTTGCGCGGCGGCCGCTTCGGCACGTTCGCGTTCGGCGGCGATATCGGCCTCCGAAGGCTTCATGAAGTACATGAAGCCAAACATGATTATGGCCATCAGAACGAGGCCGGTGATAGTGTTTTTATCCATTCGTCGGTTTGTGTGTTTCGTTTCGGTATTCTATGGCCGCGTTGACAAAAGCGGCGAATATGGGGCTCGGCGAAAGAACCGTGCTGCTGTACTCGGGGTGATACTGGGTGCCGACATACCATCGCTTGGACGGCATCTCGACAACTTCGACCAGATGCGAGCCCGGGTTTTCGCCCGCACATACCATGCCGGCCTCCTCGAAGCGCGCGCGGTAGGCGTCGTTGAATTCGAAGCGGTGGCGGTGGCGTTCGCGCACCAGGTCGGTGCCGTAGGCCTGCGCGGCCCTGGTGCCGGGGCGCAGACGGCAGTCGAACGCGCCCAGACGCATGGTGCCTCCGAGATTCGATATGTTCTTCTGCTCTTCCATCAGGTCGATCACCGGATGCGGAGTGTGCGGATTCATCTCGGTGGAGTTGGCGTCATCGAGACCCAGCACATCGCGGGCAAACTCTATGACCATGCACTGCATGCCCAGGCAGATGCCGAAGGTGGGCACATCGTGCTCGCGGCACCACTTCAGCGCCACGAATTTGCCCTCGATGCCGCGCTGGCCGAACCCGGGAGCGATTATTATGCCGTCCATGTCGCCGAGCTTTTCACCGGCGTTCTCCGGGGTGAGTTTCTCGGAGTGGATATACACCAGATTGAGCTTGCGGCCGGCGTAGGTGGCGGCGTGGATGAGGGCCTCGCTTATCGATTTGTAGGCATCCTGCAGCTCGACGTACTTGCCGACGAGACCGATGCTGACGGTTTCTGTGGCGTTGTCCATCTTGTCGATAAAGTCGAACCACGGCTTCATGGCCGGCTCGCCCTCGAAAGGCACGCCCATCTTGCGGAGCACTATCTCGTCGAGCTGCTGGGCATGCATGCGCAGAGGCACCTTATAGATAGAGTTGACATCCTGCGACTGCACCACCGATTCGGGCGATACGTTGCAGAACAGGGCTATCTTGCGGCGCATGTCGTCGGGAATTTCCTTCTCGGTGCGGAGCACCAGCACGTCGGGCTGTATGCCAAGCTCCTGAAGCGACTTCACAGAGTGCTGTGTGGGCTTGGTCTTGAGCTCTTTGGCTGCCGCGATAAAGGGCACGTAAGTCAGGTGCACGCAAAGGCTGTTCTGACCCAGTTCCCAGCGGAGCTGACGCACGGCCTCGAGGAAGGGCAGCGACTCGATGTCGCCCACGGTGCCGCCTATTTCGGTGATTATGAAGTCGTAGTCGCCGGTATTGCCGAGAAATTTGACACGGCGCTTTATCTCATCGGTAACATGAGGCACTATCTGCACGGTTTTGCCCAGATAGTCGCCGCGGCGCTCCTTGTCGATTACACTCTGGAATATGCGTCCGCTGGTCACGTTGTTGGCGCGGGTGGTGTGCACGTTGGTGAAACGCTCGTAGTGTCCCAGGTCGAGGTCGGCTTCATGGCCGTCTTCGGTAACATAGCATTCGCCGTGTTCGTAGGGATTGAGGGTACCCGGGTCGATATTGATATACGGGTCGAATTTCTGAATTGTCACCCTGAAGCCACGGGCCTTGAGAAGGCAGGCCAGCGACGAGGAAATAATTCCTTTGCCCAGCGACGACACTACGCCGCCTGTGACAAAAATGTATTTGGTGTGCACGACTTAAATAAGTTAAGAAAGTGATATTTTAAGCTGAGTGACTTGTTGTTAGCCGGACTGCGGGCACACTCGCGGGCGCACCCTCCAATCCAAGCTGCAAAAGTAGCAAAAAAACTCCCAAATCACAAGCCTCACGCATGCTCCGGGGGCGATATGGGGCAGGAATGCGATTTTTTTACTATTTTTGTCGGAGATAGAACCACCTGAAACCATGATTAGACGATTTCTTACCGCTTTGCTTTTAGTGCTCCCCTGCGCCGTGATGTCGGCAGGAACGCACGATGAACTTGTACGTGAATATATTACTCCCGCCCGCATCATACCGCTGGCCGACAGCCTTGCCGCAGGCGCAGCCAATGCCGGGGCCCTCCTCAGGCCCTTCGACGGTCAGCTTGCCGTGGCCTCGCCCGATGTGTGCGTGCTCTCCACGCACCAGGGGCGCCGTGCCGCCGTGCTGCTCGACTTCGGCCGCGAGCTCTGCGGTGCCGTGGAGCTTGCCGCTCCCCTGCGCGGCAGCCAGAAGGCACTTAAGGTGCGGATATGCCTTGGCGAATCGGTGAGCGAGGCCCTGAGCGATGTCAGCGCTCCCGGCGCCACCGCCACCAACGAGCACTCGCTGCGCGACTTCACCGTGGCGCTGCCCTGGCTCGGCACCGTCGAGCTGGGCAATTCGGGCTACCGCTTCGCATATGTCGAACTTGTCGAACCCGACGCCGAGCTGCCCCTGCGAGCCGTGCGCGGCGTGGCCCGATACCGCGATCTGCCATATCTCGGATCGTTCAAAAGCAGCGATCCGCGCCTCAACGACATATGGGCTACCGGCGCATATACCGTGCATCTGAACATGCAGAACTACCTGTGGGACGGCGTGAAGCGCGACCGTCTGGTATGGGTGGGCGACATGCACCCCGAGGTCATGACCATAGCAAACGTATTCGGCAACTACGACGTGGTGCGCAAGAGTCTCGACTTCGCCCGCGACACATCGCCGCTGCCCGGGTGGATGAACGGCATCGCCGCCTACTCGATGTGGTGGATAATCATACACCGCGACCTGTGCCTCTACTCGGGCGACACCGACTATCTCGCCGCCCAGACCGACTACTTGAAGCGCCTCATCGACTGCTTCGACGCCGGTCTCGACGGCAACAAGGAGAACTACCGCGAGGGGCAGCGTCTGCTCGACTGGCCCACATCGGAGATGCCCGAGGTAATACACTCGGGCTACCAGTCGCTGCTGTCGATAGCCATGGAAGCCGCCGCCCAGATAGGCGAATGGACCGGCGACAAGGACCTCAAGAGTAAAAGCAAGGCTCTGCTGTCGAAGGTGCGCTCGCATGTGCCGCCCACGGGAGGCGCCAAGCAGTCGGCGGCCTTGGCCATACTGGCCGATATGAGCCGCAATCAGCAGACCGACCGCAACATTATTCTCGACGGTGAAGCCCGCGGATTTTCCACATTCTACGGCTACTATATGCTCGAAGCCCTTGCCAGTGCCGGTGCGTATGCCGATGCCATGAGCATAATGTCGCAATACTGGGGCCGCATGCTCGACCTCGGCGCCACCACTTTCTGGGAAGATCTCGACTACGCCGACGCCATGAAAGCCGCCCGCATCGACGAACCCGTGCCCGCAGGAGCGTTCGACATCCACAAATCGTCGGGCGCCTACTGCTACCGCGGCCACCGGCACAGTTTCTGCCACGGATGGGCGTCGGGACCGACGCCGTGGCTGTCGCGCCACGTACTGGGTGTGCGTCCGGCGGCTCCCGGCTTCAGCGAGGTGGTCATCGACCCGCATCTGGGTACGCTTGAGGCTGTCGAAGGTACCGTGCCTACACCCCGCGGCATTATCAGCGTGAAACACCGCCGCCGTGCCGACGGCTCTGTAGAAAGTGAAATTCAAGTACCCGAAGGCGTAAAAATAGTATCGAAATGAACCGATCAAGCAGACTCATAACCGTAATTCTCGCAGTATTTTCTATCTTCATATCCGCCGAAGCCTCATCCGTACTCGAAGATGGCTTCGCCGCTCCGCCGGAACAGGCCCGCGCCCGCACATGGTGGCACTGGCTCAACAGCAACGTCACCCGCGAGGGCATCCGCGCCGACCTCGAGGCCATGAAAGCCGCCGGCATACAGGAAGCGCAGCTTTTCAATGTCGACGCCGGTTTCCCGCAAGGCCCGGCGACCTATATGAGCGACGAGTGGTTCGGTCTTTTCCGCTATGCCGCCGAAGAGGCCGCGCGCCTTGGCATGGAACTTGCATTCCACAACTCGGCCGGATGGGCCAACTCTGGCGCTCCGTGGGTCACCCCGGCCGACGCCATGCAGAAAGTTGTTTACACCGAAACGGCTGTCGCCGGCGGCAGGAAAGTACACATGGCTCTTGAGCGGCCCGAGGCCGTGCGACAGTACTACAGCGATATCGCCGTAGTGGCATTTCCGAAGCCCGAGGGAACACACCGCATTCCCGATCTCGATTTTAAAAATCTTTCGGGCCGCATCCGCAACCATCTGTGCCCCGACACAGCGGCTGTCGGCAACGCCGCTGTGGTAGCTCCCGGCAGCATGCTCGATTTATCGTCGAAAATGTCGGCCGACGGCATTCTCGACTGGGACGCTCCGGCAGGCAACTGGGTAGTGCTCCGCATAGGCCACACCACCACAGGTGTCGAAAACCATCCGGCCCCGGAAGGCGGCCGCGGACTGGAAATCGACAAAATGAACGCCGCCGTCACCGACAAATACTGGCAGAACAGCGTTCAGCCCCTGCTTGACTGCCTCGGCGAACTCGCAGGCACAACTGTGGCCAACTGCATAGTCGACAGCTACGAATCCGGTACATGCAACTGGACTCCGGGCTTCGACGCCGAATTCTCGCGCCGCCGCGGCTACGATTTCCGGCGCTTCCTGCCCACATTCGCAGGCTACTACGTCGACAGCCCCGAGGTGACCGAGCGTTTCCTGTGGGACTACCGCCGCACCGTCGGCGATCTCATAGCCGACAATTACTACGGCCGTTTCCGCGAACTCTGCCACAGCCACGGTCTGAAAGTGTCGGTAGAGCCTTACTGGGGTCCGTTCGACAGCATGCAGGTGGGCGACCGCGGCGACTTGCTCATGTGCGAGTTCTGGAGCGGCCTGCTGTCGGCCTTCGACTCGGCTAAATTCGTGTCGTCGGCAGCACACCTCAACGGCAGCCCCATAGTCGGCGCCGAGGCATTCACCTGCTACGGCGGATGGAACATATATCCGGCCCAGCAGAAAGTGGTGGGCGACAAGGCCTGGGCCGAAGGCATCAACCGCTTCATCATGCACACCTATGCCCATCAGCCATGGAATGTGGGGCCAGGCCTGGCAATGGGCGGATACGGATGGGACTTCAACCGCAACAACACATGGTGGCGCCCGGGCAAGAGCTATCTCGACTATATTGGCCGTGCGCAGTTCCTGCTGCAACAGGGCCGCAACGTGGCCGATGTGCTTGTATTCGTGGGCGAAGAGTCGCCCAACAACGCCTTCCAGATGCCCGAAATAAAACGCGCCGGCTACGACTACGACCTCATCGGCGCCGACCAGCTTCTCTCTCTCACCTGCCGGGACGGCTATGTGTGCGGCAAGGCCGGTAACCGCTACAAAGTGCTCGTGCTGCCCGACAGCAAGTGGATGCGCCCCGAACTGCTTGCCAAAATCGAATCCCTGGCCGAGGACGGAGCCACAATCATAGGCACCATACCCGATAAATCGCCGAGCCTCGCCGGATATCCCGCCTGCGACCGCGAGGTGGCTCGCATTGCCGCACGTCTGCGCGAACGCGGTCTTGTCCGCGATATCACAATCGGCCGGGCGCTCGAAACAACAGCACCCGACTTCCGCACGGAAGGCAAATCCGACATCAGCTTCCTTCACCGCAGCACCGGCGAAGGCGAGGTCTATTTCCTTGCCGACGCCACACCGGTGCCGCATGTGGAGCTGTGCACCTTCCGTGTGTCGGGACTGAGGCCCGAACTATGGGATGCACGCACCGGCAAAACCGCCGAAGCCCCCGTATGGACCGACAATGCCGACGGCACGGTGACAGTACCGGTGCCCTTCGACCCCGAAGGCTCGGTGTTCGTGCTGTTCCGAAAACCGGTGCCGGCGCAACACATGGTGGCAACCGAGGTAGAGCTGAAACGCCCCGCTCCAGTCATGCTGCCCGATCTGGAGATTCTGTCGGCCGAATACGGCACTTTCCTGCCTCACGGCCTGGCCGACGTCACCGAAGCGGTGGCCCAGAGAGTGCACGACGGCCGCCTCAAGGTAGGTGCCGGCTCGCATCTGTCGCAATTCGACCCGGCGCCGGGATATATCAAGGAACTGAGAATACAGTACCGCAGCAATGGCACCGTCGGCGAAATTTCGGCTTCCGAAGGTGAGCAGATTGAACTCGATGTCCCTGCCGATTTCGCGGTTCTCAATGCCGTCTACGGCAAATTCGACCTCGCCATACGCGGTGTACCCGCCTGCTATCCGGTAGTCGATGTCAAAGACCGCGTCGCCGCCCTTGCCGCTGCCGGAGAAATGTTCATCGAAGCCGACGAAACCCTTGCCGGAGGAAAACATACCGACGGCGACCGCAACGAACTGCGCGTAGTCTATTCGACCGCAGGGAAAATATGCTCCCGCTCCGTGCCGCAGGGCGAAACCCTCTCACTGGCCGTGCCTGCCGCATCCGACCGCCTGGTGTGCGAGAACGGCCGAGAAACATGGCTCACGCCCTACCCCGGCACCATAGTATGCCGCCGGTCCGACGGTAGCACTTCGAAGAAGACCGTTAAAACAGTTCCGGCTCCGCTCGCGCTCAACGGCACGTGGCACATAGATTTCGGAGGTGAATTTGCCATCGATACCGACAGCCTGACACCGTGGAACGAATCGGCCGACGAGCACATCCGCTATTTCTCGGGCACGGCGACATATACCACCGAATTCACTCTCGACGACAGGCAGACGGCAAAGAACAATTCGCTCGAACTCGACCTCGGCGACGTAAACATAATGGCCGAGGTGAGCGTCAACGGGCAACCCGTAGCCACCTTGTGGAACGCTCCATTCACCGTCAGCCTCGACGGTGCCGTGCGCAAAGGCCGCAACGTGCTCGAAATAAAGATCACGAATCTATGGACCAACCGCATGATAGGCGACGAACGCTATCCGGCCGACTACGATATGAACGGCGGCTCCATAGCCGCATGGCCGGCATGGCTCACCGACGGTACTGCGCGTACAGGCAAGCGAAGCACCTTTGCCACCCGCAACTACTGGAGCACCGACACACCGCTTGTGCGCTCGGGCCTGTGCGGCCCCGTGACGGTGCGCAGCTATGCGCGGGTCAATCCATAATCACGAAGCTGTTCCATATATACGGATCTGAGCCGGGCGTACCGCCGAATGTGCCCTTGCGCACTTCGGCCTGCGCCCGGCTGAAGGCTTCGCGGCGGTCGAGACCCTCGACCAGACCGCGGTAGAAGCTTGTCATCATCACCTGCGTGGCCTCGTCGTTGACCTCCCACAGACTCATGACCAGAGTCCCTGCACCGGCGAGCTTGAAACCGCGCTGAAGGCCGAACACGCCCTCGGTATTGCTGCCGCCAAGACCGCTCTCGCATGCCGACATCACGACCATATCGGTCTGCGAGAGGTCCATCAGCGCTATCTCGCGGGCGGTGAGGTGGCCGTCGTCGAGACCCTCCATGCGTTCGCCGAAGACCGCCTGGTTGGCACCGGCGAATACAAGCCCGGTGCGGTCGAGGATATCGTCGTATAGTTCGGATGTGCTGTTGAAGGCACGTCGCCCGCTGTTGTGCCGGAAATATCCGTGGGTGGCCACATGTATCACCTGATGGGGCTTGCCGCCGAGGGCCTTGAAGGCCTCCTCGACACCGTCGGCACCGGTGAATGCCTGCGTGGAATGCCCGGCCTCGCTCAGTATGCGGCCTATGTTCTCCACTTCGGCCTGAGTGCCCGGCAGATACGACCATGCCGCTGGCGCCCCGCCGCGCGAAGCCGCCTCGTCGCGCTGAAAAGCCATCTCGTCGAGGTCGATATTGTAGTCGAGACCGCCGAACAGCACCGCGTCGACCGGAGCGGCCGCCTTGTGCGAGGGGAATGTACGCGTGGTCGACACACGCACCATATTATATAGTTCGTTCATGTACTTGCCGTCGCCGCAGGGCAGATATTCCATCGGTATGCCGTTCCAGCGGCCCGCGGCCGAGAAATATATGTTCATGCCCGGCTTGAGCAGTTTTTTATCGGCAAGAGGTTTCCACACCTGCATGTACAGTCCGCGGAGCTGAAATTTTTCCTTGAGATTGATCTGCTGCTGCGGGAAACTCAGCGGCACAATCTCGGGGTCTTTGCCCTGGCGCAGGTAGATATAGCGCTCGCGCAGCTGTGCGCGTGCGTCCATGTTATTATTGAAAGTGTAGAACTCCATCGCCAGGTCGTCTTTCCCGAGCGAGGCCTGCACGTCCTTGTATGTGGTGTTCATGAATGCGGTGAGATCCGACGTGCGGGCCAAGGCGAGTTGCAGCGAGCGCTCGAGCTCGCCGATCTGAGCGCGCATGTGGTCCGACTGTGTGTAGTCGCCGTTCTGCTCGAGGTCCACGAGGCGCGCACGCAGCTGCCCGAGGTGCTCGTTGTCGGCGGCGAGCGCGGCGTCGCCTGCCTCGCGGATAGCGCGGCTCACCGACTGCGAGAACGACAGCAGCAGCGATTTGTGCAGCAGACACGCGTCGTAGACCATGCAGCGGGTTTTCTTACTTTGCGAGTCGTATTCGGCAAAGTTGTATATGTCGTTGAACACCTTGGCCATCACCACCATATAGTCCGACCGCTGTCCCTCGCTCATCGATGCGAAATCGGTGCGGAGCTTGCTTCGCATGCTGTCGAGCTCGGTCAGATAGAGGTCGCGGGCAAGTTCCTTGTAGGAGGCGCCCTTCACCTCGCCTTTTTCGCGTGCGCGGATGATGGCGGCGTGCGCCAGTTCGCGCCGTATATCGGTCTGCTGCGCAGCCATCCCTTTCCCCCATATGCGGCGTGCAAGCACATTGCAGCCGTAGAGATAGTAGAACGCGCCTTTGCTCACAAAGCGGTTGAAAGTCTGCTTTTCTTTGGGCCGCAGCGAGTTGCGCAGGGCCAGACTACCGGCCATCTTAAGCGCCGACAGCTCAAGCTGCGAGCCGTAGGGATACTGCTTCTGAATAGTGCGGAGAGCACGCTCAACACGGTCGAAACCGCGGCTCATGTTTTCGGAATCGCCAAGAATGTCGGCGGAGGCCAGGTCGATGTATGCCGACATACACAGGGTATCGTTGGTGGCACTGAGCGCATTCGACACACGGTCGAGATCGTTGACCACCTCCATGCCGCGGCCCAGGCGCTTATAGAGCTGAGCCTTGAGAAGCATCACATGGGGAGTGTACTCGGTCAGGACCGAGCTGTCGACAACATCGCCATCGCCGAGTATGAGCTTGCTGGCGGTGTCGATCTGCTCGAGACACCCGTGATTATCGCCTGTCTCGAAGCAATAGATGCCTTTATACCAGGCCATGCGGATAGCGTCCTCTCTCCCGCCGGCTCCCATTTTGTCGAGCGTGCCGAAGACCGTGTTCATGCCGGCGTAATCGCTGGTGACTATGTAGCATTCGAGCAGTGAGTAGAATATGCGGCGCCGGTTGGCATCGCTCTTCTCGGTGGAAAGTGCCTGATACAGAATCTCGGCAGCCCGGCGGTGCTTGCCGGCATAGCGGTTGGCGGCGCTTGCGTAGAGCTGGCGCTCGAGGCGGTTGGCGGCAGTGGCCTTTGAGAGGTCTTTTTCGGCCTGCCGCACGGCTATCTCATAGGCAAGATGCCTGGTGTCGATAACACTGTTGACCGACTCCACCACTTTTCCGAGACTTTTGTCGATGTTATTGAAAAGACCGCCGAGGGTCTTGTCGACAAGGGTGGAAACGATACTGCCGATAGCGTCATCGTCGGACGACGTACCCGAAATTTCTTTCAGCTGGGGCACTTTTTCGAGTTCGGATTCGATAGTTTCGGCAAACAGCGCCACGCTGCATAGCATGGCCGCGAGGAAAGATACTACACGTTTCATTGATTGGTCTATTGCTGGTCAGGCCACAAATATAACGAATTGTATGCGAACCCCCAAATTTTGCATACTACCGGCAAAAACACTAACTTTGCATCGGATATGAAATTTACGCTACAACATACGGCACCTCACTGCCAGGCGCGTGCCGGACTCATCAATACCGACCACGGGGACATCGAAACCCCCATATTCATGCCTGTAGGCACTGCGGGCACCGTCAAGGGCGTGCACATGCACGAACTCCGCGACGATATCCGCGCTCAGATAATCCTGGGCAACACCTACCACCTGTACCTGCGCCCGGGCATGGACATCATACACCGTGCCGGCGGCCTCCACCGCTTCAACGGCTGGGAGCGCCCCATCCTCACCGACAGCGGCGGCTTCCAGGTATTCTCGCTGAGCGAAAACCGCAAGCTCACCGAAGAAGGCGCACACTTCCGCAGCCATATCGACGGCTCGAAGCATCTGTTTACGCCTGAGAATGTGGTGGATATACAGCGCACTATCGGCTCGGACATAATGATGGCCCTCGACGAGTGCGCCCCCGGCACCGCCGACCGCGCCTATACCCGCCGCTCGCTCGATCTCACCAAGCGCTGGCTCGAACGCGGTTGGCGCCATTACTGCGACACCGAGCCTCTCTACGGCCACTATCAGTCGTACTTCCCCATAGTGCAGGGCTGCACATACCCCGATCTGCGCCGCGAGGCCGCGCTGCATGCCATGCAGTGCGATGCCGACGGCTACGCCATAGGCGGCCTCGCCGTGGGCGAACCGGCCGAAACCATGTACGAGATGATCGAGGTGGTGAACGACGTGCTGCCCGCCGACCGCCCGCGCTATCTCATGGGCGTGGGCACGCCGGTGAACATACTCGAGGCCATAGACCGCGGTGTGGACATGATGGACTGCGTAATGCCTACCCGCAACGGCCGCAACGGCATGCTCTTCACCCCCGAGGGCACCATGAACATGCGCAACCAGAAATGGGCCGACGACTTCTCGCCTCTGCAGCCCGACGGCCCCTCGTATGTCGACCGCGTGTACACCAAAGCATACGTTCGCCATCTCTTCGCAGCTAATGAACTACTGGCCATGCAGATAGCCTCTATCCACAATCTGGCATTCTACCTATGGCTTGTAGGAGAAGCCCGCAAGCATATTATCGCCGGCGACTTCCACGACTGGAAAACGGAGATGGTGCAGAAACTCGGGCGCCGACTGTAGTGAAATGATGAATTCTGTCCCTGCTTTATAATTTCAATTATAAATTAGATATCCGATAATTTCGTGTTCAAGATACTCGACAGATATATAATCCGCAAGTTCCTCGGAACTTATGTATTCGCCATCCTGCTACTGCTGGCGATCGTGGTGATGTTCGATATCAACGAAAAGCTCGATTCATTCATCAAGGCCCCGCTCAAAAGCACCCTCTTCGACTACTTCCTCAATTTTCTGCCGTATTTCGCCAACCAGTTCTCGCCTCTGTTCACATTTATCGCCGTGATATTCTTCACGTCGAAACTGGCGGGCAACAGCGAGATCATAGCCATGCTTTCGACAGGCATGAGCTTCAGGCGACTCATGCGCCCCTACATGGTGTCGGCGGCCATCATTGCGGCGGCATCGTTCGTGCTCAGCGCCTACGTGGTGCCGCCCGGCAATGTCAAAAAAAACAACTACACCAATACATACGTTAAGAACAAGCGAGTGGACTACGGCTCGAACATCATGCTTATGGTGGCGCCCGGTCAGATAGCCTACATGAGCCGCTACGACAACATAAGCAAGACCGGACACCGCTTCCAGCTCGAGAGTTTCGACGAAAACAAAAGGCTTGTCTCGCGTCTCACAGCCCAGTCGATACGCTGGGACACGCTCTACAGCTGGAAACTGAGCGACTATGTGGTGCGCGATTTTGTCGACAACCGCGAATTAATCCGCAAAGGCTATTCGCTCGACACCATCATACCCTTCGAACCACGCGACTTCCTTATCTCCGAGCTCGACCACGAACAGATGACATCGCCCGAGCTCGACCAGTACATCGAGCGTCAGAAACGACGCGGCGTGGCCAACATCCAGAGCTTCGAGGTAGAGCGCGAGCGCCGCTACGCCATGACAGCGGCCGCTTTCATCCTCACAATCATAGGCATGACCCTGTCGGCCCGCAAGGTGAAGGGCGGCATGGGCGTGAACATAGGCATCGGTCTGGTGCTGAGTTTCAGCTACATCCTCTTCATGACCATAACGCAGACATTTGCCATCAACGGCATCACCTCGGCCTTCGTGGCCATGTGGATACCCAACTTCATCTACACCATCATAGCCATTGTGCTATATCTCAGGGCTTCGAAAGGCTGAAAAATAGCCGGAACCTGCGGACAGCTTTTTCATTTTTTAGCCGCAACCGCGTTCTCTATCTCTTCAGCCACGAACGCCGATATTCCGGGCGAGACTTCATCGGAAAGTAAATGCCGCACCACCGCCGAGTCGTCATCCACGTAGTGTTTCAGTGCGACGTAATCTTCGACCACAGTCACATAACCCATATCCTGCAGATGATTGGCTGTCGATGTCTGATGCTCATTCCGATGTTCGCCCAAGCTTGCCAGGCGGGGAAGTACCAGTATAGGCTTACCAAGGCGCATGGCCGTGATGATGATGCCCATACCGGCATGAGCCACTATCAGACGGCTTCGCTTCGCATACTCATCAAATTCTTTTGTCGGTATCAGATCGAGAAGTTTGAAATGACTGGGTTTGTACTTGCCGGGCTTTGCCTGCACCACGATTTCCTCGTCGAGCTCGCCTGCAATTCTGTCGACCATCTCGATAAGACGGTCGAACGGAAGCTGCGTGCCGGTTGAAACGAATATCATCTCCTGTTTCTTATATTCATTTATAGGACATTTCCTTTGTACTCAACCCTACTGTTCGCCAAGTGAGGCCACTGGGTAAGCGTACGGCTGGATATATGCGCCGCTATGCGCCCGCATAACGACAGATGGTCGGCATTGGCGACGGAGTCGATCCACAGTGTGCGTATGCCCATGAGCCGTGCCACTATCACAGCCATAAGTCCGGGAGCTGCGCCGGTGGATATCACCATAGCGGGACGCTCCTGCCTGATAATGCGGTGCAGACGCAGCAACTGAGCCGGCGAACGCCAGGCATCGGTACGCGAGAAATCCCTAACCGTGTAAAAAGTGCTGCCATCGGTAGGGCGTGCTTCTTCGGCAGTCGACACATAGACTATCCGGCAACTCTCCCGCAAGGGGTGCAACGTACGCATCAGTTGCACCAGATGACCTCCGAAAGAGGCCACCGCCAGCACAGCAGGCCTGTCATCGCCTTTCGCTCTATTATCCATCCGGCTAATCTTTTTTATCTATTTAACGCTTGTGCGGGGTATAAATTGTGAGCCATAGGCGTTTTTTTGACTATAGCACGCCTCTGTCGCCGCGGCGGGAAATCAGAGGCCGGAAAGACGGCGGCGTATTACCACGATATTGAAAGATGATACCGCTATCGGGTAGAGTATGGCCGTGAGAACGGCCGGCAGTATCGACGAGCCGCCAAGCCCGAGCTCGGCAAGCTGCCCGTGCCATACGCCGCGGCAACACATGGCAATGCCGAAAGCCACGGCTGCCACAAGCACATTGGCGGCTACGACCACCGTCTCGTAGTAGCGGGCAAGATACGGTGCCGGATATCCGAGCAGAACGAGATTGCGCAGCGTACCCCGGCTCTTCTGGAGCAGCAGGAAAATGCTCAGAAGCAGTATGAACAGCGCCAGCAGGCTTATGACAATGCCGTTTGCAGTTACCACTCCCGAAACAAGACCAAGAAAATCGGAAATCTTACCGGACTCCGACTTGTCGCCGGCCACTTCTATGCCGGCATCGTCGAAATAGCGCGTCATGCCCGAGGCCGCCATGCGGTCGACCTCCATGATAAGGCGCGACGGATCGGGCTGACGCCCTGTGGCAAAGCGGCTGTTGGCCCAGTCCATGAAACTCTGCGGCACGGCAATGGTATTGAGCCGCGAGGAGAATCCCACTATGGAGGCGTCGAAATACTCGGGCGTCATGCCCTCGCCGCTGATACGCAGACGCACGGGGATGGCCCCTATCACCTCCTCGCTCACCTGGGGCAGTCCCTGCGGAATGGCAAAGCCGAAGTTATAGAGAGTGAGATAGTCCTTGCTCAGCACTATGGGCACGAAGCGCTCAGCGGGGTCGAAAGTCCAGTCGCGGGGCTTGATGTCGAAAAAATCGTCGGGCACCGACTCGAAGAACAGATAGGTCGACATGCCGCGGCCGCCCATCTCGACAGCGGCATTGACGGCGAACTGCGACGATGTGAAGCGGCCGGTGCGCCGGACCCACGGCCGGGCTTCCAGTGCTTCGATATCTTCCTTGCTGAAAGCAACCGGTTCGAAGCCCAAACCGTTAACCTTCTTCGATATCACTATATAATCGTTGGAGAAATAGCTGTCGGCATCGGCTCTGTCGGCGGTATCACAGTAGAACAATATTCCGGCAAGGATTACGGCCAGACCCACCACATTGGCCACGGCATAGCCTGCGAGCTGGGCCACAGACATATCCTTGCGGAGCAATTTCCATATATCGGGCTGAAATTTCATAGCGCTACGAATTCGGGGTTGTCGAGCAGCAGATTGTTGCCCACAGATGTACTTACTATGCCGGCACCGAGGCGCGAGGCCTCTTCCTCGAAGATACGGGCGGCAATGAGATTGTTGCGGCCGTCGAGATGGCTCACCGGCTCGTCGAGAAATATAAAGTCGAAAGGCTGGCACACCGTGCGCACTATGGCCACACGCTGCTGCTGCCCTACGCTGAGCTGCTCCACAGGCACATCTTTCTTGTCGGAAATGCCGAGGCGGTCGAGCAGAGCCTCGATTTCGGCCTCGGTCTTATAGCCGGTAAGATCGTTTTTAAGACATATGTTCTCCATGGCTGTAAGCCGGGGAAACAGTCTCATTTCCTGAGGCAGAAGAGCGATGGTGCGCGTACGGATGCGGCTCCATGCCGTGGCGCCGAAGGTGCGGATGTCGGTGCCGTCGAAAAGTATGGTGCCGCTGTAGTCGCTGCGGTTGCCGTAGATGAAACTAAGCAGCGATGACTTGCCGCTGCCCGACTCGGCCTGCACGCACATTCGGCACCCCCTCGATATAGTAAAAGAAGGCACTTCCCATATGCGGGAAGTGCGTATCGTTTCGGTATTCTCCATGCCCCTGAAGACCAGGGGCAGGAGATTACGCAGGGTTATACTGTCCATTATTCGGTGATTACGCAGGCTACGCTGTCGCCGCTCTCTTCGGTTTCCCCGGCATGGCATTTGGGCGCGGGGGTATCGTTTAAGCGGTCGGAGATCGAACGGGACTGTTTCGATACGGCGATAATTATCTTTATAATCTTGGCTACAACGCCCTCGTTGCCTCCGCCATCGATCTGAAGCCGCCCCTCGCTTTCAAAAGTCGCAGGGTCGGAATAGCCTGTGAGGAAAATATTATAGTCGAGTCCGAAGTCGCGCATCAGAGGATTATCGCGCTTTAAAACCATAGCCGACGCATTGCAATAGTTTTGGAAAGGCATTGCCGCCACGCATGGATTGTCGTTGTCCTTGCCTATGGGTCTGTTGGATATCACGAGCATGCGGTCGGTGGCAGCCGCATACAAGGAGCCGCCGATCTGAGGAACCGTCATAGAAAGGCCGTCGGTGGTGTCGGTGTAAGGCAGATTGGCCATATCGAGCAGCGACCGTATATCATCGACAAGGCGGGAAGCCTTGCCTTCCTTGGTCTCGACGACGATGGTGGCGGAGAAACTGCCCATCACATCGCGGCCTTTCGAAATATCGGCTATCGACTGCAGGCCATTGTCCAGACCGAGGCCGAAAGCCACAGTACCGTCAATGTTCTCGAGATACCCTTTCACCACCGAAAACACAGCACGCTCCGAACGGCGCATGCCCGCGGCGTCGGCCATAGTATCGAAACATTTACCCCAGTCGATATTCTTAAGCACTATGCCGCCTACAAAAAACTCGGCGTCGTTCATATACTCCATAGCCTCGCCGCTGATATGCGTCGACAGGTCGGCCTCTCCCAATAACTCTTTGAGATCGCTCTCTGTGCCGTCGGGGATAAAGTAGCGGGCCTGCACTGTGGCGGCGTCGCCCCGAATATCGCTCTTAAGGCATATCACGCCGGAGTACATTTTCTGCAGAGCCGGCGGCATGCCGTTTTTGCCGAGTTCCTGAATCATGATGTCGGACATCTTAAAGGCCACGCCCACAGCGTTGCAGTCGGCAATTTCGCGGCCGAAGTCGGTAGCGGCAAAGGACGATGCCGAAGCGTCGGCTATGAAGCGGGCTATATAGCCGACGGCGGTGTCGGCTTTACTTCTGCCGTTGTAGAAATAGGCGTTGCCGCCTTTTTCGGCAATAATCATCCTTTCGGAAGGGTGCGAGTACACGCTGAGGCCGTTTTCATCGCTCACGCGCTCGAAGCCCTCGCCGGTAACGGTCTGCTCGAACTTCGCAGGGTCATCGAGAGTACATATTATTAATGTGTTGTCCAGAGTGGCGTCGCAGGCCAGAGCCAACACTTCGGTATCGGCGCCCGAACGGGCCAGAAGATCGTTGATTTCCTGAAGGTCTTTAAGATTCGACTCAGACAGCTCGGCCTTGAGATAGGGCGGCAACCCTATTCCGTCGGGGCCGAGAGTACCACCGGCCGATTCGACGACGGTGCGGAGATTGCCCACAACCACTACCGGAGTGTTCTCGGGAACGAGACTGAGAAGAGAGGCGCTTTTAGAGTCGCCTGTGCGGGCACACGCCGCCAGCATGACCAGAGCCACTGCGGCGAAGCACCATTGGAGAAGATGTTTTTTCATATGAAAGTATTTGAATACCGCAAAAATACGAATAAGTCGAGTGCAAAACCAAATTTATTTGGGTTTGCCGAGCGTGAGTATTTAAGACTATTGTCAAAAATACGAATAAGTCGAGTGCAAAACCAAATTTATTTGGGTTTGCCGAGCGTGAGTATTTAAGACTATTGTCAAAAATACGAATAAGTCGAGTAGACTACAGCCAAAAATACGCATATTTTTCCGGTCTGTGATGGAATTGGAGCCAAATATTGGAAAATATGTTGTATAACATGTTTTTTTATTTGGAGACACGAAAAATGAGTGTTAATTTTACACCCAAAATTCTAACCCTTTATAACAAAACCATGAAAGTACTTCCTCTCGCCGTTGTTTCGGCACTTGTGCTTGCCTCATGCGGCACCCGGACAGAGGCACCCGCACTGACCAAGTCGGGTCTCGACCCTCAGAATTTTTCTGCTGAATATCAAGGCGATTCCGTTGCCCTCTATACCCTTACCAATGCCAACGGCATGGAAGCGTGCATCACCAACTTCGGCGGCCGCATAGTATCGCTGAGCGTACCCGACGCCAAGGGCGACTTCCGCGACGTGGTGCTCGGCTTCGACAGCGTGCAGGCATACTATCCCGAAAATAATCTCAGCGACTTCGGCGCTGCCATCGGCCGCTATGCCAACCGCATCAACCAGGGCCGTTTCGAGCTCGACGACAGCGTATACCAGCTTCCCCGCAACAACTACGGCCACTGCCTCCACGGCGGTACCGACATGGGCACCCGCGGCTGGCAGTACCGTGTGTACACCGCATCGCAGCCCAATGACAGCACCCTCGAGCTCACCATCGTATCGCCCGACGGCGACAACGGCTTCCCCGGCGAGGTAACAGCCACCGTCACCTACACCCTCACCGCCGACAACGCCCTGGCAATAGCCTACAAGGCCACCACCAAGGCACCCACCATCATCAACATGACCAACCACTCCTACTTCAACCTTTCGGGCAACCCCGAGAACACGGTGCTTTCCGATTCGCTGTGGATCGATGCCGACAGCTTCACTCCCGTCGACAGCACATATATGACTCTGGGCACCATCGAGCCAGTGGAAGGCACACCGATGGACTTCACCGTGATGAAAGAAATCGGCCGCGATATAGAGGCCGAAAATATCCAGATAATCAACGGCAACGGCTACGACCACAACTGGGTGCTCCGCAACCCCGGCGACATGTCGAGCCCCAAACTGCGTCTGATATCGCCTGAATCGGGCATCGCCATGGACGTATACACCGACGAACCCGGCGTACAGGTATACACCGGCAACTTCCTCGACGGCACCGTTACCGGCAAGAAAGGCATCGTATACCAGCAGCGTACAGCCGTATGCCTTGAGACACAGCACTATCCCGACACCCCCAACAAACCCCAGTGGCCCACCGCCGTATTGCGTCCCGGCGAAACCTACACCAGCCACTGCACATACCGCTTCTCGACCGTGAAGTAAGAAATAATGAGTTGAATGAGTTAAGATAATGGCTCTGATGGAAGGCTGTTATCTTAACTCCTTGAACTCAAACCCATATCAACCCTAATCTTACGCCAAAAATACCTTAACCAAAATAATACCTTAACCTTTATGCAGTTACTCGACTGGATTGTCATAGCCCTGTTCTTTGTTGCCCTCATCGGCATCATCGTGTGGGTTGTACGACAGAAGCAGAACAATGCCGCCGACTACTTCCTTGGCGGCAAGGACGCCACCTGGATCGCCATCGGTGCGTCGATCTTCGCATCGAACATCGGTTCGGAGCATCTTATCGGTCTTGCCGGCTCCGGTGCATCGTCAGGTATGGCGATGGCCCACTGGGAAATCCAGGGCTGGATGATTCTTATACTTGGCTGGGTCTTCGTGCCCTTCTATTCGCGCTCCATGGTTTATACCATGCCTGAATTCCTCGAAAAGCGATTCAACCCGCAGTCACGAACCATCCTCGCCACTATTTCGCTCATCAGCTACGTGCTCACCAAGGTTGCCGTGACAGTGTACGCCGGCGGTCTGGTGTTCCAGCAGGTTTTCGGCATCGACAAACTCTGGGGCATCGACTTCTTCTGGATCGCCGCCATCGGCCTTGTGCTCATCACAGCCCTCTACACCATCTTCGGCGGTATGAAATCGGTGCTCTACACTTCGGTGCTTCAGACTCCCATCCTGCTGCTCGGCTCGCTCATTATCCTGGTACTCGGTCTGAAAGAACTCGGCGGCTGGGACGAAATGATGCGCATATGCTCGAGTGTCGAGGTCAATGAGTACGGCGACACCATGGTCAACCTCATCCGCGACAACCGCGACGCCCAGTATCCCTGGCTCGGCGCTCTGATCGGTTCGGCCGTAATCGGTTTCTGGTACTGGTGTACCGACCAGTTCATTGTGCAGCGCGTCCTCTCGGGCAAAAATGAAAGAGAAGCCCGCCGCGGTACCATCTTCGGCGCATACCTCAAGCTGCTGCCCGTGTTCCTCTTCCTCATCCCCGGCATGATCGCATTCGCCCTTCACCAGAACATGGGCGACTTCCTGCCCATGCTCCCCAACGGCACCCCCAACTCCGACGCCGCCTTCCCCACTCTGGTGGCCAAGCTGCTTCCCGCCGGTGTCAAGGGTCTGATCGTGTGCGGTATCCTCGCCGCCCTCATGAGTTCGCTGGCTTCGCTGTTCAACTCGTCGGCAGCCCTCTTCACCATCGACTTCTATCAGCGCCTCAAACCTAAGACCGATCCCAAGAAACTTGTCCGCATCGGTCAGGTAGCCACCGTTGTTATCGTGGTTCTCGGCATACTCTGGATTCCGGTGATGCGTTCGGTGGGCGATGTGCTCTATCTCTATCTGCAGGATGTGCAGTCGGTACTCGCCCCGGGTATCGCGGCCGCCTTCCTTATCGGTATCCTGTGGAAGCGCGCCTCGGCTCTGGGCGGCATGTGGGCCCTTCTGTCGGGCCTTATAGTAGGTCTCACCCGTCTGTGCGCCAAGATCTACTACAGCAATGCCGGCGCATCGGCCGATCCGAGCCTGTTCCAGACCGTTTTCTATGACTGCAACTGGCTCTTCTTCTGTGGCTGGATGCTCGTGTTCTGCCTCGCTATCGGCGTGATAGTGTCGCTGTGCACCCCCGCACCCTCCGAAGAGAAAATCCGCGGTCTGGTATTCGGCACCTCCACTCCCGAACAGCGTGCCGTCACACGCGCCAGCTGGAACCACTGGGATGTAATCCACTCGGTTATCATCCTCGGTATCACCGTTGCCTTCTATATCTACTTCTGGTAATCAAACACTAAGAGAGTGTTTGAATTTAACTTTATGAAATCTTTAGAGGTCTTTCCGGCCGGTTCTGAGCTTTCATTCAGTCATTATGGAACCCCATAATTCCTTCATTCAATCTCAAAACATTCTCGGAAAGCTTCTCTAAATCTTATCATAAGTCAATTTCAAACATTCTCTAAAAGCCGGGATAACGGCCGGAATACCGTTATCGCGCCTGTTATCCCGGCCTTTCAATCCTTTCCAATATACAATGAGCGCTTACTATACAAGAAACGACAGACTCTACGTGGCCGTCGACTGCGTTATATTCGGCCTTGACCACGGCCGCCTGTGCCTTCTGCTGACTAAGCGCAATTTCGAGCCCGAAGCCGGCAAATGGTCGCTCATGGGCGGCTTCGTAGGCCGCGAGGAAAGCGTCGACGACGCTGCCGCACGCGTGCTGCGCGAACTCACGGGCCTCACCCGGGTGTACATGCACCAGGTAGGCACGTTCGGGGCCGTAGACCGCGACCCCGGCGAACGCGTGGTGTCGGTGGCATACAGCGCCCTGGTCAACATCGCCGACGTCGACAGCGCGGCCGTTGAAGATCACAACGCGCACTGGCTGCCCCTCGACGAGCTTCCCGAACTCGGCTTCGATCACCCTATGATGATATCGCGGGCCCTCGACTCGCTGCGGCGGAAATTCGCCGTCGAGCCTGTGGCTTTCCGGCTTCTGCCTCCGTTGTTTACCCTCTCCCAGCTACAGGCTCTCTACGAGACAGTGCTCGGCGAGGAAATAGACAAGCGCAACTTCCGCAAACGCGTGGCCGAAGTCGAGTCCATAGTGGCCACCGACAGCATCGACAAGACCGGCTCGCGACGCGGCGCCCGGCTCTATCGTTTCGACAATACCATATATACCAACAATCTACGATTCAAGATATAATGCTCGAAGAACTTAAAGAAAAAGTATTTCGTGCCAACATGAGCCTGGTTGAGCACGGCCTGGTGATTTTCACCTGGGGCAATGTATCGGGCATCGACCGCGAGAAAGGTCTCGTGGTCATCAAGCCCAGCGGCGTAAGCTACGACACCATGAAGGCTTCCGACATGGTGGTGGTGAGCCTGGCCGACGGTTCTGTGGTCGAAGGCTCGCTCCGTCCGTCCTCCGACACTCCCACCCATCTGGCGCTCTACCGCGCGTTTCCCGAAATCGGCGGTGTGGTACACACCCACTCCACCTACGCCACCGCATGGGCCCAGGCCGGTATCGACCTGCCCAATATCGGCACCACGCATGCCGACTATTTCCACAACGACATCCCCTGCACACGCGATATGACAGTAGCCGAGGTCGAAGGCGACTATGAGCTCGAGACCGGCAACGTAATCGTGGAGCGCTTTATCGGCATGAACCCCGTGCACACACCCGGCGTACTGGTGAAGAACCACGGTCCCTTCAGCTGGGGCAAGACTCCGGCCGAAGCCGTGCACAATGCCGTGGTGATGGAGCAGGTGGCCAAGATGGCATTCGTGGCATTCCAGGTGAATCCCGGCCTTACCATGAATCCTCTCCTTGTCGAGAAGCATTTCTCGCGCAAACACGGCCCCAACGCCTATTACGGACAGAAATAGGCGGTTAAGCTGTTAGGCTGACGGGCTGACATGCTGAGAATTCTCAATTCTCCATTATTAATTATTAATTCAAAATTCATAATCCATAATTCTTAATTCATAAATACTATGAGCGTTTTCTCTAACTACGAAGTGTGGTGGGTCACCGGTGCCCAGCTCCTATATGGCGGCGATGCCGTCGTGGCTGTCGACAGCCACTCCAAAGAAATGGTCGAAGGTCTCAACAAATCGGGCCGTCTGCCCGTGAAGGTGGTCTACAAAGGCACTGCCAATTCCTCGAAAGAGGTTGCCGACATAATGAAGGCAGCCAACAACTGCGACGCCTGCATCGGTGTAATCACCTGGATGCACACATTCTCGCCCGCCAAGATGTGGATCCACGGTCTGCAGCAGCTCAACAAGCCCCTGCTCCACTTCCACACCCAGTATAACGCCGAAATACCCTGGGACACCATGGACATGGACTTCATGAACCTCAACCAGAGTGCTCACGGCGACCGCGAATTCGGCCATATCTGCGCCCGCATGCGTCTGCGCCGCAAGGTAGTTGTCGGCCACTGGACCGATCCCGTTGCCCAGAACCACATCGCCGTATGGCAGCGCGTGGCCGCTGCATGGGCCGACAGTCAGGACATGCTCATCCTCCGATTCGGCGACCAGATGAACAACGTGGCCGTGACCGACGGCGACAAGGTCGAAGCCGAGCAGCGCATGGGCTACCATGTGGACTACACTCCCGTGAGCGAAGTCATGGAGTACTTCAAGAAAGTGACCGACGCCGACACCGACGCTCTCGTGGCCACCTATTTCGCCGAATACGCCCACGCTCCCGAACTCGAGGACAAGAGCACCGAAGGCTACCGCAAGGTATGGAACTCCGCCAAGGCCGAACTCGCCCTCCGCGCCATCCTCAAAGCCAAAGGCGCCAAGGGCTTCACCACTAACTTCGACGATCTCGGCACCGCCGACATCAATGATCCCAAATTCGTAGGCTTCGACCAGATTCCCGGCCTCGCTTCGCAGCGTCTCATGGCCGAGGGCTATGGCTTCGGTGCCGAAGGCGACTGGAAGAGCGCCGCTCTCTACCGCTCGGTATGGGTAATGAGCCAGGGTCAGGGCTGCTCCTTCCTCGAGGACTACACCCTCAACTTCGACGGTGCCAACAGCTCCATCCTGCAGGCACACATGCTCGAGGTTTGCCCCCTCATCGCCGCCGAAAAGCCCCGTCTGGAAGTTCACTTTCTCGGCATAGGCATCCGCAAGAGCCTCACCGCACGCCTCGTCTTCACCTCGAAGCCCGGCGCAGGCATCACAGCTACCGTTGTCGACCTGGGCAACCGCTTCCGCCTCATTGTCAACGATGTTGAGTGCATCGAACCCAAGCCCCTGCCCAAACTCCCCGTGGCTTCGGCACTGTGGATTCCCATGCCCAACTTCGAAGTGGGTGCAGGCGCATGGATTCTCGCCGGCGGCACACACCATTCCTGCTTCTCCTACAAGCTCACAGCCGAGTACTGGCAGGACTACGCCGAAATCGCAGGCATCGAAATGGTACGCATCAGCAAGGACACCACCATCGAGAACTTCAAGAACGAGCTCCGCTGGAACGAGGTCTACTACATGCTCAATAAATCGCTCTGCTAATCCGCAGTTTCGCTTCTCGAAACTGACGAGTTTAAGGAGTTTATAAAGTTGAATAAGTTAAGATAAATGAACTTTAGGGCCAAAGTCTGAAGAGTTTATACAATAGAAAAGTTAAGATAATGGCATAGTCCGTCGTTTAGAGACAATACTATTATCTTAACTTTTTAAACTTATTACTTTTTCGACCACCATTTAAACCAATTATCCACAGAACTAAATACCATGGACGCTAAATCCATCATAAGCCAGGGCAAGGCGGTACTCGGTATCGAATTCGGCTCCACCCGCATCAAAGCCGTCCTCATCGATCCCGAAAACAAACCCATAGCCCAAGGCAGCCATACCTGGGAAAATCAGCTCGTCGACGGTCTCTGGACCTACAGCACCCAGGCCATATGGTACGGTCTGCAGGACTGCTACGCCGACCTGCGCAAAAACGTACGCGAACTCTACGATGTCGAGATAGAGCGCCTCGCCGCCATCGGCATCAGTGCCATGATGCACGGCTACATGCCCTTCGGCGCAGACGGCAACATCCTCATGCCCTTCCGCACATGGCGCAACACCAATACCGGTCGCGCTGCCGCCGAACTGAGCGAACTCTTTGTATACAACATACCCCTGCGCTGGAGCATATCGCACCTCTATCAGGCCATCCTCGACAATGAGGAGCACGTGGCCCAGATCGATTTCCTCACCACACTGGCAGGCTACATCCACTGGAAACTCACCGGCGAGCGAGTGCTCGGCGTAGGCGACGCTTCGGGCATGATACCCGTCGATCCCGAAACCAAGAACTACGATGCCGCCATGGTCGAGAAATTCGACCGCCTCGTGGCTCCGAGAGGTTTCCGCTGGAAACTTTCCGACATCCTGCCCACAGTACTGCTCGCAGGCGAAAGCGCCGGCCACCTCACACCCGAGGGCGCCGCTCTGCTCGACGTGTCGGGCCATCTGCTGCCCGGCGTGCCTTTCTGCCCGCCCGAGGGCGATGCCGGCACCGGCATGGTAGCCACCAACGCCGTGCTCAAACGCACCGGCAACGTATCGGCCGGCACATCGTCGTTCTCCATGATAGTGCTCGAGAAAGACCTCTCGCGCCCCTACGAGATGATCGACATGGTCACCACCCCCGACGGCAGCCTCGTGGCCATGGTACACTGCAACAACTGCACCTCCGACCTCAATGCATGGGTAGGCCTGTTCAAGGAATACCAGGAGATGCTCGGCGTACCCGTCGACTACGAACAGCTCTACGGCCTCCTCTACAACCGCGCCCTCGAAGGCGATCCCGACTGCGGCGGCCTCATGGCCTACAACTATGTATCGGGCGAACCGGTCACCGGCCTCGAACAGGGCCGTCCCCTCTTCGTGCGTTCGGCCAACGACCGCTTCAATCTGGCCAACTTCATGCGTGCCAACCTCTATGCGGCTGTCGCCGTCCTCAAGATAGGCAACGACATTCTCTTCAAGAACGAGCACGTGCAGGTCGACCGTCTCACCGGCCACGGAGGTCTCTTCAAGACCAAAGGCGTGGGTCAGCGCATTCTTGCCGCCGCTCTCAACTCGCCCATCTCCGTCATGGAGACCGCAGGCGAAGGCGGAGCCTGGGGCATGGCGCTCCTCGCAGGCTACCTCATCGACAACGCCGAGGGCCTCTCCCTGGCACAGTACCTCGACCAGAAGGTGTTCCGCGGCAACGCCGGCGTGGAAATAGCCCCCGACGCCGCCGATGTAGCCGGCTTCGACACCTACATCAAGACCTACAACGACTGCCTCGCCATCGAGCACGCCGCTGTAGCCGCCAAGAAGCCCTGACACTTCCCTCTGACCAATATTAACCCCGGGTCACCTCGCCGATAACGAGCCGACCCGGGGTCGCTGTTTTATACGCTTCCTGCAACTGTGGACGGTTGTACCGCGGTTGTCAGGTTGCGGAGAAACTTATCGTACTATCACCTTATAGGTAAGGTCGCCGGCTTTCACAAGGTAGACGCCGGTGCTAACGGGCACGGCTACACGGGCCGGGGCGCTTGAGCTCGAATAAGCAGTGCGGCCGTCGACCTGGCAGACGTTCACGACCATGCCTTCGGCGCCGGTTACCACGATGTTGCGGTCTGTCACGCAGACATGTACCTGAGAGGCCACGACATCGTCGACGCCACTGGTAAGCAGCGTTATGGTAGCGGGCTTCGATTCGCCGCGGTCATACACGGCGGTAACGTCGTAGCGATGGTTGCCGGCTTCCACCTCTGTATCGGTGTAGCTGGTGTCGGCCACGGTATTTTCATTGAGTTTCACGCCGTCGCGGTATATGTTATGGCCGATATGTGCCGGAAGTGCGGGTTCATATTCGACATCGTCAATCATCAGCATGAGCTTGTCGGTGGCGATGTAGCGGATTGCGAAGTAGAGTGCGCCTTCGGGGAGGCGGGCAGAATAGGTTGTCCATTCGGCCGATATCTCGTTGTGTTTTGCCACGCTTACGAAGTCCTTGGGTTCAAGGCTGCCGGCAGAGTAAAGTATCTCGAACGATTCGGGATACTTCGAGTTGTAGCTGCGGGCCTTCAGGGTAACGGTCTGGGAGTTGCCGCTCAGTTTGGGCGATATAGCCCAGTCATCGGCCTGTACCTGGCCGGTAGGATAGAGCGCGCCTATGAACTTGTTGCCCGAAGCGGCTGCAAACGATTCGTGGTTAAGCTCAGCAGCGTCGAATACGATGAATGATGCCAGAGTCTCATTCGATGTGAGGCCGGGAATCGCTATTCCGTTGAAGCCTCCCACGGGATGGTTGTCTCCATCCACGAAAGTCCAGCCGGCGAATTCATGTGCGAAGGCCACGCCTTCCTCGAAGTCCGCAAGTGAGCGTGCGCCGGCAGAAGCCGATACGTCGGGCTTGGTCCATTCAACTTCCACGACGCCTCCGTTTTCGGTAGCGCGGAGGTCGGTCACTACAGGGAGTTCGGGCAGAAGCAGTTTCACACTTGCGGTTTCGCTGATGTTATCATCGGCATATTCATCGTCTGCAAACACTATCCGGGCGGTGAAATCATTGTTTTCGTCGCTCAGTATGTCCAGAGTCTGTTCGAAAGTCACTACTACTGTTCCGTCGGGATCGAGGGTCAGGCCTTCCCTGGCATCGACGCGCTGTCCGTTGTTGTCCAGAACCACAGAAAATCCTTTAGCAGTCTTCTCGCCGTGGTTGGCAACTTTGACAGCTATATTGAAGGCATTGCACACATTAGCCGTCTCGGGCGCGGAAATCGACAGAACGGTCATGTTATTGTCTCTGCGGTTGTCCACACGGATGTTGTCTATGGCGATGTTGCTGAAGTTCTTGACACGACCTAAAATCGTCAGTTCGATATCCTTGCCGCCATAAACGTCCAGGGGTATGGTCACACGGTTCCAGTCTGCTTCCTTAGGCAAGGTGCTGTTGACGATGTGCGACACGAGTGTCTTGACGCCGTCGGCTGTCACATATACATCGATTTCGTTGGAGTCGACCACGGTCGGATCTTCGCCGGTCAGGCGGAACACATGGAACGACAGACCCGGTTTTTCGCCTGACAGGTGGATGCGGCCGGTGAAAACGTATGCTTCGTCGTCCTTGAAGTAGCCGGTCATGTACATGTAGCCGTTGTCACCGTCCTGTGCCGCCACATCGGGCGAGTCAGTTGTGGTATCCCATACTACGTAGGGGTCGTTGTTAGTGCCGAGGATGTTGTCGAGCTCTCCGTTGGCGAACGATTCGCAGTAAGGCAAGGCATAGGGGCGGCCCACGGGCACGAGGTCGGAATACAGGCCCTTCGATGAGCCGGCATCAGTCTTGGCGCATACGGCCCACTGCAGGAATTCCTGCTCGCTGTCGGCCGGGACGGCCTGGTAGGTATAGGTAGTGCCGGTAACATCATCGGCTACGGCCACATCTTCGTTGCCGAGTTCATATATGGTATAGCGTACAAGTCCGGGATTGATGGGGTAGCCGTCCTTGTCGGTGGCGGGCGCATCCCATTTCAGAGTAATCTCGCCCGGAGTTGCGCTTTGTGAAATGACAAGGCCGGTAGGATCCGACGGCTTGTTGATACCTATGAACGTCTTGGTTTCGCAGTTCTTGCCTTCACCGGCTGTGCCGTAGGCTACCGCCGAGTAAGTGTAGATGCCTGCTGCCGATACCTCGTCGGAAAAGCTTATGGCCTCGCCCGGCTGCGGGTTCTGCGCGGTATACACCCTGATGCCGCCTCGCTTCACTTCAATGCGGTCTATGGCGTCAAGTGCGGTACCGTCGATACTCTTTATGGGGGCGGTGAAGGTTACCCTGGCACTAAGACCACCGTTGAAGTCCGGTACGACAGTAAGGTCTCCGATGGCATCGGGTGCCAAGGGCGACATTGGAGCCGAGAGCGACATCGAAATCAGGTATAGCGTGTATTTGTCGGCGTCGCTTATACCATGGAAGCCAATGTAATACTTACCGTCGGCTTCGGGCGCAATATATCTGACTTCGGTTTTCTCGGCTGTGGTCTGGTATTCGGTCGGAGGCACTATCACGGTGCGCATGGCCATGGCATCGGGAGCGGTACCCATCTTCACCTCCATGCGTTCGGCAAAGCGGTCGTTCGACGATACTGTGTACATAAGCTTGTATATTTTGCCGCCCTCGAGTTTCAGCGGAGGGGTAATGAGCCAGTCATCGGCCGCGTACTCCTCATTGTAGTTCAGGGACACAAATCCGTTGAAATACGAGTGTGTCCACGTGGTGCCGTCCTCATTGTTATCCAGGACGGTAAAACCATTCAGGGCGTTGCGCGTCTCAAAGTCGGGGACGAAAGGCGGGGTTATGGATCCGAGAGTCACGCTCTGCGACTGAGCCACGGCCGACACCACGTCGTGGTTGCGGGCCTGTACAGTGTAGTAGAACACGGTTATGTTCGCCGGTTCTTCTACCGCATCATCCAATTCTGTGACACTGATGTTCTCGGCCACGGTCACGGCGTCGGGATATCGGGTCACGGTATATGTGAGGTCGCCGGTGCTGACGCCACTTGCTTCCCATGAAAGTTTGAATTTACCGTCGGCATAAGTCAGACCGGTCACGGTGAGTTTGGGTGCCTTGTAGCCTGCATAGCCCGATGCCTTGACTGCCGGTGAATTGCCGGCAAGGTTGGTCAGAGTCACGGTAAACTCATAATCGCCGGAAGCCTTTACGGTAACATCGGCTTCGACTCCTGTGCCGAACACAGCCGTACCTGTTGCTACCTTCTCGCCGCCGGTTGCCACGGTGTAGGTCACCTCACCCGTAGCGGCCGAGCCGTCGTACAGATGGTCGGGCACGCTGAAACATACCTTACCGGTGAGCGAGCCTTCGGCAAAATCTACTCTCACATCTTCAGCAGCCGCAGGCGCGCCCGGTTGTGCCGGGGGAGCTGCCACATAGAGGCCTGTCACTTCTTCAGCGCCCGGAAACTCGTACACGAGCGTTGCGACGCCGGTATCCTTGTTGATTTCATACAGAGCGCCGGTCTCATCGGTAGAGTGCGTCCAGAACATGCGGCCGCTCACGGGATCGATTGTTGCCGACGCCGTATACTGTGGTGTGACGCCGGTCTCCCCGATGAAGGTTGCGGCACCCGATGTCTTGTCCACCGAGTAGAACTTGCCGTGCGCGTCCACAGCATAAATCGAACCATCGGCGTCGGCTGCCACACCATTGTAGAAACCTATCTCAGAAGGAATGTCGCATATGGCAGTGCGCACACCGGTCGAATAGTCGACTATGCCGAAAACATAGCCGCCATCGAAGTCGTCGTTGTAGAAACTGCCGTACACTTTCCCGCTCACAGGGTCGACAGTCACATCCGATGCAAGAACGCTTGTCTCAGGCTCAAGAAAATAAGGTTTGGGTTGCCATGTCTCGGCATCGTAGGGCGCCACATCCACAATGGTCTCGCCGAACATGGTAAGCGAAGTCACGGCATAATAAGTGCCGTCCACCAGAGCACCGCCCTTGTTGGCCATGACGCCGCTCTTGAGAAGTTCAAAACCGTTCGACTCTCCGGGTAAGCGGTACATACCTCGCGGAAATTCATTCTTTGGGGCCGATGATGCAATTACCGAGCCTCGCAGGTCGATGCCCTTCAGGGCTTCTGCCGCCTGCATCGCGGGAGTTTTCATAGGAATTACTGTATGCCGGGGCATGCCCGATTTGCGCGCACGCATCAGACCTCCGTACTCCGGGCGTGTCCGCAGTTGCGGAATTTGTGTCGTCGGCTGCTCGCCTACGGATCTTGTAACCGACGCACGCGTTGTTTTTCCGCCGTCCGATTTCTCAAAAACCGGGACGCGGGCTTCTGCGCCGACGACCACACAAGCTGTGGTCATCAGAGCCAAAGCCCATGATAAGAAATGCTTCATAAAATGATAGGTGAAGATTAATAGAACAGCAAATAGAATCGCTGCAACAAAAGTAAGCATAATGGCATGTCTCAGCGGCCTTATCTTGGTTAACAAATGCTAAATAAACTCTAACAATTTGCATTTTTCCATCACGTAAGCCCCGCTTCCGACATTTTTCCACCCGCACCGGATAAACTATCGCCATAAAAAACACCTCCGGAGAAGGCTGATTACCTTCTCCGGAGGCATCTGTGACAAAAAGTCTGAGGATTATGTATGCGCTTGTATCGACAGCCGGTCAGGCGAATTTCGAGTAGCCTAAAAGGTCGAAATACTCCCAGTAGAGAGTGTCCGAGGCCGGATGGCGCCGTATCTTGTCGGCGAGGGTGTAGATGGTGCGTGCGGTCATGCGGATAGGCATCGGAGCCGTATTCATAAACGAATCGAGGAAGGGCATCACCTTGTCGAGGATAGCGCGGGCCTGCTCTTCGCAGCCGGTCTTCATGTACGAAACCACGCACACGTAGATATGCGATGTGCCGCGCAGAGGCACCTGCATTATCTCGTCGAAGGCAGCCTCGTCCTCTATCAGCTCTATGGTCTGACGGTACTTGCCGCTCGCAAACAGGGCCTCGGCGTACGATGCGTGCTCCAGAGCCGTAAGCGGGCGTCGCGAGGCTATGGTCCTGAGCAGTGCGGCCAGGGATGTCATGGCCGAGCGCATGAGCAGGGCGTTGATGGTCTCGTCGAGTTCCGGCTGAGGCATCTCGTTGCCGCCGCTGGCATCGAGATAGCGCATGCAGTACTCCTCGGCGTCGCTCACGTTGCACATCAGCAGCTGCTTGAGAGCCTTGGTATCGCCGGGATGCTCGTGGAGAAAGCTACGCAGCTCGGCCACGGCGGTGGCCGTCTCGCCGTTCTGCACCAACAGCGCGCAGCGGCAGTCGGTGAAGGTGAAATCGTCGGGATTCTCGTCTCGGAGAGTGCCTAGCATCTCGATGGCCTCGCGCTGCAGATAGGGCGCCGACGAATAGACCGTATCGGCAAGATTGAGCAGCGCCGCCGGATTGTCGGCGCCGAGAGCTCTGGCCGTGTCGAAAGTCTGCCGGGCCTCCTCTTCCTTGCCCAAACGCGCCTGCGCCCGGAACAGCGTGGCCCAGTAGGCTATGGCGAAAGGCTCGGCCTCGATAAGTTCTTCGGCCAGAGCGGCCACGGTGGCGTCATCGCCCTGCTCGTCGGCCTCCTGCAGCACCTCGTAGAGCAGAGCCGGCAGGAAGCTGGCCTTCTTGCGCAGGCGGTCGAGATTGGCTTTCACCCAGTCGTAGCGTTCCAGGTCGAAAGCGAGGTCGATGAAGCGTATGGTCTCCTCGTCGGTGAACGTGGGATACTGGTTCATCAGGAAATCGAGCGCCGCGCCGCTGTCGGCCGGCCGGTTGGCCTCGAGGCGCACGATATCGAAGAGCATGGACGTATGGTCGGCATTGTCGGCTACAAAAGCCGCGGCGCTGCCGTCCTTCAGTTCCTTCTCGGCATCCTCGAGATCGAGATAGAGCAAGGCGCGTCTCTCCTTGAGCGGCGCGCTCTCCGGGTAGAGGCGTGCGCCGAGGAAGAGCACCTCGGCACGCGCATAGTCGTCGGCCAGATCGCCGGCATAGTCGAATATTTCCACGAGTTCATCCTCGTCGAAGAAGCGATCGGTAGCCGGCTCCTTGAGCGACTTCAGAAAATTCCGGTACAGCTCTTCGCGGGGATTGGATTCGTCGTCGTAACTCATCTAAGATGGTGTTTAAGCTTTCTTCTGCACCTTTTCCCAGGTATCCTTCAGGGCTATGGTGCGGTTGAATACAGGATGCTCGGGGGTGCTGTCGGGGTCGGGAGTGAAATAGCCCACGCGCTGGAACTGGAACTTGCTGCCGGGCTGTGCCGTAGCCATGATATACGGTTCGAGCTTCACGCCCTGCACCACCTTGAGCGACTCGGGGTTGAGCATTTCGCGGAAATCGCGGTCGGGCTCGGCTGCGGGATTCTCCACGTCGAAAAGACGGTCGTAGAGGCGCACTTCGGCATCGACGGCATGCTCTGCCGATACCCAGTGGAGGGTGCCTTTCACCTTGCGGTTTGCGCCGGGCATGCCGCTGAGAGTGTCGGGGTCGTATGTGCAGCGCAGTTCGGTGATATTGCCGTCGGCATCTTTCACCACTTCGTCGCACTTGATGATATAGGCGCCTTTGAGACGCACTTCCTGGCCGGGTGCCAGACGGAAGAACTTCTTGGGCGGATTCTCCATGAAGTCGTCGCGCTCTATGTAGAGCTCGCGCGAGAACGGCATGTCGTGTGTGCCGCTTTCGGGATCCTCGGGGTTGTTATCCATGCTCACGGTCTCGACCTTGCCTTCGGGATAGTTGGTAAGGACCACCTTGAGAGGATTGACCACAGCCATCACGCGTGTGGCGATGCGGTTGAGGTCGTCGCGAACGGCATGCTCCAGCAGGCTCACGCTGTTGAGGGCCTCGTACTTAGTGTAGCCGATGGTGTCGATGAAATTGCGTATCGAGGCCGGGGTGTAGCCGCGGCGGCGCATACCCGAGATAGTCGGCATGCGGGGATCGTCCCATCCGGCCACAAGACCTTCCTTCACCAACTGGAGCAGCTTGCGCTTGCTCATGACGGTGTAGGTGAGGTTGAGACGGTTGAATTCGATCTGGCGGGGGCAGTAGCTCTCGTCGGCGAGCTCCTTGACGAAATACTCGTAGAGCGGACGGTGTACCACGAATTCGAGCGTGCAGATGGAGTGTGTCACACCCTCGAAATAGTCGCTCTGGCCGTGGGCGAAGTCGTACATGGGGTATACCTTCCATGTAGTGCCCGTGCGGTGGTGGGGCGTCTTGATGATGCGGTACATTATGGGGTCGCGGAAGTGCATGTTGGGCGAAGCCATGTCGATTTTTGCGCGGAGCACACGCGAGCCTTCGTCGAACTCGCCGGCGTTCATGCGCATGAACAGGTCGAGGTTCTCCTCTACGCTGCGGTCGCGGTAGGGGCTGTTCTCGCCGGGAGTTGTGGGAGTGCCTTTCTGGCGGGCTATCTCCTCGGCGCTCTGGTCGTCGACATAAGCCTTGCCTTCCTTAATCAGACGCACGGCAAGATCGAACAACTGAGGGAAGTAATCCGAAGCATAGTATTCGCGGTCGCCCCAGTCGAAGCCGAGCCAGTGTATGTCCTCGCGGATGGAGTCGACATATTCCACGTCTTCTTTCACGGGGTTGGTATCGTCGAAGCGGAGATTGCATGTGCCGCCGAATTTCTCGGCAACACCGAAGTCCATGCAGATGGCCTTGGCATGGCCTATGTGAAGGTATCCGTTAGGTTCGGGTGGAAAACGAGTGCTGAGCCGGCCTCCGTTTTTACCGGCCTGCAGGTCGTTGTACACCTCTTCTTCTACAAAATTGAGAGACTTTTTTTCTTCTGGTTCCGTCACTTCATTCTGAGCCATAATATGATAACTTTAGTTTTTTCCTTTTAAACTGCAAATATAGCAAAAAAGTTAGAAAGTAGGAGAGAGAAGTCAGAAGTTACATGTTTACGAGCAAGATCGGCTGCCCTTCCAACGCTCATGAGAGCAGCCCAAGTGTCTTTTCCGTTCCGAGATAATCGAGAATAAACAAGGGAAAACCGCTGAGGACCACCACCTGCGGGCACGGCAGTGCGATGTAAGACTTCTGGCGATCGAAGATGTCTTTCTGAGAGATAATGCTGTCGATAACCGAGGTGCCGTGATGCAGGAGCGCGGCGGTGTAGAGGTGGTGGCCGATAATTTCAGCCCATGTCGCGTGAGTAATTCCGGCGATGTTGGTCAGTGCAGGTATCTCTCCTGCTACCAGCGTCTTGTAGGTCTTTACGGGCGGACACTCCGGACGGTCGGGACATGTGTCGCGCATGGGGCAATGCGGCCCTTTGCATTTCGCCGTTACAAGTGCCGAAACATCGGCCGGCTTTTTGTCGAGGTGTTGTATGGCCTCGACCATCGGGTAACTCACAAACAATTTGCCGCGCTCGGTCTCCTGGTCGAACAGGTCGAGCATTTCAGTCAATATATCATCGCCGTCCCAATGCCCTCCGCTGTCTTTTTGCGGCATATTCACATGGCCGTCGTAATCAAAAAAGAGATAGACCGACGAGAATGTGTCGCCGTCGGCATCGGCAAGAATGCCGTCGGGGTCGTCTTCCTTGAGCAACCCGAGCAAATCGAGGTCGGGGTCAGCCGAAAGCTCCTTGAACAGTTTGTAGATGTGCGTGCAGTAAGTATAAACCACTTTCGGCGGTTTGTGGGCGGTATAGCGCGCAAAAACGAACTCCCATATCGCATCAAGGACAGCCGGTTCTTTGGCCTTACCTTCGAGCACGAACAGCACTTTCTCACTCATCGCAGTCGAAAGCTCCGGACTTGAACATCTTTTCGATATTATGCGCCTCGCGCAACTCTTTGGGAGTGCGCTTCGACAACGATACAACTCCGGCGTTGTCGATGAGATAATAGCAGTCGGGTCTCAGGAGGTCGTTGGTTATATTCGCCGTGTTATGTGTCGTGAGGACGAACTGAACGCCGGAGGTTCTGAGAATGCGGATGATTTCTTTGGAGAGGCGGAAGTGGTAGAACGCGTCGTACTCGTCGATGAAAAGGAAGCTGATGCCGTCCTGTTTTATCTTCTGAAGCCAGCAATATAACAATGTAAGGGCTACAGTGCCGGTCGACCATACTTGTGCGAGGGGTAGCGACCTCTTTTTGTAGCGGTTTACAATAATTTTTTTGTCACCCTCATTTTCTACGCCAAGATCGCATTTGATGCCTGCTTCGTTGAGGAAGTGGCAGTAGTCATCGACAAGGTTGTTGTCGATAATATCCACCATAAAGTTGTTGTTCTTCGGAGCTCTACCGATATAGTAGCGCTCGTCGAGCGACTTGAAATAAAGCATGTTCGACACAAAATCGAAAATGGCCCTGAACGTATCGTTTTCTTTCGAAGCCGGTAGTTGAGTGTTCTTGCGGATGTACTTGAGCAACGACAGTGTGGGATCGTCGATTTTATTTTCGAGTGTCGAAGTGCCTTCAAGCAGGGTCTCGAAACGCTCGTTGCTATTGTGACGGTCGAAGTACAGGCAGCGTTTTCCGCCGATAGAGAGACTCTCGCCCGTAAGAACTCGGTATGTGCTTTTGGTGTAGGAATATACAGCCTCTACGCCGTCGAACTCAAATGTGTATTCGAAGTGAGCTTCCGTATCATCGCTGTCGGCGTTGAGATAGTTGTCGTACACCTCAGGAATGACTTTGTAGTCGGTCAGATGCTCCACGATGTCGAAAAGCGCCAGTCCGAGGTTCGATTTGCCCGAACCGTTCAGGCCATGCACGATAGCGCAGCGGACGATGCCGTTGCTGATGCACTCGGTGTGGAAGGCGTAGGAGTTGCTGTCGGAGAAATCCAACACGGTTTCGTTTTCGAAGCCGCGGAAGTTAGTCACTTTAAACCGTTTGAGCATGAGTTGAGGTGCTTATAAGCGTTGTGTATGCAAAGTTAAGCCTTGTCGGCCAATACGCCAAATTTATCCGTAATTTTTTTACGGCAACAAGCAAGCATTTAAATACTCCTCACTCCCGACTACTCATTCCCAACTTCTGACTTTTTTTCGTATCTTCGCATAACTCAAAACTGTATATGGCGAAATCAGCAACAACAATAGAACAACAGATCGGCCTAATGGAATCAAGAGGCCTTGGGTTTTCCGATACGGACAAAGCACGCGAGATTCTGATGGATATAGGCTATTATCGCCTTGGCTTCTATCTGTTCCCTTTTGAAAAATCTTATCCCGACCTTCGCAACCGCACACACGAATATATCGAGAGCGCTTTGTTCGAGGATGCGGTCAAACTCTACTATTTCGATTTTGACCTGCGTCTGTTGCTCATGCGCTATCTCAACCGCATCGAGATATCTTTCCGCACTTCGCTCATATACTATCTCTCAAACAAGTATAACTCCACGCCGATATGGTTTGTTAATCCTTCCGTCGTAAGTCGCGCCTATGCCCGCGACTTCGAACGCAAGGTTTACACCTCGGATTTCAAACGCAATCCGGTAATTCATCGCCATCATCTGAGAAACCCCAACGACCGCTTCGCTCCAGCGTGGAAGACTCTCGAATTTATGACCTTCGGTGCCGTGATGAAACTCTACGAGCAACTCAAAGAGAATGAAGACAAAATTTTCATAGCACATAAATTCGGCATACGGCAGGTTGTTACTTTCGAGAGTTATATGCACACCATCCGACAAGTACGCAATGCCTGCGCCCACGGCCTACTTTTATATGACTTGCGACTCCATCAGGCAATTCGACGTGGACCGGCTGAATACCATCCTTCCGAACGCAATAACATAATTGGAGCTATCCGCGTTATAAAGTATATGATGGGACAGGTCTCTGCCAACAGAGCAGAAGATATGAGCAAACAAATCAAAAACCTATATAAGGATCTTTGCCTTGTATCCTCAAATTTGAAGCCGCTGATACCTGATTTCTCCACGATATGAGATTTTTAATGCGGAATTTTCATTGAAAATTTTGTCGCATCAGATAAAAGCGTTACCTTTGTATCATCATAGTGCTTTTGGAGACTTTAGTCGCTCCATTTAGCACTCTAAAAAAAGGTAAAGTCGAGGCTGCCACATAGTCGGGCAGTCTCGCTTCTTTTTATGTATCATATTGTATCATGGCTTGCTCTACCTTACCCAGAGAGCTGTTTCCTTCTGACTTCTCACTTTTTTTCGTACCTTTGCAGTGGTAAAAAGAAAGGATTTTGCGATGAAATCTACAACAGTGAGGTATTTGGTATTTATTATCGGTTTGTACTTTCTCTCCTTAGGTATTGTTTTCATAGTCCGCTCCACCCTTGGCACCACTCCCATCTCGAGCATTAACTATGTGTTGTCGCTCAACACTCCCATCACCCTGGGCATGGCGACCTTCCTCATCAACATGCTGCTGATTCTCGGCCAGTTCTGGCTCATACGAGGCTTCGGCTCGATGAAGGACAAGGCTGAAATTCTGCTTCAGATACCATTCTCGTTCATTTTCTCGGCTTTTATCGACTTCAACATGCACCTGAGCGCGGCCATGACGCCGGCCAACTATCTGTGGTCGCTCGCGTTCCTGGCTCTGGGCTGTCTGTGCCAGTCGCTGGGAATTGTCCTCGAGCTCAAGCCCAACGTGGCCATAATGAGTGCCGAAGGCTTCGTCAAATACGCCTCGCGGCGCTACGGACGCGAATTCGGCCGTCTGAAAGTGATGTTCGACGTTTCGCTGGTCTCACTGGCCATACTCACTTCGCTGGCATTCAGCGGACGCATCGAAGGCGTGCGCGAAGGCTCGGTGATAGCCGCCCTGTGCACCGGCTACCTCGTCACAGGCATCACGGCCGTCCTGTCGCGCCTCCGCACGTTGGCTGCACACCGGTAAAAACTCCCTGCATCAACAACAGCTACGGGCCTGCGAGTGGCATTCCCGCAGGCCCGTAGCTGTTTCAGTCGCCGTCGCCGGCTACTCCAAAATAATCTGATTCAATTATTACTCAGGATAGAAAATAATTCATAATCCCTGATTCATAATTAAAATTTAATATCTGTAGTCGGCGAAACGCTCCTGCAGTTTCTTGCGGGCGAAGAAAATGCGGCTCTTGACAGTGCCGAGCGGCAGATTCATCTTTTCGGCTATTTCGTTGTATTTGTAGCCGGCCACGTGCATGGAGAAAGGTATGCGGTATTCATCGGAGAACTCGCTGATAGCCTCGGTTATCTCGCTGGCGCCATAGGAATCTTCGGGCGATTCGAAACCGCTGTCCTGGCTGAGGTTGAGGTGATAGAGGTTGTCGGTGGTGTCCACGACTGTCGCATTGCGAACGCTGCGACGATAGTTGTTGATGAAGAGATTGCGCATAATCGTCATCACCCATGCCTTGAAATTGGTATTCTCGGCATATTTGTCCTGATTGTCGAGTGCCTTTAGGGTGGTGTCCTGCAGCAGATCGTAAGCGTCGTCGCGGTTCGATGTGAGCATGAAGGCGAAATTCAAAAGATTCGACTGAAGGTTCATCAGGTTGGTCTGGAAAGTTGTCGTGGTTGCCATAATTATGATGATTTTGGAGTTAGATTTTTTGTCTGTTTTTGTGTCATTTTTTGTTTGACGATTCAAAAATAGAACCAAAATCACCAAGCGCAAGACTTTTAATGCAAATAAATGTTAATTCAAGAAAATTCCTCAAGCATTAATTACAATGCATTGAATAACAATTATTTAATCTATCACATTTTTGTTACACAATTGTTACAAACGATATTCGTCACAATAATGTAACAAAAATTCACCACCTTGAAGACGGGTGGCGAACAGTATTATAGAACGGCCAGCCAAGTGGCGATACGGCGCAGTCCCTCGGCAAGACGGCTACGCGGACAGGCAAGATTAATGCGGACGAAACCTTCGCCGCCGGGACCGTAATCGGGTCCGGGACTCAGTTTCACCCGGGCCTCTGCCTCGAGGCGGTCGCACAGCGTCTCCGACGGGATGCCGTAAGCCGACACATCGACCCACAGCAGATATGTACCCTCGGCCGGTGTCACCTTGCAGAGTGGCATATTGGCGGCGATATACTCGCGCGCGAAGCAATAATTGTCCCACAGATACGCCCGCAGAGCATCGAGCCACTCCCCTCCCCGCTCATATGCGGCAATGGTGGCCACGACACCGAAGGGGTTGACATCGCACACCTCGTTGTCGTTGATGGCACGGTCGATACGGCGGCGCACATCGTCGTCTTCAGCCACAATGTTAGCTATCTGCAGGCCGGCGATGTTGAACGCCTTGCTCGGCGACACACATATGGCCGCACGGCGCCGGCAGCGCTCGCCCAGCGTGCCGTAGGGCGTATAGCGGATGTCGCCGTAGGTAAGCTCGCAGTGAATCTCGTCGGCGATCACAAATACATCGTGGCGCAGACAGATGTCGGCCACACGCTCGAGTTCGGCTCGCGTCCACACACGCCCCGAAGGATTGTGCGGATTGCAGAGTATAAGCAGACGCGCCTCAGGGTCGGCGGCACGCTGTTCGAGGTCGTCGAAGTCGATGCTATAGCGGCCGGCGGCGTCGCGGAGCAGCATATTGGGCGAAAGCACGCACCCGTTATTGCGAATCGACGAATAGAAGCAGTTATAGGCCGGAGTCTGAAGAATGACCTTGTCGCCCGGCCGCGTCATGGCCTTGATTATAGCCGAGACAGCCGGCACCACACCCGATGTGTAGACAACGCTGCCGGCGTCGAAAGTCCAGCCATGACGCACGGCGAACCAGTCGGTGCAGGCGCGATAGTAGGCCTCGGGCACCTTGGTATAGCCGAAGATACCGTGGTCCACACGCTCGCGCAGCGCCCCGATAATCGCAGGCGCTGTGCGGAAATCCATATCGGCCACCCACATGGGAATGACGTCGGGATCGGAAGGCGTATCCCACTTATACGAGGCCGTGCCGCGCCGCCCGGGCGCGCTATCGAAATCGAAATCGCTCATCGCACAGATATTTTACAGTCGGCGGGGTCGAGCACGTGCTCGTCGAGGATAATCTCGCCGATCGAATCGGCGGTGATGGAACCCGTGCGCGGATTCTTGACCGAGGTGATGGAGCCGCGTATGTCGGCGCGCAGTTCGCTGTCCTCGAAAGCGAGGTCGCAGTCGGGAGCGAAAGTACAGTTTTCGAGAATGAGGCCGTGGGCGTAGCACAGAGGCTGCGTGCCCGATATGCGGCAGTTGACGAGGCGCAGATTGCGCGAGTGCCAGCCGAGATATTCGCCGGTAAGCTCCGAGTCGTACACGGTCACATTCTCGGTATTCCAGAAGGCGTCCTTCGAATCGATGCGGGCATTGCGTATGACTACGTCCGCACAGTACTGGAACGAATAATTGCCCTGCTGGCGATAGTTCTCGATATCGATATTGCGGCAGTGCATGAAAAGGTAGTCGGCATTTGCCACCTCGACATCGCGCAGGCGCACGTCGGAGCAGTGCCACAGTGTTTCCTGAGCGTCGGGGATGCGTACGCGGGTAAGGTCCACGCCTTTCATTTCGCGGAACATCTTGGGTGCTTCCACCAGAGTATCTGTCATAACGCAATCGCGCGAATACCATAGCGCCGCACGCGCGCCTTCGGTGAAAAGGCACTTCTCGACCCTGAAACCGTCGGTGTGCCAGAAAGGATACTTACCCTCGAAGCGGCAGTCGACAGCCTCGATATTGCGGGTGCATTTGAGCGCCGATTCACCTGCGTGAATGGCGACATGTTCCAGCCGCAGGTCGCGGGCGGCGAAAAGCGGCCGTTCGCCGCCGAATTCTTTATTGATAATAGTTTCCATAGGTCATAAAAATGCCGATTCACAACGAACCGGCACTCAGTTTTTATTTCATCACTCTTTTGGAGTTATCTCAGCTTTATCTTCTGGCCTACCTGAAGTTTCGACGTTGTCTTCAAGCCGTTGAGACGACACAGACGAGCTACGGTTGTACCGTTGCGCGAAGCGATCTTACTGAGCGAATCGCCCTTTCTCACACGATATGTCGATGATCCGGCACCTTTGGTCGAACCCGAATTGCGGACATAGGGCTTGGGAGGATTCTTTTTCATATACTCCTTGGCATACTCGCTGTTTGCGGCAGGCGAGAAGTTGCGGGCATTCTGATAGGTCGACTTGGAGAAAGTGTATGTGTCGGTATGCGTGGTCTGGTTGGCGAAGTCGAAGATGGCGCAGGGATTGATGGCATAGCCCATGTAGCGTGTCTCGAAGTGAAGGTGCGGGCCGGTTGAACGGCCTGTATTGCCACCCAATGCTATTGGTTCGCCGGCCTTGACATACTGGTCGGGCTCCACGAGCCATTCCGACAGGTGGCCGTAGACGGTCTCGAGCTGATTAGTGTGGCGGATAACTATGTATTTGCCATAACCCTTGCGGGCACCCTGGTTGCGGACTATACGCACCTTGCCGTCGAAAGCGGCGCGGATGGTGTCGCCGATGTTGAGCTTAAGGTCTACGCCCTTGTGCATGCGGCGGAAACGGCGGGGTTAGCCGTAGGGCGAGGTTATGTAGCCCGGATGCGGCATGGCGAAATTGGTGACGTCGATAACGGCGCTGTTGGGCACCTGCGATGCATTGTAGCAGTTCACGGCCTGACTGTCCCAGCCCTCGGTGTAGATGTCGAATTCGGGCTCTTCTTCCTCATTGAAGAGCTCTTCGAGATATTTCGACGTATTTTCTACCGATATGCCGGCATTACCCTGATTGGCGAGAAAATTATCGTGACTGGCAAGATGGCTGGCCGGCAGACGGTACTCGAGGTCTTCGGCCATAAGACCGAAGCCACAGAGCAATACAGCTGCGGCGCTGAGTATGGTTTTATTAAGACAGGAGAGCATTATTTTCTTATGCGATTGGCTTTTATGCGGTCTGACTTTAGTTTGGTATTTGTGTAGAATTTGAAATCAGCGCTCGTCGGGAGCGTAGATCGATGCTATGGTCGGCAGAGTGTAGTCGAAAATTTCTTCGGGCTTGAAGAAACGGTTGATTTCGATTACTGCGTTCTCGGGACTGTCGGAAGCATGTACGATGTTTTCCTGACCGCTCATGCCGAAGTCGCCGCGTATGGTGCCGGGAGCGGCATTGCGGCAGTTGGTGGCGCCGACCATGGAACGCACCACAGTCACGGCGTCCTTGCCCTTGAGTACCAGCACTATCACAGGTGTGGCCATCATCGATTTGAGCAGCGTGGGGAAGAAAGGACGGTTTACAAGATGGGCATAGTGCTCGCGGAGGATTTCCTCGCTAAGCTGCATCATCTTGATGCCGGTGATTTGCAGACCCTTGCGCTGGAAACGCATGAGAACGTCGCCGACAAGGCTACGGGATATTGTAGAGGGTTTGAGAATTATGAATGTCTGCTCCATGACGGGCATTAAGATTCTTTAAATGTTAGTTTTTAATAGTTTTCAAAGATAGCGATTTTTGGCCTCTTTTGGAAGTTTTTCAAGTTTAAAAATCTTTAATGCCTTTTCACAAGCCCCGGAGGCTGTCAATAATAAGCTAAAACTCTGCCACTTACGACAAAATATGTTTTACAACATGTTTTTAAGAAAAGCGTCGCACTTCCGTGTTACCGAAAGCGCGACGCCGTTAAATATTGTAAAGGACAAGCTATGTGCTTAGCCGAAGAGGGGCGAGGGGTATTCGCCTTTTTCGGTGAGTTCGGCGAATTTGGCTACAACGGCGGGGCGGTCGGCGCTATAGGTTACGCCGAACCACTTGGAATCGGTATCGAGCACCTTGACGGTGGCTTCGCCGCTGTTGATGAGGGTGTCGATGCAGAGGGGAATGAAGAATTCGGCCTTGGGAGTATCGATATCTTTCTTGAGGAAGTTTACAAATTCGCGCTCGCTGAAGTCGAAGTAGTCGGGAGTGAAGCCCCACATGTTCATCGACACCGGAGTGTTGGGCTCGAGGGTCTGCACTACGCCGTTCTCGTCGGTGAACACGATGCGGTGCTCGGGATCGTAGCTGATGGCGGTGCGCTCTACAACCGAGGTGAGATAGCCGTCCTTGTTCTCGCATACGCCACGGGCCACAGAGCCGTTCTCGGTCATGGTGTTGCCCACACGGAAGCCTACCATGCAGTAGTCGCCCTTGCGGTCGCGGGGTTTCATGAGTTCCTGAGCGATAACAGCGAAAGCATCGCGGCCATAGAAGTCGTCGGCGTTGATAACGGCGAACGGCTCCCTGATGGCATCTTTGCCCATAAGCACGGCATGGTTGGTGCCCCAGGGCTTGGTGCGGTCGGCAGGACAGGTGAAGCCTTCGGGGAGCTTGTCGATGCTCTGGAACACCACTTCTACAGGTATTACGCCTTCATATTTCGAGAGGACTTTCTCGCGGAAGTCGGCCTCGAAGTCCTTGCGGATTACGAATACGACTTTACCGAAACCGGCGCGGATGGCGTCGAATACCGAGTAGTCCATGATGGTTTCGCCGTTGGGGCCCAGACCGTCGAGCTGTTTGAGGCCGCCGTAGCGGCTGCCCATACCGGCTGCAAGAATGAAAAGTGTAGGTTTCATTTTTTTTCTTAAGTTTATGAAGTAATAAGTCGATATAAAAAAGACAGCATCTGCGCTATTATCTTAACTTTATAAACTTATTACTCTTTCAACTATTATTATTTTACTGAGAATTTGAAGTTTATGTGGCGCTCGTATTTCTGACCCGGTTCGAGCAGAGTCGAGGGGAAGCCGGGAGTATTGGGCGAATTGGGGAAGTCCTGGCATTCGATGGCCACGCCGTCGTAGTCGTCGTAGCTGCGGCCGGCCTTGTTGACAGGGCTGCCGGCGAGCCAGTTGCCGGTATATACCTGGATACCGGGCTGGTCGGTCGAAATCTCGAGCCGGCGGCCCGAAGTTTCCTCCTCGAGCCATGCCACAGCCTTGACAGTGCCGGGTTTCCAGTCGTCAACCACCCAGCAGTGGTCGTAGCCCTTGCCGATCTTCAGAGCAGTGAAATCGGCCTTGATATCGCGGCCGATTTCCTTGGTCACGGTGAAATCCATGGGCGTTCCGGCCACCGGATCCTTGGTGCCGAGGGGTATCTGCACTTCGTCGGTAGGCAGATAGGCCGATGCGGCCAGGCGCATGGTGTTGCCAAGCACGCTGCCCGAATTATGGCCGGCGAGATTCCAGTAGGTGTGGTTGGTAAGGTTCACCACGGTCTTGGCGTCGGTAGTGGCGCCAAGGGTAATGCGGAGTTCGTTGCCGTCGGTCCACTCATATTCGGCGGTGGCGGTGAGCTTGCCGGGGAAACCGGCTTCGCCGTCGGCCGACACATATTCGAATTTCACCTTGTTGCCGTCGGCCGACACCACTTTCCACAGCTGATTGTTGAAGCCTTCGGGGCCGCCGTGGTTGCAGTTGGGTCCGTTGTTGATGGGCAGATGATACTGCAGGCCGTCGATGCTGAAAATACCGCGGGCAATGCGGTTGGCATAGCGTCCGGGCACCTTGCCCGAGCATGGACCGTCGCCGATATAGTCGGCGGGGTCGGCATAGCCCAGGGCCACGTCATCGAGACGGCCGGCGCGGTCGGGCACATTCACCGCCACGACACCGGCGCCGACGTTGGTCAGCACCACCGAGGCACCCGAAGCATTGGTTATGGTAAGCAGCTGTATCTCGCCTGCGGGCGATGCTGCGCTGTCTTTTGTAATCATAAAATTAAAGATTGCGGATATGTTTCTCCCATTCCCACGACGAGCGCAGGGTGTCGTCGAGATCGCGCTCGGCCTTCCAGCCCAGCACCTCGTTGGCAAGAGCGGTATCGGCCCATACGGCGGGAACGTCGCCGTCGCGACGGCCCACGATCTTGTAGTTGAGCTTCAGGTTGTTGGCCTTTTCGAAGCGGGTTATAAGCTCGAGCACCGACACGGGATTGCCGGTTCCGACATTGAAAATCTCGTACTTGGCATCCATCTTATGCTGCACCATGCGGTCTACGGCGGCGACATGAGCCTTGGCAAGGTCGTTGACGTCGATATAGTCGCGCAGGCAGGTGCCGTCGGGGGTGTCGTAGTCGTTGCCGAACACCGAGAGGCATTCGCGTATGCCGGCGGCAGTCTGGGTGATGAAAGGCACCAGGTTGGCGGGTACGCCGCGGGGCAGCTCGCCGATGAGAGCCGACGGATGCGCGCCGATGGGGTTGAAGTAGCGCAGGGCTATGCCGTACATGCCTTCGTAGGCGCGGCAGCAGTCGCGGAGGATATCCTCGGCTATCTGCTTGGTATTGCCGTAGGGCGATGTGGCCGGCTGGCGCGGTGTCTGCTCGGTCACGGGCAGTACCTCGGCATCGCCGTAGACGGTGGCCGACGACGAGAAGAGCACGTTGGGGCGCTTGAACTCCTTCATCATCTCGAGGATGTTCATATACGACACCAGATTGTTCTGATAGTATTTCAGAGGCTCCGACATCGACTCGCCCACAGCCTTATAGGCGGCGAAATGAATGACGGTGTTGAACTGATGGCGCTCGAACACTCCGCGGAGTGCGGCCTTGTCGCAGGTGTCCACTTCCTCGAATGTCACCTTGCGGCCTACTATCTTCTCCAGGCCTTCGAGAGCCGAGGGCTCGGAGTTCGAGAAGTTGTCGATAATCACCACATCGTAGCCGGCCTCGATCAGAGCCACGGCTGTATGTGTGCCTATATATCCGGCGCCTCCGGATACCAGTACTGTTTCTTTCATATCTTCGTTCAAATGGTTTTCATGACTGAAAACCGAAGTTAATAATCGAGTTTATAGAGTTAAACGGCAAGATGCTATTATCTTAACTTTTAACTCTATAAACTTCATAAACCTGTCATTAAAAGATCAATGAGCGGCTTCGGCCACTTTGCGGGCGCCGTCGCTGATGATAACTTCGTACACTTTGGGTTCGTGTCCGTACTTCTCGTTGAAGCGGGCCTTTGCGGTGCTGACGAAAGCGGGCAGAAGCTCGTCCTTTACCAGATTGATGGTGCAGCCGCCGAAGCCGCCGCCCATGATGCGCGAACCGGTCACGCCGCATTCTTTGGCGATATCGTTGAGGTAGTCGAGTTCCTCGCAGCTCACCTCATAGTCTTTCGACAGACCGGCGTGTGTCTCGTACATGCAGCGGCCCACGGTATCGTAGTCGCCGGCAACGAGAGCGTCGCACACGGCCAGCACACGTTCTTTCTCTTCGATCACGAATTTAGCGCGGAAATAATCCTCGGCCGAGATGTCACTTTTGACGGAGTCGAGCATCTCCATGGTGGCGTCGCGGAGGGTCTCGATGCCCAGACGCTTGGCCACACGCTCGCACGATGCACGGCGCTTGTTGTAGGGCGAATCGGCCAGTTCGTGCTTCACAACGGAGTCAACCAGCACCAGGCTGTAGCCCTTGGGCTCGAAGGGGAAGTATTCGTACTCCATCGAGCGGCAGTCGAGGCGCATCAGATGGTCTTTCTTGCCGAATACGCTGGCGAACTGGTCCATGATGCCGCAGTTCACGCCGCAGTAGTTGTGCTCGGTGCTCTGACCGATGCGGGCGAGCTCGAATTTGTCGATGGCGTTGCCGTTGAACATATCGTTTACTGCAAAAGCGAAGCACGATTCAAGAGCTGCCGACGAGCTCAGACCGGCGCCCAGAGGCACATTGCCGGCGAAAACGGCGTCGAAGCCCTCTACCTTACCGCCGCGCTTGAGCACCTCGCGGCATACGCCGAAGATGTAGCGTGCCCACGACTGTGCGGGAGCATCGGCTTCGGTGAGGCCGAATTCGGCATAGTCATCGATGTCGATGGAGTAGACACGCACCTTGTCGGTGCCGTTGGCGCGGATTTCGGCCATGATAACCTTGTCGATGGCGCCCGGGAATACGAAGCCGCCGTTATAGTCGGTGTGTTCGCCTATGAGGTTGATACGTCCGGCAGAGGCATAGATAGTGCCGTGACCGCCGAATCGTGATTCGAAAGTCGAGTCGATTTTGTTCTGTAATTCCATGGTGTTAAAGTATATTTTTGGGATGTGTTTATCTTAGTTTTCCGCCGCCGCAACCGGCAGCGCAACGAACGTCTTCAATTTTGATTACGTAGCGCAAAGATAAGAAACCGCGTGTTAAAATACAACCCAAAAACTCTTAACGCCCCCATTTTGCCCGATATGTAGTATCATTTGACTTATTTGTATCCTTTCATGAGCGTTTTATGCGGCGCCCTGTGGCCGTGTTGATGATGAGAGGAACCGTCTCCTGCGTCACAACACTGGTCTCGAGCCCCATCGCCTCGGAGTCGCCCACGCCCAGACGGCGCAGCAACTGGTGCACGAGCATGAGCCTGCGGTCGCGCCCGCGGCAGTTGCTCGACGGCGAGAATATGCGGTGTATGATCATGAATCTGAAATCGCCGGGAATATTCCGTGCCCGCAGCGACGGATAGCTGCTGAGCAGATCGAGGCGTCCGTCGGCCACGAGATCCTCCACTATCTGGCGCAGGTAGGCCGTCACTTTAGGCTCTACCCGGAAGCCCAGGCGCATCGTTATGAAGTAGACCGTTTCGGGCACTGCTATCCTGACGCTGTATTCGAGCGTATCGGGCGCGTCGACATTCTCGATATGCACAAACCAGTAGTGATCGGCCCGTTTGGGCAGCTTGTTCACAATCGAATATACGATTTTGCTTTCGATAAGGTCCTTATCGCCCGAGCGGCTGAAATACACCAGGTTCGACGTGAATTTCGGGATCGTGTCATCGGCCTTGATGGCCGATATCAGATCGGCGCACTCGTCGAGCCGCCGGTATTCGATATACGAAGCCCTTGCCCGCGTGGCGTTGCGCCACAGAATCATCACCGCGGCAAGCAACGCCGCTATCACCATGCTGTACCAGCCTCCGTGGGTGAATTTGAACAGATTGGCGACAAAGAATATCATCTCGACAGCCGCGAAAACAAGCACGAAAAGCGCACACACCGCCTTAGGCACACCTCGCGACACCATCCAGAAGGCAAGCAGCACCGTGGTCATGAGCATGGTCACGGTTATGGCCAGACCGTAGGCCGCCTCCATATGCGAGGAATCGCGGAATATCAGCACCGTAAGCATACACCCGGCAAACAGGGCCATATTCACCGCCGGAATATATAGCTGCCCTTTCTCGGCACTCGTATATTTGATTTTGAGCTTGGGCCAGAACCCGAGACTCACGGCCTCGGAAAAAATAGTGAACGAACCGCTGAGCAGCGCCTGACTCGCAATGACTGCCGCTCCTGCCGACATGGCCACGCCAATGCCCGAAAACCACGACGGCATGATGGCGAAGAACGGATTGACGTCCCCAGCCCCGGCGCCATGGCTTATCAGCCAGGCACCCTGCCCGAGATAGTTGAGTATCAGACATATCTTTACAAGAATCCAGCTTACCGATATATTTTTGCGTCCGCAGTGCCCCAGGTCGGAATAGAGCGCCTCGGCACCGGTGGTGCAGAGAAACACCGCGCCCATGATGAGAAACCATTCGGGCGACGAAAACAGAAGCCTGAACGCATACAGCGGATTGAACGCCCTGAACACCGGCAGGTATGATCCTACCGAGGCGATACCGAGCACACCGAGCATCAGAAACCACACGAGCATGAACGGACCGAAAAAACGGCCTATAGTGCCCGTTCCGGCCCGCTGCATCAGGAATATGCACGCTATCACAGCCACAGAAATCAGCACCGTAGGCAGATCGGGGTCGAATACCCGCAGCCCCTCGACCGCCGACGACACCGTGATGGCCGGTGTAATGACACCGTCGGCCACAAGAGCCGCCGACCCTACCGCCGCCACAACATACAGGCCTCCGGGCTTCATGCGCCGCAGCAAGGCAAAGAGCGCCAGTATGCCGCCCTCGCCCTTGTTGTCGGCCCGCAAGGCCACAAGCACATATTTCACCGTGGTCTGCAAGGTAAGTGTCCATATGATGCACGACACGGCCCCTATGATGTAATCGGCATCGAAATCGGGCGATGCCCCGACAATCGCCTTCATCACATAGAGCGGAGACGTGCCTATATCGCCGAAAACAATGCCTATGGCCACAAGCAGCCCCATGGCCGACAGTCGCCGGACACCGCTATTGCCGTGAAGAGATGAGTCTTTCATGCAATGGAAACACAGCACTCACAAAAAATGTTCCGTCTTTTGCGGGATGTAATCAGCCTCCTGCGGAGGCTTTTTTTGGGGGGGCCAGATGACCCGGCATGCACGGTGGCATGCCGGGCTACGTATAATCAACCTCCTGCGGAGGTTTTTCCGTTGTTGCCGATTATCCGAATGGCGCCATTATTGTATGGATGCCGCTTCGAGGCCTCCGTCGGAGGCCGATTTCGCGTAGCCCGGCATGCCCCGCGCATGCCGGGTCAAAAAAACGCCCAACGATATTAAGGCCTCCGGCGGAGGCCGATTAAACGGTCCGCTTCCGGCGGCTGCGGGGTCATTCGCTGCGCAGATGGTCTATAGGATTGCTGCGGGCCACATTGAGGCTGTTGAGAGCCACCACCGATACTATGAGAAGCAACAGCGCAAGCACGCACAGCACCATGCTCAGCGGCGAGAGCGACACCTGTTCGGTGTACTGCGACAGCCACCGCCGCCCGGCCACGGCCGCCACGGCACCGCCGGCCACCAGCGACGGCACGGCCACTTTCAGAATATCCACACACAGCATCCGCACTATCTTCGCCGCGGGCGTGCCCGTGACCTTGCGAATGGCTATTTCCCGGGCGCGGCGCTGCACCTCGTCGGCCGTATAGCCCACCAGGCCTATCATGGCTATGACTACAATGGCAATACCGGCTATTATCACCGACAGCCCGAAGCGGCGGACGGATGCCGTGAGCTGCTCCACCTGCGCTCTGTAGGGAGTGATATACAGCTCGCGGGCCGGATATACCCTGTTTATAATCTCCTGCGCCTGATGCATCGTTTCGGGGGTGAGACGGTTGAACCGTACAAACAGATTGCCCGAAATATATTGGCTCGGGAAAATGACAGCCGAGCGCATATCGGCGCTTTCCTCATCGAAACCGCCGCGACGCATGTTGCGCACAACGCCGCACACCATGAAGTCCTGCCTACCCTCGATACCGACATGTTCGGTTATCTTGAAAGTGCGTCCGATGAGGTTGTTGTCGTCGATGCCGGTAAGTTTCTTCATCACATCGATAAAACGCTCCTCGACCACTACCTGGCGCCCGACACTGTCGGCCGTCATATCGAATGGACCGCCCTGCACGAACTCCATGCCCATCACATCGAAAATTTCGGGATTTACAATATAGAAATCGGCTACATTTATCTGGTCCTCGATCTTATCATCTATCCACACATTGTTTCCCGAAGCCTTGTCGATAAAGTTATGATATGTCGAAGCCACGCCTTCGACACATCCAAGGCTTTTCAGCTCGGAAACTATGGCCGACCGCGACTCGCGGGGCACGCCGTCGAGCGACACATAGCCCACATTCTTATATTCGAAGCCCATGTCGAGACGCGACATCATATAGTACTGACGCCCCACCAGCACAAGCAGGCACATCAGCAGCCCCGATGCGAAGAACTGCACAGCCAGCAGCGCGAGTTTCCAGCCACGGCGGCTGCGGACATTGCTGCGGAAGGCTGCCGCTACGGGCGTGCGGCAGTACATCCATGCCGGCACCGCTCCGGTGATAAGCAGCAGACCTATGCAGACTGCGCCTTCCACAAGCCACACCTTGCCGGTCGAGAAAAGCACCTGCGGGCTATAGCCGAGCAGATCGCGGCACAGATCGGAGAAACAGAACACCAGAAGCACGGCCAGACCCATCGACACCAGAAGGAAGAACACGCTCTCGGCCATGATGCGGCCGAAAATGCGGCCGTTGCCGGTGCCGTAGCACTTGCGCACGGCCATCTCCTTAGAGCGGTGGCCCATCTGCCCTATCACTATAAGCAGATAGTTGAGACCTGCGCTCATCAGCAGTATTACGGCGAGCAGCGACAGCATCCATATCATGGTCCGGACCATGTCGGTCGACGTATGCAGTCCTACCAGAGGCTTAAGCCCCATGCGGAAAGTGAACATTTCGATTGCCTCCTTGTCGACATGATCCTCGATCAGTTTAAGGAGTGTGGGTTTAAGGTCTTCGGCCGACACACCTTCCACAAGCTTCACGCAGCTCGAATAGCGGTCGTTGCCCATCCAGTTGTTTCTTCCGTCATGAGCGAAATTGCCAATCGATGAAAGGCTTAGATAAATGGCGTTCGGCAGGGTGGAATTGACAGGGAAATCTTCGTATACGCCCCCTATCGTCACCTTATAGTCCTCCGAGAAAGCCAGTGCGCACAGCCTCTGCCCAACGACATTGCCGCCGATCTTATCGGCGAGCGAGCGCGGAATCATACACACATCCTTCACCGCGAGTGCCTCGTGAGGATCGCCCGCAATGATACGAGCCTGGAAGACATCGAAAAAGCAGCTGTCGGCAAGTTCCACGCCTTCGGCCGTGAAGGAGCGGCCGTCGTCGGTCCTGACATCATTTTCGTGCAACATTCCGGTATATCGTGTGGCAGCCTCCACCTGCGGCGCATACTGCTTTAGGCCGGGAGCAAACGCTCCGGGCGTGAAGAGATATTCCATATACTCGCCATTCTGCACAAAACTCTCTGTAATACGGTATATCCGGTCGGATCCGGGGAAGAAAGTGTCATAGGTCTGTTCGAAATAGACCTTGGCGATAAGGATGAAGCCCATCGCCAGGCCGACGGTCAGGCACACGATCTTGGTGATATTGCGCCGTATATCTGAAGTAAAAAATCTCATATTCCAAGAAGTATTAAGTATTGAGTTTAAAAAGTTAGGATAATGGTTCTCAGTACTATTATCTTAACTTTTTCGACTTTTTCAACTTTTTCAACTTTCTAAACTCTCCATCAGGCTACATGCGGTCGGCGAGGTTCTCTACTATCTGGCCGTCGAAAAGATTGATGATATAGTCGGCGCAGGCGGCATCTTTCTGCGAGTGTGTCACCATGATTATGGTCGCACCATCGCGGTGAAGCTCGGTGAGCAGTTCCATCACCTCGGCACCGTTGCGCGAGTCGAGATTGCCGGTGGGTTCGTCGGCAAGAATGAGGCCCGGCTTGGCCACTATGGCACGCGCTATGGCGGCGCGCTGCTGCTGACCGCCCGACAGCTGCGACGGATAGTGCCCCGCACGGTGCGCTATGCCCATGCGCTTCATGGCATCGTCGACACGGCGGTTCTTCTCCTCGCGCGACATCTTTATATTGTTGAGCGGCAGCATTATGTTTTCGCGCACGTTCATTTCCTCGATAAGGTTGAACGACTGGAATATGAAGCCTATACGGCCCTTGCGCCAGCCGGTGCGCTGCATTTCCCTGAGGTGCCCCACTTCCCGGCCGTCGAGCACATACTCGCCCGAAGTGGGATTGTCGAGAAGGCCCAGAATATTGAGCAGTGTCGACTTGCCGCAGCCCGACGGACCCATGATGGCTACAAATTCGCCGTCTTTCACACTGAGCGACACATTGTTGAGCGCCTGGGTCTGCACGCTGTCGGTGCGGAATACTTTGCTTACGTTTTTGAGTTCGATATCCATTTTTTTACGTTTATTCGGGGTTGAAAAAGTATTGAGTTGAGGGAGTTAAGAGGATGGTTATTTCAGACTTATCTTATCGGCGTCGCCGAAAGCGGTGTATGAGCTTGTTATGACGCGCTCACCCGGCTCGAGTCCTTCGAGAACTTCGTAGTAGCGGTAGTTCTGTCGTCCGATGCGTATGTTGCGGCGCGTGGCGGTCTTGCCGTCCTTATCGAGCACATACATCCACTGTCCGCCCGACGACTGGAAGAATGAACCCTTTGGCACCATTACGGCCTCGGTGGCCTCGCCGAGCACCAGATCGACGGGATAGGTCTGCCCCACGCGGATATTGGCGGGCAGCTCGCCGTCGATGGTGAGGTCGGCGCGGAACTGGCCGGCGGTCACTTCGGGGTACACCTTGCGCAGTATCATGTCGAGATGCTGGTTCTGCCTCTGCGCAGTAGCCCGAAGGCCCTGGGTCACGCGGTCGATATAGTGTTCGTCGATGCTCACGCTTATCTTGTAGTTGTCGAGCATATTGATCTGTCCCACCTGCTGTCCGGCGGCTATGTTCTGACCCAGTTCGGCATTGAGGCTGCCGAGCTGACCGCTGTGCGAGGCGCGGATATTGAGGTTGTCGGCCCGCTCGCGCACCAGGGCGAAGTTTTCCTGCATGTTATGGAGGCTTTCGCGCATCATGGACAGCTGCACCGAGCGGTAGAGCGAGTCCTGGCTGATACGCCCCTGCAGCAGATCGACGGTCTCGGCGGCAAGCTGATAGTCCTCGCTGGCTTTCAGATACTCCTCGCGCGAGGTCAGACTCTCGGCGTAGAGAGCCTCCTGCTGCTCGGCCAGGCGGCGCTTGCGGTTGAGGTCGGTGCGGGCCGCCAGAAGGTCCTGCTTGAGCTGCAGGCGTTCTTTCTCCATGGCTATCTCGGTGTCGCGCAGCATATTCTGCTTCTCGGCAAGCTGCGATTCCGAGTCGAGTATCTGCTGCCGCAGATTGGGATTGCGCAGTGTGAGGATAATGTCGCCTTCGCGCACCATGGCGCCCTCCTCTACCCATTTCCGGTCCACTATGCCGGTCTCGAGGGCCGAAACCTGCACGACGGTACCGGTTTCGACACGTCCGTTGAGGCGTATGTAGTCGTCGAACGAGCCTCGCGTAACGTCGCCGACGACGATGGCCGCGGCATCGGCCCTGTAGGTCGACGTGCCCGACGATGCGGCCGCCCATATCACGGCCACGGCCAGAGCCGCACCTCCCGCGGCCCACAGTCCGTATTTTCTCAGCAGCGGATATTTATGTCTTATCTCAGTATCCATACATTTCTATTTTATAAGTTTGGCGCCATGATAGTACGAAAGGATGATGGCGCTGATAATCTTCTGTATTCGCTTTCCCTCGAGATTGGCGCGGGCGGTGGCGAGTTTCGAGCTCGAAGTATAGAGCTCGATGGCCGACACGCTGCCAAGCTCGTACTTGCGCCGCATGGCCCTGAAAGCCATCTCCTCGGCTTCGAGGCGCTCCTGAGCGGCGGCAAACTCATCGGTGGCGGCGCGGAGGTCGAGTGCGGCCTCCTCGGTCTCGCGGGCTATCTTATAGCGGGTCTGATCGAGCCGCGTGCGGCTTTCGGCAACTTCGATACGCGCCCGCTTCACGCGGTTCACGTTGCCCAGGCCGGTGAACAGCGGTATCGACACCGAAAAGCCCACGTATTGGCCCATGTTGTCGTGCCACTGCCGGCTGAAACCGGGGGTAATCACGTCGGAACCTATCATCTTATAGTACGATGTGGAAACGCCCGCATTCATCGATATCCGGGGAGAGAAAGCGCCGCGGGCGGCCCGCAGTCCGTACTCGCTCTGCTTCAGCGCCATCCGGGCCTCCGCTATCTGCGGGTGCTCGTCGGTATAGGCGGTCTCGCCGTCGGCGTTGTCCTCGGTGAGCTCGAGCGGTTCGCCGGTCGGCTCCATGCCCATTTCGCCGCGCAGGGCCAGGTAGGCCTTGCCGAGGAGACTGCGCTGGTTGGTAAGTTCGTAGCGGTCGGCGGCCACTACGGCCTTCATCTCGGCCACATCGGCGCCGCTGCGGGTGCCGAGCTGTTCGCCGCGTTCGGTGGCGCGCAGGTCGGTGCTGTCGCGCTCGAGCTGACGCTCCATCTGCTCTACCATTGCCTTGCAGTACGACACGTTGTAGAAAGCCCGTATCACAGCCAGCGACACGCGGTCTTCCTCGGCCTGAGCCGCATGCTGCTGCCGGAGCACCGCCACATGGGCCGCCTTGAGATTGTTGATATTCACCAATCCGTCGAACAGCGGCAGCGACATCTGCAGCCCGAAGCCGGTCGAGAGGGTTTTCTTGTTGTCGTAGGTATTGGTTTCGGGGTCGATGTTGCGGCCGAAACTCAGCGAGCCGCTCGACGACAGTGCCACATAGGGCATCAGATCGGAGGCCGCCACACCGCGGTCGGCGCGGGCCTTGTCGGTTTGGCAGCGCTGTATGATATTGGAGTGCGCATGCTCGCGGGCATAGACCAGACAGTCGTTGAGGCTCATCTGCGCCTGCAGCGGCAACAACGCCAGTATCGAGAGTAATATGAGTGCTTGTCGTTTCATGCCGACAAAATTAGGCCGCACAACCGCACCGTTCCCGCCATTTGCCTCAAAATCGTATCGTAAGGCCCGAAAATCGTCTAAATTATTTACACTGCCTTATGAAAGAATTCGCTACTTTTGCGCCATGAAGATACTTATCATCGATGACAATCCGGCCGTCAGGACCTCGCTCAGGCTCGTGCTCGACGGCGTATTCGACGAAATCGCCGCCGTCGGCGACCCCCGCCTCATACCCGCGCTCCTTGCCCCGGGCAATATCGACGCCGTGCTGCTCGACATGAACTTCGACAGCACACGCCTCGACGGCAGCGACGGCCTTTTCTGGCTGTCGAACATCAAAAACCGCGACAACGCTCCCGCCGTGGTGCTGATAACGGCTTTCGGCGACGTGCCACTGGCCGTCGAGGCCATGAAACGCGGCGCCGAGGACTTCGTCACCAAGCCGTGGGACAACGACGATCTCATAGCCAAGCTCCGCAAGGCCATCGCCCGGAACCGCGCCGCACGGTCCTCGAGCATCTCACTGTCGAACGCCCGCGAGCTCGAACGCCTCGAAACCGCACGCCGGGCCATGACGCTCGACGAACTCAAGTACACGCACGTGCGCGAGGTAGTCGACAGCTGCGACGGCAATCTCACCGCCGCGGCCGAGCGCCTCGGCATCACCCGCCAGACACTCTATAATATCCTTAAAAAGAAGTGAGACGTTTCCGCCTTAATTTAGCGCTGCTCACAGCTGCCGTCGTAGCCGCCACGGCAGCCTCCGCCCTGCTCTACGCCTCGGGGCTGTGGGCGCCTGCCACTCTCGCCGCCATATGCGGCCTGCTCGCCGTGTGGGCGCTGGCGGCTCTGATACGGCGGCTCACACGCCTGATGTCGACCTTCGTCAGCTCCCTGCAGATGAACGACGTGACCATGCGCTTCGACATAGACCGCGGCGACGCCGAGCTGCGCAAGATGTCGGAGGCAATGAACAGCATCACCGAAATATACCGCGCAAACACCCGCGAACTCGAAACCGGCAAACTGTACTACGACCGCATACTGCGCATCATGACCCACGAGATGCGCAATTCCATCACGCCGGTCATAGCCATATCGGCCGACATATCCGCTCATCCCGAAAAATACAGCGCCGACACTCTGGCCGACGCCGTCGGGGTGATACACAGCCAGAGCGAGGGCATAAAGCATTTTTTGGACGCCTACTACACCATGACCCACATCCAGGAACCGGCGAAAACCACCGTCGACGCCATCGCCTTCTTCAGCCGCATCAGGGCCATGGCCGCCATCGAAGCCGCTACCCGGCATCTGCCCGAGGATGTATGCGATTTTGTGGTGGCGCGCGACATGCAGCTCGAAATCGACACCTCGCTTATGACGCAGGCCCTCGTAAACCTTATCCGCAACGCACTCGACGCCGTCGCCGGCAGCGATGCTCCGCACGTCGGCATCACCGTAAGCCTCTCCGACGGCCGCCCTGTCATTTCAGTGGCCGACAACGGCCCGGGCATATCGCCCGCCATCGCCGACAGCCTCTTCCAGCCTTTCCTGTCCACAAAGCCCGGCGGTACCGGCGTGGGCCTGTATCTGAGCCGCCAGATAGTACGCAAACACGGCGGCGACCTCCGCCTGGCCAACTCGGCCCGCGGTGCCACCGCCGTGATTTCTCTTTAGCGCGGTTTACACGTTGAAGCGGAAGTGCATGATGTCGCCGTCCTGCACCACGTACTCTTTGCCTTCCACAGCCATCTTGCCGGCTTCGCGTACGGCAGTCTCGCCGCCGAGGTTCACATAGTCGTCGTATTTTATCACCTCGGCGCGGATAAATCCTTTCTCGAAATCGGTGTGGATGATGCCGGCGCATTTCGGGGCCTTGGAGCCACGGATAAATGTCCAGGCACGCACCTCGTCGGGACCTGCGGTGAAGTAGGTCTGGAGATCGAGAAGTTCGTAGGCGGCACGGATGAGACGCGACACGCCCGACTCGGTGAGGCCGATCTCGGCAAGGAATTCCTGACGTTCCTCCCAGGTGTCGAGTTCTGCTATCTCGCTCTCGGTGCGGGCGGCAAGCACAAGCAGCTGTGCGCCTTCGTCCTTGATGGCCTCGCGAACGGCGTCGACGTAGGCGTTGCCGTTGGCGGCGGAGTCGTCGTCGACGTTGCACACGTAGAGCACCGGCTTGGAGGTGAGCAGGAAGAGCTCGCGGGCGAATTTCTCTTCATCGACAGTGTCGAACGATACCGAGCGGGCCGGCTTGCCCTTGTCGAGGGCTTCCTTGATGCGGCACAGCACGCCGTACTGCATCTTTGCCACCTTGTCGCCGCCGGTCTGCGCCTGCTTCATGGTCTTGGCGATGCGCGATTCGACGGTCTCAAGGTCTTTGAGCTGAAGCTCGAAGTCGATTATCTCCTTGTCGCGGACAGGATTCACCGAACCGTCGACATGGGTTATATTGTCATCGTCGAAGCAGCGGAGCACATGTATTATGGCGTCGGTCTCGCGGATATTGGCAAGGAATTTATTGCCCAGACCCTCGCCCTTGGAGGCGCCTTTCACCAGACCGGCGATATCCACTATCTCGACAGTGGCAGGCACCACCGACCGGGGGTTGCACATCTCGACGAGCTTGGTAAGACGGTCGTCTGGCACCGTAATGACGCCCACATTGGGCTCTATGGTGCAGAACGGAAAATTGGCCGACTGGGCCTTGGCATTGGAGAGACAGTTAAAAAGTGTCGACTTGCCCACATTGGGCAGTCCCACAATTCCACATTGCAATGACATCTTTATTTAGGATATTAAGATGATAGGATGTTAGGAGATTAGGAGGATACGAGATTAGGAGATTAGGAGGATACGAGATTAGGAAGTTAGGAGGATAAGAGATTAGGAAATTAGGAGGTTAGGAAGGGGTGAGGCTTTTTATCAGGAGGTTTAGGAGTTTGTTTATGGAGAGTCGTAATGAGTCGATTTTCACATGTTCTGACGGACATATATAGCCCAGATCTTTGGCTATAAGCAGCTGCGCTTCAATCTCTGCAAGCGAACCACGAGCCACGTAAAGGAACTGAAGAAAATCCTTTGTCGTATTTCGGGCATTACCCTCGGCGATGTTGGATTCTACCGAAACTACAGCGCGACGGATCTGAGACAAGAGACCGAACCGTTCTTCTTCCGGAAAAAAACGTGTTACACGATATATTTCCAAAGTGAGTTCGTGCGCCTGCTGCCACACCAAAAGATTTTTAAAATCCGGTCGCATACAGATTATCCTCCCAATTTCCTTATCTCATTATCTCATAATTTCTTAATCTCCTAACCTCCTAATTTCATTCCATAAGTTTGCGGTAGCGCTTGCGGGGGAGTTCCTTGCCGCCGTTGAGGCGCTTTTTGTATTCTTCGTAGTCGGAGTAGGAGCCTTCGAAGAACACTACCTCGCCGTCGCCTTCGAACGACAGTATATGGGTGCAGATACGGTCGAGGAACCAGCGGTCGTGGCTCACAACCACGGCGCAGCCGGCAAAGTCCTCGAGGCCTTCTTCGAGTGCGCGCAGGGTGTTCACGTCGATATCGTTGGTAGGTTCGTCGAGCAGCAGCACGTTGCCCTCTTCCTTGAGAGCCATGGCCAGGTGCAGACGGTTGCGCTCGCCACCCGAGAGTACGGCTATCTTCTTCTCCTGGTCGGCGCCGGTGAAATTGAAGCGCGACAGGTATGCGCGGGCGTTGACGTCGCGGCCTCCCATGCGGAAACTCTCCACACCCTGCGATATCACCTCGTAGACCGATTTTTCGGGCACAAGATCGTGGTGGGTCTGGTCGACGTAAGCTACCTTGACGGTCTCGCCTACATCGAACGAACCGGCATCGGGCGCTTCCTGGCCCATGATGAGGCGGAAAAGAGTGGTCTTGCCGGCGCCGTTGGGGCCGATTACGCCGACGATACCTGCGGGCGGCAGGGCGAACGACAGGTCCTTGAACAGCGTCTTCTTGCCGAAAGCCTTTGCCAGATGCGATGCCTCGATCACCTTGTTGCCCAGACGCGGACCGTTCGGGATAAATATTTCGAGACGTTCCTCGCGCTGACGCTGATCCTCGTTGAGCATCTTGTCGTAGTTGTTGAGGCGCGCCTTGCCCTTGGCCTGACGAGCCTTAGGTGCCATGCGCACCCATTCGAGCTCGCGTTCGAGAGTCTTGCGGCGCTTCGACGCCTGCTTCTCCTCCTGCTCCAGGCGGCGTGTCTTCTGTTCGAGCCACGACGAGTAGTTGCCCTTCCAGGGTATGCCCTCGCCGCGGTCGAGTTCGAGGATCCAGCCGGCCACGTGGTCGAGGAAGTAGCGGTCGTGGGTAATGGCGATAACGGTGCCCTGGTACTGGTTGAGATGCTGCTCGAGCCAGTCGATCGACTCGGCGTCGAGGTGGTTGGTCGGTTCGTCGAGCAGCAGCACGTCGGGCTGTTGCAGCAGCAGGCGGCAGAGAGCCACGCGGCGCCGTTCACCACCCGAGAGAGTGTTCACCTTCTGGTCGTCGGGCGGACACTGCAGGGCGTCCATGGCGCGCTCGAGCTTCGAGTCGATGTTCCATGCGTCGGCGGCGTCGAGCTTGTCCTGCAGCTCGGCCTGGCGTGCTATCAGGGCATCCATCTTGTCGGGATCCTCGAGCACATCGGGGTCGCCGAATGCCTCGTTCACCTTGTCGAACTCGGCAAGAAGGTCCATGATCGGCTGCACGCCCTCGCGCACCACCTCGATCACAGTCTTTTCAGGGTCGAGCTTCGGGTCCTGCTCCAGATAGCCCACGCTATAGCCGGGAGCCCATACCACTTCGCCCTGGAAATCCTTGTCGATACCGGCTATAATTTTGAGCAGCGACGACTTACCGCTGCCGTTAAGACCGATAATGCCGATTTTGGCGCCATAGAAAAAGGAGAGATAGATGTTTTTCAACACCTGCTTCTGGGGCGGGTAGATCTTGCTCACGCCCACCATCGAGAATATTACTTTCTTATCGTCTGCCATATATTTTACTAAAGTGCTCGTAGTGGAAAGTGAAGGGTGAAAGGTGAAGATAATGGTTCAGTCTTCACTCAGGCACAGCATTCACTTCAACTTGAGCTTGCAAAAGTTGATTTATTTAGCGAATTTTCAGACCACAAAGGTACAAAAAATCCGCCGAAAACCAATCAGCCCCACCACCGTCCCGATTACATTCCACAAACCAGCCCAATTAATCGGCCTCCGCGGGAGGCCACGGCATCGTCGGGCGTTTTTGACCCGGCATACGCGGAGGCATGCCGGGCTATGCGAAATCGGCCTCCGCCGGAGGCCTTGGGGAGGCAACCATACAATAATGACGCCATTCGGATGATCGGCAGCAGCGTAAACCTCCGCAGGAGGTTGATTATGCATAGCCCGGCATGCCACCGCGCATGCCGGGTCATTTAGCATCCCCCCCCAAAAAAAAGCCTCCGCAGGAGGCTGATTACGCATAGCTCGGCATGCCACCGCGCATGCCGGGTCATTTGGCACCATCTCACCCAAAAAAACCTCCGCAGGAGGTTGATTACCTTCCCACAGAAGCGAACCGTTTAATCGGCCTCCGTCGGAGGCCATGGTATCGTCGGGCATTTTTTGACCCGGCATGCACGGAGGCATGCCGGGCTACGCGAAATCGGCCTCCGTGGGAGGCCTTGGTGCGCTATTCGGATGATCGGCAACAGCTGAAAAACCTCCGAGGGAGGCCTCGGGAACGGCTGACGAGTCAAAAGGTACCGCGTAGCGGTGAGAGAGGTTAGGCCCGGGTTAAGGGCGCCGTTAGGCCGTCCGCAACCCGGGTACGTTGATTTCCCAAAAAAATATTTCGACTCTGTAGGAGTCGCACTATATCATCGACGAATCTGTGCGACTCCTACAGAGTCGTTTTTTTAATTTGTTGTTTGCTTAATCCCGGGTTGCGGACGCCCTAACGGCGCCCTTAACCCGGGCCTAACGTCTTGCACCACTCCGTGGTGACCGCCTCCGCAAAAATACGGCCCCATTAATCGGCCTCCGCCGGAGACCCCGCTGTAGTAACCATGCAACAATAGCGACATTCAGATAATCAATTGTTATACAATTAATGCATCCTACAACACCGATAGTAACTTAAAATCAGATTTCCGGCTTACAATCTATTCTTAGAGACCACGTTAATTCTATCTTAATAGATTAACTATGACAAAATATACTGATATTTAATCAATAGGATACGTTAGCCGTTTCCCATTCAGATTGAATAATATTTATGCCTTCTCGTCTTGCCTTCTGGCGGATATTTCTCATTTCCCTTTGGGCTTCTCTAAGACTTCGTTTCATATGCGTATATTTACCAGGAGACGTTTTTCTACCAGAATGACCATTTTTCTTATCATTCTCATTTGTATAAGAATATCCTAAATTAGTAAGAGAGTTATAATGTTTTTCTGCAATACTGGACCATCTGTCATATTGACTCTGATAATTAGATTCAGTTTGGATTACATTTCCTCTATCAGCCAAGTCGTCACCGCTAATCGTTTCACTTAAAGAATTATATTCTTGAACCGAAGAATTTCCATAAGGCTGAAATAAAGTGTTCGATATATATTCAAGTACATTCCATACACTATTATGGTTTGAAACATTCTCAAATTCTTGATTTGTTGCATTCCGACTCATATTCTCTAGTTGAACTGCGTCAGACATTATCTTCTTGGCATAATCATTGGCAGGATCTAATGTTAAAACCATTTCTATAGCCTCAATAGCTTCTGAATAAAAGCCTTGATTATATAAACATGCACCATAGTTATTCAGAGCTGTCAAGTGACTGTTGTCCAATAAAAATATTTGATAAAACAATGCTTGAGCCTCCGCATACTTTTTCTTATTAAAAGCCGTCCTTGCTTTTTGCTCAAGAAGTCCTATAAACTTTTCGTCACCTTCCGATTGAGAATAATTCCGCACACAAGAAATTGGATTATAGATATATCCTTGTTCAGTACCATTATCACTTCCGATCCATAAGGAAAGAACATTTTCGGAGAACGAGTCCCCTAGTATAATATGACTGATATTTCTAAACCTTTCTCTAAAATTAAGTATACATTTACCACTTTTATCTATAAGTCTCTCGTTTCCAGCCTCATCAATTACAGCAACCCCCTCATTAAATTTTGGTAAATTTATTACATTAAAGGGACCGACTATTCGTTTAGTTTCAGTGTTAAAATAACAGTTCTTCCCGTCTAAAGACCCCAATATCATACCTTCATAAATTCTTTGGCCCGTAAACGGATATATGGTATGATCTTTAGCATTGAAAAGACAAGAACCTCCTCCTTTTTTATCCATCTTATACCATACATCTTCGATATGAAATAATGATTTAGCATTTTCAATGATATTACCATTATAATCATAGTAACGTCCTTCTACTGTATAAAAAGCATAAGGGCCGTTTCTCTGAGCAATAGATGGCATTGTTCCTATCGTTTGGCCTTTTTCATTAAAAATATAAGTTAAATCGGTCTCAGAATTATAACCAATGAGCCTATCATTTATCCAAACATCTCCTTGATATAGATACTTTAAATCAGATATAGGAGTCTTAGTATTTGTGTTTATTATGCGAAAATATAATCCATCAACATCTATACCAATTTTATTATCATTTATCAGAAGTTCTTTTGCCGGAATACGCTCGCCTGATGTTAAATCATAATATAGATATGCTATAGTATTATCATTGTTTAAAACATTAGCAATAGCATATAATGTATTCATCGCATCTATACGCCCTTTTATTACATCTTCTGTTTTAACATTCACAACCTCATCACCCTCATCCGAACTACATCTAAAAAATGGGTAAGACACTTCCATTATTAATCTATATTTGAAAGGTGTAATTAAATGGCCATTATGAAACAATGCTTTTTTTTGGGTTTCTTTGTCCACTATACTGAATACCCCTTTCCCATCATCACGAATGTCATATTTTTCTGAAGGGGCAAAGATCCATTCTCCTTTAAGATTTATTATTCCATCCTTTTTATCAGCATTAGAGGCCCTACAATAACCATGTATTAAACTTTCTCCATATATGCGATGGAAATGTTCGTTTGTAATCACCTTGCCGTTCTTATACATTAGTTCATAGCCATTAGAAGTACGGATCGCTGCAACTCCATTATGAAATTCACCACCATTTGCTACATCATAAAGAGCCCACTCAATTTTTTCTGCATTGGCAAGAAAGACGCTACAAACACAGAACATTAATATAAGGATCTGTTTCATGAAATTTATAGTTGGCATTATGACTCCCCTCAATACCAAATTTTATTAATGAGAAAAGCGTAGGAATCTGTATCTGTTACCGTCCTACGAACAGAGGCTTCTCGCATTGCCCTATCAAAGTCGGACGGCAACGCCAGAAGCCCACGCTTGTATATGCAACCATTGCGTCCGGCTATATCTTTCCCAAGATATCATGCCGAAAGCAAGATAATTACATATCCACGGGCATCTACCGTTGCTCAACCCTTGACTTTGATATGAAATTTTGCGAGAATTTCTGTTCGTCAAGAATCAGCGCGGATAAACGCTTTCTATGTATGTCTACATCCCGCCTCTGGACCCCGGACCGGGGCTTCTGAATAAAACGGTCTGCAGTCGCAAATTTAAGCCTTTATTTTGAATTGCACAAAAAAAGTTTTTTTCAATTAATAGCCTAATCGCCAATGACAATATGAGATGCGCCTGAACCGGGTCAAATAATCGTCCTCCGTCGGAGGCCTTGATGTCGTCGGGCATTTTTGACCCGGCATGCGCGAGGCATGCCGGGCTATTCGAAATCGGCCTCCGCCGGAGGCCTCGGGGCGGCAACCATACAACAATGGCGCTATTCGGATGATCGGCAACAGCGGAAAACCTCCGAGAGAGGCCTCGGGGACGGCTGCTGGGTCAAGAGGCACCGCGTAGCGGTGAGAGAAGTTAGGCCCGGGGTAAGGGCGCCGTTAGGCCGTCCGCAACCCGGGTTTACGATTGAATTCCCCACAAATATTTCGACTCTGTAGGAGTCGCACAATATCATCTACGAATCTGTGCGACTCCTACAGGTCGTTTTTGAATTTGTTGTTTGCTTAATCCCGGGTTGCGGACGCCCTAACGGCGCCCTTAACCCGGGCCTAACTTCTTGCACCACTACGTGGTGACTGCCTCCGTTGGATGCGGACCGTTTAATCGGCCTCCGCCGGAGGCCATGGCAGCGTCGGGCGTTTTTGACCCGGCATGCGCGGAGGCATGCCGGGCTATGCGAAATCGGCCTCCGCCGGAGGCCTTGGCATCGTCGGGCATTCTTTGACCCGGCATGCGCAGAGGCATGCCGGGCTACGCGAAATCGGCCTCCGGCGGAGGCCTTGGGGGACGGATGCCGCGTCAAAAGTTACCACGTAGTGGGGTCACGCCGGAATCGATTATTGTTCGGACTGCCAGCCGCCGCCGAGGGCTTTGTAGAGGTTGACGATGGCGAGGCACTGGTCGCGCAGGGCGTTGCTCATGCCGATCTGGGCGTCGTAGTAGCGGCGCTGGGCGTCGAGCACGTCGATGTAGTTGATGGCACCGGCGTTGTACTGGCGGTATGCCAGGCGGGCATAGGCCTGGGCGGCCTCGAGGAGCTCGCGGCGGCGGTCGCAGGTCTGGTTGATCTTGCGCAGCACGGTCACGGCGTTATCCACTTCGTGGAATGCCGTCAGCACGGTCTGCTCATAGCCGAGGCGTGCCTGGTCGTAGGCGGCTATTTTCGAGCGGTAGCGGCGCTTGTTGCGTCCGAAATCGAATATTGTGCCCGTGAGGGAACCAATGACATAGGAGAACGGCGAACGGAAGAAATTTTTCAGCTCGTCCTGCTCCCAGCCGCCGGTGAGGGCTATGCGGAGTCTGGGAAAACGGTCGGCATAGGCCACGCCGACATCGGCCATGGCGCCCTGCAGCCGAGCCTCGGCCTGCAGTATATCGGGGCGTCGCTGCATGAGCTGCGACGGCAGGCCTACGGGCAGCGACTTGGGCAGCGAATCGCGCAGAAGGAGTGTGCCGCGCGATATATCTTCCTCCGGAAAGCGGCCCATAAGCAGCGATATGGCATTCTTCTGAATGTCGATGCGGCTTTCGAGATCGGGAATGAGGGCGGCTGTGGTGGCATACTCCACTTCGGCCTGGCGGTAGACCGTTTCGGGCGTCATGCCGCCCTCGAAGCGCAGTTTGGCCTTCTGCAGGTTCTCCTCGCGGGTGAAGAGAGTGCGCCGGGCAATCTGCAGCTCGTTGTCGAGCGCTATGAGTCGGAAATAGGCCGAGGCAGCCTCCGCTATAAGGGTAATGCGCATGGCGCGCTCCTGCTCCACCGAGGCGCGGAAATCGGCGCCACCCTTGCGCCGGGCCCATTTCAGGCCGCCCCACATATCGGCCTCCCAGGCCAGGGTGGCCTTGAGGCCGTATTCCGGGTCGTCGACATGATGTTTTGTGGTATAGTCGTTGGTCTCATGGTCGCCATAGGCCTGACCGGAGATGGTAGGGAAGAAGTTCGACGCCGTAATTCCATACAGCTCTTTCATTTCCTGCACGCGTGCGCCGGCAGCAAGGAAATTGCGGTTATGGGCGAGGGTCTCCCGGATTATGGCCACGAGCTGAGGATCGTCGAAGAAATCCATCCAGGCGATGTCGGCTGCGGTGACCGAGTCGGTGCTGTTGCCGGCAAGTTCGGCAGGAAGATCGAGCTGCGGCTTGGAGAGGTTGCGCACACCCGAGCACGATGCGAGCGCCATGGCGGCCGCGCATATTATGATAATGTATCTTGATTTCATGACATCATTTTTTAATCCTGACTTTTTTCAGCTTACGCGAAGCTTTGTCAATCATGACGAAGAAGAAAGGCACGAACACTATGCCGGCCGTAACAGCCACGAGCATGCCGAAGAACACGCCGGTGCCGATGTCGCGCCGGGCAGCGGAGCCCGGTCCCGAGGCGAAGACGAGCGGCAGAAGGCCGAGCATGAATGCGAGCGAGGTCATGACCAGCGGACGGAAACGCAGCCGTGCGGCCGTCAGGGCGGCATGGACGGCATCGACGCCCTTCTCAACCTCCTCTTTGGCAAACTCCACGATGAGGATGGCGTTCTTGGCCACAAGGCCAACCAGCATCACAAGGCCGATCTGGAAATAGATATTGTTCTCGAGCCCGCAGAGCGCTATGCCAAGGTATGCGCCCACGCCGGCCACGGGCAGCGACAGAATCACGGCCAGAGGCACAGTCCAGCTCTCGTACTGGGCGGCCAGGAAGAGGAACACGAAGAGAAATGCCAGACCGAGCACCAGACCGGTGTTGCCGCCGTTGTGCTTCTGCTGATACGACAGGCCGGCCCAGTCGACGCCGATATTGTCGGGCAGATGTTCGGCCACAATCTCCTCGAGCTTGTCCATGGCCTGGCCGGTACTGTAGCCGCGGGCAGCCTCGCCGCTCACGGTGGCCGAGTTGAACATATTGAATCGGCCGATAGTGCCCGGGCCCGAGGTATAGTTCGAATTACCGAGCGAGGTCACCGGCACCATGGCACCGTTGGCACCGCGCACGAAGAAAAGATTGAGATTGTCGCGGTTGGCGCGATAGGGGGCCTCGGCCTGAATATATACGCGGTATATGCGGTTGAACATATTGAAGTCATTCACATACACCGACCCGGTGAAGGCCTTCATGGTCGAGAAAATATCGCTCATCGGTATGCCCTGCAGCTTGGCCTTGTCGCGGTCGACGTCGAAGAACAGCTGCGGAATGTCGGACTGCAGCGAGGTCGACAGGCCGGCGAACTCGGGGCAGTCGGCGGCGTAGTAGCGCAGGGTGTCGACAGCGTGCGCCAGATCGTCGTAGGTAGCGTCGCCGCGGGCCTCGAGCACCATCTCGAAACCGCCCGAACTGCCCAGACCGGGTATGATGGCCGGCGTAAAGAAATAGGCCTGCGCCTCGGGGTACTGAGCCAGTTCGGCCGACACGCGTTCGCGGAGTTCAGCAAGCGAATTGGCACCGCGCTCGCCGGCGGGTTTCAGAATTACGGTGAGTGTGGCATGTGCCTGATTGGTGCCTGTGCGCGGCGACGAACCGGTGACATTCTGCACATACTCCACGTCCTTGTCGGCTCGCAGAAATTCTATCGCACGGTCGGTGACAGCGCGTGTGCGCTCTATGGTCGAACCTTCGGGCAGCTCGATCTCCACGGTGAAATATCCCTGATCTTCGGGCGACATGAAGCTCGTCGGCACAAGCATGTTGGCTACATATATTATCACGAGCGCCATTCCGAACGCCACCCACATGCGGCGGGGCCGTGCCAGGGCCGCGCGTATGCAGCGGCTGTAGAAACGGTTGCCGCGCAGAAGACTGTAGTTGATTATACGGAAGAATTTAGGCTTGTGACGGCGGTCGGCCGGCCGCAACAGCCGCGAGCACATCACCGGCGAGAGGGTGAGCGCCACCACAGTCGATATGATCACCGACACGGCAATGGTGACAGTGAACTGGCGGAAAAGCTGGCCGGTGATGCCCGGCAGGAAGCTAACGGGCACAAACACCGCACATAGCACCAGGCTCATGGCTATAAGGGCGCTTCCGAGCCCGTTCATGGCACGGCGCGTGGCCTCGAAGGCGTCGACGCCGTCCTTTTCCATTATACGGTCCACATTCTCCACCACCACGATGGCGTCGTCCACCACAATACCGATAGCGAGAATGAGACCGAGCAACGTGAGCATGTTGAGCGAGAAGCCGAACACGAGCATCACGCCGAAAGTACCGATAAGAGAGATAGGCACCGCTATGACAGGGATGAGAGTGGCGCGCCAGCTCTGCAACGACAGGAACACTACCAGAATCACCAGCACAAGAGCCTCGAAGAAAGTGCGGTATACATGGTGTATGGACTCCGATATATACGTGGTCATGTCGAACGGTATCTCGTAGCTTATGCCCTCGGGGAATGTCTCGCTTATCTCCTCCATGGTCTTTTTCACCTCGTTGGCCACATCCATGGCGTTCTCGCCCGGCAGCATGTTGATTTCGAGGATGGCGGCGTTGCCGCCGTTGATGCCGCTCTCGGTGGAATAGCTCGACGCCTCGAGCGACACGCGGGCCACATCGCGCAGGCGTATGATGGAGCCGTTGGCGTTGGCGCGCACCACAATGTCCTCGAATTCGGTCTGCGACGATAGGCGACCGCGCGCTATGATGGGCACGGTGAGATCGATACCTGTCATGGGCGCCTGGCCAAGCACGCCGGCGGCCGACTCGCGGTTCTGGTCCTTGAGCGCGTTCTGTATGTCCTGCACTGTGAGGCCGAGGTCGGCGAGCTTGTCGGGCTGCACGTAAATCTGCATGGCATAGTAGCGGCTGCCCACATTTCGTATGCTGCCAACGCCTGGAACGCGGCGCAGAAGGTCGAGAACGTTCAGAGTGGCGTAGTTGCTCAGATATATTTCGTCGTATTTGGAGTCGTTCGACATCAGCGCTATCGTCATTAGCTTGTTGGCTGTCTCTTTTTCGACACTGATACCGTTCTGCACCACTTCGGCCGGCAGACGCGACTCCGCTTTCTTCACACGGTTCTGGATATCGACGGCGGCCAGTTCGGGGTCGACATCGACATCGAAAGTAACAAGGGCCGAAAAACCGCCCGAATTGGAACTGCTGCTCGACATGTAGATCATGCCCGGCGTACCGTTGAGTTCCTGTTCTATCGGGGTAGCCACGGCCTGGGTCACGGTCATGGCGTCGGCACCGGGATAGGATGCCGTCACCTTCACTACCGGTGGCACTATGCGCGGATACTGGTCGACAGGCAGCATCACAAGGCCGATAACGCCCAGCAGCACTATCACTATCGATATTACGATAGCGAAGACCGGATGATCAAGAAAGAAATTACGTTTCATGGCTGAGCTGTGCTTGTGGAATCGGCCGCTGCGGCCACGGGCTGTACTTTCATGCCGTGACGCAGTTTATGGAAACCTTCGGTAACAATGAGTTCGTCGGCCGAGAGGCCACGCTCTATCACACGGTAATTGCCGGCCTCGGGACCGGTCTCGACAAAGCGGCGCTCGACCACGCTGTCGGGGCGCACCACATACACGTATGCGCCGCCGCGCTCTATCTCGAGAGCCTTGGCCGGCACCTCGATGGCGTCGGTGCGGACATCCTTGAGCACTTTCACACGGGTGAACTCGCCCGGCAGAAGCACATGGTCGGGATTCGGCATCTCGGCGCGGACGGAGAATGTGCCCGTAGCGGGGTCGACCTGAGGCGAAGCGAAATCCACCAGTCCCTTGAACGGATATTCCGAACCGTCGGCCATCGTCACGGTGACGTACGGCTCCCACTGGCGCGACTCGCTCTTCTGCCCTATGTTGACATCGCGGTTTTTGCTGTTGAGGTAATCGAGCGCCGTCATGGAGAAATCGACAAGCACCGTATCGCTTTTCACCACCGTGGCAAGCAGCGACTTGCCGCCGGGGCCGACGAGTGTGCCAATGTCGGCCACACGCTCGCTCACATAGCCCGAAATGGGACTTGTGACAGTAGTGTAGCTGAGCACGAGCTCGGCTTGGGTAAGGTCGGCCGCCGCAACCGATTCTTCGGCCTTGGCGCTTTCGTAGGCAGCCTCGGCATTGTCGAGGTCGAGCTGCGAGGCAGCGTTCTGCTCGTAGAGCGGACGTATGCGCGCAAGGTCGCGTTCGGCCTTGAGAGCATTGGCCCTGGCTTTATTGAGCTGTGCGCGGGCTTTCTCGGCGAGAGCCTTGTACACCTTGCGGTCGATAAGGAACATGGTCTGGCCCTTGTCGATGTGAGTGCCTTCCTCGAAGAACATCTTCTCGAGATAGCCTTCCACACGTGCACGGACTTCAACAAACTGCTGGGCACGGATGCGGCCGGCATATTCGCCGTAGATATTTACATCGGATACTGTTACCGGACTTACAGCAACCACCGGAAGCGGTGCCGATGCCGGACGCGGCCTGAAAACGAACAACAGCACAACGGCTACTGCGGCAAGCGCCACTATGGATATTACGATGACCCTTGCTTTGCGCGTGGCAAACAGGGCGGTCAACTCTTTACTTTTCTTGAACATGGCAGTGACGAACTTATATCTTATATAATGATGTATACAAGTAACAATCCACAGGGCACGAAAGTGCGCCCGCGGCTACTGAAAAATTGCAGACAACCCGTTTGTGAGGTCAGAGCATAGCCACGACCCGCGCTATGTCGGCGTTATTGACCCCGAATTTTTCGTCCGCTGTGTCGTGGCTGTCGCTGCGTCTCTGCCCTGTCGCCTCGGCGCGCAGGGCCAGAAACTCGCCTATGGTGATGCGTCCAGCCTGCTTTTCCACCAGCGAGAGAATCCTGTCGGTGGGTATTGTCTGAGCATTCTGATCGTCGGTAAACATCTCGAGAACCACGACTTCCGAAGCGGCCACGTCGAGCCAGCCGAAAATCATGGATTTGTAGTCGGCCGTGTAATTGAGGTGCACAAGATACTGCACCGTCGACGGATCGTAGGCCACGCCGGTCTCATCGTCGATCTTCATCGGATATTTCGAATCCATCCATCCGGCCTTGAGGTTCACATCGAGCGCGCCGTCGGTATAGCAGCTCGCCATGAAACCCACACCGCGGGCACCTGCCTGACGCAGCCGCGGAAGATCGAGCTCTATGTATTCGGCCGCACCGACCATGTCGGGGATATGCTGTATATCCTCGCTGTGGATGGCGCCCGTCGGCTCGGAATTATAGTACGAGCATTCCTCGCGGCTGTTTTCGTAGACAATTATGGCGCTGAGGTCCATGTCGAGATGCTGGGCAGGAAGTCCCTCGCCCCATTGCAGGAAGAGGCGCACCTTGTCGCCCTCTACGGGCAGACGCGTGCCCTGAGGCATATAGTATTCGCCGGCGCCGGCAGTACTGCGCTCGCCCACCGGCACAGGGATTCTGAACAGCTCGGGTGCTATATACACCGTAGGCGGCACATCGGTCTGAGCAGCAAGATGGCACCGCATGGCATCGCGGCATACTGCCTTCACATCGGCCGTCATGGAAGCCAGCTCCGCCGGGGTGCGGGCCAGCAGAAGCGGATTCGGCTCTATGGGCATGGTAGCGCCGCCGGCAAGCCGCACACTTCGCTTCACATCGGGGTCGAGACAGTAATCGGCATAGGAGTCGAGCGACACCACAAGCCGCACAGGCAGCTTCGCCACAACCGTGCGGAAGGCTTCGATCACCTCGGCGGCCCCGAAGCGCAGCATCGTGGGGAACAGACGGCGCGCAAAGGCTCCGGGACGTTCCCTGAGCAAAGAGAGCGCACGGGCGCTGTCGCCGGCAAGTACGGCAGCCTCCACATCGCCGGCCCACACGTCGTAGTCGCCGCGGTAGAAGCGGTCGAGAAGCTCGCGCAGCCGCGGATAGGCCGCCTTGCGCGCATACTCGCTAAGACGCAGTGCGCGGATGAAACGCACCCACATACCGCGGTCGGGATGCATGTTCTCGCACATATCGGCAATCTCCATGGGCATGTATTCGAGCATACCGGCCACCATGCGGCACATGCTGCGGTCGTAGTGCAGCCGCAGGGCGACGCGCGCTTCGGCGGCGGCCGCCAGGCAGCGCTGCTCATAGTCCGGCTCCCAGCGGTAGCCCACGGTGGCCACACGGCGCTTTATCTCGGTAGCGGGCCGCACCATACGCAGCGAGTCGGTTTTCTTCGACCAGAGGGCACGCAGTATGTCGGCGGGAGTTTTCATAAGGGCGGCCGCACGCGTAGGCTGTCCGCTGTCGACAAGCGCGAAAAAAGCGAGTACCGCGGTCTCACGCACCGGCACGACGACATCGTCTGGCAGCCCGAAAGCCGCCAGAAGCGAGCGTACTTCCTCTTCCTGAGTCCCGTCGAGAGGCACTTTCGACTCCAGGAGAGTCCGGAGCCGCTGCTGCAGCTCGTCTTCGGTCCACAAAGTAAGCAATTTGCGCGCTTCGCCTCCGCCGGTATTCACGAAGTCGGCTGTGGCGAACACCCGGCCGCACAGCGGGCAGCCGTTGTAGCGCTCGAGCGGAAACAGTCCGTCGGGTATGAAATGACCGCAGGGCAATCTCGTGCCCGTCACATTCTGCAGCTCCGGAAAAGAATTTATGAGCCAGCCGATGATAGTGTTGGCCCGCGGAACTCCGCGTGGCTCGGTCCAGTTCCGTACCATGGGCATCCAGTTGAGATGCACGCCATTGATGTCCTCGACAGCGTGCCTGAGGGCGTCGATGCGGTCGTTGTCGAGATGGCACAAGGCATAGAAAAGGTCGCGGTCGACCGCATAACCGAGCTTAGAAAGCGACATAACCATAGCCGTGGCCGCGGGAGTGGCCTCGCAAGGGATGGTGTCGGCCCATTCGGCCGGTATAAAAAGAGCATTCGACGCGAGTGCTGTCCTGACGAGAGATGTATCCATGGAAACAAAACACTGTTAATTTTCGCAAGGTTTCAACTTGCCTAAAGTGAAAGGTGAAGGGTGAAAGGTGAAGATAATAGTTAAGGTAAGAATGAAGTATTACCTTCACTCAGGCAAAGCCTGATTTTCACTTTTCACTTTATTCACCCCAACTTGAGCTTGCGAAAGTTGATTAAAAATGCGGGCAATTGAACGACTGATACAATGTCGAGTAGTCATTAGAAGTAAGTCGTTCTTGGCCCGCAATATGATTTTCGGCCAAAGATATGAATAAAAATGATAATGTGCAAAAAAAATCGACCGCAGCACGTGGCCACGGTCGATTGTCGGTATGGGATGTTATGACTATTTTTCGGTCGTAGATTATTCGGCAACAACTTCGAAGGGAACCTGAGCGGTAACGTCCTTGTGAAGTTTCACAGTAGCTACGTATTCGCCAACTTCCTTCACGGGTTCGATTTCGATAATCTTGCGGTCGATGTTGAAGCCGAGTTTTTCGAGGGCTTCAGCAATCTGGATGCTGTTGACAGAGCCGAAGATAGTGCCGGTAGCGCTTGTCTTGGCACCGATTGTCAGCTTCACATCCTTGAGCGATGCTGCGAGAGCTTCGGCGTCGGCCTTGATCTTGGCGAGCTTGTGGGCACGCTGACGCTGGTTCTCAGCGAGTACCTTCAGAGCCGAGGGAGTAGCGATAACGGCTTTACCGTAGGGGATGAGGTAGTTGCGGCCGTATCCGTCTTTTACTTCTACAACGTCATCCTTGTATCCAAGGCCGCTGACGTCTTCTTTGAGTATGATTTTCATATTCTTTCCGGCTTTAAGGGTTATTTCATCAGGTCGGTCACGTAGGGCAGAAGAGCCAGGTGGCGGGCACGCTTGACAGCCTGGGCCACACGACGCTGGAATTTCAGCGAGGTGCCGGTGATACGGCGGGGAAGGATTTTGCCCTGCTCGTTGAGGAATTTCTTCAGGAATTCCGGATCCTTATAGTCGACGAAGTTGATGCCGAAACGTTTGAAACGGCAGTATTTTTTCTTTTTCACGTCTACCGACATGGGTGTGAGGTAGCGGATTTCAGATTGAGTCTGTGCCATGGGTTAGTCCTCCTTTGTTTCTACGGGTTGAGCTTGGGGCTGGGCAGCGCGGCGGGCACGACGCTTGGCGGCGTACTGGGCTGCATATTTGTCCTGACGGAAAGTGAGCCAGCGGAGCACACGCTCGTCACGGCGGAATGCGGTTTCGAGCTTGCGGATCACCTGGGGATCGGCATCGAACTCAATGAGGCTGTAAAAGCCGGTCGATTTTTTCTGGATGGGATAAGCGAGCTTGCGCAGGCCCCACTCCTCGGTGTTTACAATCGATGCGCCGTTATCGGTGAGCACCTTTGCAAACTTTTCTACCGCTTCCTTCATCTGTGCATCAGACAAAACGGGAGTTAAAATGAAAACGGTTTCGTACTGCATTTGATAATTAATTGATTAAGTGGAGTTTTTGTTTTTCCGGCTGCAAAGGTACGATTTTTTTTTCGCACGGCCAAATTATTTCACACCCTGCAATCACTTTTTTTTCACAGCAGGCGGCGGTGCTTGCGGTAGAAATAGAATAGCGCGCGGATGTGGGCGCGGCCTATGGCCGACAGCGGCCGGCGCGAGGTGATGCGTTTCCATTTATGGACTATCGACACCGCCGGCAGATAGACCACGCGCCACCCGGACTTGCGGGCGCGCAGACAGAAGTCGGCATCCTCCGGACCATAGAATATATGCTCGTCGAGCAGCCCGACGGCATCGAAAACCTCGCGCCTCACCAGCTGGCATGCGCCGATCACATACTCCGGCTCGAACGGTAGCCCCGCCGACATTTCGGGAGCATAAGGGTCGGCGCCGTCCATGCCGAGCAGTCCGCGCAGTTTCGGCACAAGCCCCGGAAAAAGCTTGTAGCTACGCTGCAGAGCGCCGTCGGGAGCCCGAAGGGCGCAGGCACATATGCCACAGACAGGATGCGCCTCCATATAATTAATGAGTGCGCCCACGGCGTCGGCGTTAACCACCGTGTCGTCGTCGAGCAGCCATATATAGCGGCCCGAGGCCAATTCTATGCCGCGGTTGCGCGCGTAGGCCACACCGCGGTTTCGGTCGAGGCGCCGGTACACGATGTCGGGATGTGTAGCGGCAATATACCGGTCGGTGCCATCGGAAGATCCGTTGTCGACAAGAATTATCTCATGGCCGATACCGGCGAGAGCCGCCGGCAGAGAGGCGAGCAGCCCCTGCAGATTGGCCAGAGAATTCCAGCATATGATCACTACCGACAGCCGGGGTGTCATTGTTTTCCGAAGAGTTTTATGCGCAGGGCCTTGAAGGCGGCGCTGAATTCGCCGAAACTGCGGAAACGGCGCAAATGCCGCCACACGATTCGCGGCGAAAGGAAATAGCGCAGATTGAAGCGGTAGAGCGCACGTTCCATATCCTCGGCCGACAGATGCGGGTAGCTGAGTATCGACTCGCGCTGCACGTTGGTGGGCGAATATTCTCCGCCCTTTATCCAGCCGTTTTCCTTAGCCATCCGGTAGAATTCAGTGCCGGGGAAAGGCGATACGATGTTGAACATCACCTGATCGACATCAAGCGACATGGCCGTGAGAAGGGTCTGCCGAAGGGTTTCTTTGGTTTCGAGCGGACTGGTGCCGATAAGGATATTGAGCTTTACCGGCACATTGTATTTCTTGAGAAGCTCCACAGCCCGGATTATCTGCTCCGAGGTGATACCCTTGCGGATGAAGCGGAGAATTTCGTCGTCGAACGACTCCACTCCCAGATCCACATAGGTGCAGCCACTCTCGCCGAGCATACGTGCTATAGGCTCGGTAATGGCGTCGACGCGCGCCTGGCAGCCCCATATGATGCCGTGCTTACGCAGAGCGCGGCATATGCCGGCGGTGCGCTCCTCGTTCCATATGAAATTGTCGTCGACAAATCCGATGGCACGGTAGCCCTCGGCAGCGAGCATGTCGATTTCCTTCTCTATGCTTTCGACCGAGCGGAACGATATCGGAGGCTTGCGGCCATGGTCGGCGCGGAAATCGAGCTCGCGGGCGAATGTCAGCGACGACGGCACACAGTATATGCAGTGGAACGGGCAGTTGCGCGATGTGAGCATCGGCGTGTAGGGCGACAGTTTGAGTTTCGGGTTGTGGAAAGCGCGGCCGCCGAGCAGATGGCGTCCCGGGAACGGCAGCGAGTCGATATCGGTCATAAGCGGCCGCGAGGGATTGCGCACTATCGCTCCGTCGGCCCCGCGCACGGTGAGGCCTTCCAGATGTGCCCACGGCTTATGCTCGCGGAGGGCCTCCAAGAGGGCCGACACCGTCTGCTCGGGCTCGCCCCGCACTATGGCCACACGGCTGTCGGTGAGATACAGACCGGGAAAGAAAGTAGCACCGGGCCCGAGGAAAACCACCATGGAGCCGGGGCGCAAGGCAAGGATAGCGTCGCGGGCGGCGAAATCGGCATCACGGCTCAGATTCACGCTCCATATCATATAGACATCGGAAGTGTCGCCACGGAGAAAAACGCTCAGATCGGCGCCGGCATCGGCCGTAAGGTCGACATAGCTCACTTCAAATCCACGCGACTCCACAAGAGCGGCCACCGTCAGCTCATAGAGATTGGGCATAGGGTACACCACGCGGGTGCAGCCGGCCGAGCGCTCGGCCGGTGTCTGAGCCACAGGCTCCGGCGGTATCAGAAAACATACTTTCATATATATAATAACTCCGTTGCACCCTGCTTTATTGCCTCTGGCACCGCCCCCGTCAACAACGCAATACGACAACTTCGTTTTTACAGATATATTTGTATATCCCGCAAATTGCTACTACCTTTGCACTGCAAAAATAGAATTACAGGATAAAGAGTTTTGTAATCCTCATCGAGGCAATCATAGCCGGAGAAGATGACTGGGTAAAACCGCCGTCTTATCCGGTAATTTTTTTGGCTGAATATTAACCCATAATAATGATTTCCTCTATGAAAAGAGCCTCGCTCGATATGGGGAAGATGAATGTCCCCGTGCTTTTCAGAAAGTATTTTGTACCGACACTGCTCGGTATGCTCAGCATGGCGTCCGTCACTGCCATTGACGGAATATATGTCGGTCACGGCGTGGGCAGCGACGGAATCGCCGCCATCAACATCTGTATCCCGCTCCTGATGCTGTTCACCGGGTTTGGTCTAATGCTCGGCATCGGCAGTTCGGTTGTAGCATCGATTCATCTATCGCACAATAAGGTGAAGGCGGCTCGCCTCAACGCTACGCAGGCTCTGTGGTTCGTCACCATTGTAACCGCATTTGCCGTTGCCGTCATCATGATATGGCCTTATGAAACGGCAAAGCTGCTCGGTTCTTCGGAGCATCTTGCTCCACTTGTCATCACTTATCTTTTATGGTTCGGACCCTCAATATTATTCCAGATGTGGTTGTCGGTTTCACTTTTCATCATCCGTCTTGACGGTTCTCCACAATATGCCATGTGGTGCAATGTAGTGGCGGCACTGCTGACTGTCATACTGGGCTGGATTTTCCTCTTCCCGCTGCATCTCGGCATCGAAGGCGCGGCGCTTGCCGCAACTGTCGCTACCGCTGTCGGCGGTATAATGGGCGTTTGCCATCTGCTGTTTAAGGCTAATAAACTTCGTATGATTGCCATACAACTTTCACTCAAAAGCCTCAGGCTGTCGATGAGAAACATCGGCTATCAGTGCAAGATCGGGTCCTCGGCTCTGCTTGGAGAGGCCACGCTTGCAACTCTAATGTTCGTAGGCAATCAGGTATTCATGAAATATCTTGGAGATAATGGCGTTGGGGCTTTCGGAATAGCCTGCTATTACACTCCTTTCGTCTTTATGGTCGGCAACGCCATCGCACAGTCGGCACAGCCTATCCTCAGCTATAATTTCGGTATTAATCTGTACAAACGTGTGTCACAGACCGAAAAGTTAGCTTTGAAAACTGCCCTTATGTGCGGTATCGTAGTGACTGTGATATTTTATTTCTTTCCGCACTGGCTGATAGGGCTCTTCCTTCCGCCTGGCAATGCGGCCGCCAAAATCGCAGTGGCCGGACTTCCGCTGTTCTCGCTCGGATTTATCTGCTTCATAGTCAATCTGACAGCAATAGGATATTATCAAAGTCTTGAAAAAATCGGTGCGGCCACGACTTTCGCCCTGCTGCGTGGATTGCTGATACTCGTCCCCGTGTTCTATCTTTTGCCGACAGCACTGGGCGACAGCGGCATCTGGCTTGCCATGCCTGTCTCTGAGGTCTTGACAGCGTTGCTGATTTTCATTTATTATTTCTCAACCAAATCAAAAGTTTCAGGAACATGAAATACAATAACATCATTTTTGATTTCGACGGTACGCTGGCAGATACAGCCGATTTGACAGTAGCAACTATGCAAAAGACTATCAGCGCTTTGAATTTATCCAAAAAATCCGATGATGAGTGCAGGGCAATGATAGGTTACCGACTTGAAGAAATTCCTTCAATTATGTGGCCCGACATTCCCGATCTATCCGAGCGATATGCTGCCGCTTTTCGCGAAATTTATAAATCCGTCAAGGGCTCCTTTAGGGTTCGTGCATATCCACTTGTAATTGATACGCTGGCCTTGCTAAAACAGAGTGGAGTAAAAATGGCCATTGCGTCCAGCCGAAGCAAGGTATCTCTGCTGGAGCTTTGCTCCGAATTGCATATTGGAGAATATTTTCAGATGATAGTCGGCGGCGGTGACGTAAAAAATGGCAAACCGGCCCCCGATCCGGTAAATCTTATTCTTGCCGCACAGGGATGGAACAGGGATGAGACACTTGTGGTAGGAGACATGGATGTTGACATTTTCATGGGCAAAGCCGCTATGACAACCACATGTGGCGTGACTCATGGTAATGGCTCTTTAACAGACCTGAAAGAAGCCGGAGCAGACTATATCATATCCGGTTTCTCAAAACTTCATGCCATATCGTGCATAAATGATTGGTAATTTGGATTTCGGAAATGCGACAGTTTTTTTCGGTTCATACATGGTTACGAGCCGATGACCGGAAGCTCGCAAAAATAAAAATGCAAAAATTCGCGAAAATGTTTGCACAGTTCGAAAATTGATTGTAAATTTGCACCGCAAAAGCCCGGAGGGGCTGCCGCAATAACTGCTTCAATAGCTCAGTCGGTTAGAGCATCTGACTGTTAATCAGAGGGTCGTTGGTTCGAGTCCATCTTGAAGCGCTTATTCATTATCACATACTTGCGCAAGCAACAGCGCACACTGCTTCAATAGCTCAGTCGGTTAGAGCATCTGACTGTTAATCAGAGGGTCGTTGGTTCGAGTCCATCTTGAAGCGCAAACAGAGGATTTCCCGCGAGGGTAGTCCTCTGTTTGCGTTTACACCCTTCATGTCGGAAATTAATTTTTGGTAATTTGAAAAAAATCGTTACTTTTGTGAAAATTTGGAGAGAATGGCAAAGGATCTCGCCGAACAACTGACACGATTAGGCCACAAAAGCGAACTGCTGGTGACCCGTTTCGAAAGTCTGCGCCGCCGCAACCTGGAACTGACCGCCGAGCTCGAAGAGCTCAGAGCCACACTCCGGGCGCGCGATGCCCAGATTGAACGTCTGCTTATGGAAAAAGAGCACCTGCGGGTGTCGGCGGCAGTGGCCGCAACCCCCGACGATGTCAAGCGAGCCCGAACCCTTGTCGCCGAATTGGTGCGGGATATCGACGCATGCATTGCCGATCTGACCCGAGATATCTGATAGCACCCCAGCAGCAGCCGATGGACGATAATAAAGAACATAGGATTACAATCAAGATAGCCGGTGTAGAGCCATTCAGGCTCCCGGTGTCGGAGAGCGAAGAGTCGTTCTACCGCCTGGTAATAAAGCGAATCAACGAGAATGTCGACCGCCTCAGCTACGGCGTTGGCGCCGACCCACAGCCTATAGCGCTCGCAAAAGTGGCTCTGTACTATGCCACAATGCTTTACCGCCAGACCAACATGATAAATTCCCAGGCCCGGATGCTTGCCGACTTCGAAGAGCGCCTCGACGCCCTTCTGCAAGGCACCGAATAGCATCGGGCATCGTACCATTGCACCGCAGCTGCCGGGCACGCTTCATTTCTTGCGTCGCTCCGGTCGTGACCGTCGGTCCACTCGCCGATCGAGTGTTGTTAACCGCGCCTGTAGCCTTTTGCGGGACTTCTGTCCCCGCACGGGCTGTCCGGGCGCCTTTTTTGTTTTTCAATTACAAGAACCTAAAGATAACCATGTTTTTGTACTACATCGCCGTTGCTGTCGTGGCCGCCGCCATCGCGGTAATCATCACCCTGATAGCACAGCGCAGAATGGCCGGCACACGGGCCAAGCTCATCATCGATGACGCTCAGCGTGCCGCCGAGGACATCAAGCGCAACAAAGCGCTCGAGGGTCGCGAAGAAGCCCTCAAAATCAGTGCCGAAGCCGAAAAGGCAGCAAACGCCCGTCTGGCAAAAGTGCAGTCGGCCGAAGCCAAGCAGAAGCAGCGCGAACTGCAGCTCAACCAGCAGCAGAGCGAGAACCAGCGCACCCGCAACGAGCTCGAAGGCCTCCGTCAGGCAATCGAAGGCCAGCAGGCAGCTCTCGCCGCCCGCCAGGCTCAGCTCGACGAGCTCCACCGCCAGGCCCAGGACATGCTCGAGCATATATCGGGCCTGTCGTCGGCCGAAGCCAAAGAAAAACTCATCGAAAGCCTCAAGGACGAGGCCAAGACCGCAGCCGCTTCCTATATCAACGACATAATGGACGATGCCAAAATGACCGCCAACAAGGAAGCCAAACGCATTGTCGTGCAGAGCATACAGCGTGTAGCTACCGAAACTGCCATCGAAAATTCGGTGACAGTGTTCCACATCGACTCCGACGAAATCAAGGGCCGCATTATCGGCCGCGAGGGCCGCAACATCCGCGCTCTCGAAGCCGCTACAGGCATCGAGATCATCGTCGATGACACCCCCGAGGCAATCGTCCTCTCGGGCTTCGACCCCGTGCGCCGCGAGATAGCACGCCTGGCGCTGCATCAGCTCGTGGCCGACGGCCGCATCCACCCCGCCCGCATCGAGGAAGTGGTGGCCAAAGTGCGCAAGCAGATCGAACAGGAAATCATCGAGACCGGCCAGCGCACATGTATCGACCTCGGCATCCACGGTCTGCATCCCGAGCTTATCCGCCTGGTTGGCAAGATGAAATACCGCTCGAGCTACGGCCAGAACCTGCTGCAGCACTCGCGCGAGACTGCCAATCTGTGCGCCGTCATGGCATCGGAACTCGGCCTTAACCCGAAGAAAGCACGCCGCGCAGGCCTGCTCCACGACATAGGCAAGGTGCCCGACGAGGAGCCCGAGCTGCCCCACGCACTTCTGGGCATGAAACTGGCCGAGAAATACAAGGAAAAACCCGAAATATGCAACGCCATCGGCGCCCACCACGACGAAGTGGAACAGACCTCGCTTCTGGCACCCATCGTGCAGGTGTGCGACGCCATTTCCGGCGCTCGCCCCGGCGCTCGCCGCGAAATCGTGGAGGCATACATCAAGCGCCTCAACGACCTCGAGCAGCTTGCACTCTCCTACCCCGGCGTTGTGAAGACCTACGCCATCCAGGCAGGCCGCGAGCTCCGCGTGATCGTCGGCGCCGACAAGATCGACGATGCCGAAACCGAAAAGCTCTCCGGCGAAATAGCACGCCGCATACAGGACGAAATGACATATCCGGGTCAGGTCAAGATTACCGTAATCCGCGAAACCCGCTCGGTAAGCTTTGCCAAGTAAGATGAAGGATAAGGAAGAAAAAAAGGCCCCTGTAGCCCCCGACGATAACGATGCCGCCCGGTCGGCGTCGCGAAACGCCGAGGAGCAAGGCACCGAAGCGCCCGCTCCACGGCCACGCATGTGCGGCGGCTGCCAGCGCGGCAAGCTCCACAGCTTCAACTGGCTCGACGATATTCCGGGCGGATATGCCGACAGCGATCTTGTCGAGGTGCAGTTCAAGAACACCCGCAAAGGTTTCTACCGCAACAGCGCCCGCATACCACTCGAAATCGGCGATGTCGTGGCTGTGGAAGCATCGCCCGGCCACGACATAGGCACCGTCACCCTCACTGGCAAACTCGTGGAGCTGAGCATGAAGCGCGCCGGCATCCGCGGAGGCGCCCAGGGCACCGAGATAAAGCGTGTGTTCCGCAAGGCCAAACCCGCCGACCTCGAGAAATTCGACGAGGCCCGCGCACGCGAGCACGACACCATGATCCGCGCCCGCCGCATAGCCGAAGATCTCAAGCTCAACATGAAGATAGGCGACGTCGAGTATCAGGGCGACGGCAACAAAGCCATTTTCTACTATATAGCCGACGAGCGCGTCGATTTCCGCCAGCTCATCAAGATACTTGCCGAGACATTCAAGGTCCGAATCGAGATGAAACAGATAGGCGCACGCCAGGAAGCCGGCCGCATAGGCGGTATCGGACCGTGCGGACGCCCCCTGTGCTGCTCGCAGTGGATGACCAACTTCGTGTCGGTGGCCACAAGCGCCGCACGCTATCAGGACATATCGCTCAATCCGCAGAAGCTCGCCGGCCAGTGCGCCAAGCTCAAGTGCTGCCTCAACTTCGAGGTCGACACCTATGTGGAAGCATCGAAAAAGATGCCTCCGCGCGAAGTGCGCCTCGAAACGGCCGACGCCACCTACTACCACTTCAAGAGCGACATATTCAACCGCCTGGTCACCTACTCGACCGACAAATCGCTTGCCGCCAACCTGGTGACTATCGACGCCGACCGCGTGTTCGAAATCATAGCGCTCAACAAAGCCGGTGAAAAGCCCCTCACGCTGCAGCGCGAGGCCGACGTGAAACCCAAGGAGAAAGCAGCCTTCGGCGATATCCTCGGCGAGGACGATCTCACACGCTTCGACAAAAAGAAAAAACGCAAAAACAAAAAGAAACCCAAGGCCGACGGCGCCCAGCCACAGCCCGAAAAGGCACAGCCGCGCCAGGAACAGAAACCGCAGACCGACCAGGCTCCGCGCAAACCCAAGCCCAGGAAGCCCAAAGGCTCCGGTCAGCCCCCTAAGAAACCACAGGGCGAATGAGTATGAAAGCTACACTTCCGGCATTTGTGGCGGCGGTGTTGACACTCACCGCCTGCAACGGTCTTGTGGGGCGAGGCGACGGCGATGACAACCGTTTCAGCGCCTTTGCCGACATCCCCGTATCGGGCTGGCGCTACGAGCGGCCCGTCGATTTCGAACCCGACACGCTGCTCGACAGCATTGTCGACCGCGGCCGCATGCTTGTGTCTGTCCGCCACGGCAAGGACTATCTCTACCGCAATCTGTGGCTCGAAATATCCTATGCCGACACCGATTCGACCCGCCGCGCCGACACTCTCAACATCGAACTCGCCGACGCCATGGGCAACTGGCACGGACGCGGCATGGGCCTCTCGATGGAAGTGCTCGACACCGTGCCCGGCAACTTCCCTCTGGCCATGCACCGCGCGGTGAGGGTGCGCCATATAATGCGCGCCGACACACTTTTCGGCATAGAGCGCGTCGGCATAGTATATATACCACTGTAAGATGCGTACTTTCGACAGCTATCTTTTCGACATGGACGGTACTCTGTGGGATGCCGTCGACAGCTACTGCGCAGTGTGGAACCGCACTGTCGCCGACTGCGGCGCCTCTGTGCCGCCGGTGACACGCGTACGGCTTGAGACGCTCATGGGCAAGCCTCTCGACTTCATATATTCCTGTCTGATAGGCGACAGCACCGACCAGGAAGCCTTCATGAAGCACCTCGAAGAGAACGAGCGCGCCATGATGCCCGTGATTGGCGGCCGCCTATACGACGGCGCACGCGCCACCCTCGAGCGGCTGCGCGAACGGGGTGCCCGGCTGTTCATGGTGAGCAACTGCCAGGCCGACGGACTGCCGACATTTATCCGCTTCAATGCCCTCGACGGCATATTCACCGACACGCTGTCGTTCGGCGCCACCGGAAACGAAAAAGACGTGAACATTAGGTACCTCGTTGAGCGTTATAATCTCGAATGTCCTCTCTACATCGGCGATACCGCCGGCGACGCGCACTGCGCGCATGCTGCCGGAGTACCGTTTGCATGGGCATCGTACGGCTTCGGCCGCGATGTGAAGGACTATGAGTTCAGATTAAATAACATAGAGGAACTTCTGCAATGCATACCCTGAAAGTTCAAACCGAAATAAACCTGCTCGGACACGACGAGCAGGCTCTGCGTCTGGCCCGCATCTACGACGGCATGGCCGCCCGCGACTACCGGTCGGCCCTTGTCGCCTCGCTGTCCGACATCTACTATCTTACCGGCCGCATATTCCGCGGCTACATATATCTCGACCCCGCCGCCGACGGCCCGGTATACTTCGTGCGCCAGCCCAACCACCTCACGGGCAAAAACGTACACATGGTGCGCAAACCCGAGGAGATTCCCGCCATTCTCGCCCGCAACGGCATCGCCGCGGCCGGGCCCGTGGCTCTCGAGCTCAATTCGCTCACCTACGCCGAAGCGCTCCGCCTCAACGGTCTCTTCGGCCAGGACACTGCCGGCAACCTTTCGACTGTGATGCGCGCCGCCCGCGCCGCCAAGACACCCTTCGAGCAGAGTCTCATCAAGGCATCGGGCATCAGGCACTCGCTGGTCTACGAGCGCATACCCCACCTCTATCAGGAGGGCATGACCGACATCGAATTCCAGATCGAAATCGAACGCGCCTCGCGCCTCGAGGGCTGTCTGGGCATATTTCGTGTAGGCGGCAGCGACATGGAGCTGTTCATGGGCAATGTCCTCACCGGCGAGAACGCCGACACACCGTCGCCCTACGACTTCGCCATGGGAGGCGAGGGCCTCGACCCGTCGCTGCCCATAGGCGCCAACGGCACGGTCATTAAACCCGGCATTCCGGTAATGGTCGATGTCAACGGCGACTACACCGGCTACATGACCGACATGACACGCTGCTTCTGCGCCGACACTCCCCTGCCCGAGGCCGTACGTGCCAATCAACTTTCCATCGACATATGCCATGCGCTTGCCGACATGATGAAACCGGGCGTCGCAGCCGCCGACCTCTACTTCAAAGCCGTCGAAATGGCGAAAGCCGCCGGCATGGAAGAATCTTTCATGGGCCATCGCAGCCACGCCGGCTTCGTGGGCCACGGTCTTGGCATAGAAATAAACGAGGCGCCGGTGATAGCGCCCCGCTCCGCCGACATACTCCAGGCCGGCAATGTCATAGCCATCGAGCCCAAGTTCGTGATTCCCGGCATGGGCGCCGTAGGCATCGAGAACACCTATATAGTTGGCGATGAGGCTCCGGGCCGGGTCGTTACCACGGCGCCCGAGCACATCGTGCTTCTGGACTAATCCATCTATGAACCTTTCAGAATCACTTAGTAAGAAAATATTTAAAACCATAGGCTCCATCGCCGACAGTCTCGGCCGCGAATGCTATGTCGTGGGCGGATATGTGCGCGACATCATCATAGGCCGCTCGTCGAAGGACATCGACTTTGTCACCGTAGGCTCGGGCATCGAGCTTGCCGAAGCAGTGGCGGCGGCAATGGGGCGACACACATCGCTGGCGGTGTACCATAACTACGGCACGGCACAGGTGAAGCACGGCGACCTCGAGCTCGAGTTCGTGGGTGCGCGCCGCGAATCCTACCGCCGCGACTCGCGCAATCCCATCGTCGAGGACGGCACTCTCGACGAGGACATAGCCCGGCGCGACTTCACCATCAACGCTCTGGCCATATCGGTCAATGCCGGCACATTCGGCGAGGTTATCGACCGCTACGACGGCCTGGGCGACATCGAGCGTCGCATCATCCGCACCCCGCTCGACCCCGACATAACCTTCAGCGACGACCCCCTGCGCATGATGCGCGCCATACGCTTCGCCACACAGCTCGACTTCACTATCCATCCCGACACTTTCGAGGCCATACGCCGCAACGCCCCGCGCATCGAAATCATTACCAAAGAGCGGATTAAAGACGAGCTGTTCAAGATAATGGCGTCGCCGAAACCGTCGATAGGATGGAAACTGCTGCTCGACAGCGGTCTGCTGAAATTCATACTGCCAGAACTGGCCCGCATGAAGGGCGTGGAGCTCGTCGACGGACGCGCCCACAAGGACAATTTCTACCACACCATGGCCGTGCTCGACAGCGTGGCCGAAGCTTCCGACAATGTATATCTGCGCTGGGCCGCCCTGCTCCACGACATAGGCAAACCCGTGACCAAGCACTACGACCACGACCGCGGCTGGACATTCCACAACCATAACTTCGTGGGCTCCAAGATGGTGAAAACCATATTCCGACGCATGAAGTTCCCCCTCGGCGCCGAGATGCGCTATGTGGCCAAACTTGTGGAACTGCACATGCGCCCCATCGCGCTCGTGGAGGACGAGGTGACCGACAGCGCCGTGCGCCGCCTCATACACTACGCCGAGGAAGACCTCGACGACCTGATGATACTCGCCCGCGCCGACATAACAAGCAAGGACAGCGCCCGCAAGGCCCGCTATCTGGCCAATTTCGACCTGGTAGAGGAAAAATTCCGCGCCACCAACGCCAAGGACTTCGAGCGCAACCGCAAAAATCCCGTCGACGGAACAGAAATAATGGCGCTTTTCGGACTTAAGCAGGGTCCCGAAGTAGGCTACTTCACAAAAAATCTGAAGCAGGCCATAAAAGACTGCGAAATCGACGACAACCGCACCGCCGCCTTCGAATACCTGCTCCGCATCGCAGCCGAAAAAGGCATCGCACCTCGCTACGACCCTCTCGCATCCTGAACCAATCCATAATCAGTTATGAAAAAACGACATTTTATTTTCCTTGCTGCGGGACTCCTGCTCGCCTCCTGCACCAAAACCGACAGCGTGCCCGCTCCCGAAGAGTGGGCATGGCTCGACTTCGAACGTCTCAGCGACGCACCCGTACTCGCCCCCGACACCAATGCGGTCTTCGACTGCCCCATGCGCGGCGAAGAGGTGAAATGGATGGAAAGCGACGTCTTCAATCCCGCGGCGACAGTCAAAGGCGACAGCATAGTGGTGCTCTACCGCTCCGAGGATAACTCGGCACAGGGCATAGGCAGCCGCACCTCGCGCATAGGCTATGCCGCCTCGGCCGACGGTGTGCATTTCGAGCGCCTCGACGCTCCCGTGCTCTTCCCCGCCGACGACGCCGAAAGCATCCACGAAGTGCCCGGCGGCTGCGAAGATCCGCGCGTGGCCATGACCGACGACGGCACATATGTGATGATGTACACCCAGTGGAACCGTCAGGTACCGCGCCTGGCAGTAGCCACCTCGCGCGACCTCCGCAACTGGACCAAGCACGGCCCGGCATTCGCCAAGGCGTACGACGGCCGCTTCGCCGACATGGCGTCGAAATCGGCCTCGATCATCACACGCCTCGACGGCGACCGTCAGGTAATAGCCCGCTTCGACAGCGTCTACATGATGTACTGGGGCGAGGAAGCCGTCAATGTGGCCACCTCGACCGACCTTGTCAACTGGACTCCCATGCTCGACGAAAACGGCGAACTCCTGAAAGTGATGGTGCCCCGCGACGGCAAATTCGACAGCGCCCTCACCGAGTGCGGTCCTCCCGCCGTCATGACCGACTGCGGCATACTGCTGCTCTACAACGGCAAAAACGCCACCGACGAACGTCGCGACCCCGACTATACCGCCGGAACATACTGCGGCGGACAGGCACTCTTCGACAGCAACGACCCCGCGCGGCTCATCACACGCCTCGACAAGCCGTTCTTCGTGCCCGAAAGCGACTTTGAAAAGAGCGGCCAGTACCCCGCCGGAACAGTATTCATCGAAGGCCTCGCCTACTACAAAGGCGCCTGGTACCTCTACTACGGCTGTGCCGACTCCCTCGTCGGCGCCGCCATCCGCCGCTGAGACTGTAGATGAACTGAGTGGATTTCCTTTTCCTTGCGGCATTGGGCGGGGAAAAGGAAATTTTTGTTAATTTTGCAAGTATGAAGATCTGCATCGTCACCACTACCCGCGCCGACTGGGGGCTGCTAATGCCTCTGGCCAAGGCGCTGCGTGGCACCGAGGGTGTCGACATAGCCATCGTGGCCTCCAACATGCACCTGATGGAGCGCTTCGGCATGACTGTCGACGAGATAACCGGAGCCGGTTTCGAGGTGACGGCGCGCGTGCCGATGGATGTCGACGGCGATGACGAGGCCTCGCGGGTGCGTGCCTCGGCTGTGTGCATGGCAGGCATGGCCGACGCTTTCTCGGCCATAAAGCCCGACGCCGTGCTTCTGCTTGGCGACCGCTACGAAATGCTTGCGGTAGCCTCGGCGGCGGCGATCATGCGCATCCCCATCATACACATCGCCGGAGGGGCCGTGAGCGAAGGCGCCGTCGACGACTGCATACGCCACGCCATAACCAAGCTCGCGTCGCTGCACCTCACCGAGACCGAAGAATACCGCCGGCGGGTGATCCAGATGGGCGAGCAGCCCGACACTGTCGTCAACACCGGCGCCATAGGCGTATGGAACGCCCTCAACATAGCCCCTCTGCCGCAGAGCGAACTCGAGGATTTCCTGGGCATGAAGCTCGACGGCACCGTAGCCGTGGTGACATATCATCCGGCCACCAACGACAGCTCGGCAAGCCCGGCCGACCAGGTCGGCGCCATGCTCGAAGCCATAGAGTCGTTCCCCGCGCTGAAATGCGTGATAACATACCCCAACAACGATGCCGGCGGCACGTCCACCATACCGCTGCTCGAAGCCTTCGCCGCAGCGCACCCCGACACCGTGCGGCTTGTCCCCTCGCTGGGCATGCTCCGCTACCAGTCGATGCTCCGCGTGGCGAGCGTGGTCATAGGCAATTCGTCGAGCGGTATCGTCGAGGTTCCATCGTCAGGCATACCCACCGTCGATATCGGCATACGTCAGCGCGGACGCACGGCCGCTCCATCGGTAATACACTGCGGCAACAGCGCCAGCGATATCCGGCAGGCCATAGCGCATGCGCTGTCGGCACCCGTGCAGGCTCTTGCCGCCAAGGCCGAAAACCCCTACTACCGCCCCGACACCCTCGAGGCGATGCGGCAGGCAGTGACGGCGTTCATGCGCACACTGCCCCGGGCTCCGAAAAAATTCCACAACGTCAATTTCGACTGATGACACCTCTCTACATCATACCCGCACGCGGCGGCAGCAAAGGAATACCGCGCAAAAACATAAAACCGCTTTGCGGGCGCCCGCTCATAGCCTACACTATCGATGCGGCGCTCGAAGCACGCAAAAGCACCGGCGGCACAGTGCTGCTTTCGACCGACGATGCCGAAATCGCCGACACAGCCCGTGCGCTCGGCCTCGATGTGCCCTACATGCGGCCGGCCGAACTGGCCACCGACACCGCGGGCAGCCGCGAGGTGATTCTCGACGCCATGGACTGGGCCGACGCCCGCGGCATCGCCTACGACTGCGTGGTGCTCCTGCAGCCCACATCGCCATTCCGCACCTCCGCCGACATACTGGCATGCATCGATGCTCTCGGCCCCGACGACGACATGGCCGTGACAGTGGCCCCGGCGCACGACAACCCCTACTACACCGTGTTCGAAACCGCCGCCGACGGTACCCTGCACATCAGCAAGGGCGACGGCAGCTACACGCGCCGTCAGGACTGCCCGCCGGCGTGGGTCTACAACGGCGCCGTCTATGCCATCCGCCCCGAATCCATACGCACGATGCCGATGGGAGCCTTCCCGAGGCGTGTGCCATCGGTGATGCCGGCGGAGCGCAGCACAGACCTCGACAACGAACTCGACTGGCTCATCGCCGAAACCATAATGGCACGCGGAGCGTTTCAATAATCGATAGAATGATGATGAAAAAACATACGATATCGGCCCATGCAAGCATCCTCGACGCGCTGTGCGCCCTCAACGCGCTGCCGGGAGGCTCTATGACGCTTTTCGTGCTCGATGATTCGGGCGCGGTGACTGGCACGCTCACCGACGGCGACATACGCCGCGCCCTCATAGCCGGGGCGGGTACCGATGCCCATGTCAGCGATGCTGCCATGCGCACTTTCCGCAGCGTGCGCGCCGACAATATCGACCCGGCCGTGCTGCGCGACTTCCGCACAGCCGGTATCACCATGATTCCCGTGCTCGACGCCGGGGGACGTCTGGCCGACATCCTCGATCTGTCGAGCCGACGCACACGTCTGCCGCTGAAAGCCGTGCTCATGGCCGGCGGCAAGGGCGAACGCCTGCGGCCCATGACCGAAAAGACCCCCAAGCCACTGCTGCAAATCGAAGGCAAGGCCATAATCGACTACAATATCGAGGCCCTGGCCGCATGCGGCATCGACGACATATATGTGACCACCCGCTATCTCGCCGAGCAGATCGAGGAGCACTTTGCCGAGCCGGTAGCCGGCGTCCGCGTGAAGTGCGTGTGCGAGGATACTCCCTGCGGCACCATCGGGTCGGTAGCGCTTACCGGCGTGGCCGAGAGCGACGGCGACACTCTGGTGATGAACTCCGACCTGCTGACCACCATATCGTTCGAGGACATGTATCTGCATCACCGCGACAACCATGCCGACATAACGGTGGCCGTAGTGCCCTATCAGGTGTCGGTACCCTTCGCCGTACTCACCCTCGACCCCGCCGATCCCGTGCTCTTCAAGGGCATAGAGGAAAAGCCGTCGTACTCCTACTACGCCAACGCGGGCATCTACATATTCTCCAACCGGCTGCTGCGACAGCTGCGCAAGGGCGAGAAGTGCGACGCCACCGACCTCATCGACAGCGCCATACGCCAGGGCGCACGTACAAGCTATTTCCCCATCAAGGGCACCTGGATAGATGTCGGCTCGCCCGTAGACTTCCGCCAGGCCGCCGAACTGATGAAACACCATAAATCGTTCTCCTCTTAAACAACACTACCTATGGCTGATTCCAATTTCATAGACTACGTAAAGATACTCTGCCGCTCGGGCAAGGGCGGCGCCGGCTCGCGTCATTTCTACCGGGCCAAATATGTGCCCAAAGGAGGCCCCGACGGCGGCGACGGCGGCCGCGGAGGCCATATAATACTCAAGGGCAACCGCAACATGTGGACCCTGCTGCCGCTGAAATTCCGGCGCCACATCTTTGCAGGCAACGGCGAGAGCGGCTCGGGAGGCCGAAGCTTCGGCAAGGACGGCGAGGATGTGGTGGTCGAAGTACCCTGCGGAACGGTCGTGTTCGACGCCGAGACCGGTGAGTTCCTCTGCGAGGTCACCGACGACGGTCAGGAAGTGAAACTGCTTCGCGGGGGCCGCGGCGGCCTGGGCAACTGGCACTTCAAGAGCGCCACCAACCGCACGCCGCGCTATGCGCAGCCCGGCGAACCGGCCATAGAGCGCTCCGTGATTCTCGAACTCAAGATGCTTGCCGACGTCGGTCTTGTAGGCTTCCCCAACGCCGGTAAATCGACCCTGCTGTCGGCAGTATCGGCCGCCGAGCCCAAAATCGCCAACTATCCCTTCACCACCATGGAGCCGCAGCTCGGCATAGTGTCGTACCGCGACAACCGTTCGTTCGTAATGGCCGACATTCCCGGTATCATCGAGGGCGCCAGCGAGGGCAAGGGCCTCGGCCTGCGCTTCCTGCGCCACATAGAGCGCAATGCCGTGCTTCTGTTCATGGTTCCGGCCGACGCCGACGATATAGCCGCGGAATACAACATCCTTCTGCGCGAGCTCGAGCAGTTCAATCCGCAGCTCATGGACAAGCAGCGGGTTCTGGCCATATCGAAAAGCGACCTTCTCGACGACGAACTGCGCGAAGAGATAGCAAAGACGCTCCCCGAGGGAGTGCCGTCGGTATTCATATCGGCTGTAACCGGCCAGGGAATAACCGAACTTAAGGACATGCTGTGGCGTGCCATAACCGACGAAAACAACCGCATCGACACCGCCGACATAATCCACCGTCCGCTCGACGGCCATCACCGCGTGCGCGAGGAAGACGAATTCATATTCGAATATAAGCCCACTGCCGAAGAAGAGGAGCAGGAAGCCGAAGATCTGCGCAGCATATCGCCCGACGCCTGGGGCGAGGACATCGACTGGGACGACGCCGACTACGACATGGCCGACGAAGACGACGATACCATATCGGACGACGAGGCTTTCGGCTACGAGTCGATAAACGACGACCGTCAATGACCACTCTCGCCCAATACTACCGGCAACTGCGCCAGACGCTGGCGGCGACGCTCCCGCAGGGCGAGGCCGACAGCGCCGCCGCCATAGTGATGGAGGACGTGGGCGGCTACAGCCGCACTACCCTCTTCGCCGACGGCGACCGCGAGCTATCGCCATTCATGCAGGCTAAACTCGATGCCGTAGCGGCGAAAATCGCCGGCGGCGAGCCGGTGCAGTACGCCGTGGGGCGCGCCCTCTTCATGGGCAACAGCTACACGGTGACTCCCGCCGTGCTCATACCGCGCCCCGAGACGGCCGGACTTGTCGACATGATTACCGACCGCTATGCCGGCCGCACCGATCTGCGGGTGCTCGACATAGGCACCGGTTCGGGCTGCATAGCCATATCGCTGGCCCGGGCACTGCCTTTCGCCCGCGTCGATGCAGTGGATATTTCCGACGCCGCCCTCGAGGTGGCACGCGGAAACGCCGCCAATCTCAGAGTACGGATCAATTTCGGGCAGGAGGACATTCTGTCGGCCGAGCCGCCGGCTGTACCGTGCTACGATATAATAGTGAGCAACCCGCCCTATGTAGCCGACAGCGAGCGTGCCGACATGGACGCCCGGGTGCTCGACTACGAGCCTGCTACGGCCCTCTTCGTGCCCGACAGCGACCCTCTGCGCTTCTACCGCGCCATCGCCGCCTATGCCCTGAAGGCCCTTGTACCCGGCGGCGGTCTTTTCTTCGAGATAAATCAGAATTTCGGCCCGCAGATGCAGCAATTGCTCGCCGCCGAGGGCTATGCCGACATCGAAATTCTCCGCGACTTCCGCGGCAACATACGCTACGCCATAGCCACACGCCCATGACGCCCGAACAAGCCTACACCTACGCTGCGGCGCTCTGCAACAAGGCCGAATACTGCACCGCCGAAATAGCCGCCAAGCTCCGCACCAAGGGCCTCGACGCCGCCGACATCGCCAATGTTCTCAGCACCCTGCATGCACAGCGGCTGGGCGACGACCGCCGCTATGCCATGGCGTTCGCGCGGCAGAAATTCCGCAATCAGCTGTGGGGACGCCGCAAAATAGAAATCGAGCTTCGCCGCAAGCGCATCCCCTCCGATATCATAGCCGAAGCCACCGCCCAGATCGGCGAGCGCGAGTACACGGCAGCCCTCCGCTCCATCATAGCCAAAAAGGCGCGCTCCTACCCTGCACCGCCCGACCGCGCCGCCCGCACCTCCATAGCCCGCTTCGCCATAGCCCGCGGCTTCGAACCCTCGCTGGTCTTCCACGCAATCGCGTCCACAACACACTCCTGACCGACTTGTGGAATACCTTTTATTCAAGAGGCTGCTCTGAATGACGGGAGATGAACCCTGAGGATTCGCAGACAGACCGGCGAAATGCCGTTGGCTGTCCGGCAACAGTGATAAAAAGGTGAACCGAACCGGGAATCAGAACGTATTTCGATTCCACTCCAAGGCGAGCCAGCCTGTCGGCAAAGTCGGCACCCTGACAACGGAGAATGTCGCGTTCTGCCGCCACAAGCAAAGTAGGCGGCAGTCGGGACAGCACTGTGTCCGACGCCTCTGCCGGCGAGACCAATGGATTGTGTGAATCTGAGGTATAGGCATTGTTGAAAGTGTTCATTAGTTCGCTGTCAAGCCCGAAGCCTTTTCCAAACTCTTTCCAGGAATCAGAGCCGTCTGCATAAGCTTTTGTGACGGGATAGAATAAAATCAGACTATCGAAAGTGCCCTCGGGGAAACTCATGGCCGTGGCTATGGCAAGATTTCCTCCGGAGCTGTCCCCTCCTACGGATATACCTCTGCATTTCCACTCCGCCATATTGTCGAGAGCAAAATTTATCGCATCTATGCAATCGTTCAGACCTTCGGGGAAAGGATGCTCGGGGGCGAGCCTATAATCCACGGCAAGCACGGCAATTCCTTTATCGGCCATTGTTCCGCAATATCGTGAACAGCTGTTTATACTTCCGATCACCCAACCGCCGCCGTGGAAATAAACAAGCAATGGTATAGTATCATTATCAAAACGATTACTACGGAAAAGGACCAAGCTTTTGTTTATTTCAGTCCGCGATACACCATCGGGCAATTCAGCCGCATGATTTCGTGCATTTCGTACATTATAAAGCAAGCCGCTTTCGCCCGATATCGCCTTGCTTATCGCTTCCGCCTGACTATCCTGCAGTTTATCGGGCATATTGGCGAGGAAAGAATCGGCTTCTGCACGTTCCGGATTCTTGCCGCCGTCGGCATTTGCAGAATACAACGTGCAGGCACACCATATCACAAATATAGCAATAATGAATCTTTTGAAATTCGGTATTGAGAACATCGGACTAAATCTTCATCTATGGATTCCTATTTGCCGTCAAAATTAGAAAAATTGTTTGAAACAGGCTCTAAACGCGAAGCGGAGTCAGCACCGTGTGGTGAGACTCCGCTTAGTATGTGGGGTAATGAAGATTATTTGAGGGCTTCCTTGACGGCGTCGTTGGGAACCATTTCTTCCTTGAAGATGTAAGCGCCGGTTTTGGGCGACTTCACCATCTTGATGACCTTGCTGTAGGTACGGCCTTCGCCTTTCTGAAGCGATGCAACGGTTTTCTTTGCCATATCTTAGATTCTTATTTGATTTCTTTGTGGATGGTCATACGCTTAAGAATGGGGTTGTATTTCTTAAGCTCGAGTCTCTCGGTGGTGTTTTTGCGGTTTTTGGTAGTGATGTAGCGCGAGGTACCGGGCATGCCGCTTGCCTTGTGCTCGGTGCATTCGAGAATCACCTGTACGCGATTGCCTTTAGCTTTCTTTGCCATTTTGTGTCAATATTTGAGGTTAGAGGTAATAGATGTCGTTCTCTTTGAGGTAACCGTTCTGGTAAGCCTGGTTCATGGCTTCGTTGAGGCCGAGCTTGTTGATGGTACGAAGTCCGGCAGCCGAGATGGTAAGGCTGATCCATGTGTCGCGTTCTACCCAGTAGAACTTCTTGGTGAAGAGATTCACATTAAATTTGCGTTTGGTGCGGCGCTTCGAATGCGAAACGTTATTACCCACAATCGCTTTTTTGCCGGTGATCTGACAAATCTTTGACATGGCTGTTAATGGTTTATCGTTCTTTTTTATCTTTATATGCGTCAAGTGGTTGCAGCCGTCATCACATTCTCATATCGGCGCCCGGCTGCATCTTTTCCGGACACCTTTTAAGGATGGGCCACAAAACAGAGTGCAAAGTAACGACTTTTTTTCCAAAACACCAAATAATCACGGTCTTTTGTGTATTTTTTGTCGCTAAAAAATTTCCGCTGAGAAATCGCGGTCAGGATTATTCCGACAGAAGCGGGCCGCTGACAGTCCTGGTTTTGACAACAGAGTTACAGATATTCTCTGAAGAATTTCTCAATCGAAGCGAAAGGTATAATGTCTTTACGGTCGTAAAGATCGGTATGGCTTGCACCTGGAACGACCATGAATAGTTTGTTGTTTTCCATCCCCGGGGTGACAGTAAGTTTTTTGTATGCATCGCTTCCGAAATAGAACGAATGGGCTTTCTCGCCGTGAAGTATCATCACGGCATTATCGATTTCGCCTGCACGGCTCATCAGAGGAAAATTAATCCAAGGTATAGGTGAGGTGGCATTACGGCCGCCGTTGGAATTGAGCGACCGTGGATGATAGCCGCGTTTTGTCTTGTAATAGTCGTAGTAATCTCTGAGGAAGCGGGGGGCATCGCCGGGCAACACATCGGGCACACCACCGCCGAGCGCGGGCACACCGTTGATATAGTCCTCTGTGCGCTGTTCGGCCAGTCTCTCGCGAAGGGCTTTGCGCGCATGGGCACTATCATCGGCATCAAAGTAGCCATTGGCGTTGACCCTGCTCATATCGTACATAGTCGATGCGAGAGTCGCCTTGATGCGCGGATCGGCTGCCGCGGCATTGACAGCGATACCACCCCATCCGCAGATACCGATGATTCCAACCCGTTCGGAGTCGACATCAGGATTTGTGACAAGATAGTCGACAGCAGCACTGAAATCCTCGGTGTTGATGTCGGGAGAGGTCATGTAGCGTGGAGTGCCGCCACTCTCTCCGGTGAACGACGGATCGAATGCTATAGTCAGGAAACCGCGTTCAGCCATTTCCTGTGCATACAGACCTGCAGCCTGTTCCTTTACGGCTCCGAAAGGACCGCAGACGGCGATTGCCGGAAGCTTGCCGGCAGCCCCTTTAGGCTTATACATGTCGGCAGCTAATGTTATGCCGTAACGATTGATAAATGTTACTTTACTATGTTCTACTTTATCGCTCAGGGGAAAAGTCTTGTCCCATTCTTTTGTCAAAGTCAGTTTTTCCATCTCGTTTATATTTTCATTCGGACTGAAGGCATGAAGATCTGCAGAGCATAATATAAGACACAACAGACCTGTCGACAGTAATCGTTTCATATTAGAGGTTGTTTACGGTACAAAAGTATAAAAAAAGCTCCACGGCAATATTGCTGTGGAGCTCAATCATCGTTTCCGAAAAGCTCAGTCCGCGAGTGCTGTGGGGGCTATGCCGAATTCCTTTTTGAACGCAGTCGAGAAATGCGATGGATTACGAAAGCCAACTTCGGCATAGACTTCAACCACTTTCTTTTTCCCGGATTTCATCAGTTCGTATGCCTTTTCAAGTCTTTTCTTGATTAGCCATTTTTCGGGTGTAAGATCGCTGACTTTCTTGAAATCACGCTTGAATGTGGCAAGACTGCGACCTGTGTAGTGGGCTATCTCTTCTATGCTCAGGTCGCACATGAAGTTTTCCTCCATAAATCCAAGAATGTCTATCTTCCACGGCTCATTGAAATCGAACATCGTCGGCACGAATCTCTCGTCGATCGCTAAAAGAGCCATCAGACCTTCCTGCAATTTAAGTGCCATGAAATCATCCTTTGGCTTAACTTCGGGGTCGAAATATGGAGTCATGGAGGCGAAAAGGCTGGCAAATTCTACAGTTCGCGGCAATTTGATAACTCCGGCGGGAAGTTTATCCGCTTTTGCGTTGATTTTATTGAGTGACAGTTTGCCATACATTTCCCTGAGGAAACTGCGTGTAAACATAAGAAAAATACCACAATATCTCTCGCCCTCAAATGTTCTCTTATACATTGTTATACGATGGTCGCGGGGTATAAACACACACTCACCTTTGCGGACATGGATCTGTTCGGTACCGTTGTCGAGAATCATTTCGCCGGAATACACATAGTTGAGCGCATACTCGCGTGAACGATGTATACAACCGCTGATGTCATCATAGAAGAAGCTGTAAAAAACATTGTTGTAGTTGAATATCAGCTTCATCGGGCCAAGATTTTCTTCTTCGTGTGTTGCCATATCGGGAATCCTGTTTTTCAGTCGCAAAGATAATCATAATTATTCGGTGGCTTTGAGAAAAGGAATCAGGAACACATACTTTTTTTAAGTGCGCACAGTAGGTTTTTTCGCGCCACTTTCACTACTTTTGCAAAACTATGGAAGGAACAGTAATCCGGAACACCGGCTCGCAATATATAGTGCGCCTGGACTCAGGCGCCGAACTGCCCTGTAAAGTAAAGGGCAATTTCAGAATCAAAGGTCTGCGCACCACCAATCCGGTGGCCGTGGGCGACCGTGTCGACACCGGCGATCCGGGCCCCGACGGCGTGGCCTTTATCACGGCCGTACTTCCGCGACGCAACTATATCATACGCCGCTCCACCAATCTTTCGAAAGCGGCGCACATCATTGCCGCCAATGTGGACTGCGCCGTGCTTGTGGCCACTTTGGTTCATCCGGCCACGCCGCTGACATTCATCGACCGCTTTCTGGCATCTGCCGAGGCCTACAATGTGCCGGCAGCACTGGTGATAAACAAGATCGACCTGCTCGCCGACCCCGAGGACCGCGAACTGCTCGACGCCGTGCTGGGTCTCTACCGCTCCATCGGCTATCAGGCTACCGGCGTATCGGCCGCCACAGGCGAGGGCATGGACAGCCTCCGCGAACTCCTTGCGGGCAAGACCTGCCTGCTGTCGGGCAACTCGGGCGTGGGCAAGACCACGCTCATCAACGCACTCATACCGGGCCTCGGCCTGCGCACCGGCGCCATATCGGCCGCCCACGACACAGGCATGCACACCACCACATTCTCCGAGATGTTCGACCTCCCGGGCGGCGGCGAGATCATCGACACTCCCGGTGTACGCGGCTTCGGCACAGTGGAGTTCGAGCCTGAAGAGGTTGGTCATTATTTTCCCGAAATATTCAGCATATCCAAAGGATGCCGCTTCGGCAACTGCACCCACACTCACGAACCCGGTTGTGCCGTCCTCGAAGCCCTCGAACAACAGCACATAGCCCAAAGCCGCTATGCCTCCTACCTCAGCATCCTCGAGGAAACCCGCGACGCCGACGACAAATACCGCAAGCCCTTTTAGGAAATTAGGAGGCCAGGAGGTTAGGAGATTAGGAGGGAAGGAAATCAAGAGAAAAGGTTATTAGGAGAGTAAGAGATTAGGAGAATAAGAGGTTGGAAGATTAAGAAGTTAGGAGATTAGGTGGGAGGGGACTAAAAAAGTTTACAAACTTCTTAATCTCTTAAAAACTCCCTAAACTGTAATTTTACAATCCCCACTCCTCTCATGCCCCTTATTTCTTAATTTCCTATCCTCTTAATATCTTACCCTCTTGATTTCCTATCCTCCTAACCTCCTTCCCTCTTAAATTCCTTCCCTCATAACCTCCTAATCTCCTACGCAAGCGCTTCGGCGATGGCGATGGCCAGCTGGTCGGGGCAGGAGGTGCCGCGGCCACGGCAGTCGATGCCGCGCAGACGTGCTACGGTATCGGTGGCGTCGGCGCCTTCGCAGAGAACGGCCACACCATGGGTATTACCCGGACAACCGCCGGTGAAACATATGTTGCGAAGCCGACCTTCGGCATCGATATCGAAGTTAATACGCTTGGAGCATACCCCGCACGGGGTAAAATCGACGTGGCGCACGCCGTCTGCTGTCTTTTCTACCATAATAACCAATAAAAAAAAGAATTATGAATCAAGAACATATAATTCAAAATCCATAATTCATAATTTAAATACAGTACCCGAAGTGGGACTCGAACCCACACAGCCTAATGGCCAAGGGATTTTAAGTCCCTCGTGTCTACCATTCCACCATTCGGGCGAGAAAGGCACGGCAAAGTTAAGCATTTTCCGTCAATTCACCAATAATTCCATACCTTTTGAATTTCTGAAATTTGGATATCAGCCATATAAATATTTTCTTTGTATTGTAAAACCAATCGACCGAAAGATGTTGTATAAAACCAGACTCGAAAAAATATTCTGCTGCACGGGCCTTGCGATATGCCTGTTCGCCTGCAGCGAAAAAGGAAGCAGAAAAATAACGATGGAGACACTGCTCGAGGAAATGACCTCGTTCGAGAGCGTTTCGCGCTGGCCATCGCCACAATACATCTGCCTCCAGACAAGCAGTCACGACCGGCGCTCGGTATCTCCCGGCGAACCCGGCTGGTTCGCCAACGACGATGGTTTCGGATTCATACGCACCGACACCATCGACGGACGCATCGAAAAAGTACTCTTCGAGGAGAGTGCTCCAGGTGCCATCACCCGAATATGGCTCACAACGCAAAATCCCGAAGGCACAATGCGCTTCTATTTCGACGGATGCGACACCGCCGCATGGACCATTCCGGCCTACGACCTCATGCAGTTCGGACATTCCGAATCGGAAAACGGGCTCATACTGCCCCACACCAGTTACGAAAAAGGTGTAAAAGGCGGCAGCACGTCGTTTCTGCCTATTCCATATGCCTCGGCATGCCGCGTGACACTCGAAGAACCGGCCGATATGAATAATGTGCCGCACTACTACCAGTTCAATTTCCGCCGCTATGCCGACGATGCCGACGTGGAGACATTCTCGGCGGAAAACCTGCGCAAATACAGCAATGCTCTCTCCCGAGCCAAGCACCTGTTGCTCAACCCCGACGAGGCTGTGGCGAAAGGTAAATCGACAAGTGTGGAGAAAAACATGCAGTCAGGCGATACGCTGACACTCAGCCTTCCCGAAGGCACTCGCCAGGTTACTCGCGTAGAATTCCGGGTAGACTGCGATTCGACCGACTACGAACAGACAATGCGCAGTCTGGTCTACAGTGCCTGTTTCGACGGCGCTCAGACAGTCTTCGCACCGCTTTCCGATTTTTCGGGCGGCATGGGTGCACCGGCTGTAGAAAGCTGGTATCTGTCGGCCGACGGAAAGGGTCGTGTCGTAAGCCGATGGCCCATGCCATATCGGGAAAACGCAGTCATAAGTATATGTAATCTCTCGGACAGCGAATGCCACGTCTCACTGGAGGCTCAGACCACCGATTACGACTGGGACAACAGCAGTATGTATTTCCACACTTCATGGAAACACGAAAGCGATCTGCCATTCAATAAATGGGACAACGGTCAGTACGACTGGAACTTCACCACACTTAACGGCCGGGGAGTGTATCGCGGCGATGTCCTTTCGCTCTTCAACCACTCGCGCCTGTGGTACGGCGAAGGTGATGAAAAGATATATATCGACGGCGAACAATTTCCCTCTCACTTCGGAACCGGAGTGGAAGACTACTACAACAGTTCGTGGGCTCCTGTCTACGTTTTTCACACACCTTTCGGAGGCGCCCCGAGAGCCGACATGCACACCTCGCAGGGCTACAACACATTTTTCAGAACCCGCAACCTCGATGCCATACCATTCACACGAAGCCTGAAGTTCGATATGGAGATGATGGGCTGGACGGAAGGCTCAGTAGACTATGCGACGACAGTTTTCTGGTACGGCGACGCGGATGCAACCGCCGTTATGACATCGGGATCCGACGAAGCTGTGCGACCTCTTCGGCCACGCCCTGCCGACCCGGCCCGATACAAAATTGCCGACGCGACAGAATTCGAAAATCTGCCCATCGCGAGCAAATCCGGCCGTCTCGACATGAGCACGCAGAACATGCTCGACTTCCCCGACGGCCTATGGAGCGGAGCCGCTCATGCTCTCGGGAAAAACGGACAACCGGGCGACTATGTGGAGTACAGACTTACCGGCATCGCCCCCGGCACTTACTCCGCAGCCATCTATCTGACCAAGGCTTCGGACTACGGTCGTCTGCGCCTGACAGCCAACGGCATATCCGGTCCCGTTTTCGACGGCTATGACAGCACGGTTGTTCCGGCCGAAGCCGTAACCATCAACAACATACGCATCACAGACGGCCATATGACCATACGCGCCGAAATCACGGGCCGCAACCCGAAATCGACCGGCTATCTCTTCGGTCTCGACTGCATCGTACTCTCTCCAACTCATTGATATACACATTGGCAACTGATAAAGAAACCGAATAAGGCGTGAATACACTCAGGAATCCAATAAAGCCATGTTAATTTTTCTTATCAAATAAATGCGGAATTATTTCCTTAATTCGGAAAATGACCCTATATTTGCATACACATTTATCCTAAAGGCAACTATCAACATATATTGATCGTAAATAGCCAACATATTAAACAATTAAGACAATATGGCACAACGCAAACTGAAAATCCGCGACCTGACACTTCGCGACGGACAGCAATCGCTCTTCGCAACACGTCTGAGCCAGGCTGAAATCGACAAGCTGCTTCCCTACTACGAGAACGCCGGTTTCTACATCATGGAAGTATGGGGCGGCGCAGTTCCCGACTCCGTAATGCGCTATCTCGGCGAATCGCCCTGGGATCGTCTGCGCATCATCTCGAAGGCCATGAAGGGAAAATCGCTGCTTTCGGCTCTCTCGCGTGGCAGAAACCTCTTCGGCTATGTGCCCTACCCCGACTATGTGCTCGAAGGTTTCTATAAGGAAGCTATCGCCAACGGTCTGAATGTGATGCGTATATTCGATGCCCTCAACGACATCGACAACGTACGCGAATCCATCCGCCTCATCAACGAACTCGGCGGTATCGCCGACGGCGCCGTATGCTACACCGTCGATCCCAAGACCGAGGAAGGTCCCAAGCCCGGTTTCTTCGGCCGCCTCTTCGGCAAGAAGGCCGCTGAACCCGAAAAGATATTCACCGACGAATACTTTGTCGGCAAAGCCGTCGAGATGGAACGCCTCGGCGCCAAGATAATCACCCTCAAGGATATGGCCGGTCTGGTCAATCCTCTTCGTGCCGCCTCGATCATCTCCAAGCTCAAGGCAGCCCTCAAGGTTCCCGTCGACTTCCACACCCACTGTACTCCCGGCTACGGCCTGGCATCGAGCGTAATGGCCATCATCAACGGCGTCGACATCCTCGACACCAACATATGGTGGTTCGGCGGTGGCTCGGCAGCTCCCGCCATCGAGCTCATCTACATCTTCGCCAAGAAGCTCGGCGTCGAGGTTGAAGCCAATATGGAAGCTGTGGGCGAAATCCGCAAGAACCTTCTTGCCGCCCGTCAGTCGCTGGCCGCCTTCGACCTCCATAAAGACCACATGCAGCGCGACTTCGATCCGCTCCACGACACCCTTCCCGCCGAAATCGACGCCCAGTTCGACCGCGCCATCGCAGCCGCCAAGGCCCTCAACGAAGAGGAGCTCCTCGACGCCTGCCACGCCATCGAGGCATACTTCGGCTTCCCCAAGCCCGACGAAATCGTCAAAAACGCCGAAGTTCCCGGCGGCATGTACTCCAACATGGTTGCACAGCTCAAGGCACTCGGCGCCGACGACCTCCTCGAAGACGCCATGAAGCTCATCCCCATGGTGCGCCGCGACGCCGGCCTTGTGCCCCTGGTTACTCCCACCAGCCAGATCGTAGGCTCGCAGGCTGTGAGCGTGGCTCTCGACCGCAAGAAAGGTAATCCCGACTATTCGAACCCCTCGAACCAGTTCATATCGCTCGTCAAAGGCGAATACGGCCACACTCCGGTACCCGTCGATCCCGCTTTCCGCGAAAAGATCACCGGCAGCCCCGTCGAAAAGCCCTACGACGTAAACTCCTACAAGAAACCCGCCAATCCCACACTGCCCGAATACGGCAACGTGCCCCTGGCTGCCAACCGCGAGGAAGAACTGCTGCTCGAACTGCTGCCCAACGTGGCCAACGGCTTCCTGCGCAAACTCCGCACCGATGAGTTCAACGCCAAGCAGGCCGCAGAAGCTCCCGTTGCAGAAGTGAAGGAAGAAGTGAAGGTGGAAGAAGCACCCATCACCGGCCCCACACTGAAGGCACCGATGGGCGGCCGTATCATATCGGTCGACGTAGCTCCCGGCGACGCCGTCAAGAAAGGCCAGGTACTCCTCGTTTACGAGGCAATGAAGATGGAAAACGATGTAACAGCCGAAAAAGACCAGGTTGTGAAGCGCATCTTCGTCCGTCCCGATGACGTTGTAGGCACCGACGCCGTCCTCATCGAATTCGAATAATTCCCTACCCTCCTATAAACGAAACGCCCGGCATTCACCGGGCGTTTTTTCGTATATACCATTGCGCGCTCAGAGCCACGACAGTCGGTAGAGGCCCGCAGTGCCGTCGAGAATGTACAGAACTGTTCTGTCGTAGAAAAGGGAGGATATGCTGCCGTTTGCCAGCAGCTCGACACTGCCGGCAGGCCCGCAGCGCCACAGGCCGTCATCTGTACCGAGAAAGATACCATGCGGAGTGATAGCGGCACAGCGGATGTCGCACGGATGTTGGTGTATAAGCGTCCATTCGCCGTTGTAGAACGACAATACACGTCGGTGGGTAACCGTCACTATACCGTCGCGAAGCTTCTGCAATGTCACCGGTCTCTCGTCGAAGGTATAGGACGCTTTGGGGCGCCCGTCGGTAAGTCCCAGCTCCATAGCTCCGGAATTGCGCATCACATACACCGTCGAATCGGAAGCCGTGCATATGCCGAAGTCGGAATCCTCGAATGTAATGCCTGCAAAGCCTCGTGTCGCCGATGTCCAGACGAGCGAATTGTGTATTTTCATGGCCAGAAACGACCCGCACGACACAAAGCGGTCTATGACCGTGGTATCGCCTACGGCGACATCCACCCGGCGGCTTTCGACAGTAGGATCGACAGTGAGTATGCTGTTGCCGAAAACAGCACACAACCCCGAGCCCGGAATGATGCCCAGAGGCACTGAGTCGAGGCGTATGTCCTCGGCCGTAAGCAACTCTTCTATCTCCATTTTTTCGGCGCGAATGGCTGCCACGGAGACAGTGAGAAGTATTATTGTCAGCAGTTTTTTCATTTTTCCAGAGCCTGTGCGAATGCCTTGTCTATATCTTCCTGCGAAATAAAACGGAACGCCTTGACGCTGGCGCCTACCGAGAGCGGAAGTGCTCCCACACTTTGCGTGGCAGTCACATCGACAGCCGCGCCGTCTTTCGCTTTGCCGGTCCTGGATTTCCAGGATATCTCAGTGCCGAGCGAACCGCTGATACCGGCCTCGTGCACCACATAGCCTTTATAAAAAGGTATTTTGTGAACGAGAGTACCTCCGACACCGCCTTCGGCAAATTTTATCGACATTTTGGCGTCCCCTCCTTTATTGCCCGACACACTGGCCGAGCCACTAACAGAAGCATTGGCCTCGAAACCGCCCATCGCACTCCAGTCGTGACCGGTGGCAATGCCAAGATCGCTGAGACTGTAACTTTTACGCTCCACTTTGGCGCTCGATTTAAAAAAGTCGAGATCCACACTCAGCGAAACCCCGAAATCAGTGTCCTTTGCATCTTTTTCGTCCTTCATCTCCTTATCGGGAGAATATTTGGCAATATTCATTTTTTCGGATGCAGACAGGCTGAGTCCATCGACACTGACTCCCGCACTTACTTTAGCGCCTTCGCCCTTGTACGACGCCGATATTTCCTTATCGTTCAATTTCATGCTTGCGCTTCCGTCGGAAATTTCCCTTTTAGCATTATCATCGCCACCAAAAGGCTTCAGTGTGCCTCCTTTATTGAATCCGGCCATAGTAGCCGACGCTTCGACCGATAAATTCTTTATATTTTTCACGAGGTCGGAAAAAGAATCGTCTTTTTCGGTGAGAGTAAGCATATCGACCTCCGACCCGTCGGGAGAGATGGCGAAAACTTTGTGTTCGTCATCTGTGACCATAAGGTATTTCTTAGAGTCGGTATCGTAGTACATCTGTGGGATTACACCATCGTTGGCAAAATATACCACAGCCTTGAGCATATTCATACGGTCGGGCGGTATATTATGCGACATTTCTTCCCATGCATTGGACCACTTCATCTTCACGGGCTGAAGCGGCGGCTGCGGCCTAAGAGCCACTGCATAGGCCTCGCGGCAGTCTTTTTCCCACTCCGACCATGGCTTTGCATCCTGGCCCATTGTTCCCCAGGGAATCGAGCGGGAATCGAGAAAGCCTTTTTTTGCCGTAGACAGACTTCCGAGGCGGTGACGCCCTGCAACGGCGCCTGAACCGAAATTCTTGCGGGTGTCGGCTGTCATCAGCCGTTCGGCAGTGTGAGTGCGGTCGAGAATCTCGGCACCCTCGCCCGTACGCCACCGGGCTTCGGCTGTGAGGCGGGCGGCACGCTGTGCGGCCACAGCATCGGCAACGGCATATGCTGCATCGTAGATCTGCTGCCGGCGTATCCGATCGGCTTCACGACGGCGGTATTCCACCTCGCGGCGATGCTGCTCGTCGCGCTCGCGCTGCGCCCGCCGCTCATCGAGCCATGCGCGGTGCTGGGCGTCGTTATGATGCTTACGGGCTGTCGTCTGGGTCGAACTCCGCCGTGGTGCCGGCTGTGGCGAATCGCAGGAGAACTGTATGCCTCCGCGCGGCTTTGCCGGTGCCGTCGAAGCATTACTCTGCTGTCGGGGCTGCCTGAGGTCGGGCTGCCATTCGCGGATACGCCGTATGTTTTCTTCGCATTCGCGGTTTATGCGCTCGATTTCGCGGCTCACATTCTCGTCTACGGCACGCGGATGGCTATAGTAATTCCACTCGGCCTCGCTCACCTGGCCGATAGCAGGCAGTGCCAGTGCCGACAACACTGCCGCGGTAAATAGTGCTTTCATATGCGTCAGAAAGTAAAGCGGCCGCCAACACCGAATGCAATATCGCCGCGGGCATCTGTATCGACAACGGGCGATACCGACAGCGTTGCCTTGCGCTGCAGCCTTGTCATATTCTCGCGGTTGAACTCGCTGTATGCCTTATTTCGCTTGCCGATACGGTGTGTGGATATAAGCCACGGAGCAATCCATGCGGCTTCAGATCCGATAAGGGCGAGAATGACGCCTCCTATCAGTTTGCCGTTGTTCACCTTTCTTGAGCCGTCCGACTCATAGATATCATTACCATTGGCATCTTTTTCATTGCACCCGGCTATCATTATTATACCGCCTGTGAGCATGCCGATAGAGGCGACCTCGCTGCCTATGACCGACCACAGATATTTGGGGTTATAGCAGGAATACTGGCGGTTTATGGCCTCGATGCGGTCGCGTGCCTCCTTGTCGCCGAAACCGTAGATATGACCCTTGGCATCGACAAACGAAATACCGTCTTTGGCCTCCCAGCGAACATAGCTGATGCGTCTGTCGACATTCGGCCGGGGCGTATAGCCGCTATTGTTGACATCCAGCCAATAATCGAAGAACTGTGCGTTGGCCGTCATGAGGTCGGGTGCTGTCTGGTCGAGAGTCAGATTGAGGGCCGCTACATGTTTCGATATATTGGCCGTCAGCGAGATAAGGGCGTCGAGAAGACCGGCGGTAAGCTCGGTGGCAGCTGTAGCCGCCAGTTTGTTGCCGGTACTCGATTTAGACGATGCGATACTTGCATGCATATTCGCCCGGAACTGGCGCGTAGACTGAAAACCGCTCTCGGCAAAACTCGAATCGCCGACCTTGAGTTTTTCGCTGCCGAACGACATCTCCAGATGTCCGTCGGTACCTCCGAGATACTGAGTGGTGAACAGTCCGTAAAGGTCACCACTGTTCCGCGGTGTGAGATTGCCTATCTTCTCGGCATACACACCGTAGTTTTCGAGCGAGTTTATGCGGAGAATATTCCACGGAAGATAGTCGACCTCGCCGGTACTCTTGAAGTCGTAGGTAGCCCAGTACCCTCTGATTTTATCAATATACGGCACAGGATTGATAACATCGTCGTAGTCTTCGGTCATTTTAGCGATAACTTCGGCATACGGGTTGTCGGGAAAAGAATGGGAAAGAGCGTCGAACTCCGCAAGAACATCTTTGAGAGACTCGGTATCGGCCGTATAGGCAAAAACATGAGCCAAAGCCTCGTAAGCAGTGGGAAGTGCAGCAGAATCGGCAAGCACGATCACGGTATTGCATACCGACAGAAGCGAATCGACATTCTCAGCCTCTGTGAGTGCTGCCATACGATCGATATAAGCACCGGAAAGGGAGTCGCGGTCGAAACCTGCCGGCAGCGACCTGATATACGCGGCGGCTTCCGATGCCGGCTGCGGTGCGAACACCATCGAATCGAGAGAAACGACTGAGGCAAGCGAATCGGCCCGCGACATCACCTGCTCTACAGTAGGGATAACAGGCTTACGGGCCTTGCGGCGACGGCGACTCTGAGCGTCGGCACACACACTAACGGCCAACAGCAACACCAGTACTAATGCAAAGATTTTTTTCATAAGGAGATTGGTTTAGGTTCCGATATCCTCCGCTCGGAAACGTGGACAATGAAAAGGCGCGAGGAAAGTATATCTGTTCTATCTGCAGTACAACTCCGCCCATTTATATCTTCAGAATCGCACTGCGAAGATAAAATGTCAATATCACCTTTTGTAAGTCGGCGAAAAAGCCATCTGGAAGCTTTTCTTCCGATTTTGCGTCAAAGATAGTTAAATATGCCCTATATTCCAACTTTACAGCCACTTTTCCAAAATAAATCCTCGCGCACGCCTCCAAAAGCCATAAAACAGCCGGTTCAGGCCTCCTCCGAATACCGCATTTTACACAGGAAAGTTCGGATTTGTGCGATTTTTCGCATTTTTCCGAACTTTCCTATGTATAATAAGGTGGAACAACACCTACACTACTTAACCAAAGGAATCGCAGAGCCAAGCATCGTATACAGCTTGTCGAACCAGGCCGCAAGCGGAGACGGACTGCTTAGAAGGCCGCCATTGTACTGTAAATTAAGGGCAGAAAATCGTACGCGATATTTAGGATCATATTTCTTATTATACTGAGCCAAACTATTTCCGCTTATATTTCCCTCAGCCTTGACTTCGATCGGAATAATATCTGTATCCCATTGCATCACGAACTCTACTTCGGCCGAAGCAGCCGACGTCCAATACGACGGAAGATCCTGTGCGAGCAATGGCATGAATGATTCCAACACTGTGTTTTCGGCCAAAGCTCCTTTAAATTCCGTATAGTTTGCAGCCTTTGTATCCAGTATCACCGACGGCGGAAGACTGGCAAGACGACGCAAGAGTCCGCAATCGCAAGCATAGACCTTAAAAGCATCCGGCTCCCGATATGCCGACAAAGGCATCCCCGGTTTACTTATATCATAGATCCTATAAATCATTCCGGCCTGTTCAAGCCACATCAGAGCATCTTCATAGTCCTTGGCCCGGGCGCCCGAACGTAATACTCTATAAACAAACTTACGGTTCTCCTTGGAATGTTGAGATGGCAGAGAATGCCATATTGCCTGAATACGTGGAATTTCTCTGGCATCGGCATATTTCGCAAAATCAAGTTCATAAAGATCCAGAATATCCTGAAGATTATTTTCAACTTCGGCTAAACCACGGTTATCCAGAAGAGCAACAACCGCTTCGGGCATCCCTCCGCACACCTGATAACGACGATACTCCAGCAAGAGCTTATTAAGTATGATTTCGGGGAGACGTTCTATTTTATCTAATCTCTCTATATAATCATATGTCGGCCTGTCGCTGGAATAGAGAAATTCCTTGAAAGTCACAGGAAACATTTTCATGACGTTCACCTTCCCGACCGGCACTGTCATTTTCTTTTTTTTCACAGCCACTCCGAGCAGCGATCCGGCGGCTATGATATGATACCCGGGAGCATCATCACAGAAATACTTCAACGAATTAAGAGCCTCCTCGCACTCTTGTATTTCGTCGAATATTATAAGTGTACGGCCCGGCAATATCGGCTGCTCACAGTACAGCGTCAGTTCTTTGATTATTCTTGCAGGCTCTTTAGTATTTTGAAAAACGGATTTCAATTCAGGCTGGCGGTCGAAATCGAATTTTACACAATACTCGAAACATTCATGTCCGAACGTCTCCATGGCCCAGGTTTTGCCTATCTGACGGGCGCCTTTAAGAAGGATGGGTTTTCGTGTCGGGCTATCTTTCCACTTTTTGAAACGTTCTATTATTTCTCTCTTAATTTCCATAATCGCACTGCAAAGTTCGATTTTGTGTTCAAATCTACATTTTTCCGAACTTTCCTGTGCAAATATAACAATTATCTGAGAATTTATGGCGATCAAAAGGACCAAAAACACACACAGGAAAGTTCGGATTTGTGCGATTTTTCGCATTTTTCCGAACTTTCCTGTGTTAAGGAGGTGCGTTCTATAATCCGGACCGACGGTTATCTTACATACACACGTACTGTGCGGATAGCGCCTATACGTACTATATAGAACCCAGGAGCTACGGCGAGCGAGTAATCCGGCATTTCGGCGCTAAACGAACGGATACAGATGCCGGCATAATCGAATACCTCGACTCTGTCATCCTTGTCCAGACCACGAAATCCGATGAAGCCTCTGCTGCCGGTAACGACAACTGCTTCGTGCCCGACTTCCCCGATGCCGCTGGTACCTCTGACATCTATAGCCACGGTCTTTTCGGCCACGCGGCCGTTGGAAACGGCACGTAAGGCAAGCTCGGTATGCCCCTGGGCAAGCGGTGTCACGGTCAGGTGCCCGTCGCATATAGAAGCATCGGCCACCGAAGCATCGGGCGTCTTTATCAACGACACTTCAATCGCAGCCTTGTTCTGGTTCGCATCGCGATCGGCGACAAGGCGGCCGGAAGTAATCTCGAAGTTGTCGGAAAGAGACAGTTCGATGTCTCCGAGCAATATCTCCGGCTCATACTTGTCGGGGAATACGGGCATACTCTGGAACCAGAAATAATTTCGCGGACGCAGCGTGCGAACTATCGTCCGGCTGTCGGCATCGTAGTAATGTATCCAGTTTTCCAAAGCTCCGTACCCGAAGCCCCGAAGTGCCGGCACTATCAGCTCGCCGCTGCGGGCATCGTATCTCACAGCGCCATATAACGACTGGGCGTCCTGCTGTCCCTGAAGGAAATTGAACGATTCTGCGTCTGAAATATCGCTGTCGGTACTCCACCGGTAATAAGTCGATCCGATCTTCCACCAGAGGATATCGGCATCGGGCTGCGCGAACATAGACGACGGTCTCATAGTGCCTCCGCTGATACCCGACACCTTGAGTTCGCGCTCGACTTCGAGTGTAGCCGGGTTTATGCATACGAGCTTTTTCGCTGCGGCCATCCACACTTTGCCTCCAGAGGAAAGCACGACACTGGAGATATCGTCTTGTTCTATTGTCGTAATAAGCCTGTCGGTAGCCGCATCCAGCACATGCAGTCCTACTTTAAGCTGCATGGCGAACACCCGGCCGCCTATGTACACCATAGGGCCGAATTCTTCGTCAGCATTCTGCACTTCCAGTATTTTCGGGCCTATGGTCATAGAGTTTAAATCTAAAGCCTGCAGACCTTTGTTTGTTCCAATATAGATTTTATCGGGCGAGACACCCACCATATCGCGGCCGTCACCGCCGTTTATATCGTCGAAAGAGCAGATGGTTTTGAGAGTACGGGCATCGGCCACCACAAGACGTCCGCCGCCGGGATTTGGATCGCCGCCGTCGGCTGCCTGTTTGGAACTTACGAAAAGTTTACCGGCAAAATTTATGGCAAACTGCGATGTGCATCCGAAATTATTGCCGTCGTTTACCGCTTCGTACGGACGATAGACCATTTCATAGTCGGGACCTATGTAGTTGAGCGATCCATTGGTGTGGCCGAACCACTCCTCGTTGAGCATTATGGTGCCGTCGGTGAAATCGGTAATAGCGCACTCGGGTTCCTTCACGACCACATCGTAGGTGTGCGATATTTCGGAGCCGTCGGTAGTGGTAACTGTCACCTTGGTGCGTCCGGTCCGGTGAGCCACCAGCAAGGGGTATTCGTATACATTCCCGCCGAATTCAGACACCACCGACGGGTCCTCGACCTCCACCTTTACTTTCCTGATATCGACATCGGCCGGAGAGAAGACCGGGCGCACGCCGAATACCTCCTTGTACGGTATCACGATTTCATCCACGCCAAGTGTGAAATCCACAGCTTTGTTTTTAAGCCTGACGTTTACGACAAGAGTGTCGGTAATCTCTTTGTTCTCGCGATAGACGGCAATTATGGTGTCGCGGCCCTCGGAAGCCGAGGAGCGGATTACACCGTTGTCGACCCATGCGAAATGTTGTTTCGACGTATACGACATTCCTTTCATGCTCGGGCAGGCAGGCTCGATATGCAGTGGAAGAGCCATCCTGCTGTCGGGAGACATCTCTATTTCGGATGGCTCGAAACGGATCGATTCTATATATATCGCCGGATTCCTTTTCAGAAGGCATGTGTTCGATTTCACCACAGCAGTTTCCGCACCGCTTATGAAATCGGCAGATATTTCCACTGTCGATTCCCACGGGCCGTTCTTGGGCTTCATCTGCCTTACGAGGCTTTTATCGGCATACTTCTGCAGGATGGTGCACATCGTCTTTGTACCGAGCGAGGTTGCGACATTCATATTCGATAATTTCACGTCGGCAGCGCTGCGGTTCGCTATGAAAGGAATGACAAGATACATTTCGCCGCAATGCGTCGTTTCGATTTCCTCGGGCAGATAGAGTGCGTTCTCGTCTTTGTTCTCGGGGCAGTAGAAGCACCACTCGAGAGGCAAAAAGGTGTTCTCCTCGCTCTGATAGGAGAGACAGTATACGCTGCCGTCGGAAATAGTTACATCCGGGTTCAAGGTACGCGACAGAGCCTCACCTCCTGTACATTCATACAGTTTCCAAAGGCTGGCATTGTTTTCGGATGCGGACTGGTCCTTGGCATCGAACACACCGTTGCCGTCGACATCAAAAGATACTGTTACCAGTCTGTCGCCCCCAAGCAGCTCGTCCTGTCGGATATCGAAATCTATTCTTGCATATTCAGCCGAGATATCGGCAAGAGCCTCGCGGATGTTCCGGCGCCCATCCCATCTCACACCGAACACAAGATTCTCGGGGCCGAATGTGGTACTGTTCCACTGCACTACAAAAGCGGCCCGGGAGGAGCCTTCGCCACCCCATACGCGGATTTTGTCGAAATCGACACTTCTGGCTACGCCATATGCTGCGCAGGCATCCTCAAACGACATTGACAGAGCCAAAACAATTAACAGAATCAGTTTTTTCATTACAGATATTTGGGTTATATGATATTGGTCCGGCGATGAATATATGGTCAGAACGCCGGCAATATCAGGCTGATAGCCCTCAAATATCCGCACAGACGCCCTGCGGCGCCTGCAAAATGCCCTGACCTAATTCCTCGTAGATTCAGACAGTATGTACACGGCAGGCCAGGTATTCTGACTTATTCCGCAACGCCCGAAATCGCCTTCCCGAATCGCTTCAGTGACGTGTATGACTTCGGACCGGCCTTACGGCCGCGGAAATTACAGCAGCGGGTCTGTCGGGGAGTCACACCCCTGTTCCCTGATTCCTTCCGTAATTTGTATTTTTCTTCTGCAAAGTTAAGTGTTTTTCCTTTTCGTCAAAGCCCGCACGCAAAAAAAGCGCCGGGCGGGGTGGGTACCGTCCGGCGCCTGGTGTATGTAGGATTAGATTAGAATCAGTCGTTTACTACTTCGACGTCCATCACGGGTGCGTCGCCTACGTATTCGTGGAGAATTTCGTCATCATCTTCAGTGCTGCCGACAACGATGCTCTCGTATTCGCGCAGACCGGTACCGGCAGGGATGAGGTGACCGCAGATCACATTCTCCTTCATGCCCTCGAGGGCGTCGCTCTTGCCCTGGATGGCGGCTTCGTTGAGCACCTTGGTCGTTTCCTGGAAGGAAGCGGCCGAGATGAAGCTTGAAGTCTGAAGGGCGCTGCGGGTGATACCCTGAAGTATCTGCTCGGAGGTAGCGGGCTGGGCGTCGCGGACAACGACCTGACGGAGGTCGCGCTGTTTGAGCAGCGAGTTCTCGTCGCGGAGGCGGCGTGCGGTGATGATCTGGCCCTGCTGCAGGGTTTCGCTGTCGCCGGCGTCCTCGACCACTTTCTTGCCCCAGATACGGTCGTTTTCGTCCATGAAGTCGCGCTTGTCCACGATCTGCTCTTCGAGGAAGTTGGTGTCGCCTGCGTCGAGGATCTTGACCTTGCGCATCATCTGACGCACGATTACTTCGAAGTGCTTGTCGTTGATCTTAACGCCCTGCATGCGGTATACGTCCTGAACCTCGTTGACGATGTATTCCTGCACTGCTGTCGGGCCCATGATGTTGAGGATGTCGACAGGAGTGATGGCACCGTCGGACAGAGGTGTGCCGGCACGAACGAAGTCGTTTTCCTGCACGAGGATCTGCTTGGACAGGGGCACGAGATATTTCTTGGGCTCGCCGAACTTGGGCACGACGGTGATCTCGCGATTGCCGCGCTTCACTTTGCCGAACTTGACCTGACCGTCGACTTCCGACACGATGGCGGGGTTGGACGGATTGCGGGCCTCGAAGAGCTCGGTGACACGGGGGAGACCACCGGTGATGTCGCCGGCGCCGCCGGTGGCACGGGTGATCTTGGCGAATGTCTCGCCGGGTTTGATCTCCTCGCCTTCCTTGTGGATGAGGTGAGCGCCCACGGGCAGCGAGTAGGTGGCGAGGGTCTCGCCGGCTGCGCCGAGGATTTCGACGGAGGGCACATGCTGGCGGTCGCGGCTTTCGATGATCACGCGGTCTTCGGCCTGATGCGAGCCGTCGGAATCAACGCGATAGGTAACGTTTTCGATAAGGTCCACATAGTGAATCTTACCGGCAGTCTCTGCAACGATAACGGCGTTGAAGGGGTCCCATTCGCAGATAACGTCGCCGTTCTTCACTTCGTCGCCATTGTTGAAGAAAAGTTTCGAACCGTAGGGTATGCTTGCCGACATCAGGGCCATGCCTGTGTTGTCGTCGATGATACGCATTTCGGCCAGACGGCCTACCACTACCTTAACGCCTTCTTCCTCGGTATCGACGGTGCGGAGTTCCTCGATTTCGAGCTTACCGTTGTACTTGGAGGTAAGTTTCGACACGGCCGATATGTTGGTAGCCACACCACCGACGTGGAATGTACGGAGGGTAAGCTGTGTACCCGGCTCGCCGATCGACTGGGCTGCGATTACGCCGACAGCCTCGCCTTTCTGCACCATGCGGCTCTTGGAGAGGTCGCGGCCGTAGCACTTGGCGCAGACGCCGCGCTTGCTCTCGCAGGTGAGGACGGAGCGGATTTCGACGCTTTCGATGGGCGATGCGTCGATGCGGTCGGCAGCGGCATCCTTGATTTCCTCGCCTGCGGCCACGATGAGCTCGCCGGTCTGGGGATCGATGATGTCGTGCACGGACACACGGCCGAGGATGCGCTCGCCGAGCGAAGCAACGACTTCATCGTTGTTCTTGATGGCGGTGCAAACGAGTCCGCGGAGTGTGCCGCAGTCTTCCTCGTTGATGATAACGTCGTGGGCCACGTCGACCAGACGGCGGGTAAGATAACCGGCGTCGGCAGTCTTGAGGGCGGTATCGGCAAGACCTTTGCGGGCACCGTGGGTAGAGATGAAGTATTCGAGCACCGAGAGGCCTTCCTTGAAGTTGGCAAGAATCGGGTTCTCGATGATCTGACCGCCTTCGGCACCGGCTTTCTGAGGTTTGGCCATAAGACCGCGCATGCCGGCGAGCTGACGGATCTGGTCTTTCGAACCACGGGCGCCCGAGTCGAGCATCATGTAGATGGCGTTGAAGCCCTGGTTGGCCTCGGCCATCTGCTTCATGAGGATGTTAGTGAGGCGGGCGTTGACCTGTGTCCAGATATCGATGATCTGCTGATAGCGTTCCTTATCGGAGATGAAGCCCATCTGATAGTTCTCCATCACTTCGTCGACCTGCTTGTAGCCTTCGGCCACGATCTGCTCTTTCTCTTCGGGGATGAGCACGTCGCCGAGGTTGAACGACAGACCGCCCTGGAATGCCATGCGGTAGCCGAGGTTCTTGACGTCGTCGAGGAACTTGGCCGAACGGGGAATACCGCAGCGCTTGATAACGGATGCGATAACGTCGCGGAGCGACTTCTTCGAAAGTATCTTGTTGATATATCCGATTTCCTTGGGTACGAACTCGTTGACCATCACACGGCCTACGGATGTATCTTTGACAAGGTGACGGATGGGGTTGCCGTTCTCGTCGATGTCGTCGACCATCACGTTGATGGGAGCGTGGAGTGTCACGCGGCCTTCGTTATAGGCGATAGTGGCTTCTTCGGGACCGTAGAAAGTGTGGCCCTCGCCCTTGTCGCCGCGGCGAAGCTTGGTGATGTAGTACAGACCGAGTACCATGTCCTGCGAAGGCACGGTGATAGGTGCGCCGTTTGCAGGGTTGAGGATATTGTGCGAGCCGAGCATCAGCATCTGAGCCTCGAGCACGGCCTCGTTGCCCAGGGGAAGGTGAACGGCCATCTGGTCGCCGTCGAAGTCGGCGTTGAATGCCGTACATGCGAGCGGGTGGAGCTGGATAGCCTTGCCTTCGATAAGCTTGGGCTGGAATGCCTGGATACCGAGACGGTGAAGTGTCGGGGCACGGTTGAGCAGCACGGGGTGGCCTTTCATCACGTATTCGAGGATATCCCATACGACGGGTTCCTTGCGGTCGACGATCTTCTTGGCGCTCTTGACGGTCTTGACGATACCGCGCTCGATGAGCTTGCGGATGATGAAGGGCTTGTAGAGCTCGGCGGCCATGTTCTTGGGCAGACCGCATTCGTGCATCTGCAGCTCGGGACCTACCACGATTACCGAACGGGCCGAGTAGTCGACACGCTTACCGAGAAGGTTCTGACGGAAGCGGCCCTGCTTGCCCTTGAGCGAGTCGGACAGCGACTTGAGAGGACGGTTGGCATCGCTCTTGACGGCGCTGGACTTGCGCGAGTTGTCGAGCAGGCTGTCGACGGCCTCCTGGAGCATGCGCTTCTCGTTTCGCAGAATCACCTCTGGAGCCTTGATTTCCATGAGGCGCTTGAGGCGGTTGTTGCGGATGATAACGCGGCGGTAGAGGTCGTTGAGGTCGGAGGTGGCGAAACGGCCGCCATCCAGGGGCACCAGAGGACGGAGCTCGGGAGGGGTCACAGGCACTGCCTGGAGGATCATCCACTCAGGACGGTTGCGGTGGCGCGAGGCACGGAACGATTCCACTACCTGGAGGCGCTTCAGAGCCTCGGTCTTGCGCTGCTGCGAGCCTTCCTGATTGGCCTGGTGGCGCAGCTGATAGGAGAGGGAATCGAGGTCGAGCTCGCAGAGGAGTTCGTAGATAGCCTCGGCACCCATCTTGGCCACGAATTTATCGGGATGTCCGTCTTCGAGAAGCTGGTTCTCTTTGGGAAGACGGTCGAGTACGTCGAAGTATTCTTCTTCGGTGAGGAGCTGGAGTTTTTCGACATCTTCAGCCGCACCGGGATTGATAACGATATAACGCTCGTAGTAGATTACGGCATCGAGCTTCTTGGAGGGAAGGCCCAGGAGGTAGCCGATCTTGTTGGGGAGCGAACGGAAATACCAGATATGAGCCACGGGCACAACCAGACGGATGTGACCCATGCGCTCGCGGCGCACTTTCTTTTCGGTGACTTCCACCGAGCAGCGGTCGCAGGTGATGCCTTTGTAGCGGATGCGCTTGTACTTGCCGCAGTGGCATTCGTAGTCCTTGACAGGACCGAAAATGCGCTCGCAGAAAAGACCGTCGCGTTCGGGCTTATATGTGCGATAGTTGATGGTCTCGGGCTTGAGAACCTCGCCGCTCGACCTCTCGAGGATTTCCTGGGGCGAAGCGAGACCGATGGAAATCTTGGAGAAGACGTTTTTGGGTTTATTTTCTTTTCTAAAAGCCATATATGATGGTGGTGTCTTTTTTAAAAGTAATACGGAGGAGAGATGTTTCGCGCTATGGAGGCGGTGCTCCGTCCGGCCGCCGGTGAGGCCGCCGGACGGGCGCCGGTCCTTAGTTTTCGAGGTTGATGCTCAGGCCGAGACCGCGAAGCTCGTGCAGAAGCACGTTGAGCGATTCGGGGATACCGGGGGTGGGCATGGGGTCGCCTTTGACGATGGCTTCGTAGGCCTTGCTGCGTCCGTTGACATCGTCGCTCTTGATGGTGAGGATTTCCTGGAGGATGTGAGCGGCGCCGAAAGCTTCGAGCGCCCAAACTTCCATTTCACCGAAGCGCTGGCCACCGAACTGTGCCTTACCGCCCAGAGGCTGCTGGGTGATGAGCGAGTACGGGCCGATGGAGCGGGCATGCATCTTGTCTTCGACCATGTGGCCGAGCTTAAGCATGTAGATCACACCTACGGTAGCGGGCTGGTCGAAGCGCTCGCCGGTACCGCCGTCGTAGAGGTAGGTCTTGCCGTAGCGGGGCAGACCGGCCTTGTCGGTCCATGCGTTGAGGTCGTCGAGGCTTGCGCCGTCGAAGATAGGAGTGGCGAATTTCTCGCCGAGTTCGCGGCCTGCCCATCCGAGCACGGTTTCGAACACCTGACCGAGGTTCATACGCGAAGGCACACCCAGAGGGTTGAGGACGATATCGACGGGAGTACCGTCGGCAAGGAAGGGCATGTCTTCCTGACGCACGATACGCGACACGATACCCTTGTTGCCGTGACGGCCGGCCATCTTGTCGCCCACGCTGATCTTACGCTTCTTGGCGATGTATACTTTGGCGATCTGCATGATGCCCGAGGGCAGCTCGTCGCCGATGGAGATGTCGAACTTCTTGCGGCGCAGCTCGGTGTCGATTTCCTTGGCCTTCTGCAGATAGTTGACCACGGTGCGGCGGATAAGAGTGTTCTTATGCTCGTCGTCGGTCCAGTTGCTGAGGCTGAGGGTATCGTAGTCGATGGTGCGGAGGGCACCACCGGTGAACTTGGCTCCCTTGGGCACGATTTCGCTGCCGAGGAAGTCGAAGACGCCCTGCGACGTCTTGCCGTCGGTGAGCACGAGAAGCTTCTTCACCAGACGGTCGAGAAGTTCTTCCTTGCGGGCCTCGTACTCTTCGTCGAGCTTGGGCAGGATAGCGTTGACGCTCTTATTCTTTTTCTTCTTGGCGGCACGCGAGAAGAGGTTGGTGCCGATAACCACGCCCTTGAGCGAGGGAGATGCCTTGAGGGAGGCGTCCTTGACGTCGCCGGCCTTGTCGCCGAAGATGGCACGGAGCAGTTTCTCCTCGGGGGTGGGATCGGATTCGCCCTTCGGGGTGATCTTACCGATCATTATGTCGCCGGGCACCACGTGTGCGCCCACACGGATGATACCGCGCTCGTCGAGGTCCTTGGTGGCGTCCTCGCTAACGTTGGGGATATCGCTGGTGAGCTCTTCCATGCCTCGCTTGGTCTCGCGTACTTCGAGAGAGTACTCGTCGACATGGACAGAGGTGAGGATATCGTCGCGCACAACACGCTCGTTGAGCACGATGGCGTCCTCATAGTTGTAACCCTTCCAGGGCATGAACGCTACCTTGAGGTTGCGGCCCAGGGCGAGCTCGCCGTTTTCGGTGGCGTAGCCTTCGGTGAGGATATCGCCGGCCTTGACGCGCTGTCCCTTGTTGCAGATAGGCCGGAGGTCGATAGTGGTGCTCTGGTTGGTCTTGCGGAACTTGGGTATCTTATATTCCTTGACGGCATCCTCGAAGGCCACGAATTCGTCCTCTTCGGTACGGTCGTAGCGAATGCGGATAACGGTGGCGTCGACAAATTCTATCACACCGTCGCCTTCGGCGGTGATCTGCGTGCGGCTGTCGCGGATAAGCTGAGCCTCGATACCTGTACCGACGATAGGAGCCTCGGAACGCATCAGAGGCACTGCCTGGCGCATCATGTTCGAACCCATGAGCGCGCGGTTGGCGTCGTCGTGTTCGAGGAAGGGGATGAGCGAAGCGGCGATCGATGCGATCTGTGTGGGTGATACGTCCATGAGCTCGATCTGGCTCGGCGGTACCACGGGGAAGTCGGCGTCGCGACGGGCCTTGACGGTCTTGCGGATGAAAGTACCGTCGGGGTTGAGGGGCGCGTTGCCCTGGGCTATCATCTTGCCTTCTTCGAGCTCGGCGGTGAGGTATACGACATCGTCGTTGTTGAGGTTCACCTTCGAGTCCTCGACCTTGCGGTAGGGAGTCTCGATGAAACCGAGGTCGTTGATCTTGGCATACACGCACAGCGAACTGATAAGACCGATGTTCGGGCCTTCAGGGGTCTCGATCGGGCACAGACGGCCGTAGTGGGTGTAGTGTACGTCGCGCACCTCGAAGCCGGCGCGCTCGCGCGACAGACCGCCGGGGCCGAGGGCCGACAGACGGCGCTTGTGTGTGATTTCGGCAAGGGGGTTGGTCTGGTCCATGAACTGGCTCAGAGCGTTGGTGCCGAAGAATGTATTGATAACCGACGAAATCGTCTTGGCGTTGATAAGGTCGGTGGGAGTGAACACTTCGTTGTCGCGTACGTTCATGCGCTCGCGGATGGTGCGGCTCATGCGTGCGAGGCCGACGCCGAACTGGTTGTAGAGCTGCTCGCCCACGGTGCGCACGCGGCGGTTCGACAGGTGGTCGATATCGTCGACGTCGGCACGTGTGTTGATGAGCTCGATGAGGTAGCGTATGATGGCGATGATATCTTCCTTGGTGAGCACTTTCACGTCCATAGAGGTGGTGAGGCCCAGCTTGCGGTTGATACGGTAGCGGCCTACGTCGCCGAGGTCATATCGCTTCTCGGAGAAGAAGAGGTTGGTGATTACCTCGCGAGCCGATGCATCGTCCGGTGGCTCGGCGTTGCGCAGCTGCCGGTAGATGTACTGTATAGCTTCCTTCTCGGAGTTCGACTGGTCTTTCTGGAGAGTGTTGAAAATTATGGAGTAGTCGCTGCTGTTGGCAACTTCTTTGTGAAGCAGAATGGTCTGCACGCCGCTCTGGAGGATGGCGTCGATGTCGTCCTCGGTGAGTTCGGTCTCGCGGTCGATAATAACCTCGTTACGCTCGATGGTCACAACTTCGCCGGTATCTTCGTCGGCAAAGTCTTCTACCCATGTCTTGAGCACACGTGCGGCGAGCTTGCGGCCCACAGCCTTCTTGAGGTTTGTCTTGTTGACCTTGATTTCTTCGGCGAGTCCGAATATCTCGATGATATCTTTATCGCTTTCGAGACCGATGGCGCGTAAAAGGGTGGTTACGGGAAGTTTTTTCTTGCGATCGATATATGCGTACATCACATTGTTGATGTCGGTTGCAAATTCGATCCATGAACCACGGAATGGAATGATACGTGCGGAGTAGAGTTTGGTACCGTTGGCGTGGGTGCTCTGTCCGAAGAACACACCGGGCGAACGGTGTAGCTGGGATACGACAACGCGCTCGGCACCGTTGATGACGAAAGTACCGCTTTCGGTCATGTAGGGGATAGGGCCGAGGTAGACGTCCTGGATTTCGGTAGCAAAGTCCTCGTGGTCGGGGTCGGTACAGCTCAGTTTAAGCTTGGCCTTGAGAGGCACGCTGTAGGAATAGCCGCGTTCAAGGCACTCCTCGATGCTGTAGCGTGGCGGGTCGATGTAGTAGTCGAGGAACTCGAGAGTGAAATTATTGCGGGTGTCGGAAATGGGGAAGTTTTCCGCAAACACTTTGTAAAGCCCCTCGTTTGTACGCTTTTCCGGGGGAGTGTCGAGCTGGAAAAAGTCGCGGAACGACTTGAGCTGCACCTCCAGAAAGTCAGGATAAGGAAGGGGATTCTTTACCGAAGCAAAGTTAATACGGGGTTTATCTATCGAAACTGACATCTATCAAATGTAAAGGTGGGTTTCATGAGGATTTTATTGTGTCACCTTATGTCGCGGTTCCGGCCTCATATACGGGAAGCGACAGAGAACTGAGCTTTCAAAAGCGTGGCGGTGCCTGGTGTTTTATGTGAGTAAAAAATAAGCCCTCTGTGGATCACCGCCGTAGTATGGATTGTTATGACACAAAAGGTTAAGAATCTCCCGCGAAGGGGATTCTTAACCTATTTACCTGATATACAGGTATATTATTTGAGTTCGACTTCAGCGCCGACTTCCTTGAGCTGAGCAGCGAGTGCTTCAGCGTCAGCCTTGGCGAGGCCTTCCTTAACGGTAGAGGGAGCGCCGTCAACAAGTTCCTTAGCTTCCTTGAGGCCAAGACCGGTGAGTTCCTTCACGAGTTTAACCACTTTGAGCTTTTCGCCACCTGCGGCCTTGAGGATTACATCGAAAGAGGTCTTCTCTTCAGCGGCAGCTGCACCAGCTGCGGGGCCTGCTGCAACAGCTACAGCTGCAGCGGCGGGTTCGATACCGTATTCTTCTTTGAGGATGGTCTGAAGTTCGCTAACTTCTTTTACGGTGAGGTTGACAAGTTGTTCAGCAAAAGCTTTGAGATCTGCCATTGTTGTATTGTTTTTTGTATTGTTTGTTTTTTTGTTGATTAGTTTTTGCTCTCAGCCACACCTTCGAGGATGCTGTGGAGCTTTGAACCTGCATTGAGGGCCGACATAACGTTCTGCATGGGCGACTGGAGAAGAGCCACAACATCGGCGATGAGTTCGTTCTTGCTCTTGATGGAAGCGAGAGCGTCGATCTGATCGGCACCGAGGTAAACGGTTTCTTCAACATAAGCACCTTTGAGCAGAGGCAGTGTGTCGCCTTTCTTTACGAAGTCCTTGAGGAGTTTCGCAGGAGCGTTGCCAACATTAGTGCACATGAGCGAGGTCGATTCCTTCAGTGCGGGATAGAGCTCGCTGTAATCGCCGTCGAGACTTTCGAGAGCTTTGTGGAGAAGAGTGTTCTTAACCACCATGAGCTTGATGTCGGCATTGAAGCATGCGCGGCGGAACTCGGAGGTCTTCTCTGCATTAAGTCCGGCGGTCTCTACAAGGTAGAAGCTGCTGTAGGACTTGATGGTTTCGGCGATCTGGTTGATTATAATTGCTTTATCTTCCTTTTTCATTTTGTCGTAGTTTGTGCGGGTTTAAGCCTCGATGGAACGTGCGTCGACCTTTACGCCCGGACTCATGGTGCTCGAAAGATAAATACTCTTGATGTATGTGCCTTTGGCAGTGGCGGGCTTGAGTTTGATCAGTGTGTTGATAAACTCACGGGCGTTCTCGGCCATCTGTGCGGGGGTGAAGGAAACCTTACCAATCGACGAGTGAACAATACCGTTCTTGTCGACCTTGAAGTCGATTTTACCTTTCTTAACCTCTTCTACAGCCTTGGCCACGTCAACAGTCACAGTGCCGCTCTTGGGGTTAGGCATCAGGCCGCGGGGACCGAGGATACGGCCCAAAGCGCCGATCTTACCCATGATAGCGGGCTGTGTGATGATAACGTCGACATCGGTCCAACCACCTTTGATCTTCTCGATGTATTCGTCGAGGCCAACATAGTCGGCTCCGGCTTCCTTAGCAGCAGCCTCGGCATCGGGTGAGCAAAGCACGAGCACGCGCACAGTTTTACCTGTTCCGTTGGGGAGCGTTACCACGCCACGCACCATCTGGTTTGCCTTACGGGGATCGACGCCCAGACGGACATCGATGTCCAGAGAAGCATCGAACTTTGTAAAGGTCATTTCCTTCACAAGTTCTGTGGCTTCCGCCAAAGTATATGTCCTCCCGGCTTCAAGCTTGGATAGGGCCAACTTCTGGTTTTTAGTCAGTTTACTCATATCAAGTGAAGTTTTATTTATTTAGCAAAGGGAGACACTCCTTTGACTGTGATACCCATACTTCTGGCTGTACCGGCAACCATACTCATAGCCGATTCTATGGTGAAGCAGTTAAGGTCGGGCATTTTGTCTTCTGCAATTGCACGAACCTGCTCCCAGGTCACTTCGCCTACCTTGGTGCGGTTAGGTTCTTTCGAACCGCTCTTTACCTTGGAAGCCTCTTTGAGCTGAATAGCCACAGGAGGTGTCTTGACTACGAAGTCGAAAGACTTGTCGGTGTAGTATGTGATTACTACAGGGAGTATCTTACCGGCTTTGTCCTGAGTGCGGGCATTGAATTGCTTGCAAAATTCCATGATGTTGATGCCCTTCGAACCCAAAGCGGGGCCTACAGGAGGCGAAGGATTGGCCGCACCACCTTTGATCTGCAGTTTGATTTGTCCAGCAATTTCTTTAGCCATTGGTTTAATATTAAAAATTTAATACATTGCGCTTTTCCACAACATTAGCCGCCTGCCCGTAACATGCAAGCGACTCAGTGTCGTTTATTCGCGCTCTACTTGCGAATTTTCCAATTCAAGAGGTGTCTTGCGACCGAAAATCTTGACACTCACCTTAAGCTTGCGCTTCTCGCGGTTTACTTCTTCAATAAGCCCCTCGAAGCCTTTGAACGGGCCGTCGTTCACTTTCACTGTCTCGCCTACCAAATAGTCGTTCGTACCATCGGGTTCGGCAAGTTCGTCGGCAGCTCCCAGCATTCTCATCACCTCTACCTCGCGAAGACGTTCGGGCTTTGAGTTCTTTTCACGTCCGCGAAGAAAATCGATGACGTTGGTTGTGTTGGTGAGCTCATGGATAACTTCGCCGGTAAGAATGGCTTCGATGAAAACATACCCCGAATAGAGGTTCTTTTCTTTGACTACCTTCTTGCCGTTGCGAAGCGACATTACCTTTTCGGTGGGTATCAAGACCTGAAAGACATAGTTGCCAAGGTCGGTTCGTTTCATCGAGCCTTCGATGATTTCCTTTACCTGTGCCTCCTTGCCGGAGATGGCACGCAGTACGTACCATCCTTTTTTATTCTCTGCCATTGACTGTACCACTTAATCAGGGTGAGACTACAAGCTGTAAATAAGGTGCATCAACCGGTCAACGATCTGATCCATGATGAAAATTATCAGAGCGATAATAACGGAAGCTATCATCACGATGATCGCCGACTTTATCAGTTGTTTCTTGCTTGGCCAGGAGGTCTTGTAACGAAGCTCGTCGTAAGCCTCCTGAATATTCGTCAGTAGTTTCAGTTTCATATTTGTTTTTCTTGGCACGGGTTGAGAGACTCGAACTCCCGACACCTGGTTTTGGAGACCAGTGCTCTACCGACTGAGCTAAACCCGTATATTTAAAGAATAATGCCGGTCGTGGCTCCGGCCTAAGCCGGCATTATTCTATTCGATTTATATCGTTCGCAGATGCGAAGATTAGTCGAGGATTTCGGTGATCTGACCCGAACCTACGGTGCGGCCACCTTCGCGGATAGCGAAGCGGAGACCCTGATCGCATGCTACGGGGTTGATCAGGTCGACAGTGATTTCTACGTGGTCACCGGGCATTACCATTTCTACGCCTTCGGGAAGGGTGATTTCACCGGTAACGTCGAGTGTGCGGATGTAGAACTGAGGACGGTAGTGGTTGTGGAACGGAGTGTGACGGCCGCCTTCTTCCTTCTTCAGGATATATACAGAAGCTTTGAACTTGCTGTGGGGCTTAACAACACCCGGGTGGCAGATTACCATACCACGCTTGATTTCCTTCTTGTCGATACCACGGAGGAGCAGACCAACGTTATCGCCGGCTTCGCCCTGATCGAGGAGCTTGCGGAACATTTCGACACCGGTAACGGTGGATTTGAGGTTTGCACCGAGACCCATGATCTGAACTTCGTCGCCGACCTTAACGACACCTGTTTCGATACGGCCGGTAGCTACAGTACCACGACCGGTGATCGAGAAGACGTCTTCGACAGGCATAAGGAAGGGTTTGTCGACGTCGCGGGGAGGCAGGGGAATCCATGTATCAACTGCATCCATCAGCTCGATAACCTTAGCTTCCCACTGGGGTTCGCCATTGAGGGCACCGAGAGCGGAACCGCGGATGATAGGAGTTTCGTCGCCATCATATTCGTAGGCCGAGAGAAGCTCGCGCATTTCCATTTCTACGAGGTCGAGAATCTCTTCGTCGTCAACAAGGTCGCACTTGTTGAGGAACACAACAATACGGGGAACGTTCACCTGACGGGCGAGAAGGATGTGCTCGCGAGTCTGGGGCATAGGACCGTCGGTACCTGCAACCACGATGATGGCACCGTCCATCTGAGCAGCACCGGTTACCATGTTCTTCACATAGTCGGCGTGGCCCGGGCAGTCAACGTGAGCGTAGTGGCGGTTAGCGGTTTCGTATTCTACGTGAGCGGTGTTGATGGTAATACCGCGTTCCTTTTCCTCGGGTGCGTTGTCGATCTGGTCGAAGGACTTCACTTCGGAAAGACCCTGCTTAGCCAGCACGGTGGTGATGGCGGCGGTGAGGGTAGTTTTGCCGTGGTCAACGTGGCCGATGGTGCCGATGTTAACGTGCGGTTTGGTTCTTTCGAATTTCTCTTTAGCCATAACTTGCTGTTATATTTATATTAGTTGTTACTTTCTCAACAATCAGCCGCGATAATGCAGAAAGCACTACCGGGGCTTCAACTTTTAGAGCCGATGGCGGGATTTGAACCCGCGACCTCTTCCTTACCAAGGAAGTGCTCTACCCCTGAGCTACATAGGCAAATAAATATCAGAGCGGAAGACGAGGCTCAAACTCGCGACCCTCAGCTTGGAAGGCTGATGCTCTATCAACTGAGCTACTTCCGCAGAAGAGAATATTGAGTGTGGGCGAAGATGGATTCGAACCACCGAAGGTATAAACCAGCAGATTTACAGTCTGCCCCATTTGGCCACTCTGGTATTCGCCCTTGTTAACGACTGCCGCAAGGCGGCTGCCGGCCTCCTTTCCGAGAACCTCGCAGGAAGCAATCTCTTCTGAGCCTCTTGTCGGATTCGAACCAACGACCCCGAGATTACAAATCACGTGCTCTGGCCAACTGAGCTAAAGAGGCGGTTTCAATTTTCTCTTGCAGCGGGGCTGAGCGTTGTCCTTTCCCGTTTGCGGTTGCAAAGTTAAGCAACATTTTTCATTCCCGCAAAATTTTTTGTGCATTTTATTCGATATTTTTCTCAAATAATTTGCTTCGCATTGATTATCAGCGACATGTAAAATCCACTTTTTCGACGTCGCGATTTTTTAAGTTTTCGGGCGATACATTAATATATTAGAGATATCATAAAATGCGTTAAGTGCTGTCGCTAATTCGTTTTTTTAGCTTAACTTTGCGCCCATACTCACAATAATCCTTGAAATGAAGAGCATCAAAGCACTCATCGTCGCAATATTTTTTCTCGCTGTTCCGGCAGCCATGCTCGGCCAGTTCCGCTACGGCCCGGTAGCAGGTGTAAACTTCAATACGCTCAAATTCAAGCAGGACCTCGTCGACATCAGTTCGACAATTGGTGCCCAGGCCGGCGTGCAGGCCGAACTCATGTTCCCCGGCATAGGCTTCGGCATAGATTTCGGGCTCTTATATAATATGGAAGGTGCGAACGTCGATCTCGGTTCGCGAAAGATATGGAACTCGGACGGTTTCAAGAAAACCGACGTCACCCTCCACATGATCCAGATACCCTTCCACCTGCGCTTCAAATGGACGCGCATGAATGGCCTCGAGGACTATATAGCGCCTTTCGTATATGGCGGTCCCGACTTCTCGTTCATGGTGGCCCACAACAGCATCAAGGGCAATGCAGGCGTCCCCAATCCGTTCAGATATGCAGGCGGCGACCTGGGCCTCACAGCCGGCGGCGGCTTCGAACTCTACAAGCGCTGGCAGGTCAGCGTGCAGTACACCTGGGGCATGACCTACCTGCTCAAGACACGAAAACTCGAGAACTACAGCGCGCAGAACCGCCAGCTCGCCGTCCGTGTAGCCTACCTATTCTAAGAAAGTATCTGAATTTGACTATATCCGCCTATAAATCTTAATATAAGCCAATTTCAAACACTCTCTAAGGCGCGATATCGGCGTAAGCCGGAATCTGACGCAGAAAAGTGTACGATCCGCCGGCGAAACGGCAGCAATAGTGCACCAGTCCGTTGCTGACAATGAGATATGGTGCTCCCATCACAATATTATACCGTGCTATCTGGTCGAATACCTTCTGTGTTATATCGACCGACGGCACCTTGTACTCCACCACCACCAGTGGCCGCAGCACACGGTCGTAGACCACCGTGTCGCAGCGGCGCGACAGACCGTTGAGGCGCAACGACACTTCATTGGCCGTCAGAGCCTGAGGATAGCCTTTGCAGCTTACCAGAAAAGCTACAAAATTCTGGCGGACCCATTCCTCGGGAGTCAGCGCCACCCACCGGCGCCGAGTGGCGTCGTAGACCTCCATGCCGCCGCGGCGCGAGTCGGCATCGGGACGCATTTTCAGCCCGCAGGGCGGCAGATTGAGTTCAGGAAGCGCATCCATGTTGCATTATCGAAATTTTTCTGTAAATTTACAAAAATTTTTCCACTACCATGGCAGCAGCCCCGGCACCGACATACGAAGGTATCGTAAAAGCGCTCTCCGAGCACCGATATTCACCCGTCTATCTTCTTCACGGCGAAGAAGGTTACTTCATCGACGCTCTCGCCGGCCGTTTCGAGGACATTCTTCCCGACGACGAAAAGGCTTTCAACCAGTATGTGCTCCATGCTCCCGAAATAGAGCCGGCACAGGTAATCGACCTCTGCCGCCGCATGCCCATCATGGCCGAAAGGCAGATCGTGATTCTGAAAGAAGCGCAGGCTATCCGCGCCGACAAGCTCAACAAACTGCACACCTACGTAGCCTCCCCCGTAGCCTCGACCATACTGGTGATATGCTGCCGCGGAGCCGTAGCCAAGGGCAAGGACCTTATGGAGGCCCTGAAGAAAAGCAATTCCGTAGTCTTCGAATCGAAAAAAATAACCGACTACAACGCCCCGGCCTACATCGGCAACTACATAAAATCGAAAGAACTCTCGGCCGGTCAGAAAGCACTCGAGATGCTTCGCGACTTCATAGGCACCGATCTGAGCCGCCTCTTCAACGAAGTCGACAAACTGGCGTCGCTCCTTCCTCCGCGGGCCGAAATAACGCCCGAAGTGATAGAGCGGCACGTTGGCATAAGCCGCGAATTCAACAGTTTCGAGCTCGTCGATGCCATTGCCGCCCGCGACGGCGCACGCGTGTTCCGCATTCTGGCATACTTCCGCAGCAATCCCAAGGCCGTACCCCTTGTCATGGCTACGGCTTCGGTGTTCAATTTCTTTGCCGACCTGCTGCAGGCCTACTACAGCCCCGACCGCTCGGACGCCGGCATAATGGCCGAGCTGAAACTGCGCAACCAGTTCGCCCTGCGCCGTATCAAGCTGGGTATGAGCCGGTATACAGCCGTACAGGTCGTCGAGATCATCAGCGCCATACGCAATTTCGACGCCCAAAGCAAGGGCGTAGGCTCGCGACAGAACGAGCATCAGCTTTTCTACGACCTGATGTACCACATCCTCTCCGCACCGGGACGTCTGTGACATTCCCTACATGCACGAACCTAACTTTATTATATAAACCTAAATCCCAACACATTGATGCGCAACAACTACGCCAAAACGCTCGCGTTTGCCATCGGCTTGACAGCAAGCGCTTTACCGGCTTTCCCATCCACACTCACCGTGAACGAGGGAAGTGCCACCGACAATTATGTGCCGTTCCACTTTTACTATCTCGACAACGCAGGGTGCCGGACACAGGTAATATTCCCGGCCGACCAGCTTCAGTCCATGAAGGATCAGGCTATAACCGAGTTGAAATTCCACATAAACGAGGATGGATATCAATCGGCATGGGCTACAACAGACATGCGGCTATCTGTCGCCGAAACCGATCAGGCAGCCTTCGAGGCAAATCCGGCCGAGCGCTATGCCGAATTTATGACTCCCGAATGGACTGTAGCATACAGTGGTGCTATGGAAGGTGCGGCAGGCGGCCGTGAACTGGTATTCCAGTTAAGCGCCCCATACGATTACAAGGGCGGAAATCTGCTGATACAAATCAGTCTCGGCGCAAAAGGCAATGCATATCCGCGCACAAGTTTCCTCGGCGTGACAACCGAAAACTTCCCTGCAGCCTACACAACCAACGGCGGCACTGTATATGCAGAAGCCTTCCTGCCTATGACAACATTCACATACGGCGAACGCGCTCCCTTCGAAGCCAAACTATCGGCCGAGGCACTGGCTTTCCCCACGACATTGAAAGGAAAAACCACCGTTTTATCACTCTCGGTAGCCAATATGGGCATCAATGCATTCCCCGTATCCGTGAATATCGACGGCTCAGACGCTTTCACCGTCGGAACAGTTCCGGCCACCCTCGAATCAGGCAAGAGCGCCGATATTCCGGTATCATTTGCCCCGACAGCCTCGGGTGACTACACCGCCACCGTCAATCTCGACCTCGGCGAGGCCGGTACTTTCCAGATAGCGCTCACCGGCAAAGGCATGGAGACACCCTCGGGCTATGCGGCCGATTTCAACCTGCCGTCAAAATCTCTGCCCGAAAGCTGGATTGGCTGGGCCGTTACCCGCGAATACGATTATTCGGTCAGCGACTACGTCAATATAGTGGAAGCCAAGGAAACCCTCAGCTATTTCAACGCCTACACCAAAGCCGGCACATCGGGTATCGACATTGAAGAAGGCAACCATATCCGCAGCTATCCTAATATGACCATAATATACATGATTTCGCCCGAAGTGGAAGGCAACTTCATGCTGCAGATGGCCAAAACGAGCAATTACGACGGCCTCACCCTCTATCCGGCCACCAAGGCCGCCGACGGCTCATGGACGATAGGAACCGAAGCAATACCCTACACATGGGCTGCCGAACCGGCCGATTCGTGGGGCATAGCCATAGGCAGTGTCGCAGCAGGCACCCACATCGCCGTCGACATGCAGAATATGGCCATCGCCACATTCGCCGCCGATAAACTGTCGGATGCCGCCAGCGAAGACTACAAGGCAGTCCTTTCGGCTGACAACATAGCCTTCGGCACTGTCAACGCAGGCGAAGCAGTCTCCCGCACCATCACTGTAGCCAACAAAGGCACAAAACCTTTCGGCATAACTCTGCAACCTATTGCCGACGATGCTTTCGAGGCAGCATGTGCCGCCGCCACACTCGAAGCCGGTCTCACCGCCGAGATAACCGTAACCTTTACACCAGAGGCAGCCGGCACGTTCGCTTCCGAACTTAAAATCGATCTTGGAGAAGCCGGCATCCATACCGTAGCCCTCTCGGGTGAAGCGGTCGCTTCATCGGCCGATGTTCCTGTCGGTACCGAATTTACCGTCAGCGATATCAATTATATAGTTACAGCCACCGGCGAAGTTGGTGTCGCAGGCGTGGCTCCCGGCACGAAAGAATGCACCATTCCCGCAACCGTACAGAATGCCGGCGGGGCTTCATTCAGCGTAGTATCGGTAGAGCGCGAAGCCTTCTACTGGAGCGGCGTAACCAAAGTCGTACTCCCCGAGGGCCTGCGTTCCATTGCATTCGGAGCGTTCCGCCAGTCCGATCTGGCCGAAATCAATCTGCCCTCTACCCTCACATCGATAGACGACTACGCCTTCCGTGCCACCAAACTGACCTCGGTCGCCGTGCCCGAGGGAATCACCTCGCTCGGTTCATCGGTATTCGGCATGTGCGAACAGCTCAGCGACATCACACTTCCATCTACTCTCCAGTCGCTTGGTTCCGGAGTGTTCTATAAAGCCGCCATCACATCGATCGACATACCCGCCGGATGCACCGATATAGCTATGGAAGCCTTCGAAGGATGCGCCTCCCTTACCAATGTGGGTCTTCCCGCGACACTTACCGAAATCAAGGAAATGACATTCATGGACTGCGGAATGCTTACCAACATCGAATTGCCTGCAGCCCTCGCACGCATAGGTACCCAGGCATTCTGCAACACCGGCCTCACCGCACTGCATCTGCCGGCATCGCTGACATCGATAGCTTCGAACTCATTCACGAACTCGCCTGTGGCAACAATTACTGTCGATGAGGCGAATACCGCTTTCAAAACCGTCGACGGCGTGCTCTACAGCGCCGACGGCAACTTCCTCTATCTCTATCCACGCACCGATGCCGAAACCACAGGCTATACCGTGGCCGACGGCACACGAGGTATCATCGGAGGCGCTTTCTATAAAACAAGCCTCAAGACCGTGACACTGCCGCAGTCGCTGGTTGGCATCGACGAAATGGCCTTCTGCAACTCGGCACTCGAATCAATATCGATTCCCGACGGTGTAAGCGTAATTTTCGGTCAGGCCTTTGCCGGTACACAACTCAAGGAACTCGTTCTTCCGGCAGAACTCGAAAAGATAGAAGAAGGTCTGGTGGCAGCCTGTGAAAAACTGACCACAATCACTTTGGGCGAAGCTCTCACCGATGTTGGAAACCGCGCATTCTATAATTGCACCGCCCTCGAATCGATAATATGCAAAAGCAGCACTCCGTCGGAATTCGACGGCTGGGAAGGTTTCACCGACCCATTCCGCGGTGTCGACAAGAGCAAAGTAACCGTCTATTGTCCTGACGATGCTGTGGCCGACTATAAATCCAGCGAATGGGGCGACTTCTTCGACAATATCAAAGGCATTTCGGAATTCTCCGGTATCGCATCCATAGGCGCCGAAGGCATCTCCATCGTCGGAGGAACTACCATCAGCGTACAGTCGCCGGTAGCCGTCGCAGTCGCCGTCTTCGATATGACAGGACGCACCGTATTCGCCGCCACTGGCGAAAATATCGTTGTAGACAATCTCGCTGCCGGTATCTACATAGTCAAAGCCGGACCAGCGACCGCAAAAATAGTCGTAAGATAAATCTATCCCACTAATAACCAAGCGGCTGCATCGGAAACAATACCGGCGCAGCCGCTTCTTTTATCAAAATTCGATGCCTGGACAAGACGGTATGCCTACCAGCCGCCCGAGGCGCCACCGCCGCCGGTATGACCGCCGCCGAAACTACCGCCGCCAAAGCCTCCTCCCCCACCGAAGCCGCTATTGCCGCCTCCGCCGCCGAGTATCACCGGGGACACCACCACCGGCAGAATATAGCGCTCGCAGGTGGTATGGCCGCAGTTCATGCAGCCGTACTCGCGCACTCCCTCGCCCTCGCGCGTGGCAGTAGGCTCCCGGAGCACACGTGTACGCATCAGGCGCGAGGTATATGCATGGCACTGCTCGCACTGGTGGAAAGGAGTGTTGCGCTGCACATACTGCTCAATGTCGGTCTCGCCGCAGTGCGGGCACCGCCACACGTCGTAATCGACCGATCCGAGGCGCTCCTCAAGATCCTGGCCGCGGTCGAGGTATTCGTTGTCGTGCACCTCGTCGATTTTATTCATCATCGTGCCGCAGCGCGGACAGCGATGAGGGGCGTTGCGCCACCGACGAAGCATTATCACCAGCGGTAGCGAGGCAACGATGGGAATGCCGAGTCCGAAGACGGTCAGAGCCAGATAGATGGCTTTCAGACCGTCGAGACTAACATATTTCTGTCTCGGCGAAAGATTTTTCACCGACCGGTAGGTCTTGATAAGCACGAGAAGCAGTATTATGGCTATGATCGTGCCTATGATCAGCCATACCTGTATGATATCGGGCTCGCCAGCGCTTGTGCGTCCGTCGTAATCGGGGTCGCCAAGGTCCGACATTATCTCGTCGACAGCTTCTGGGTCGAGAAGTATCTCCCCGACACTGCGTGTGGCCGCGAGCATGCCGCCGTCATAGTCGCCGTCTTTGAAGCGCGGGAACATCTGCTCGCGCAGTATACGGCCACAGGTAATATCGGGAAGCACCCCTTCAAGGCCATAACCCGGACGGATTGCGGCCCGACGCAGATCCTTGGCTACCAGTATGAGCAGACCATTGTCCTTATCACCCTTGCCAAGGCCCCAGTTTTCAAACAGTTCGGTAGCAAAACCGTCGATATCGCCACCCTCGATGTCATCGACCACCACAACCACGGCTTCCGCTGAACTATTCCGTCTGATATCACGGAGAATGCCGTTAAGTTCATTCTCGGCCTCTACACTGAGGATTCCGTCGGGATTGCTTACAAAGCGGGTGCTGTCGGCTCTATGTACATTAGGTACGTCGACTACGGTGTATGTCTTTGCCGAAACCGATATTACGGCAAAAAACATCAATAGTATACAAATAATCTTTTCTCTCATAATCTTCTTTTAAACAGCCGGCAGCGATGTTCCGTTCAACTTGCGGTATAAATCGAGGGCATAGACATCGGTCATGGCCGACACATGGTCGAGCACGGCCTGAAGGCGCCCGTAGAGCGTGGGTGACTCGACGTCGTACTGCTCGGGGAACTTGGCAAGCAGCAGGCGCGAATAGTTGAGCTCGGGATGCAGCACGGCACCGACCAGGCGCTCCATCAGGAAACTGATGATGCGGTTACCGGCCAATTCCACATCCACGACCTCCGACGCGCAGTATATCTTGTTCCACGACAGTGCGTTGCAGCGCTCGTATGCGCTTCGCTCAGGATCGGGGATATTCTGCAGCAATGACCCCGTAAAAGTACCGGAAAGAATGGCGTCCTCGTTGGCTATGAAAGTTTCGGCACAGCGTTCGACCAGGGCGCCCACCACACACGAGCGCAGATAGGCCACCTGTTCGTTTGGATCGCTTACCCGCAGCATCGACTGCTCGATATGCGCGCGCCGTTCGGCCGGGAAATAGCCCAGCAGTACGTCGACAACTGTCGACAGAGGCAGTATCCGCAGTTTGTGGGCATCCTCGAGGTCCATCACCTCATAGCAGATGTCATCGGCGGCTTCCACTATATACACCAGCGGATGGCGCGCATAGCGGAGCGGTTCGCCGGGTCCCGAGAGCCGCAGCATGCCGAGTTCTTCCGCCACACGCTCGAAATCGGCCTTCTCCGATGCGAAAAAGCCGAATTTGCCCTTGCCGGACAGAACGGATTCGTAGGGATATTTGACAATGGAGGCGAGCATGGAGTACGTCATGGCGAAGCCGCCCCGACGGCGACCGCGGAACTGGTGCGTGAGCACTCGGAAAGCGTTGGCATTGCCCTCGAAACCTGTGAGGTCGCTCCATTCGGCGACGCTGAGACGCGACTGAAGCTCGCGGCCGGCCCCCTCGCTGAAAAATGTCGAGATAGCCTTCTCGCCCGAGTGGCCGAACGGCGGATTGCCAAGATCGTGGGCCAGGCACGCCGCCGCCACAATATCGCCCAAATGGTCGAAATGCTCCACAGGCTCGCCGGCCGCGCCGTAACGGGCCTTGAGCGCCTGCGCCACCATATCGGCCATCGATTTGCCTACACACGACACTTCCAAAGAGTGCGTGAGGCGGTTATGCACGAATATACTGCCGGGAAGAGGGAATACCTGTGTCTTGTTCTGCAGCCGTCGGAACGGACTGGAGAACACAAGACGGTCGTAGTCGCGGCGAAAATCGGTGCGCGTGCCGTTCTTTTTGGGGTCGTGGTAATCCTCGAGGCCGAAGCGCTTGTCGTTGATCAGCCGTACCCAGCTCATTTTTGGATTATTGCTCATATTGCAAAGTTCGTGTTTTTTTCGTAGCTTCGCAAAAAATTAACCTTGATTCCATAATTCGCATGAAACGCTTCTGTCTTTGTCTGATCACCATTCTGTCTTTGTATACCGGCCTCAATGCAGCGCCCTCATTCCGGCAGCTGCTCGACAATGGGTGGCGTTTTTCACTCTCGGCCGACAGCACGGCTGTGTCGCCCGCTTACGACGACAGCGCATGGCAGAAAATCGATCTGCCCCACGACTGGAGTGTGACACACGACTTCGACCGCGACTGCCCCTCTGGCAACGACGGCGGCTACCTCCCCACCGGCACCGGATGGTACCGGCGCACCCTGCATCTCGATGCCGCTCCCGCCGGATCCGAGTACCTGTACCTCGAAGGCGCCTATATGGATTCGGAAGTGTGGGTCAACGGCCACCGCGCCGGCGGACATCCCTACGGCTACACATCGTACCGCATCGATATCGCCCCCTGGCTGCATGCCGGCGACAACACCATAGCCGTGCGCGTCGACAATTCCCGGCAGAAAAACAGCCGATGGTACTCCGGTTCGGGCATCTACCGCCATGTATGGATCGAATCCCATCCGGCGACCCATATCCGGCCTGCAAGCCTGCACATCACCACACCGGTCGTCGGGCCTGACAAGGCCGTGGCGCGGATTCAGTTCACAGTCCTCTGCCCCGGCGAACGTACAGCCGACCTAAGCTTACCCGTCGAGGTATCGGAGGCTCGCTCCGGTATCACCATCCGCGACACCGCCCTGCTCCGCCCCGGCGAAAAAGAGAAATATATGAGCTACGACCTCGCGATCCCCGCCCCGAAACTATGGAGCCCCGACTCGCCCGAGCTGTATACCGCCACCGTCACACTGGGCAACGGCGACACCGACGGCACGGCATTCGGCTTCCGCACCATAGCATGGTCGCCCGACGGCTTCGTGCTCAACGGCGACACCATCCTCATATCCGGCGCCTGCGTACACCACGACAACGGCATACTCGGAGCCGCTTCCTACGACGATGCCGAGTACCGCAAGGCCACACTGCTCAAGGAGGCCGGCTTCAATGCCGTGCGCACGTCGCACAATCCGCCCGCACCGGCATTTCTCGACGCCTGCGACCGCATAGGCCTGCTTGTAATCGACGAGGCATTCGACGGCTGGCGCGAAGCCAAGACACCATTCGACTACTCCACCCTGCTCGACAGCTGGTGGGCCTCCGATCTCGGCGGGATGATAGAGCGCGACCGCAATCATCCGTCGATAATAGCCTGGAGCATAGGCAATGAGATACTCGAACGGAAAACACCCGGGGCCGTGGCCACGGCAAGGATGTTCGCCGCCAAATGTCGCGAGCTCGATCCGTCGCGGCCTGTCACACAGGCGCTCGCTTCGTGGGACCCCGACTGGGAGATATACGACGCCCTGGCTGCCGAGCACGACATCGTCGGCTACAACTATATGATACACAAGACCGAGGGCGACCACGAGCGCGTACCGTCGCGCGTCATATGGCAGACCGAGTCCTATCCGCGCGACGCCTTCGACAACTGGACCAAAGTGGCCGATCTGCCCTATGTGATCGGCGACTTCGTATGGACCGGCATCGACTACATCGGCGAATCGGGTATCGGACGCCACTACTACAAGGGCGATCCCGAGGGCGAGCACTTTCACCGCCCGCTGTGGCCGTGGCACAATTCGCAGTGCGGCGACATCGACATCACCGGCGCACGAAAACCGATGTCGTACTACCGCCAGATGCTCTATGCTGATACCCCAATGCTCTCGCTGGCTGTTCGCGAACCCGACGGCTACCGCGGCGAAGTGAAGGAAACCATGTGGGGTACATGGCCCACCTACAAATCGTGGAACTGGCCCGGACACAAGGGCAAACCGATAACCGTAGAGGTCGCTTCGACCTATCCCGAGGTAGCGCTATATCTCAACGATAAACTTATCGGCACCAAAAAGACGGGCCGCGCCGAGCGCTTTATGGCCACATTCGACATTCCCTACCGCCCGGGCACCCTCCGCGCCGTGGCACTCGACGCCGCGGGACAGCCGGCCGACACTGCCGTACTCGAGACCACAGGACGACCCGCGGCCATACGCCTCACGGCCGAACCGGCCTACGGTCCCGACCCCTCGCTGAAGTATATAGTCGCCGAAGTGGTCGACTCGCAGGGGCGCACAGTGCCGACAGCAACCGACCGCCTCGAATTCAGCGTCACCGGCGACGCCAAGATTCTGGCCACCGGCTCGCCCAACCCCACCGACCCCGAAGGCTACACCCGCCCCTCGCGCAAGGCAGCCCAGGGCCGCGTACTGGTCATAGTAAAACCCGGCACCTCACCCTCCACCTTGAAAGCCACCTCCAAAAGCCTCCGCCCGGCAAGCCTGCCCCTCTGACGCCCCCTCCTGCGGTAAACCTCCGCAGGAGGTTGATTACCTTCCGCTCAGACGCACAATTAATCGGCCTCCGCCGGAGACCTTGACGTTGTCGGACCTTTTTGACCCGGCATGCACTCGGCATGCCGGGCTATTCGTAATCGGCCTCCGGCGGAGGCCTCAATCTACTCAAAAAAAATAGCGCCGGCCCGAGAATATTGTCGGACCGGCGGCTTATGGTGTGTGATGAATGGAATTTAGCGGGCTACGATGCTATCGACAATAGCCTTGATGCTGTCGGCAAGCTGCTCGGCGGCCTCGGGAGTATGGGCCTCGGAGTAGATGCGGATGATAGGCTCGGTATTCGACTTGCGCAGGTGCACCCAGCTGTCGGCGAAATCGATCTTCACACCGTCGATATCGGTGATTCGTTCGCCTGCGAAATGCTTCTTGATGGCGTCGAGGATGGCATCGACATCGATTTCGGGTGTAAGCTGTATCTTAGTCTTGTAGATGTCGTAGGCGGGAAGAGCCGCACGGATTTCGGAGGGCTTCTTGCCGGTCTTGGCCATCATGGTGATGAAGAGCGCTATGCCCACCAGAGCGTCGCGGCCATAGTGGATGGCGGGATATATGACACCGCCGTTGCCTTCGCCGCCGATAACGGCTCCGGTTTCTTTCATCTTGGTAGTGACATTGACCTCGCCGACAGCGGCTGCGTTGTACTCGCCGCCATGGGCGCGGGTGACGTCGGCAAGGGCGCGCGACGAGCTGAGGTTGCTCACGGTGTTGCCGGGAGTGTGCGAAAGCACATAATCGGCTATGGACACCAGGGTGTATTCTTCGCCGAAGAATGCGCCGCCGTCGCTGATGATGGCCAGACGGTCGACATCGGGATCGACCACGAAGCCAACGTCGGCACCGCTTTCACCGACAAGCGCGGCGATATCACCGAGGTTTTCGGGGATGGGTTCGGGCGTATGGGCGAAATATCCGGTAGGTGTGCAGTTGAGTTCTATCACGTTCTTAACGCCAAGGGCGCGGAGCAACTCGGGCACTATCACGCCGCCGACAGAATTGACGGCGTCGACAGCCACGGTGAAACCGGCTTTGGCGATGGCATCGCGGTCGACAAGGGGCAGGGCGAGCACCTGCTCGATGTGGCGGCGGTTCCATGTATTGTTGGTGTATACCTTGCCCAGACGGTCGACCGGTGCGAAGTTGTAGCTGTCATCGGCCGCTATGGCGAGCACGCGGGCACCCTCCTCGGCATTGAGGAATTCGCCGTGCTCGTTGAGCAGCTTGAGAGCGTTCCACTGCAGGGGGTTGTGCGAGGCGGTGAGGATGAGACCGCCGCAGGCCTTCTCGCCGATGACGGCAAGCTCGGTTGTAGGAGTGGATGCAAGGTCGATGTCGATAACATCGAAACCCATGCCGCAAAGGGTACCTGCCACCAGGTCGCGTACCATAGAGCCCGAAATGCGGGCGTCGCGGCCTACAACGATGGTGCGGGAGCCGTTAGTGCAGTTCGATTCGATAAAACTTGCGTATGCGGCCGTGAATTTGACCACATCGAGCGGAGTGAGACCCTCGCCGGCAGGACCGCCGATGGTTCCACGAATGCCTGAGATAGATTTGATAAGAGACATGGGGTATTATATGGCTGATGTTATTCGCGTGACTGGTGTTATTCGCGTGGCTGATAGGTGAGGCGGTAGAGATAGGGCACGACATTGGTCTGGTCGTCGGACCATCCTACGGTCGATTTCACCACCAGGTTTACCTCGCAGTCGATGGGAAGCAGCGAAAGCGGGGCCTGGATGCCGGTGCCGTACTGCGACGACGAAGGAAGAGTGTAGTTATTATAGCGGAACGACATGGCCTGCAGCGACAGATTGTTGCCCGTGCCCTGCGGCAGTTTGCCATCGGCATAGCTTTCGAGCGCGTAGCGGGTGTAGCGGAAGAAAATCTGCTGGTTGTATTCCACCCGGTTGCCTTTGGTGCCGGGATTGAGCACCTGCATGTACAGGGCTCCGTCCTCGTCGATACGGTAATAAGGCGCATTCGGGCCTACCTCGAAGACAGTATCGGCCGGTATATCGAGATACACCACCTGGTCGGCAAGAAAATTGTTGACAGCGAGGTCCTCGCGGTTGAGCAATTCGGCATACGACACACTGTCGTCGCACGACGCAAGGAGGACAACACATGCGGCAAGGGCCGCTATATTTCTGATTATTTTCATTTTATGTATTTTTCTTTATTTTCTTTCAAAAGTTCGCGGAAACGGGCGGCGCACTCGTCGAGAGTGCCGTAGAACTCTCCGCCGGCGGCGTTGAGATGGCCGCCGCCACCGAAATGCTCCTTGCACAGCACATTCACCGGAAAATCGCCGGTGCTGCGCATCGACACCTTCACCATATCGGTTTCCTCGCGCAAAAAGGCGCTGTACACCACGCCGGGTATGGCGAGGGGGCGGTTCACAAGGCCCTCGGTGTCGCCTTTCACGTAGTGGTAGCGGTTGAGTTCGGCACGGGTCAGCACAATGAGTGCGGCGCCATAATCGGCGAACACCTCCATTTTTTCAGCCAAGGCATAGGCATTGAGGCGCATGCTGTTCTCGCTCATGGTGTTGAAAAGCTGCTTGTAGAGAGTGTCCTTGTCGGCGCCCTTTCGCAGCAGCTCGGCAACCACTATGTATATGTCGGGGTCGGCGCAGTTGTACGAGAAATTGCCCGTATCGGTCATCATACCGGCCAGAATACACTCGGCGGCCTCTTTGCCGATGAAATTGAACAGTTCCAGACGGCACAGGAAGCGGAACATGAGGTATGCCGTGGCACACATGTCGGGATGCGATATCACCACATCGGCGTCGATATCGGGGTGCAGATGATGGTCGATGAGTATCTTGTGGGCCTTGCAGCCTGCGAGCACCTTTTCGAGGGCGCCGGTGCGGCGCGGCTCGTTGAAATCGAGGCACAGCACCAGATCGGCCTCGGCGAAGAGGCGTGCGGCGAAATCGGGATAGCGCGAGGCGTCGACGATCTCCTTCGCTCCGGGCAGCTTGGCCAGATTGGCATTGTAGGCGTCGGGCACAATGGCGCGGCATTCCTTGCCCAGGGCGCCAAGCACATGCACTGCCGCCAGCGACGAACCCACGGCGTCGCCGTCGGGGGCCGAATGGCATACTGTGACAATGCGTTCGGCGCCGTCGATGAGCGCCTTGGCCTTCTTTATGGAATCTTCAGATATTTTACGCGAAATCATTGCGCAAAGATAGCGAAAAAGTAAGGACAGCCCAATTAATTAACTTTAAAAAACAGCACAGCCTCCCGGCCATACGGCAAAGAGGCTGTGCGGACTATATCGTGTGCGGGGACGGTATCAGAAAGGGAAGTTGATGCCGAAGTTGACCGAGGCATTCGAGTTGAGCGGCGCGAACTGCTTGGTCACCTTGCCCAGAGTGTGGTCCATGCCCAGGAAGAGATTGAAGCCGGTGGTGTGGAAGTTGAGAAGCCAGCCGAATCCAACGCCGTAGGTGCCTGCGGCGACGTTGGCGTCGGCCGAGAAACACTTCACAGGAGCCACGTTGGCCGACAGGCGCACTTCGCTCCAGGTGTAGTCGCCCTGGAAACGGGTCGAACTGAGCAGGCCGAAGTGAAGCTTGCGGTAGACAGGCAGCGTGTACTCCACGCCGACATTGAGGGTGGCGCCCAGACCTACGGAACGCGAGCCGATGTTGCCGCGGTCGTCGAGCTGATAGAGGTCGTTGAGACCGTTGCGAAGATTCTTCCATTCATTGGAGAAAGAGTTGGAAGCGTCGTCGTTGGCGTTGAAGGTGTAGGCATCGGTATTTACGGTCTGAGTACCGCCGGTGGTTGCGAAGTGAGTGTCGCTGTACGATATCCAGCCGAGGTCGAGGGCTGCGAGCGAGAAATTGAAGTCGCCCCACTGATAAGTGGCGCCGAGGTCGAAGGCCATACCGAAACCGTTGGGGCCGATATTGCCGTCGCCGTCGAGATTCATGCCCGACACATACTCGCGGCCCTGCTTGTTGATCTTGTGCTCGTACTGGAAACCGCCGATATTGGCATAGATATCGGCATTGGTACGCGCTATCCACTCGTTTTCGCCGAGTTCAAGATTGGCTTCGTTGAAATATGCGTCCATATTGGCCACGCCCACCAGAAATTTCATGGCGGCGCCCACACGCAGACCCGGCAGAGCCTTTATGTCGCGCGAGTGGTTGAGGGCTACCTCGGCGTATCCCTTTGCGCGGGCGCGGAGGTCGCGTATGTCGTAGGTCTTGTTCGAAATGCCTTCCTTAGCGAGGCTGAAAAATGCTTTGGGCACGATGGCATTGACGTCGGCGCGGGCGTTGATCGACACGGTGTTATATCCGCCGAAAGCCTTGAAGCCGGCCGAAAGGACATTTACTTTCACATTCGAGCCGATGCGGTTTTTATCGTGAATGCCGTCCATAACCTCGGCGGCGCTTATGCCGGGATTGGTGAAGAGGACGGTGCGTCCGTTGAGGCTGTAGATGACGCTCGACAGATGGAGATTGCCGCGCACGGCGACATTCATGTTGCCCAGAGCGGGCATCGACACGAACGAACGGTCATTGCCGAAAGCGGGGTTCATCTGGTAGCGGTAGTTGTAGCCGTCGAGGAAGTAACCCGAGTTGGTATTCTGTGCCACGGCGGCGACGGAGGCGGCCATTATGCCGCCGAGTGCGAGTATGCGGTTGATACGTTTCATTTGGCAGATAATGGTTTAGAGTTCTTTTTCATAATATCCGCTCACTTTGGCGCGGACATCGCGCAGAGTTATCGTCTGTGAGGGTGTGAGCACGGCGCCCGACTGGTCGCTGACCACACGGGCCTCGAAAGTCACGCCGTCGAGATGGCGTATCTCGCCCTGCATGACAATGCGGATAGGTGCGTCGGTGGTATTTGCAGGGAGTTCCGACTCGGTGACGATTGTCACGCCGCTGATACGGTTGCCGTTCACGTCGATAGGATATGCTGTGATCGATGCACCCAGAGGTGCATTGTTCGATGCTGTGGCCGTGACAGTGAGTTCGGAGATGGTGATGGCGTCGACGTCCTCGTCGTTCCAACCGTCCTTGGTATCGCTGTACACTATAACCGAACCGGCATTGAGAGACAGGGGTGCCATTAGTTCGTAGCGGCCGGTGACACCGGATATATTGCGTCCGAGAGCGAAATCGCTCACAGCGCCCTGCTTGATTCCGGGATTGTCGAGCTCTATGCCGATACGGTCGGGAAGACCTTTTACAGTGCTTGTGGCCGGGGTGGCAAGCAGATCGCCAAGAGTCGAGAAGCGAACGAATTCTGGCGAAGCGAAGGCTGCCGGAACACTGAGGTCGGCATCGGTGGGTGCGAGCACGAAATTATACGGGCCGCTTACGCCCTTGGCATAGCCGATGGTGATTTCGTTGACATCGGGCGAGAAAGGACGGTTGGCATCGCCAGTACGCATGGCCGTGAGGGTGATGCCAGTGCGGCATTCGAGATCGTAGTCGGCCACGGGGTTGTTCACCTGAAGATAAATCTGAGGGTTGGCAAGAGAGATGTCGGTCTGCTCACCGCCGAGGAAATCGGGAATGTCGGTGAGATCTACGGGATCTATGTCCATGCCTTCGAGTTCATAGCTGATAACACCCGAAAAAGCATTGATGGTCATGGCATCGAGATGATATGTGAGCTGAAGGTCGATGCTCTGGGGCAGAGTTGTGCCGCCCTGTGCGGTGAGCGCGAGACGGCCGTCGGTCACGCGGAATTCGCTGTCGAAATGCAACGAATGATTCTCGATCTTGCAACCGTTGGCGGCGAAGTCGATGGCTGTGGCCGTGAGCGAAGCCTGAGCAGTGTTGCCTGCCACAGAGTAGGAACCGATGGTCCATACACCGGTAGCGGGGTCGTAGCTGCCGGTCGATGTGCTTGCAGTGAGACCTTTGGGCATGCTGATATTAAGATCGGAGAAAGTCATATCCGACAGACGGCCGGCAACACCAATAGCCTCGAAATTGATTCGGAATGTCATGGGCTGCACCTGTGCCGAATTAAGAGCGACGATAGACTTGTCGATATTCCCCGACGAGTAGCTCAGATCGTTGCCCATCGCCTCGACCTGATATTCGAGAGTCTGCGCCCCGGGAAGTGTTCCGGCCACAAGCTGAAGAGTGCGACGCGACGGTGCCAGAGACGGAGCCGAAGCCGTTACCTTATCGATGTATATGGGGTCGGAACTGAAGTCGCCGCTCTCGGTGAGAGCGTAAAATTCCTTACCCTCGATATTTACTATCTGAATCTTGCTGTCTTCATCGATGGAAATGATGTCGGAGAGCACTATCGGGTCGATATTCACCGGTACTGTAAGATTATCGACCGTCACGCGGGTGGTGGTATCGATATCCGACAGGTCGTAGTTATCGTCGACACAGGCGGTGGCAACCACACACAGAGCCGGAATAACTAACCGACTTGCTAATTTGATCTGCATAATGATGGTTAATAGTTATAATGGTTGAAAAAGAATAAACATATCGTAAAAAACGCCGCAAAGTTAGTGAAAAATTCTTAACAAACAGCTATCTGTTCGCATATTTATCGCCATTTATAGTCGTTTTGTCGCCCGCTATCGCATATACACAAAAAAACGAATGCGCAAACCGCTGCAATCGAACGGTTTGCGCATATCACGTAGTCCCACCAGGATTCGAACCTAGACAGACAGTACCAAAAACTGTAGTGCTACCATTACACCATAGGACTATCCTTTGCTCAGGCTCATGGCCTAAAGCGCTGCAAAGTTAGAAATTTTCTGTCAATCCACCAAAATTAATTACACGGTATAGCCGATGTAGGTGGAGGGACTGAGGGCGTGGAGCTCGGCGCGGACAGACTCGGAGATGCCTTCGAGCGAGTCGATGAAGGCGGATATGGCGGCTTCGTCGACAACCGAGTTTGTACGTGTGAGGGCCTTCAGGGCCTCATAGGGCTTGGGATAGCCTTCGCGGCGGAGGATGGTCTGTATGCCCTCGGCCACGACGCTCCAGCAGTCGTTGAGGTCGGCGTCGATGGCGGCACGGTTGAGGATGAGCTTGCCGAGACCCTTGAGGGTGGATTCGACAGCGATAAGGGTGTGGGCCAGAGGCACGCCGATGTTGCGGAGCACGGTCGAGTCGGTGAGGTCGCGCTGCAGACGCGATATGGGCAGCTTGGCGGCCAGATGCTCAAACAGTGCGTTGGCCACGCCGAGATTGCCTTCGGAGTTCTCGAAGTCGATGGGGTTGACCTTGTGGGGCATTGCCGACGAGCCGACTTCTCCGGCCTTGATTTTCTGCTTGAAATAGTTCATCGATATATACGACCACATGTCGCGGTCGAGGTCGACGATGATGGTGTTGATACGCTTGAGAGCGTCGAATGCAGCGGCCAGCGAGTCGTAGTTCGATATCTGTGTGGTGAAGTATTCGCGCTGTAGGCCAAGACGTTCTTTGAGGAATGTATGGGCGAATTCGCGCCAGTCGATGCCCGGATAGGCTGCGAGGTGGGCGTTGAAGTTGCCGGTTGCGCCGCCGAATTTACCGGTGGCCGGCACAGCTGCGAGTGCCTCGATCTGGCGCACAAGACGCTCGAGGAACACGGCGATTTCCTTGCCAAGGGTCGTGGGCGATGCGGGCTGACCGTGGGTCTTGGCGAGCATGGGCACGTCGGCATACTCCATGGCGAGCTCGGAGAGCTTGTCGGTGAGGCGCTTGAAGGCGGGGCGCATCACTTCCTCGATGGCGTCGGAAAGAGCCATGGGGAACGAAGTGTTATTGATGTCCTGCGATGTCAGGCCGAAGTGAATGAACTCCTTGCGGTCGGCGAGTCCGAGAGCGTCGAACTGCTCCTTGAGATAGTATTCTACCGCTTTAACATCGTGGTTGGTAGTCTGCTCGATGGTCTTGATTTTTTCTGCTTCGGCAGGAGTGAAGACATCGGGCTCGTAGATACGGCGCAAAGCATCGACAGTGTCGGCGTCGAGAGGCGGCAGCTGAGGCAGTCCTGCTTCCGAAAGAGCGATGAAATATTCGATTTCAACTTTCACACGGTAGCGTATGATAGCATACTCCGAGAAATAATCGGCCAACTGTCCGCACTTGCCGCGATAACGGCCGTCAACGGGCGAAATGGCTGTTAAATTGCTGAGTTCCATTCGTTAAAAGTGGTTGAAAGGTATCTATATGACGTTGTTTCTTTTCTTCGAAAATTTCATCGATGGCAAAGAAGATGCCGCTTTCCTCGACATCGCCGAATTCATCGTTGATAGCCGTGCCGAACATACGCATCGTGGGCGACAGACCCATGTAGGCGTGTACCAGCGGCGGAATATTGTCGCCATGGCTGCGAACTACGGTATTGAGTATGCGGAAGTCGGCCTTGAAGTCGCCGCCGTTGAAGATCTTGTCGAGCTCAGCCGGATCGGCTCCTGTCTGCAGCGGCCGCAGAGGCCACACCAGGCGGTCGGGATCGGGGAAATATTTATGGAGAAAATGCAATATGAGGTCGCGGCACACTGCCGTGTAGCTCGGATACATGGTCACCTTGCCGAAAAGGTATTTGAGTTCGGGATAGACCACTGTGAGCGAGCCAAGACCGTCCCACAGATTGTCGAGCGCGTAGATAGCCTTGGAGCCGGCGCGCGATGACTGGTACTCGGGCCTTACGAATGAGCGCCCGAGTTCGAGCGTATATGGCAGATACTCTGTCATGAAGCGAGGCGAAAAGCCAAACATGTGTGCCGTGGCAATACGCGGACTTCCATCGGGCTTTATCTCTATGTCGCGTCCGCAGATAAAGCGGTATCCGCCCAGAATCAGTTTACTGTCCGGATCCCACACTATAAGCTGGCTACATGGTTTTTCCATGGTATCGAATTCATCGATATCGCATGCCTTACCTGTGCCGCCACCTGCCGTTCGGAAAGCGATTTCACGCAGACGCCCTATCTCGCGCATTACATTGGGCGCGTTGTGGGCCGTTACCACATATATCTCGTTGCCGCCCTTGTTGGTTTTCCTGAGAAAACGCGCGGGTGTAAGCTCCGATTCGATCAGAGCGCAGTCAACAGGGTCTATTATCGGTAGATTCATATCGATGAATTATATTCGGAAGGTAGTGAGTACACTATGCGGCGGATCTCGTCGGCCCGAAGAGAGGCTTCTGAGCGGTCTCCGAGACTGGCCGGACTTATGGGGCGCCCGCATGTGAGGGTGAAACTTTTGCCGGCGGCGCGGAAGACCTCGCGCGGCAGCAGAACCATTTCTATGTTGAATTTTATGCCGAGACATTTGCGACGCTGCGCCAGACGGTAGAACGACGCCGAATTCTCGCCCTGAAAGTGAACAGGCACTATCGGGCGGTGACATTCGATGGCCTTCTTGACAAACATACGGCGCCAGTGCAGATCGGCAATACTGCCGTCGGGCTGCAGCCGCGACACAAGGCCCGCGGGATAGACAACCACGGGAGCATCGCCGGCAAAGGCTGCGTCGAGGGTCGACACATCGCCTCGGTTCTGGGCGCCGTGCTTGTTGACCGGCACGAAACAGTCGCCCAGGGGCTCGACGGCCTTGAGAAGGTCGTTGACCACGAAGCGGGGCGTCACGCCATAGTGGCGGCTCAGCCATGCTATCATGCAGATGCCGTCGAGTCCGCCGAGGGGATGGTTCGAGGCCACAATGATGCGCGGATCCGCAGGAAGATTTTCCTCACCGCGCACCTCGAGCCGCACTCCCAGCCGCTCCACCACATGCTCGCAGAAATCGGCGTCGCGCCGCGGATAGGCGGTTTCGAGCAGATCGTTGAGAGCATCCTGGCACACAAGGCGTTCGAGCCAGCGCACAGCGAAGCGCGGCACCATACGCGCCTTCCGGCCGAGTTTGTCGGCCAGAACAGCGCCTACGTCTATTTTTATCGGACCTTGTGAGTTCAAAGCATTTGTCGCTGACAATGATTTAAGCTGCAAAGATACGAATTTTTTCTTTCTTCAGCGATAGTATGTGCCCGAGTAAACGGTCACGGCCGGGCCGGTCATGAGAATATGGCCGGTAGCGGGGTCGATATCGACATGCAGATTGCCGCCTATGAGCCTGACTGTCATGGGCCAGCGTGCGCGCCCTGTGGCTACGGCAGCGGCGGCGGCCGCACAGGCGCCCGTACCGCAGGCCATGGTCTCGCCGGCGCCGCGCTCCCACGCGCGCATCGACAGGGTATCGGGCGAGTCGACACGCACAAATTCTATATTAGCCTTCTCGGGCCATATGCCGTGGCACTCGAGTGCCGGGCCGAGTGTGCTCACGATATCGCCGTCGAAACTGTCGACAAACACTACGCCGTGAGGGTTGCCCATCGACACGGCGGTGACGGCTACCGTGCGGCCCGCGGCCTCGACAGGCTGCTCTATCATACGCTCGCCGTCGAAAACCACCGGAACGTCGGCCGGCGCCATGCGCGGCAGCCCCATGTCGACGGTAACGGTGTCGGTGAGACCGTCGATGCCGGCATGTATGTCGACCGTCTTGAGACCGCTGAGGGTCTCGACAGTGATATGCTCTTTATGCACTATCCGGTTGTCGTAGATATATTTGGCGACACAGCGTATGCCGTTGCCGCACATCTGGGCCTCGGAGCCGTCGGCATTGAAAATGCGCATGCGGCAGTCGGCAACATCGCTCGGCAGTATGGCGATGATTCCGTCGGAGCCTATGCCCGTGTGGCGTCGGCTCATCTCGACGGCCAGTTCGGGGAGCCGGTCGAGCGGACGCTCCATGCAGTCGACATATACGAAGTCGTTGCCGAGGCCGTGCATCTTTACGAAAGGTATGTTGGCCGGAGCGGAGGCAAGAGCCTGCCGCTTGCCCGAGGCCACAGTCACGATGGCATCACGAAGACGCGACAGCCCCTCGCTGAGTATGCTGCGGGGCACTCCGATATTCATGCGCATGAATCCGGTGCCGGCATCGCCGAAAGTGCTGCCGTCGCTCAATGCCAGGCGCGCACGCCCGGTGAGCAGCGAAACCAGTTCGGGCTGCGAGAGGCCGAGACTGCGGAAATCGAGCCATATGGCAAAAGAGGCTTCGGGGGTATACATGCCCACCTGCGGCAGCTCGCTGTCGAAGAAGGCGCGGGCATAGTCGACATTGGCCTGGAGATAGGCGAGGGCCTGGTCGAGCCATGCGCCGCCATGCTCGTAGGCGGCTTCGGTAGCCACCATTGCGGCGATGGGCGGCGCGTTGAACTCGCTCGCTGTCAGCCAGTCGAAAAACGGACGGCGCAGGCGCTCGGACTTGATGACGGTCCATGCGCTCACGATGCCGGGTATATTGAATGTCTTGGACGGCGCACCGAGCGTCACGGTAACCTCCTCGGCCTCGGGCGATACCGTGGCCGTAGGTATGTGGCGGCGGCCGCCGAGCATCATGTCGCCGTATATTTCGTCGGATATCAGCACCATCCCGTGCTTTTTGCACACCGATGCCACACGTGCGAGCGTGGCGGCGTCCCACTGCAGGCCGATGGGATTGTGGGGATTGCACACGAACATCATGGTCGGATGCTCGCGGGCGATGACGTCTTCGAGACCGTCGAAGTCCATCTCATAGCGGTCTTTGCGCAGCCGCAGCGGATTATACACCGCACGGCGGCCGTTGCCCTCTATCACCGTGCGGAACGAATGGTATACCGGCGGCTGTATGAGCACCGCGTCGCCGGGACGGGTGAAGAAATTGATACACAGACTCAGGCCTTTCTTGAGTCCGGGCAGAAAGGTTATCTCATCGTGGGCCACCTCCCAGCCGTGGCGCCGACGCAGCCACGAGGTGATGCTCTCCCAGAATTCGCCGGGAGGCGTGGTATAGCCCAGCACTGCGTGGTTCAGACGGTTGCGAAGAGCCTCGATAATACACGGACATGCCGGAAAATCCATATCGGCAATCCAGAAAGGCAGTAAATCATGACGCCCGAATTTGGCGTCCATTTCCTCGAATTTGGTTGCGCACGTGTCGTGACGGTCCACGACACAGTCGAAATTGTAGATTTCCTCTTTCATAAGGGCAAAGTTAGCTATTTTGCACCAACCGGACAAAAGACATGTGGCGGGATTTTATTACCTTTGCAAATCAATAACCAAAAACACAACCATGCTAAAACGCTCTGTAATACTGCTCGCGGCAGTTTCGCTCGCCTCTGCGATATATGCCGACGCCGCCGGGCAGACAATCAAAATTCAAAAGGACTATCTCATTTTCCCGGTATCACACGCCTGCGACCGCGTCCGCATAACTCTCGAGACCGACGGTATGGATCCGCTGCCCGTCGACATACGCCTGACCGACGGACAGGCCGACTATATGACTTTCAAGGACGTGTCGGCGCTCAAAGGCAAAAAAATAAAAATAACAGCCGCCGACGGTGTAAAGGGCCTCGACAAAATAACCCAGGCCGACCGTATTCCCGACAGCGACATTATATATAAGGAGGCGAACAGGCCGCAATATCACTTCACCACCCGCCGCGGATGGATCAATGACCCCAACGGCCTCATATACCACGACGGCGAGTATCACCTCTACTATCAGCACAATCCCTACGAGCGCGACTGGGGCAACATGCATTGGGGTCACGCCGTGAGCCGCGACCTGGTACACTGGACCGAGCTCGCTCCGGCGCTCTACCCCGACACCACTGGCACCATGTTCTCGGGTTCGGCAGTGTACGACGCCGACAACACATCGGGCTTCGGCCGCGACGGCAAAGCACCTATGGTAGTGGCATACACCATCGATTCGCCCGACCGCGAGACACAGGGCATAGCATACAGCCTCGACAACGGACGGACCTTCACAAAATACGAAGGCAATCCGGTGATCGACAGCAAAGATACATGGAATACCCGCGACACCCGCGACCCGCGTCTCTTCCGCTACAACGACCGCTGGGTGCTGGTGCTCAACGAGCGCGACGGTCACTCGATATACAACTCGACCAATCTGCGCGACTGGACATTCAAAAGCCACATCACGGGCTTCTGGGAATGCCCCGACCTCTTCGAGCTACCGGTCGACGGCGACAGGAACAACACCATGTGGGTGATGTACGGCGCATCGGGCACATACATGCTCGGCGACTTCGACGGCGAACGCTTCACTCCCCGCTCGGGCAAGCACCGCTTCGCCACCGGCAGCATATACGCCGCCCAGACTTTCAACGGCATTCCCGACTCCGACGGCCGACGAATACAGATCGGCTGGGGACGGCTGTCGCATCCGGGCATGAACTTCAACGGCATGATGCTGCTGCCCACCGAACTGTCGCTCAAAACGACCAAAGACGGCGTGCGCCTCGTTTCGAAGCCGGTGCGCGAAATCGAAGACATATGCGTGCCGGCCGGCAAGTGGCAGAACCTCGACCAGCAGCAACTCGCCGAAGTACTCGCACCTTTCGCCAAAGCCGACTGCCTGCGTCTGCGCGCCACCCTGCAGCTGTCGCATGCCACCAACGCCTCGCTCCGCCTCGCCGGACAGGGTCTCCTCGACTACGATCTCAACGGCAACACCGTCAACGGTTCGTTCTATTCGCCCCAGGACCCCACAAGCATGGAAATAACCGCCGACATCTATCTGGACCGCACATCGGTCGAAGTATTCATCGACGGCGGCCTCTTCTCCTGCTCCATGGGACGCACACTGCCCGCTGACGGCGCCGAAGGCTTCCGCCTCGACGGCAACCGCGTGACCGTAAAATCCCTCGAGGTCTTCACCCTCCCCTCCATCTGGCAATAATTATTTATACATTAAATCATCTACGGCTTCCGAAAATCATCTACGGCTTCCGACCGAATCCATCTCCGGCCGGAAGCCGTAGCTCCAAATATCTCGCAACCCGCTCACAGCGGGTCTCCATACAAAAGCTTTCCGAAAATATAACAGAGAGATGATGCACCCGCGGTGAGCGGGTCTCCATACAAAAGCTTTCCGAAAATATAACAGAGAGATGATGCACCCGCGGTGAGCGGGTGCCGGGACAATAGCGCAGGGTGGAGCGAAGCGAGACCCTGCGTTCGAAATCCTCCAATTAAACCAGACCCGCGGCGACCGCTGTCTTTATTTCAGCAATTTTCTTTCCCGCCCATCGTCGGCTTCCAGTATACTCATCTGCTGTATAGCGATTTGATTGAGTTTTACAATCCGATCTCTTTGCGATATTCCCTGCTCAATGAAAACAGCATTCAGGTTTTCCATATTCGACAGGCAAATTAGTTCATTGACCGAAGCATAATCGCGGATGTTACCCTTCTTTTCGGGATGGATGTCGCGCCATTGTTTAGCCGTCATTCCGAACATGGCCACATTAAGCACATCGGCTTCGTTGGCATATATAGCACTTGCCTGTAGCGGAGTAACCTCTTTTGGAATTAAATTTTGCTTTACAGCCTCCGTATGAATACGATAGTTGATTTTCGACAATTCCCGTTTCGCCGACCATCCCAACAAACGTTGTTCTTCGGCCTTGAGACGTTGAAATTCCTCTATCAGATAAAGTTTAAATGGTACGCTTATTGCTGAACCAAACTCAAAAGCTATATCCTTATGAGCATAGGTACCTCCATAGCGGCCTTTTTTAACGATTATGCCAATTGCATTAGTGCGTTCTATCCACTCCGACGCACTCAGCACAAAGGACGGCAACCCGGCACTCATTCTAAAGTGGTCAAATTCGACCACTTTAAACCCCGGATTATGGATAACCTCCCATGTCCCCAGAAATTCAATAGTATACCGATTTCGCAGCCAGTTCTTTATAATATCGGCCGAACGGTTTGTTCCCTCTTTAGCCGTTGCCATATCGGTTAGCGAGATATAATCCTGCTCATCAACCGAGAGAACCGTAACAGAGGTGTTTTGAACAACAATTTTTGACATTGATCAGGATATGACTTAAGGTTTACACAAAGGTATATAGTTTTTACACATATGCAATGTCTTCTAATGAAATTTAGCAGTTCTGTATACGGCTCTTTCATTTAAAATTGGCATAGACCTTCGAAAAAGGCGGTATTTTATAGCTACCACTACGGAAATCATCAAGGAGCATCAAGCGATTTTCGGTATGGATTGATTGTGGACATTTGTGGGTTCTTCAGCATTTAAAAAACCTGATATCCAATGAGAAAAATACATCGAAAATTTGGCCAAGTAGCGAGATTTTCGTAACTTTATAGCATAACAGTCAATAAGTTATGAGAAATTCGAAGTCAATTGATCAAAAGAGTTTGACGAGTGGAGAAGCCACATGTCATAGTGCAAAATTAGTAACTCAATCTGAAATTTCCGCCAGCATTTTTAACCAACTGATGGAATTTGCCTTATCTGTTCCTGATTTTCGCAGAACACATAGGGGCAATATCCGATACCGTCTTAAGAACATTATCATGCTGATTTTTGCTCGGGCATAGAGGTGTGTCGGACGCGCAAAGATAATCGAGTTCGACAATCACAATCTCAATAAGTTACACAAAATTGGAATACTGTAGAACGGAGTGCCTTCGGAATCAATGCTGTGCCGTATAGAGAATGGGGAAAAGACAAGGTTTATTTCAAGGTATGTACCTTGGCAGGAGTTCGTATGTTATAGATGAATTATTTTGGTATTCATCGTAACTAATATACACAGAAAAATAAGAATAGATAAATGAATATGCATTACCATCTGATGGTAACACATGCTTGTAGTCTGATTTTGAGAAAGCGTTAACTATTGATATAAACCAATCTTTCGGAAAAGAGCCCTCCCCGTCCACAAACATAAATTCTGAGATTACTTTCCCGTTTTTGATTTCAAACATTATTGGTAGGCCATCTCCCTTAGATTTGTAATATTTACCTCGACCGGATTCACCCCAAAAGATACAATCGGGAAATTCTCTCTGTATTTGAGATAGAGTCTTGTTTAAGTTATTGCCCGGTTCTGCAAACATATTAATGATGCAAATTAGAGCGAAAAACATTAAACTGAGAAATCGTTTCATGATAATTACTATTTAATGATTTTAAAACCATTTGAGAACTTGTTGAACTTAGTTTCCAAATCATTGTTTGTCATTACAGTAATGGCTATTACATAGTTGTTTACGGCAAATATCATTCCTTTTTGCCGTAAACCTTGATGCTTAGTATATCCTACATATCCTGGGAACCCCTCGTATCCGACTCTGATGGCTTCAACATTATCGAAGTGTGATGTTTGTTGCCGAAGTATATCGTCGATTTTATTTGATAGTTCAGCTTTGTTTAAGTTTTTGTAACCAACCGGCAATCTTGCAACAATGAATTGATATGCTGCCATTTTTTGCATATTGTTTCCATCTGTTATGCCTCCAAGATTCAGAAGAAAATCGCCCGAAAAATGTGCTGACACATCCTCCAACTTGCAAGGTGCTGTAATTGAAAATCCATACTCAGGGAACGATTTAGTGAATCCTGTATCAGTTTCAGTAGCCGATTCTTTGACCACTATAGCCTGTGTGTTGTGATTGGCTTGTTTGCACGACATCATGAAGGCAATAATACCTATCATGAAAAGTGAGATAGTGATATCCTTCATTATTTTGACAATTCTGAGCACATACGAACTACGAATAATGCGATGAATACAGCAATCCACCAAAGATTTCTTTCGAACCAACTTTTTTTGGGTTGATTAGACTGGTTGTCATTTTTTTCTTCCATTTCCTTTTACAATATAGAGTATTAATTCAAGTATTCCAAAGATTAGTAATATCAGTATTAGAGTTATAACCATTGTAGGTTAAATTCTTAATCCCCGAGGGATAATTGTATGCGAAAAAAATTTATTTGTTCTTGAGTTTCTTTCTCAACTTATCAACGAGATGTCCTCTTAAGTTTGGAGCCTTAATGTCATCAATAAAAATTTCCCTTTTGTTTCCGCATCCATCTACCAAACCAAAGGAAATATTAGTGTAATACCAAGACCAGCATCCATTTGATGCTAAATACTGATTGTAGCTTAGAGCTACGAATACATATAATTCGTTTTGACAATCGTATTTATGCGATAGAGGCCGATTGATTTTACAACTCACCCCCTGAGATTGAAAATATTGGCTTAATTCACCGATAAAAAAATTCACAGCCGATGATTCATTAAAATTATCTTCCTCTATTTGAATAGAAACTTCTTTAGCAGAACTTAAGTTCTGTCCATAAGTAATCAATACTATTATGTTAAAAAAGCAGAGTATAAAGTAACGCATAGATGAATAAAAAAAGAGGCGTGGGCTGCTATGCCACGCCTTTATGTGAAGGTGGTCGGATTACCTTTTGCGAAGTGGTGGAATAAAACAGCTCCACGCCTTATGACGTGGAGACAGTTCTGCCATCGCTTGCGCAGTGTGATAAGTTTCCGACGCTTTTCACATACAAGCAGAGGACATAACGTCTCTTGTAAATTAAGTTGTCTTTGTCAATCGAATGATTGACGTTGCAAATTTACAAAATATTTTTGATATGGCAATTATGTTATTCAGCATATGATCGCATGGCTACACGGCTCTTTCATTTAAGATTGTCTTGCACTTCTAGGAATGCCCAGATCTGTTCGAACTTCCGGTCGACGGCGACAGAAACAACACCATGTGGGTGATGTACGGCGCATCGGGCACATACATGCTCGGCGACT
>ENA-ORMR01000040-ORMR01000040.1-human-gut-metagenome-genome-assembly--contig:-NODE-40-length-154525-cov-39.413491_pt1 | contig 154525 bp, 108 predicted proteins | sample MGYA00242107_ERZ509003 | MGnify/ENA primary metagenome ERZ509003 (study PRJEB26280, sample SAMEA2338699) | human gut metagenome | biome: human gut; feature: human-associated habitat; material...
TTAAGCAAAAATACACCAACCTGTGAATTCACATATGTTATTAAACAACCTCTAAGAGGAGATGAGATTAGGAAAAGAGGACGTTAGGAAATGAGGAATTTAGGAAGAGAGGTGGTTAGGAGATGTGATGATAAAAAGGAAAATCCCGGAATCGGCCTGTGGTAAGCCGACTCCGGGATTCTATAATAACCGGATATCTTAATCTCCTGATTTCTTAATATCCTGATATCTTAATATCTTAATTTCCTGACATCTTAATATCCTGACATCCTGATATCCTGATTTCCTAATCAAAGGATGTCCTTCTCCTCGGTCTCGATGGCCTCGGGAGCGGGGGCCGGAGTATCGGAGGTGACGCTTTCGAGCCACTTGACCATGCCGAACATCACGAACATCGACACAAGGCATACTGCCAGGAATACACCCCAGGCTACCGAGATGGGCCACTTGTTGTACATCAGCGGGCCAATCCACAGCAGCAGATTGCCGACAGCGGTGGCGCCCAGCCACAGACCCTGACACAGACCCTGCAGGTGCTTAGGTGCCACTTTCGACACAAACGACAGGCCCAGCGGCGATATGAAGAGCTCGGCGACAGTGAGGAAGAAATAAAGCGCTATCAGCACCCACGGACCGGCCTTGAGACCGTCTTTGGCAGCGGCGCTCATTTCGCGGAAGGCATCACCCGAGGGATAACCCTGCACGGAGCAGTAGATGCACAGGAACAGATAGGCCACACCGGCCAGACCCATACCGTAGGCAATCTTGCGCGGAGTTGATATCTCGCGGCCGCGGCGCGACAGCGAGCTGAACAGCAGCATGATGAGAGGTGTGAGCACGATAACGAAGAAGGGGTTCACAGCCTGCCATATTTCGGGAGCTATGGTATCGGTCTCCACGAAGTCGCGGGCAAACAGCGACAGCGATGTGCCGTTCTGGTGGAAAGAGAACCAGAAGAAGATAACCACGCCGAGCACTGCGAAGAGCGCCATCATGCGCTGCTTTATCTCCTTGGCCATGGCCTGCTTCTCGGCGAGGGTGTACTGCTGCGACTGCACTTTCTCGCGGGCGCCCGGGGTTGGGAGCTGCTTCTTGGTGAGCACGAAGATGATGAGCGATATAATCATGGCGGCCACCGATGCTATGAACGAGTAGTGGATACCGGTGTTGAACACCTCGAGATACTTCGAGCAGAAGGCGCTCAGATCGCTACCTGCGGTATGACCGGCGGCGCTGGCCACGGCATAGAGGTTCTCCATGTTCTCGGCCGTCATGGTGTTGGTGACACTCAGATACTGATGGCAAAGCTCGGGGAAGTCGGCGTTATACACCATATCGTTCACGCCCAGCCACCAGCTGCGCAGCAGAGGAGCCACGAACGGAGCGACAAGACCGCCGATATTGATGAAAACATAGAAAATCTGGAAACCCGAGTCGCGTTGTGCGCTGTAGCGCGGATCGTCGTAGAGCTGGCCCACGATGGCCTGAAGATTGCCCTTGAAGAGACCGTTGCCGAAAGCGATGAGGAAAAGCGCCACACAGGTCAGGGTCAACAGCCATGCCGTGTTGGAGGGAGTGGCAAGGATAGGAATGGAGAGAAGCACATAACCCAGTGTCATGACAATGAGACCGTTGATAATCGTGCCTTTATAGTTGCGCGTCTTGTCGGCAATCGTACCGCCTACAAGACTCAGAATATAGATGCCGGCATAGAAAAATGAGTAGATGAGCGTGGCCGTCTCGCCCGACAGACCGAACTTGGAGCAGAGAAACAGCACAAGCACGGCATTCATTATATAGTAGCCGAATCGCTCGCCCATGTTGCTCAACGCCGCCGGTATTAGGCCCTTAGGTTGATTTTTAAACATGACAGAAGTGAAGTTATGGTTTATATTTAGCCGCTAAGATAATGATTTTTAACCAACCCCACAAATTTTTAGCACCTCCCGCCCCGGCATGGCCGACATACTGCACGCTCACACCAAGGCGCGCGACAGTGATTGCTCTCTTATGACCGTTGTAGCTTGCTTTTCGAATAAACTCTATACAACTTTGTAAAACTTGCCGATATCGGCAAGTTTTGCTATATTTGTACCATATTTTTAATATAAATCTTGCCGATATGGAGTACATTTCAGTCAAAGCATGGGCAGAGATGCATGGTATCTCGGAGCGGACAGCACGAAGCTATTGCGCTCAGAACAAAATCGACGGAGCTTATCTTGTAGGGAAGACGTGGAACATACCTACAGATGCCCAACCGCCGAAACGGTCTAAAAAGGCTCCGAAATCTCCTTTACTGCAATTACTTATAGAACAAAAGTCAGGGAAAATCAAAGGTGGTATCTATCACCGCATACAGATAGACCTGACATATAACTCCAACCATATCGAAGGCAGCAGGCTCACCCATGACCAGACACGCTATATATTCGAGACTAACACTATTGGAGTTGAAGACGGCGCCATGAATGTGGATGACATCATAGAAACCACAAATCACTTCCGGGCCATCGACTATATCATCGACAACACAGACGGCAAGCTCACCGAGGCGTTTATCAAGCACCTTCACTTCCTGCTCAAATCAGGTACATCGGATGAGCGCAAAGACTGGTTTAGAGTCGGAGACTACAAGAAACTTCCAAATGAGGTTGGCGGAAATGACACTGTGGAGCCGGAAAATGTCCACGTTGAGATTAAAGCGCTGCTGAAAGAGTATAACGACAGAAAATGCCCCGACCTCGAAGATATTATTGATTTTCATCAACGATTCGAAGCAATCCACCCCTTTCAAGATGGAAACGGTCGTGTGGGCAGACTGATAATGTTTCGGGAATGTCTTCGTTTCGGCCATGTGCCGTTCATCATAACCGACGAGTTGAAGATGTTCTACTATAACGGACTACGCAATTGGCCGAAGATAAAAGGTTATCTCATGGACACCTGCCTGAGCGCTCAGGATAATTTCAAAATATTGCTTGACAAATTCAGAATCAAATATACCGATTAAGGTCTGTCATTACCGAAGAAAAAAGCCTTGGATTCAGCCGCGACTGCCATACACTTTACCGGTTGACTCCACACGCATCAGAAAAAGAGGCTAAAATTTTTATATTTGGCGGAGAAAACGTATTTTTGCAAGCTGAAAGCGGAGTATTCTCCGCGAGTGCCGCCGCGCACATCCACGCAATAGTATAAAAATAGAAACCAGACAATATCAATGGAAAAAAAGAATCCCGCCACCGAGCAGGTGGAACAGGCTGAAGACATCGTGGCAAAAGCACGTGCCAACAAGAAAACCATAGTAGGCATCTCTGTAGCCATCGTCGTTGTCATTGCCGCCGTTCTCGTATGGCTCCTGGTAGCTCAGTCGGGCAGCCGCAAAGCCGACGAGCTCATTGCACGCGCCGACGCCGCGCAGAACGACTCCATAGCCCTCACCCTCTACGCCGATGCCGCTAAGGCAGGCTACAAGAGCGGCAACCGCGCAAAAGCCGAACTCGGCATCCGCTACTACCGCGAGGGTCAGTACGAGAAAGCCCTCCAGTATCTCGACGACGCTTCGCTCGACGACGAGATCGCTGCCGCAGGCGTATACACCCTCCAGGGCGACTGCCACGTAAACCTCGAGCAGTACGATCAGGCTCTCAAATGCTACAACAAAGCCATATCGAAAGCCGACAAGAACCCCGAAATCGTTCCTTTCGTCCTCATCAAGGAAGCTAACATATACCGAGCGCAGGGCAAATTCGCCGACGAAGCAAAGGCCTACAAAACTATCATTGACGAATATCCCACATACGTGGCCACAACACGCGTCGACATCAAGAAATACTACGAGCGCGCCCTCGCTTCCGAAAAGCAATAATACTACAAGCCATAACTTTACAAAGACGGGCGTCTGCGCATGCGGTCGCCCATTTTTGTATCATATACCAGATAACGAATAAATGGACCGGCTCGAAGAACTGGCGCACCGACCCGTGGGGCGTCTTCTATGGCAGTACAGCGTGCCTGCTGTGGTGGGCATGCTGGTGATGGCGCTCTACAACGTTGTCGACCGCATTTTTATCGGCCAGTGGGTGGGACCCGACGCAATAGCCGGTCTGGCCGTGACATTCCCCATCATGAACCTCGCCACGGCCATAGGCGTGCTCGTAGGCGTGGGCTCATCGTCGAAAGTGTCGATAGTGCTTGGCGGAGGCGACAAACCCCAGGCCGAAATGCTCCTCGGCAATGCCATGACCCTCACGCTGGTCAATGCCGGCATCTACATCCTTGTCTTCTCGATTTTCATCGACCCAATGCTGCGCGCTTTCGGCGCCAGCGACGCCACACTGCCCTACGGCCGGGAGTACATGCTCACGCTCATGCCGGGGCTGCTGCTCACCAACATAGCCTTCGGTTTCAACAACATAATGCGCGCCTCGGGCTATCCTCGCCGCGCCATGGCCACAATGCTGCTCGGAGCCATCGTCAATGTGGTCCTCGACCCCGTCTTCATACGCGTGTTCGACATGGGCATCCTCGGCGCCGCCATTTCCACCGATATCGCCATGGCGGCCTCGGCATGGTTCGTAATGGCTCATTTCACGCGCCGCGATGTCACACTGCGTTTCCGCCGGGGCACATATGCCCTGCGCCGCGACATCGTATGGGGCATAGTAAGCATCGGAGCGGCACCGGCGCTGGTCAACGCCGCCTCGTGCGCTATAAATGCCATCGTCAACCGCACCCTGGGCGAGTGGGGAGGCGACCGCGCCATAGGCGCCGCCGGCATCATGATTACATTTACTTCGCTTATAGTCACCGTAGTGCTCGGCATCTGCCAGGGCATGCAGCCCATCATAGGCTACAACTACGGCGCAGGGCTGCAGCACCGGCTCAAGCGCACCTACTGGCTGGCCACAGGCACATCGACACTCATCACCCTCGCGGGCGCCGTCTTCGGGCTGTTCTTCCCCTCGGCCGTGGCGCGTGCCTTCACCACTGACGCCGATCTTATCGCCGCCAGCGACCAGGCTCTCAGTCTGTGTCTGCTGTGTTTCCCCCTCGTAGGTTTCCAGATTGTATCCACCGCTTTCTTCCAGAGTATCGGCAAAGCGGGCAAATCGATATTCCTGAGCCTGTCGCGCCAGGTCATATTCCTTATTCCGCTGCTGCTGTGGCTCCCGGGCCGTTATGGTCTGGCGGGTGTATGGTCGTCGTTCCCCCTGTCCGACCTTTGCGCCACTATAGCCACTGCCCTGCTCATGCTGTGGCAGTTCAGGCACCTTTCCGACACGTCTACCCGCCTTTGAACTTCCTGTAGGCGGCCGCCATGCGCGTGTGGTAGCCGCGCGAGGCGTACGACGGTCCGTTATATATCTTTGCAAAAGCCGCCCAGTTCTTGCTCTTGAGATACTGGAGCAGCCCCGTGTTACGTATGTAGTTGGCGAAAAGGCGCAACTGGTCGAACTCCGAGCGCTTCATCATCCTCACGAAATCGGCGCGCGACTCGGCGCCGCACAGCTTCCAGTTGAAACCGCCTATCTGGAACATGCCCCAGAACGTACTCTCGATGGCCGCTATGCTGTCGATAGTCATGGCCGCGTCGAGACGCGCCTGCTGTGCGCGCTGCTGCGAGCCGTATTTGCGTATGTTGGGGGCCGAGAATACGGTAGGATGCGACGAGGCATACTTGTTGAGATTTATCCCGCGGCGGGCGGCCGCGCGGCGGAATACGGGCAGATCGAAGTTTATCACCGGATAGCCGTCGGCATAGAATCCGCGGCGTGTCTTGCCGGTCTCGATCTCCACCACGGCGTGTATGGCGGCCGGCTCCACGCCGAGTTCCTCGGCTATGCGGCGGTAATCGTCCTCGTTGAGAGGTCCGTAGTGCGGCACATCGTCGGGTTCCGGCAGGAAAGAGGTATGGATGGTGTCGCCGTTGAAAATCATGATCTCGCGGTCGAGCGAGTCGGTAAGCACCTCCTGCAGCTCGAGGACGAAACCTTTGCGCGGCTCTTCGGCAGCAAACAAGCCGCAGACAGCCCACACAAGGAGAGCTGCTGCGGCTATTGTTCGTTGTATCACGGCCATGCGCATAGGCACGGTGTGAGATCAGGCCTTAAGATCCGACACCTTTTCGAGGGTGCGGGTGAGCTGTCCCCAGAAGCGTTCCACTGCGGGGATATACATTCTTTCGGAGGGTGAATGGACGTCGCGCAGGGTCGGACCGAACGACACCATGTCGAGATGCGGATATTTCTGCAGGAAGAGACCGCATTCGAGACCGGCGTGGATAGCCTTGATGGCGGGTTTGATGCCGTAGAGTTCCTCATAGGCGTCCGATGCCAGATGCATTATGGTGGAGTTCATGTTGGGAGCCCAGCCGGGATATCCGTCGCCGTGTGTCACCTCGGCGCCGGCAAGACGGAAGAGGGCCTCGACCTGACGGGCGATGTCCCACTTGCGCGATTCTACCGACGAACGCTGCGATGTGGTCACCAGTATCTGGTTCTCGCCTTTCATTTTCACCGATGCGAGATTGGTGGAGGTCTCCACGAGGCCTTCGATGTCGCGGCTCATCGAGATCACACCGTGGGGTGCGCTGTAGAGGGCTTCGATAAGAGCGGTGGTAGTGTCGGAATCGACTGCGTATTCGGGTTTGTCGGTGCTTTCGAGCTCGAATTTGAGCCCGGTTTCCAGACCTGCGTATTCGCTTTCGATGTCGGCTACAAAGGTATTGAATGCCACGCGGACGTTCTCCTTGCTTGCGGCGTGGATGCCGAATACCGCATGACCTGCGCGGGGAATGGCGTTGCGGAGGTTACCGCCGTCGATCTCTACCAGCGATATCTCGTGCTCGAGGCTCAGATTGTAGAGGAAGCGTGCCAGGAGTTTGTTGGCGTTGGCACGGCCCAGATGGATGTCGCCACCCGAGTGGCCGCCCAGACCGCCCGATACCTCGAAACGGAAATAGTGGAAGTCGGTGGGAGCGAACGAGCGCTTGTAGGTGAAGGTACATGTGGTGTCGACACCGCCGGCACAGCCCACAAAAATCTCGGCATCGTCCTCGGAGTCGAGGTTGAGCAGCATCGAGCCCGTGAGCATGCCCTCGCCGAGATTGTTGGCGCCGGTAAGACCGGTTTCCTCATCGACGGTAAAAAGAGCTTCAACCGGACCGTGCACCAGGTCTTTGTCGACCATCACGGCCAGAGCGGCGGCCATACCGATGCCGTTGTCTGCACCGAGGGTGGTGCCGTCGGCACGAAGCCAGTCGCCGTCGACTATGGTGGTGATAGGCTGGGTGTTGAAGTCGAAGTTCTTGTCGTTCGACTCGCAGACCATATCCATATGGGCCTGCAGAACGACCGTGGGAGCGCCTTCCTTGCCGGGGGTGGCGGGCTTGCTCATCACCACGTTGCCGATGGCGTCGGTGCGCACGGCGATATTATGCTTTGCTGCGAAGTCGAGCAGGTACTGACGTATTTTTTCTTCCTTCTTCGAGGGACGGGGCACATGGTTGATTTCGTCGAATATCGAGAAGACCAGTGCGGGTTTGAGATCTTTGATCGTCATGTCGATTAATTATTTTGAGGCGGATAAAAGTTCTAATAAAGATTTCGGTATGAGAAAGAATGTTAAAAAACATTCTATTCATGCCCCTAAATTACAAAATAAAATTCGTACGCCGAAAAAAAACCGCCTTTTTAGCTATATTTGCAGAGTCAATCAGCCGAAAGCGCCATGAAAACAGTTATACTGTCGATAATATTGCTTCTGGTCTGCTTTGTTCTTCTGGGTGTGAAAGTGCTTTTTATCAAGGGAGCACGTTTTCCCTCGGGGCATGCAGGCGCATCTCCTCATTTACGCCGCAAAGGCATAGGATGCGCGAGCGACGAGCGTAACTTGAAATAATCAATATCACATACATATCATTTATCAATGAAAAAACTGTCTCTTACAGTAAAGACACTTATGGCATGCGCCATTGTGGCCGCTGCCGCATCGTGCTCCAAGCAGGAAGCGGCTCCCGTGGCTGCGGCTGCAGGCGATTCCACAGCTTGTGCCGGCCTGAAGATAGCTTATATCGATGCCGACTCCATCATGCGGTCATATAACCTGGCCAAGGAAATCGCCGAGGAAAGCCAGCGTCTGATGAACGACTATTCCCGCCAGGAACAGTCCAAGCAGCAGGAAATCCAGAACTTCGGCAACAATATCGAGCAGAAGCGTCAGAACAACGTCTACCTCTCGGAAGCATCTTTCCAGTCCGACGTTGAAAAACTGCAGAAGATGCAGAACGATGCCGCACGCGTGCTCACCAACAAGCAGAACCAGATACAGAACACCATCGCACAGGCCCAGGCACGTCTCAACGACTCCATCATGAGCGCCGTCAACGCCTACAACGCATCCAAAGGCTACGACGCCATCCTGCTGCGCGAATCGGGTGTTTACTTCAACCCCGCCCTCAATGTAACCGGCGACATCATCGAGGTTCTCAACGCCCGCTATACTCCGGCTCAAACCAAATAGCCTGTGAGGCCATAAGGGCAGCCCAGTCCCCCGATGCACTCAGGAAGGCAAGCTAAAGTACTGACCGTCGGACCCGCTTTTAACGGGTTCGGCGGTCTTTCTGCACTCATGCGCATGTACCGCAGTGCCGTAGACGGCTTCAGACTGCTGCCCTATGATAGCCGTCGGGGTCATCTTGCAGCTTTTCTGGCCGGATGCGGTTCGCTCTTTGCGCTTCCTTTCTACCGTGTCGCCGGCTACAATGTGCTGCATGCACACGCCGGAAACGGCACTATGTTCAAACGCGCCATCAAAGCCGCTCGCTACGGCCAGGCCCTCGGCTTCCGTACCATAATACATATTCACGACGATAATTTCCGCACCACCATTACGGCCCTACCACAGAAATATATCGATACTCTGTCACACGCCGATGTGGTGGCCGTGCTGTCGGAGCGATGGAAAAGCTACTTCGCCGACACTCTCGGCTGCCGACGCGTGGAAACCCTCCCCAATTTCACAGGCGATGTCCGTGTGGTGCGCAACCGCGCCAAGCGCCGGCCCGAAGAGCCCCTGAGGCTTCTCTTCATGGGCAAGCTGTGCGCCGAAAAAGGCATCTTCGACCTTCTGTATGCTCTGGAGCCCCTGGCGGCGAAATATCAGGGATATCTGCAGCTGTCCATAGCCGGCAAAGGCGACTCGGACGCAGTGATAGATATAATCGACCGCCTGAAACTCGACCGCATAGTGTGCTTCGAGGGCTATGTCGACCGCGAGGACAAGGACCGGCTCATGCGCCTTTCCGACATTCTGATGCTACCATCGCACACCGACGGCATGCCCGTGGGCGTACTCGAGGCCGGTGTCTACAACATGCCCTGCATCACCACCGATGTCGGAGCCATTCCCGACGTGGTCGAGCACGGGGTCAACGGCTACATCGTCGAAGCCGACCGGCCCGAACAACTTACCGAGGCAATAAAGTACTACCTCGACAATCCGCAGCAGATACCCGTGCAGGGACAGGCTGCCCGCGACCGCATAGCCGCGTTTCTTCCCAAAAGCTTCTGTCCCCGCCTGGAGAAATTCTACAATTCGCTGTTCTGACTGCGCGAGGCGTACTGGCCGGGCGTGCAGCCAAACATCGCCGCGAAGCATTTGCTGAAATAGCTCGACGAGCTGAATCCCACCATATACATCACCTCGCTCACCGAGAATTTGCCCTGCTCAAGAAGCATGGCGGCCTTGCGCAGACGCGTCTGACGTATATAGTCCACAGGCGATACGCCCACCAGTTTCTTTATCAGGCGGTAAAGGGTTTTCGACGGAAGCCCGGTGGCGCGGCACACGAAATCGACATTAAGGTCGGGATTCGACAGCTCACGCTCTATCAGCTCGGTGACGGCGGCAAACTGGCGCTCCTGCACCGACTCCTCGGCCGTCTCGCCGTCGGCGCGGGTCGAGCGGTCGAACAGCTCGCTCTGCCGCTGCCGTTCGGCACGTCCCAGCAGCTGGCGCACCTTGGCCGTGAGCACCGACGCCTCGAATGGCTTGGCCATGAACGCATCCACACCGCTGTCTATGCTCTCGCCCTCCATGCCGGGGTTGTCCTTGGCCGTGAGCAGTATTATGGGTATAGCTGCCGTGGCCGGATTACGGCGCATGCTGCGGCTCATTTCCAGGCCCGTCATCACAGGCATCATCTCGTCGGCTATGACAATGTCGGGCCGGAAGGTCGAGGCAAGAGCCAGACCGGCCTTTCCGTTTGCCGCCACGGCCACGTTGTAGTCGGCGCTCAGCAGCGAGGCCACAAAGCCGGCGATGGCGCGGTTGTCGTCCACCACGAGCACGCGCCGGCGCTTGTCGGTGGCCGAAGCGGCGTCGCCGGTAGTGTCGGTGCTTTCTTCGCCGTCGTCGGCACCTTCGGGCTGCGGGAATGTGAGGCGGAAAGTAGTGCCGCGCCCTGGCTCGCTCTCAAGGGCAATGTCGCCTCCGAGCACGCGCACATACTGCTTGACAAGATACAGCCCTATGCCGGTGCCCTCGCGCTCGGCGGCCGTGCGGGGCGAGCGGTAGAGCCGCTGGAACACAAGCTGCTGCTCGTCGGCGGGTATGCCCACACCGTCGTCACTAATGTCTATCTCATAGCCGTTTTCGGTGCGGCTCACGGCACAGCCTATGGTGGCATCGTCGCCCGAGTATTTCACCGCGTTCGACAGCAGATTGTTGAGCAGCGACTCGAGTTTCACGGCATCAGTGCGCACATAGATATGATTGTCGGCGGCGGTGAACACGAAGTTTCGCCCCGGCCACGATTTGCGGTAGGACTCGAATATCCCGCGGCAGAAATCCACCACATCGATACGCGAAAAGATGAGCATATCGTCGGGCGCGGCCTCCAGACGGTCGATTTCCACAGTCTGGTGTATGAGGGTGTTGAGTTTTAGCGCATTGGCATAGGCCGTCTCGACAGCATATTTGTCGGCATCGGGCATTTTCTCCGTGCGCAGCTTGCTCAGAGGCCCTATTATCATCGACAGAGGGGTCTTGAGTTCGTGCGATATATTGGAAAGGAAGAAAAGGCGGTTGCGCACCGTGGCCAGGGCGTTGCGGCGCTCCAGATCCTCAATCTTGCGTTCGTGGCGGCGCGACGACCGTATGGTAAGCGCCGACGCTATGGCTATGGCGCCGAGAATATAGGCGCTTACAGCCCAGGCGGTGAGATACCACGGATGTGCCACGTCGACAGTGAGCGTCACCGGCGCACGCCGCTCGCCCGACACCGCTATTTCTATGGCATGCTTACCCGGGGTGAGCGCGGTGAGGCGTATCTTGTTGTCGCCGTCGTCGAGCAGGTGCCAGCTGTCGCCGTCGAGACGCCAGCGGAAGCGCAGATACTCGCCGGGCGAGAACGAAGCCACGCCCACATCCACGGCCACATCGCGGTTGTCGGCGCCGAGGCGCACACGGGCCCTGCCCCCCGAGCCGGGCTCGATATCGGCCACATGGCCGCGGTCGAGCACGCGCAGTATGGCTATGCGTTCGTCGCGCTTCTCGGCTATAAGTCGGCCCGGTTCGGCCACCACTACCACATCGGGAGCGCCGAGGATGGCCTTGCCTATGGTCCGGTCGTAGTATATTACCGAATATTCCTCCTCGGGCAGCGGCAGCATGGTCATGGAGCCGACGGCGGGGTCGAGGCTCCATACGGCATTCTGGGTGGCAATCCATATATCCGGGCCCACCGAGGCGATGGTACGTATGTTCATGTCGGAATCGGCCGGAAGGGCAACGAGGCTGTCGAGCGGCGTTCCCTCCGGCGAAAAAGCCGTCACGCCGCCGTAGAATGCCACCCACACCCGGCCGTCGGCATCGGTGCACACGCTCACCGGCTCGCCGGCGCCGCGGCTGCGCAGAGGCACGCGCGATATGGCGCCGGTTCGGGCGTCGATACGCGTCATGGCCGTGTCGCGGAAGTTGAGAATCCATTTGTTGCCGCGGGCATCGCGAACCATATCGCCGATGTAGTCGTTTGGCAGGCCGTCGGCCGAGCTGATGAGGTCGCGGGCTATGTGGGTGTTGCCCTCGCGGCGGAAGCGCTCGAGCGGCTCCACGAATATGCCGCCGAGATATCCGGCTGTCCATAGAGTGCTGTCGGCAGGCTCCTCGAGGATGGCATAGACCCAGTTGGCGATGGCGCAGTGCGTGCTGTCGGTGAGGCGGTGCTTGCCGAATGTGTGCGATGCCCGGTCGTAGATGTTTATACCGCCGTCGGTGGCCAGCCATATGTCGCCCCGGCTGTCCTCGTAGATGTCGCGCACACGGCTGTGCGACAGCCCGCGCGCCGACGTTCCGGCCGAAAACCACTCTGGGCTGCTGCCGGGAGCCAGGCGTATCACGCCGTTCGACCCTCCGAGCCACAGCTCGCCGCGGCTGTCACGCAGTATCGCGCCCACATCGAGGCCCTCGCCGCTGCCGGTGAGGTCGGCGATGCTGTAGATCTGCACCGGAGAGTCTATGTCGGCTATCGATATGCCGGCCTCCGTTCCGGCCCATATATTGCCCCCGCTGTCGGTCATGAGATCCCATACCACATTCGACTGTATCGACGAGGCCGACCGTGCGTCGTGGCGCAACAGGCGCGGGGCCTCGCCGCGACGGAACAGGAACAGACCGTCGTCGGTGCCGGCGAAGAGCGAGTTGTCGGCGGTGAAACACAGCGCCTTCACCGAGTAGCCGTCGATGCCGTCGACAGCCTCGCAGGCGCCGGTAGAGGGAACATATCGCAGCATACCGCCTTCGGTGCCGAGGTAGAGGGCACCGTCGCGGGGATCGCGGGCTATGGAGTTGACAAATATATTTGGACGCCCCGGCGATCGGATCAGGGCTATATTCTCGAACCCGGTAGCGCTGTTATAGCGGCAGAAACCGTTGTATGTGCCTACGTACACGCTGCCGTCGGGCACGGGCAGAAGCGAATATACGGCATTGTGCGGCAGACCGGCCACGGGACCTTCGAAGCTGTCGGCTGCCGGGTCGTAGTAGTACAGCCCCGAGAGTGCACCCAGCCACAGGCGCCCGTCGTGTAGAATCATGGCGCGGATTTCGGTCGGCGATTCGTCCCAGTGCACAGACTCTATGCGCAGAGTGGCGGGGTCGACGGCATAAAGACCGTCGTTGGTGCCGGCGTATATGCGGCCCGCGGTCTCCACCATGGCATAGACCTGCGCATGGAGCGGATAGCCGTCGGCGAATGTACAGGGATAGGTATCGTAACCGGTGAAGAGGTACAGGCCATTGTTCGACCCTATCCACGTGCGCCCGGCGCTGTCGCGGAAAATATCGAAAACTGCCCTGCGCGTGTTGTCGACACCGTAGTTGAACCAGAAGACGGGAGCCTCCGGTGCGGCGCCGATGGCACGGGCTTGGAATATGCCGCACATGGCGGCCAACAGGATAAGAAAAAACTTTTTCATGGTCTACTTTGCAAAAATAGAAAATATCGGCGTATCGGCAAGGAAAGAAATCGGCAAAACAGCAACACAAACCGGACACAACGCCGCGTAAAACGGTCTCCGGAGCCGTTTTGTCCGATTTTTGTCCTATTCTGTCCGCTGTGTGCTTTCGGAAGATGGGACGTCTGAGTAATTTCGCATACTTCAAAAAATACCATGAAATATATAACAACCATCCTCACCATCCTTGCCGGTATACTGTGCGCCCCGGCTCTGTCGGCCCTCGACGGAGGTCCCTACTACGGCACCAACTACACCGTGCCTTTCGCCCATGCATACCGCGCTCTCGGAACACTCGGCGTGGACAGGCGCCAGGCCATAGACCGCGACGTATACCATATGTCGCGGCTTGGTCTGAATGCCTTCCGCCTCCATCTGTGGGACGTCGAGATAAGCGACGGCGACGGACACCTGCTCTCCAACGACCATCTCGACCTTGTCGACTATCTGCTGGCGCGTCTGGAAGAGCGCGGCATCAGGGCCATACTCACGGCCCAGACAAACTTCGGCAACGGCTATCCCGAACGCAACACCGACCCCAACGGCGCTTTCACATATAAATACGAAAAGTGCCATATCCACGACACTCCCGAGGCCGTCGCAGCACAGGAGCGCTATCTGAAGGAACTGGTCGCCCACGTCAATCCCTACACCGGTCGCAGCTACGCCGACGATCCGGCTGTCATAGCCATCGAAATCAACAACGAACCCTGCCACAGCAGCACCCACGACGAAATCACAGCCTATGTCGACCGCATGGCCGCCGCCATGCGCGATGCCGGCTGGCGCAAGGACATACTCTACAATGTGTCGCACAATCTGTGGCGCACCTCGGCATTCTACCGCGCCGCCATCGACGGCACCACCTACCAGTGGTATCCCACCGGTCTGGTGCACGGCAGCACCCGCACCGGCAATTTCCTGCCCGTGCTCGACAGCTACGACATACCCTTCGACACCGTGCCCGGCTACGCCGCCCAGCCCAAAGTGGTGTACGAGTTCGACCCCGCCGACGTGCTCGACACCTACCTCTATCCCGCAGCCGCCCGCACTTTCCGCAAAGCCGGCTTCGACTGGGCCACACAGTTCGCCTACGATCCCATCGACATGGCGCGCTTCAACACCGAGTATCAGACCCACTTTCTCAATCTCGCCTACACCCCCGGCAAAGCCATAGGCATGGCCATAGCCGCCGAGGTGATGCGCCGCACGCCCCGAGGCGCCGACTACGGCAAATATCCAGCCGACACGGTGTTCGATGCATTCACCGTGAGCGCGCACCGCAATCTGGCCATGCTCAACGACGGCGAGAAATACTACCACACCAACAATACCACCGAGGCACCAGTACGCCCGGCTAAGCTCAAGGCCATCGCGGCCGTTGGTTCGTCGCCCATTGTCGTCACCGACGGCACAGGAGCATACTTCCTCGACCGTCTGGGCAAAAACACATGGCGACTCGAGGTGATGCCAGACGTCATAATCACGACCGATCCCTTCGCCAAACCGTCGCTGCGCCGCGAAGTGGCCGTGACGCTCGACTCGCCCGTGGCAATGACTCTCTCGCTGCCGGGGCTGCCCGACGGATTCCACTACAGAGGCGAGCGCGGCAGCGGACGTGCCGACGGCGGCAGCATTTCGGTGCTCCCCGGGGTATACGTGCTCGGCGCCGATGCCGCCGCAGCCGCTTCTGTCGGTCCCGACGCCACCTATGCCGATGGCACACGGCGCGTGGGCGAATACGTCATGCCTCCGATCAGCCGCCCCGACAGGCCCATTCTCGTACACAGGGCCGCCCTCTCCGCACCTGCGGGAAGTGCCCTGCACATAGCGGCCACCGTGGCCGGTGAACCCGACTCCGTGAAGATATATCCGGCCTCGGCCGACTTCTGGCGCGAGGACAACCCGCTGGTGACCATGGCCAAAACCGGAAAATATGAATACAGCGCCACCGTAGACCCCGGTATTATCGGTGAAAAAGATAGGTTTGACTACCGTATTGTGGTCTTCAAAGGCGCGGATGCCGTAACATATCCCTCGGGTGACGACGGCACACCATTGGACTGGGACTTCGGCGCGGGCCGGGGGGCTGTCGCATGCTTCACCACCGCCATGCGCCCCGCCGGAGCTTCCCTTGTCCTGCTCGATGCAACCGACGGCACCTCCGACATCGAGCTTGCCACCATCCCCGAGGCATGGAGCGCCTACCGCCTGCATGCCGCCGCGGCCACAGCCGACACGGCGCCGGCGCTGCTGCTCGAGGGCCACGACGGCCGTCAGGGTGTCGAGACCGTGTCGATAAGCCGCTATGTGGCACCGGCCGTCCGCGCTCTCGGCAACGACGTTCCTTCGGGTGCGATACAACTGCGCATAGCCGAGGCCGACAGCGTCGAGGGCCTGCGCATAGGCCTTGTCAACGCCGACGGTTTCACATTCTGGGCCGAGGCCAAAGCCGCCCCCGGAGCCATAGTCACCATACCGCTGTCCGACTTCCGCCTCGGCGAGACCCTGCTCAACCCCGCGCCCTATCCGTCGTTCCTGGGCCGGCGCTTCGTCCCTGCCGCCGATACAGCCGCATCGCTCACGCCGTCGGAAATCGAAACGGCCGTCATAGCCGCCGACGCAGTCGGCAAACTCAGCATCAAAGACTTGCAAATCATAAATTAACCATACTTTCAAAGTGAAAAGTGAAAAAGGTGAAAGGTGAAGATAATAGTATCATTCGGAACCTGTAATAGCCTCCAGTAGCTATTATCTTAACCTTTCACCCTTCACCTTTCACTTTGAACAAGTTGAAAACTTGTGAAACTTAATTAACCATTATACATTTTATAAACCCATTACCATGAATAGAACGCTTTTGCGCATTTTTGCAATGCTGCTCATGCTCGTGGCCATCGTGCCCGTGAGCTGGGCACAGGCGGCTACCGTCGGCGGTACTGTCACCGACGAGACCGGCGAGCCCCTGATCGGCGCTTCGGTCACCGTGCCCGGGCACCCCGGCGGTGTCACCACCGACATCGACGGCAACTACCGTATAGCGCTCCCCGCCGGAGCTAAACAGCTCACATTCTCATATGTCGGCTATGTCTCCAAGACCGTCGACATCGCCGGAGCTACCGTCGACGTGCAGCTCGAACCCGCCTCCGAGGCACTGCAGGAGATGGTGGTCATAGGCTATGGCACAACCAAGAAAAACGACCTCACCGGCTCGGTGACGGCCATCAGCGAAAAAGACTTCAACAAGGGCGTCATAAGCTCGCCCGAAGAACTCATCAACGGCAAGATCGCCGGCGTACAGATTACCAACTCGGGCGGTTCGCCCAACTCGTCGAGCACCATCCGCGTGCGCGGCGGCGCCTCGCTCAACGCCTCGAACGACCCTCTCATCGTGCTCGACGGCGTGCCCATGGAGGTCGGCGGCGGCATCACCGGTTCGAGCAACTTTCTGAGCCTCATCAACCCCAACGACATCGAGTCGATGACCATCCTCAAGGATGCCTCGTCGACCGCCATCTACGGCTCGCGCGCCTCCAACGGTGTAATCATCATCACCACCAAGAAAGGCTCGGGCGAAGGCGTGAAGGTGTCGTTCAGCACCACCAATTCCGTATCGACCAAAACGCGCACGAGCAAGTCGCTCACCCCCGATCAGTTCCGCGAGGCCGTGTCGCTCTTCGGCACACCCGCTCAGCAGGCTCTTCTGGGCACTGAGACCACCGACTGGAACGACGAAATCTTCCAGTCGGCCTTCGGCACCGACAACTCGTTGGCCATATCGGGCCGCGCCGCATCGTGGCTGCCCTTCCGCGTGGCCCTCGGCGCCATGTATCAGGACGGTATCCTCCGCACCGACAACTCCACACGCTACACCGGCAACCTCAACCTCAACCCGAGCTTCTTCGCCGACCACCTGCGTGTCAACGTCAGCGGAAAGGCCACCTACGCCAACAACCGCTTCGCCAACACCGGCGCCATATGGAATGCCGGCGCCTACGACCCGACGCAGCCCGTATTCGGCACCTATGGCCCCGACGGCAATCAGCTACTGTTCACCGACGGCACACCTCTCTTCGGCGGCTACCACGAAACCGTCGACAACACCGGCCGACCCGCACAGGGCGCTCTGGCTAACCCCGTGGCCATGCTCGAACTCTACGACAGCCGTTCGAAAGTATGGCGTCTCATCGGCAACATCGACCTCGACTACCGCTTCCACCCGCTGCCCGAGCTGCGCCTGCACGTGACCGGCGGCTACGACTACAGCCGCGGCACACAGACCGTGCACCAGCCCATGAACTCCTTCCAGGGTTATAACTCGGGCGGCTACGGCTACGAACAGGGCCCCCAGAAGAACTACAACCGTATTCTCACCACCTACCTCAACTACAACAAGGACTTTGCCGCCATCAACTCGAGCCTCGACGTGACTCTAGGCTACGACTACCAGTACTGGCGCAACAGCGGCCCGGCCTACCCCACCTTCGACGACGCCGGCAACCAGACCAACATAAGCACTCCCTGGGACAACCGCCACACCCTCATAAGCTACTACGGCCGTGTGAACTACAGCTACGACAGCCGCTACCTGCTCACCGCCACATTCCGCCGCGACGGCTCGAGCCGTTTCGCCAAAGACCAGCGCTGGGGCACATTCCCCTCGGTGGCTCTGGCATGGCGCGTGGCCCAGGAGAAATTCTTCGAGCCCATCCGCACCGTCATGAACGACCTCAAGCTCCGCGCAAGCTACGGCATCACCGGCCAGCAGGACGGCATCGCCGACTACGGATACATACCCAACTACACCGGCAGCCTCGACGGCGCATACTACCCCATCGACGGTGTATGGCGCCCCACATTCCGCCCGCAGGCCTATAACGACAAGCTCAAATGGGAGACAACCAAGAGCTGGAACTTCGGCCTCGACTTCGGCTTTCTCAACAGCCGTCTCTCGGGTTCGGTCGAGTACTTCACCCGCAAGACCCAGGACCTTCTGGCCACCGTACCGGTGCCCGCAGGCATCAACTTCGACAAGTCCATGCTCATGAACGTGGGCAACGTCAGCAGCAAGGGCGTCGAAATAAGCCTCAACGCCAATATCATCGACACCAAGGACCTGCAGTGGACCACCACCTTCAACGCCACCTGGCTCGACAACAAGATCACCAACCTCAACCTCGTGCCCGGCACCGATGCCTCCGACACCTATGTCGGCTGGATGGAATCAACCCCCATCCAGGTCTACAAGACCGGCTACGCACCCCGCACTTTCAAACTCTACAAGCAGATCTACGACCGTGAGACCGGCCGCCCCATCGAAGGCCTCTACGCCGACCTCAACGGCGACGGTCAGATTACCGAAGACGACAAATACTACGGCCACAGCAGCATGCCCGACTGGACATTCGGCTTCAGCACATCGCTGCGCTGGAAAAAATGGACTCTCAGCACCGCCCTGCGCGCTTCGGTGGGCAACTACATCTACAACGGCGCCCAGGCCAATCTCGGAGCGTGGGAGTGCACATCGTGGAGCACCGGTTCGGTCAACAACCTGGCATCGAGCTTCCTCGACACCCAGTTCCGCTACCGCCAGTATCCCACCGACCACTATCTGGAGAACGCTTCGTTCCTGAAGATGGACAACCTCCAGCTCAGCTATAACTTCGGACGCATCTACCGCTCGCTCGACCTCCATCTGTCGGCCATGGTACAGAATGTGTTCACCATCACCAAATACAGCGGCGTGGACCCCGAAAGTGCCACAGGCATCGACAACTCCACCTATCCCCGTCCGCGAACCTACTCTCTCACTCTCGGTCTCAACTTCTAATGCCTGAACGACAATGATCAAAAAAATATATATAGCAGTTATAAGCCTCGCGGCCATGGTTCTCGGCACCGCCTGCACCGGCGACCTCGACCAGAAGCCCGTGATAGGCGACAGCGCCGACAAAGTATACTCCACCCTCGAGGGCTACAAATCGGTGCTCGCGAAAATCTACGGCTCCTATTCCCTCATCGGCCAGGAGCGCGCCGGAAACCCCGACCTCTCGAGCAACAAGGGCCAGGACCTGCTCCGAAACCTCTTTAACATGCAGGAAGCCGCCACCGACGAAGTGGCCAACACATGGCTTTCGGGCGAGAACCTCTCGGCCCTCACCTATATGAACTGGGATGCCTCCGACGTATGGGTGGCCGACACCTACTACCGTCTCTACTACTCGATAGCGCTCTGCAACGAGTTCCTGCGCTACACCGGCGAAGGCTCCATCGGCGGCTTCACCGACGCCGAAAAGGAACTGATACGCACCTACGCCGCCGAGGCACGCTTCATCCGCGCGCTCGACTACTGGTTCGTGCTCGACCTCTTCCGCCAGGGCCCGTACGTCGACCAGGACACCCCCACCACCGGCGTAATACCTCCGGCATACGACGGCAAGCAGCTCTACGACTACATAATGAGTGAAATCACCGAGCTCGAAACCCTCCTGCCCGACACCAACTACTACGGACAGGCCGACAAGGCCGCCCTCTGGGCTCTGGCCGTGCGCCTGACACTCAATGCCGAAATCTACACCGGCACCCCGGCCTACACCGAGTGCGTGGGCTTCGCCAACAAAATCATCGGCACGGGCCGCTACTCCCTCGAGCCCGAATATCAGAAGCTTTTCAACGCCGACAACCACCTGCGTACAAACGAAATAATCTTTGCGTTCTCGGCCGATGCCGACCAGGCCACCACATGGGGCTCGGCAACCAACATCATATGCTCGTCGTGCGGCAACAACTCCACACAGGATCCCGCCAAGTACGGCATTGAGAACGGCTGGGGCAACTGGCGCGTCCGCGGCGAACTTCCCGCTCTCTTCGAAGCCGCCGACGGCCGACGCCTCTTCTGGGAAGACGGACAGGCACAGTACTTCACCGACGGCATCACCACCGACTCGCAGGGCTTCTTCAGCGAAAAGTGGACCAACCTCACCGACGCCGGCGCGGCAGCATCGGCATCGGCCGCACGCGGATGCTCCACCGACTACCCCATGTTCCGCCTGGCCGAAATCTACCTCAGCGCCGCCGAAGCAGTGCTCCGCGGTGGCTCGGGCATGACCCGCCAGCAGGCCCTCGGGCTGGTCAACGAAGTGCGCGAGCGCGGCTACGGCGACGAGGCAGGCCGCATATCCGACGCCCAGTTCAACCTGCCCTTCATGCTCGACGAGCGCGGCCGCGAACTCTACCACGAGATGCACCGCCGCACCGACCTGGTGCGCTTCGGCCGGTTCACCACCGACGCCTATGTATGGCAGTGGAAAGGCGGCACTCTCGACGGCTCGGCTGTCAACGCCCGCTACAACATCTATCCCATTCCCCTGAGCGAACTCTCGGCAAACACCAATCTTTCCAACCCCCTTTATTAAGCCATGAATTTCAATAAATATATAGCGGCCGCAGGTCTCGCCGTAATGCTGCTTGGCGCACAGAGCTGCGACAAGGACGGCGACACAATCTACACCGACGGCCCCGACCGCGCCGAGATTTCCGGTGTGGCCTCCGACATAGTGCTCGACAAAGACCATCTGCAGTCTCTCGCCCTCACCATATACTGGAACGAGAACGGCCGCATATCGCTCTCCGACCCTCTGGTGGCCGCTCCCGAGGGAGCTGCATCGAACACAGTGCAGTTCTCGACCGACCCCGAATTCGCCACCGTGGTCGACGACAACGTGGAGTCGGGCGTATACTACCGCCAGTACACCTGCGAAGCCCTCAATAACCTCGTGGGTCGCCTCGGCCTCGAAGGCGGCGTCAAGGGCACGGTCTACATACGCATCAAGACCGTTCTTGGCGCAAATATCGACCCCAAATACAGCGACGTGCAGACTGTATCCGTGACTCCCTACTTCATCGACATGAGCATGGGCTTCGTGCTCGACGCCTCGCAGAACGACACCGGCCGCACGCTCTGGTCGCCGGCTTCCGACGGCATCTACAGCGGCTTCATCGGCGCCGGCTCGTGGGAGAACTGGTGGCTGCGCGAAGGCAACAACACCGTGTGGGGCAACGACGGCGTCACCGGCACCGCATTCGTCATGGGCAACAACACTACCGGCCTCGACGTGTGGAACTTCTGGTATCCCTCGCCCTCGGGCTGCTACTACACCGTGGTCAACACCCGCACCAACGAGTGGAGCGCACTCTATATAGGCGAACTCACCCTCGGCGGCGACCTTTCCGGCGCCATGACCTACGACCGCAAGGCCAATAAGTGGACATATACTTTCGACGCCACTCCCGGCACCATCAGTGTCACCCTCTCGGGCACCGGAAAGCAGTACAACACCGCCACCGGCACCGACGACGCTGCCGCCGCCGACACTCCCGTAGGCTTCGGAGGCACGGCAGGCAACCTGACCTTCGGCAACGCCGCACAGCCCGTGAGCGTCGAAGTGGGCGCCGCAGGCGAGACCACACTTACACTCGACCTTTCCGACCCGCGCGGATGGACCCTCACAGCCGGAGCAGGCTCGGCCGGTCCTGTAGAGACAGTGCCCCCGATGATCTATCTCTCGGGCGTGCAGCCCGAGTGGGATTTCAGCAACTATCTGAAGCTCTACAACGAGGACAACCGCACCTACGGCGGCGCCCTGCAGGTGAACAGCGAATGGGGCTACCGCATATACACCGAGGCCGAGGCCTGGGACAACTACTGGACCATGGTCGACGGCGGAACAGCCTTCTCGGGTCAGCTGGTGAACAACGGCGAGGGCAACATCGCCGCTCCCGAACCCGGTTTCTACCTCTTCGACGTGAACATGGGCGACCTCACCTACAAGCTCACCCCCATAACGAAAGTAAGCTATACCGGCCTTAACGACGACTGGAGCCTCACCGAAATGACGGCTACCGATATGCCCGGAGTATACACCGCCACATTCGAAAAGACCGCAAACACTCCTTGGGGCGTGAAAATAGTGCTCAACGATAACTGGGACCTCTTCTTCGGAGGCAACGGCACTCCCGGCGAACTGGCGCTTTACCGCGACGGCTTCGAAGGCGACAACGAACTCGCCAACGGCACTCACACCCTCACCGTCGACCTCTCCAAAGGCACATACTCCTATCAGTAAATTATCGGTCGAAAAAGTAATAAGTTGAAAAAGTCAAGATATTACCTCTCTCAACAACACCATTCTCTTAACTTTCTGAACTTATTACTTTTTCAACCCGGCAACAACAGTTAAAAAATGAAACTCAACAAGATTCTCAGCATAGCAGTGCTCGGCGCCTCCATGGCGCTGGGCGCCTGCACCCAGGACAGCCCAGTAACCAATCCGCCTGTCGACAACAAGCCCGTAGAGATAGAGCGCGGCACCTACGCCAAAGGCGCCGACGTGAGCTGGCTCACGCAGTTCGAGGCCCAGGGCTATAAATGGCAGACCCGCGCCGGCGAACAGAAAGAACTCATGACCCTGCTGCGCGACGACTGCGGCGTCAACGCCATCCGCCTGCGCGTGTGGGTCAATCCCGAAAACGACGCCACCGTCGAAGGCTGGTGCAACACCGCCGACCTGGTGGTGAAGGCACGCCGCGCCAATGCGCTCGGCCTGCGCGTGATGGTCGACTTCCACTTCTCCGATACCTGGGCCGATCCCGGCAGCCAGACAATGCCGGCGGCATGGGACGGCCTCGACCTCGACGGCGTGCTTAAGGCCATGACCGCCCACGTCGACGAAGTGCTCGGCGCCCTCAGGGCCGAAGGCATCGAACCCGAATGGGTGCAGATAGGCAACGAGACCCGCACCGGCATGATGTGGCCTCTCGGAGGCATAGGCGACGACTGCGCCGACAACTTCACCCGCATGGTCAACGCCGGCTACGACGCCGTAAAGGCCATTTTCCCCGAGGCTATCGTGATAGTACACGTCGACGGCGGCGACCAGCAGTGGCTCTACGACCGTCTCTTCGGCAAAATAACCGCCGAGGGCGCACGCTTCGACATGATAGGCATGAGCCTCTACCCCGAAACCCACAACTGGGAAAAAGTTGTCGACGACTGTATCAACAATATCCGCTACTGCCAGAAGACATGGGACAAGCCCGTGATGATATGCGAAATCGGCATCTCCTACGATCAGCCCGAAATCGCCGACAAGATGATGCGCCGCCTCACCGAGGGCGGAAAGAATCTCGACCTCAAAGGCATTTTCTGGTGGGAGCCCGAAACCCCTGTGAATCACGGGTATAAAAAAGGATGCTTCGACGAAAACGGTGCTCCGACCGATGCCCTGAATGTTTTTCTTGATTAATCTGTGAACAAAAAATCGCTATCTTTGTTATATAATGAGATTTTTTGTACAAACTAATATTCATGACCTTGAATCGACTTATTAAACCAACCTTTATAGCTCTCGCAGGAGCCATTGCGATTAGCTCGGCAGCCCAGCGCACCGAAACCACTCTCAACGAAGGCTGGCTTTTCGCCAAAGGCGACGCCGCATCCGACACCAAATGGCAGAAAGTACGCGTGCCTCACGACTGGGCCATCTACGGTCCCTTCGACCGCGCACACGACCTTCAGGTGGTGGCTGTGGAGCAGAACGGCGAAACCGAAGAAACAGCCAAGACCGGCCGCACGGGGGGGCTGCCCTTCATCGGCAAGGGCACATACCTCCTCGATATAGAGATTCCCGACACCACCGGACGTGTAACCACTCTGGTATTCGACGGCGCCATGAGCAACGCGCAGGTATCGCTCAACGGCACCGAGCTCGGTGTGTGGCCCTATGGCTACAACTCGTTCTACGTCGATGCCACCGGCGTGGCTGCTCCGGGCACCAACCGCCTGGAAGTGAAACTCGAGAACAAAGAACGCGCCTCGCGCTGGTATCCCGGCGCAGGCCTCTACCGCAATGTCCACCTCATATCCACCGACAAGATCCATATTCCGGTATGGGGAACTTATGTCACTACCCCGCGTGTGACCGATGAATATGCCTCGGTGCACCTGCAGATGAAGATAGCAGGCGCGCCCCGCGACACCAAAGTAACTGTCGACACCGACATCCTCGACCCCTCGGGAGCCGTTGTGGCCACCGACAAGTCGACCTATGTGTCGCGCGGACAGGAATTCGGCCAGAACTTCCTCGTTCCCGCTCCTAAACTGTGGAACCTCGACAAACCCGAACTCTACACCGCCGTAACGCGTCTTAGCGTCGACGGCAAAGAAGTGGACAGCTACAAGACCCGCTTCGGCATACGCACCATCGAGTACATACCCGAAAAAGGCTTCTATCTCAACGGCAAGCTCACCAAGTTCCGCGGCGTGTGCAACCACCACGACCTCGGCCCGCTCGGCGCCGCCGTCAACCGTTCGGCACTGCGCCATCAGATCGAACTCCTCAAGGACATGGGCGTGAACGCCATCCGCACATCGCACAATATGCCCGCACCCGAACTTGTAGAGCTGTGCGACGAAATGGGCATGATGCTCATGGTAGAACCCTTCGATGACTGGGGCTTCCGTCCCAAGTCGCCCAACGGCTACGGCTCCGTATTCCCCCAGTGGGCCGAACGCGACATCACCAACATGGTGGAGCACTACCGCAACAGCCCCTCGGTGGTAATGTGGTCGATAGGCAATGAGGTGCCCTCGCAGTGGGGTCCCGACGGCATGGCCGAACTTACAATGCTTCAGAATCTGGTGCATAAGCTCGACCCCACCCGCCCCGTGACCTGCGGCATGGACCAGATAGGCGCCGTACTCGACAACGGTTTCGCCGCCGCCCTCGACATCCCCGGCTTCAACTACAAGCCCCAGTACTACGACGAGGCATATGCCAAGCTGCCGCAGAAGCTTATTCTCGGCTCGGAAACGGCATCGACAGTGTCGAGCCGCGGCAAGTACTACTTCCCGGTGGAATTCGGCGAACACCATACCGCCATGCATCCCGACAAGCAGAGCAACAGCTACGACAACGAATCGTGCTCGTGGAGCAATATCCCCGACCTCGACTTTGAGATGGACGATGACCGTCCCTGGGTGATTGGCCAGTTCGTATGGACCGGTTTCGACTACCTGGGCGAGCCCTCGCCCTACGATACCGACGCATGGCCCAGCCACAGCTCGTACTTCGGCATCATCGACCTGGCATCACTGCCCAAGGACCGCTTCTATCTCTACCGCTCGAAGTGGAACGAAAAAGACCCCACTCTCCACGTGCTTCCGCACTGGACATGGCCCGGCCGCGAAGGCCAGGTGACACCGGTCTACGTATATACCTCCTATCCTTCGGCCGAACTCTTCGTCAACGGCAAGAGTCAGGGTCGCCGGCAGAAGACCAAGGACGGCGACGTAGTCGACCGTTACCGTCTGCGCTGGAACGACGTGGTATATGAGCCCGGCGAAATAAAAGTTGTGGCATACGACGCCGACGGCAAAATTGCCGGCGAAAAGACCGTACGCACCGCCGGCAAAGCAGCCTCGCTGCGCATCACTCCCAACCGCAAGAGCATAGCCGCCGACGGCGACGAACTGGTATACTTCACCGTCGAAGCCCTCGACCGCAACGGCAACCCCGTGCCCGATGCCGACAATATGGTGAAATTCACCGTTACCGGCGCAGGCACCTACGAGGCAGGCGCCAACGGCGATCCCACCTGCCTGCTACCCTTCCAGAACCCGGAGATGAAGCTGTTCAGCGGCGCCGCAACCGCCATAGCGCGCTCGGCCAAGACTCCCGGCACCCTTACCATCAAGGCCACTGCCAAGGGCCTCAAACCGGCCACTGCCACCGTGACAGTAGAATAACTTAAGCTCTCTATACAGCAAGCCCCGGACGCAATTCACACGCATCCGGGGCTTGCTTATTTCTGACAGAATGACTACGGGGCGCCGAGGGCGAAGGCGCCTATCGATGCAGGGCGTGCGCCTGCGCGTCCTATGGCCATGACGCACTCGGTGATGGTGGCGCCGGTGGTGATAATGTCATCGACCAGACATATGTCGAGGCCGGCGAGCTCGTCGGGGCGCACACACCATATGGTACCCTGCACATTCACCAGACGGCTGCGCCGCGAACGCTTCGTCTGTGTGCGGTGTGGCGCCAGGGCCACAAGATTGTCGCCTACAGGGATGCCGGTGACATCGGAGATGCCGCGGGCTATCTCGCCGCTCTGGTTATAGCCCCGGCCTATCTGCTTGACCCAGTGCATAGGCACCGGCAGCAGCACGTCGACCCTGTCGAGAGCCGCCGCAGAGTCGGCCAGCAGCTCGCGGGCGAACGCACGCCCCATGAGGCGCCCCTGGCGCGGCCTGTTTCCATATTTGGCACTGCGCACAAGACTTGCGAAATCGCCGGCCGGATCGTAGCGGAACCATACGGCCTCGAGCCCCGGCGCCGCCGGAGCATTGGACAGCGCCTGATGAAGCGCCGGCACCGCACCCGCTATATGACCCAGGCGCGGCAAAGCCAGCAGACACCCCGTGCACATGGCCTCCTCGCCCCTATGCAAAGCACGCCCGCATGCCGGGCACAGGCGCGGCAGGCAGACGTGCGTCAGTTCGTCGATAATCGAAAGAAGGGATATCAATACTGTTCGTTGGCGTTGGGGAAGTCGGATGTCTTCACATCGTCGATATAACGTCCCACAGCCTGATTTATGACGGTGGAGAGGTCGGCATAGCGACGAAGGAACTTAGGCGAGAATCCCTGGTTGATGCCGAGCATGTCGTGCATCACAAGCACCTGACCGTCGACACCGCCGCCGGCGCCGATGCCAATGACAGGGATATGAAGCTCGGAAGCCACCTGTGCGGCGAGTTTGGCGGGTATTTTCTCGAGTACGAGGGCAAAACATCCTATTTCCTCGAGCAGATGTGCGTCGGCCAGGAGCTTCTCGGCCTCGCGCTCTTCCTTGGCTCGCACGGCATATGTGCCGAATTTATTGATAGACTGCGGTGTAAGGCCGAGATGGCCCATCACGGGGATACCGGCGCAGAGTATACGCTCTATCGATTCGCGTATCTCCGCTCCGCCCTCCATCTTCACAGCCTCGGCATGGCTTTCCTTCATTATGCGGATAGCCGATGCTAGGGCCTCCTTGGAGTTGCCCTGATAGGTGCCGAAAGGCATGTCGCATACCACAAGAGCACGTTTTGTGCCTTTTATCACACTTTTGGCGTGGTATATCATCTGATCGAGGGTTATGGGCAGAGTGGTGATATTGCCGGCCATGACATTGGAGGCGGAGTCGCCTACAAGAATCACATCCATACCGGCTTCGTCGATGAGCTTGGCCATGGAGTAGTCGTAGGCCGTGAGCATGGCGATCTTCTCGCCGCGCTGCTTCATCTCGATAAGACGCGCAGTGGTAACCTTACGCTTATCGTCTACTGTGTTGGTTGACATTATATATAATTAATTTAAGTTTCGCAAGTTTTCAACTTGCTCACAGTTAAAAATATAGTCGAAAAAGTAAAAGATTTAAAAAGTTAAGATAATAGTTTTATGCTCTCAATTCCAAAAGAACTATTATCTTCACCTTTCACCATTCACTTTCTACCATTAATTCATGAAAGGCCGAGGGAGCTGAGGATTTCGATGGCCTCGGAGCCCGACAGAGTGCGACGGCGCCCTATGTGGCCTGCGAATGTATGGGCCACTTCCTGCACGCCCGAATGGCGGAATATGCGCTGCACATAGTTGAGGCAGCCGTCGAAAAGACGGTCGGACTCATCGTCATCGAGGTCGCAGTGATCGCGGGCGTCGGAGCGCACGGCCGCACGCACCGGCTCGAGGTCATCGGCGGCAATGCCGCAGTGGCCCAGCACATAGCGGCGGCAGGCGATATTGCCCAGTATTATCGAGGTGGTCATACGCAGGTCGGAGAGGGTCTGTTCCCATACTATACGGGCCGACATGCGGGGGTTGCCCTTGAAGCCGTAGTCGTGGCTCATCACCAGACATTCGCCGGCAGGGGCGTCGAGACGTATCTCGCTGAGATATTTCTCGCCGTCGAGAGCCACCAGGGTGATGGCCATACCGGCGAGGCCGTATATTTTATCGCGCTCATTGGCGTAGCGCAGTGTAGTCTGATTCATAAATGTCAATTAACAACCATAATTTTTGCAACGGCGCCCGACGATGTGCCGTCGCCGCTTTCCGAAGCGAAGACGAAGTAGACGCCGGTGCGCACGCGCTCTCCGGCACTGTTACAGCCGTCCCAGCTTATCATGCCGCCCTCGGAGCGTCCCTGGAAGAAGACGTTGCCGGCGATATCGGCGATTTTGACCAGAGAATTGTCCTTAAGCCCGGCGATGGTGATCCATCCGGTGTAGTCGGGTCGCACGGGGTTGGGATAGGCATAGACATCGGAATAATCCTCGGCGGCAGGCGACGAATCGCTGTCGTATTCGTAGAAAGCGTCGTTGCAGCCCATATATACCTTGTTGCTGTGGGGGTCGCAGGTGACGAAGTGCACATTGTTCGACGAAAGAGGCGAGTTCGAGGCGGTGAAGTGGCTTATAATCTCTGTTCCGTCCTCGTTCACCAGATACACGCCGTCGGTCTCGGTAGCCATCCACTTGCGGTTGGAGTGGTCTACGGCGATAGAGGTGACCTTGGTGCCGTCGAGAAGGTAGTCGCCGAAATTTGTGCCGTCGTTGCGGGGCACTATGGGGCGGCGGAATGCCATGTCGGAAGTAACACCCAGGGCGGGGCGCTGGAGCACGAGCGGACCGATGTCGGAGCAGAACCATATCTGTCCCCTGTTGTCCTCGACCGGGAAGGGCACGCGGCGAATATCGAGTGTGCGGCCGTCGGTATCGGTGAAGGTGCGGTGCACCATGTATGTGTCGTCGCTGAAGTCGGAGTAGGTACCTTTGGTATCGACTACCACGAAGGCATCGGCCCAGCCGCCTGCGGTGATAAACATATATTGCGAATGCTTGCAGAAAAGCACCTTGGTCTCGCGCGTAGCCGAGAAGCCCGGATAAGCCAGAGGTATGAAGTCGTCCTTGGTAATCTTCGACAGATCGCCGCGGCGCTTGTCGGCCGGTAGAACCAGATAGGTCGGATCGGGGGCATCGCGGTGACCAAGACACAGCCACAGGTTACCGGCCGGATCTATTTCCACATTGTAGCCGCGGGAGTTGCCGGTATAGCCGGTATTCTGAGCATTGAAACATCCTGTGACTTCATTGCCACGGAATGCGAAGAAAGGCTCGTAGTTATATGCCTGATACCATACCTCGGAGTCGTCGGGGTCTTCGACCACACGGCTGGGACCGCCCACGAGGCCGGGCCAGCCGGCTCTCTGCTGTTTGGCCGCCATGGTGGCGGAATATCCCGCAGGATCGAAGCGCGGCACGGTGACGTCGCGGACAAGAGCGGTGGCGGGTTCGAAGATATTGACACCCTGCGGACCGTTGGTATTATCGACATCGTCGTTGAATATGAACTGGGCGGGCGTGCGGTGCACCAGATACAGGCGGTTGCCGTCGGCACTCCAGCTGAATCCCACAGCCATGTTGATTGTAAGAGCATCGGGGCGGAATGGCTGCATGAGTACTGTAGCATCGCCGTCCGACAAATCGTAGCGCCCTATACCGTCGGTACCGGTACCCCACACCGACTCAAGACCGGAGGAGGCATAGAGCGGAGAACCGGCCAGAACTGCCGGTATATCCATGGAGCTGCGCAGACCGTTGCTGTCGATGATGAAAATCTTGTCGGCGTTGTATCCGAACACGGTGCCGTCATCGAGGCGCTGCAGTGTGCCGTCGGTAGGTTTGAAACCGCACATATTCAGGGTACTGGTCATATTCCCGAAGTCGATATGAGTGATGCACAAACCGCTGGGATGATTATAGGCAAGTGCGTTTTCAGAAACGGGCTGCACGTCGGTCGACCAAAAACCTCTTATTCGGGTAAAGCTGTCGAAAGAGTGATGGCGCACGTTCTTTGGCGATACGTACATCCAGTCGCCGACCACCAGTGCGATGTGGTCGCCCATGGAGAATATGTTGGAAGCTTTTGTATTGTAAATGCCTGAGTCGACTATCTCGTGCTTGCTGTCGTCGTAGACGGCCATGCCGAAGTCAGTGGCCAGATATATGCGGCCGTCGGCGAAATCGGCGCTGTTCACGCCGTGGCCCGACGATATAACGGCGTCCTTGATTTCGGGAAGATTCACCACGCGGCCGTCGTCGTAGAGCATGTCGAGATTGCCGTTGACATAGGCTATAAGCAGATATTTGCCTTCCTTGTTGTAGAAAATATTGCTTATGTCGCTGTCCGACAGCTTGGTCGCGGTCGAATACACACGCACTTCGTCGGTGTCGAGATCGCGCGAGAAAAGTTTACCATTCGATACGGCATAGAGGTAGTGCGGAGTCTCGAGCGCCTTGGTGATATTGAAGCCGAGGGTAGGATAGACCGTCCAGCGCCCGGGCGACGATACGGCGCCGCAAAGCCCCGCGGGGGCAAGAAGTGCCGTCACCAGAACGGCCAGGAGGAGAAGTGTCTTATTTGTCATTACAGGGATTCGGATATGTCGTGTTTTCGGGCGACACGAGGTATTCGGCAAGCAGACGCACGGCACGACCCCGGTGGCTCACGGCATTCTTCTCTTCGGGTGTGGCTTCGGCGAAGGTCTTGCTCCATCCGTCGGGGCGGAACAGCGGGTCGTAGCCGAATCCGGCATCGCCGTGAGGCTCCGTGAGGATGGTGCCCTCTATGCAGCCGTTGAAATAGCGGGGTTCGCAGTCGCCTGTGAGCAGCGCTATGGCCGTGCGGAAGCGTGCCCGGCGGTCGGAGACACCGCTCAGTTCTCTCAGCAGGCGGGCGTTGTTGGCGGCGTTGTCGTGGCCCTCGCCGGCATAGCGGGCGCTGTATATGCCAGGGGCGCCGTCAAGAGCGTCGACCTCGAGACCCGAATCGTCGGCAAAGCAGTCGTAGCCGTAGTGCTCTTTCACATAGCGGGCCTTGAGCAGGGCATTGCCTTCGAATGTATCGGCGGTTTCGGGGATATCGTCGTGACAGCCTATGTCGGCAAGCCCGAGCACCTCGAAATCCTCGCCGAGAATTTCGCGGAGCTCGCGCAGCTTATGGGCGTTGTTGCTTGCAAAAACGATTTGTCGCATAGTAAAATAACGAATCGTCCGGTACCTTTATTGTCATGAAACGACGATGTTCACAATCTTGCCGGGCACTACGATGATTTTGCGCACGGTTTTGCCGTCGAGCCACTTGGCGGCCCCTTCGGCCTCGAGAGCGGTCTTCTCGACATCCTCGCGCGCCATATCCACCGGCACGGTGATGTTGTAGCGGGCTTTGCCGTTGAACGATACGGCCATCGTCACGCTGTCTTCCTTCAGCCAGGCCTCGTCGTATGCGGGCCATGCGGCGTCGCACACGGTGGTGTCGTGGCCAAGAGCGCCCTGCCACAGGGCCTCGGCGGTGAACGGAGCGAACGGAGCCAGAACCACGGCCAGCGGCTCGAGAATCTCGCGCGAGCGGCACTTCTGCTGCGCCAGCTCGTTGATGCAGATCATGAATGCGGCCACCGATGTATTGAACGAGAACGCATCGATGTCGGCGCTGACCTTCTTGATGAGCTTGTGAAGGCTCTTGAGATTGTCGCGGGTGGGAGCCGAAGCATCAACCAGGCAGTCGTCGCCGCGCCAGTACAGACTCCAGAATTTCTTGATGAAGCGGAACACACCGTCGATGCCGTTGGTATCCCATGGCTTGCTGGCTTCGAGCGGGCCGAGGAACATCTCGTAGAGACGGAGAGTGTCGGCGCCGTAGCGCTCTACCATATCGTCGGGGTTTACGACGTTGTACATCGATTTCGACATTTTCTCCACTGCGTGGCCGCATACATAGCGGCCGTCCTCGAGCACGAAGTCGGCATCGGCAAACTCGGGACGCCATGCGCGGAATGCGTCGAGGTCGAGCACATCGTTGCGCACCATATTGATGTCGACACGGATGGGAGTGGTGTCGTACTGGTCCCTGAGGCCGGCGCTGACGAAGGTGTTGGTGTCCTTGATGCGGTACACGAAGCTCGTGCGGCCCTGGATCATGCCCTGGTTGATGAGCTTGTGGAAGGGTTCGTCGTCGACAACCTCGCCGTAGTCGTAGAGGAATTTATTCCAGAAACGGCTGTAGATGAGGTGTCCGGTGGCATGTTCGCTGCCGCCGATATAGAGGTCGACCGAGCGCCAGTATTCGTCGGCTTCGCGGCTTACGAGGGCATGCTCGTTGCGCGGATCCATGTAGCGCAGATAGTAGGCCGACGAACCGGCGAAACCGGGCATGGTATTCAGTTCGAGCGGATAGCCCTCGGGGGTATTCCAGTTCTTGGCACGGCCCAGCGGAGGCTCGCCGGTCTCGGTGGGCAGATATTTGTCGACCTCGGGAAGCTCGAGAGGAAGCTTGTCGAAAGCGGTGGGAATACCGTCGACATAGCAGATGGGTATGGGCTCGCCCCAGTAGCGCTGACGGCTGAAGATGGCGTCGCGCAGGCGGTAGTTGGTCTTTACACGGCCTATGCCTTTTTCCTCGATAAAGCGCTTGGTGGCGGCGATGGCTTCCTTCACGGAGAGACCGTTGAGCTTCAGCTCGGGGCCGTCGCTGTTCATCATCGTGCCTTCTTTGGCATCGAAGCTCTCTTCACTCACATCGGCGCCTTCGATCAGAGGAATTATAGGCAGATCGAAATGGCGGGCGAAGGCGTAGTCGCGGCTGTCGTGGGCAGGCACGGCCATGATGGCGCCGGTGCCGTAGCCGGCAAGCACATAGTCGCTGATGTACACAGGTATTTTCTTGCCCGAAAGCGGGTTGATGGCGTAGCTGCCGCTGAACACGCCTGTCACCTTCTTGTCGATCATGCGCTCGCGCTCGGTGCGGTGCTTGATGGTCTCGAGATAGGCGTCGACGGCCTCTTTCTGCCCGGCGGTGGTGAGTTCCTTCACATATTTGCTCTCGGGAGCAAGCACCATGAAGGTGACACCGAATACTGTGTCGGCGCGGGTGGTGAAGATTTCGAGGTCGATATCGTCGCGGCCGTCGATGCGGAAGTGCATCTCGGCGCCTTCGGAGCGGCCGATCCAGTTACGCTGCGTTTCCTTGATGGACTCCGACCAGTCGATGCGCTCGAGGCCCTGCAGCAGACGCTCGGCATAGGCCGACACACGCAGGCACCACTGCCACATCTCTTTCTGCTCCACAGGATAGCCGCCGCGAACCGACACGCCCTCGCTCACCTCGTCGTTGGCAAGCACGGTGCCGAGCTTGGGGCACCAGTTGACCATCGTATTGGCCTGGTAGGCTATGCGGTAGTTCATGAGCGTGTCGCTCTTTTCCTTGTCGGTCATGGCGTTCCATTCGGCGGCGGTGAAATGCAGTTCCTTATTGCAGGCGGCATTTACACCGTCGGCGCCTTTGGTGGCGAATACCTCGACGAGCTTTTCGATCGGCATGGCGCGGTCGGCGGTCTTGTCGTAGTACGAGCCGAACATCTTCAGGAAGGCCCACTGTGTCCAGCGGTAGAACTCGGGGTCGCATGTGCGGATCTCGCGGTCCCAGTCGAAGCTGAAGCCGATCTTGTCGAGCTGGCTGCGGTAGCGGGCGGTGTTGATGCGGGTTGTCACCTCGGGGTGCTGGCCGGTCTGGATGGCATACTGCTCGGCAGGCAGGCCGTAGGCGTCGTAGCCCATGGGGTGAAGCACGTTGAAGCCCTTGAGGCGCTTGTAGCGCGCCACGATGTCGCTGGCAATATATCCCAGCGGATGGCCCACGTGCAGGCCGGCGCCCGACGGATAGGGGAACATGTCGAGCACATAATATTTGGGTCTGGAATGGTCGATTTCAACATGGTAGATGTTGTTGTCCTTCCAGTACTGAGCCACACGGCTTTCTATTTCTTTATGATTGTATTCCATTGCGGGGTGTTATTTCGAGAGTTCGAGCATGCGGTTGATGGGGCGGAGGGCCTTGACACGGAGTTCTTCGTCGATGATTATTTCGGGAGACTCGTTTATGAGACAGTCGCGCAGCTTGCCGAGAGTGTTGAGCTTCATATATGCGCATTCGTTGCATCCGCAGGTGCTGTCCGAGGGCGGAACGGCTATAAAGGTCTTGTCGGGAGCGCTTTTGCGCATCTGGTGCAGTATGCCGCTTTCGGTGGCCACGATAAACTCGCGGGCGTCGCTTGCGAGGGCATACGACAAAAGAGCGGCGGTGGAGCCGAGTTTGTCGGCCATGAGACGCACAGGCCGCGAGCACTCCGGGTGCACCAGCACCGGAGCATCGGGGTGCGCTTCTTTGAGGCGTGCTATGGATTCGGTCGAGAAGCGTTCGTGCACGTGGCAGGCGCCGTCCCACAGCACCATATTGCGGCCGGTCTCGGCATTGATATAGCCGCCGAGATTACGGTCGGGGCCGAATATTATCTTTTCGTCGGCAGGCAGAGAGTCGATTACCTTGCGGGCATTGCCGCTGGTCACCAGAATATCGGTGAGGGCCTTGACGCCTATCGAGGTGTTGACATACGACACCACCGTGTGGCCCGGATGCGCCTTGATGAACTCCCCGAAGTCTCCGGCCGGGCAGCTGTCGGCCAGCGAGCATCCGGCCTCGGCGTCGGGCACAAGCACTTTCTTGTCGGGGCACAGCACCTTGACGGTCTCGCCCATGAAGTGCACGCCGCACATCACCACGATATCGGCGTCGGCACAATACTCGGCGGCTTTCTGGGCAAGCGCGAGCGAGTCGCCCACATAGTCGGCGATGTCCTGGATAGCGCCGTCGACATAGTAGTGAGCCAGGATAACGGCGTTCTTATCCTTTTTCAGTTGCAATATTTCGCGGCGGAGAGCCTCGTCGGCTCCTGCGCCTAAAACACATTGATTCATAGCGAATGGTTTATCGCTGCAAAATTACACAAAATCCCCGACTTATTCAACCGCAAGCGACTGTGTCAGAATGTGGCGGGAAGAGAACGTAGCTGATACTGCAGAGTGCGGGCGAGGCGGAGGTGCCCTTCCTTGCTCGGATGGAGGCGGTCGGTGGCGCCGTTCTGCACGTAGATGATATTGCTGTCGTAAAGAGGATAATAGCCGCTGATGGAAAACAGATCTATCACGGGCACGCTCCACACTTCGCCGGCACGCTTCAGAGCAGCCACATAGTCGTCGATATAGAATCCGGCACCGTTGGCATACATCTCGTCGGGCTGGATATTATCGTCGCCGAAACGGGCGAAAGCTCGGTGCACCGGTGTGAGGATGACAATCTGCTTCGTCGGATAATTCTCTTTGAGATACGACATTATAAGGTTTATACTGCCGCAGAATGTCGAGTCGGCCATCACATGTGTGCGGTGGCGGCGGGGCATCACCCGGCCGTTGACATTCACTTCCTCGGTAGTCTCGGTAAAGAAAGTGCCGACAGGGCGCGAGGCGTTGTAGTCGTTGGTCCCGGCCCATATCAGGATGGCGTCGATGTCGTCGCCGTGGTCCGAGCGCATCTGTCGGGCAAGGCCGGCAAGATCTTTCCACTGATAGCCGCTCACGGCATATACTAGCGGCTCTATGCCTATGCTGTCGGCAAGATAGCTGTAGAAGCGCTTGCGGTCGGGGTTATCGGTCGGGGCGCTCATCGAGTCGCCCAGCACTCCCACTTTTTTCCCCTGCCACTGGGTGGCTGCCGGGGCTTCATTTTCAGCCGCAAGAGATTTAAACCCGCAAAAAGCTGCGATCACCATAATCACGACAGCTGTAAAGTATCTTTTCATTTTTCAAGGATTAAAAAACTTTTCAAAAACCGCCCCGACACTCTCCCGCCTCACCATCGACGCAATTGCATACAGCGGGACAATGTCGATGCTACATTCTTTTTCATCAATTACCACATTCAGTCTGCCGAAGTTTTCGAGAGATGAACGTATTGCGCAGTCCACGTTTTTCTTTTCCATAAAATAACGCAGACTTTTCATTTTGCCGCTTGTGCCGGATTTGATCTCGATTTGCCAACCTGTCGCGCTCCGCGTAAAAGCAGCGGCTTTCGGTTTGTGCTTTCCTTCCATCTGAGAAGGTGAGCGTCTATTTCACGTTCAAGATATGCCATACGGTGGCAAATATACTAATAATGTGGCAAATGGCAATAGACTCTGATTTTTTAAGAGGGAATAAAGGGGTGTTTTCCGACATTTTCAGAGTGAATATCGCTATATTTCCGCAGCAAAATGTTGCATATTTCTGCAAATATGCCTACACTTGGCCAACTCACATCATTCTTTCCATGAAAAAGCTCTCTCCTTTATCGTAGTTTCACCGCCCGGGCATAAACGACGGCGGCTTTTTCGATGCCGACAGCAAGGTATACTATCATTTAGAGGTTGTTTAATAACATATGTGATTATTTGCTTATCTTTGCCACTCAATGAAGTGAATCCGTCATTATACGCAGATATGAAAAGATATATTGCACTGCTCATGGTATTGATTTGTGCTGTAACCGCACGGTGTATAACCCTCGAACCGGGAAAATTCAGAATCGTGATTTCTGAACGATGCCCCGCTCCCGTGCGGCTCGCGGCCGAAAGTGTGGCACGCGATTTCGGCAAAGTGATGCACTGCATTCCCGATATCGATAGTCTTACCTCGCCGGATATGGTCAATATCCGTGTAGTCGACGCGGCTGCCGACGGTGAAACGGGACTGCGCACGCTCGACGGTTTCGAGAGTCACCGCATATATGCCGACGGCCACGACATAGTGCTTGCGGGCAAGGACATGCGCGGAGCTATCTATGCGCTCTATTCTTTTTCAGAAAAGTTTCTCGGAGTGCCTCCCCTATGGTATTTCTGCGGCTGGGTGCCTGAATACAAGAAAACTGTCGAAATGGCCGACGACTACGATTGCGCCGTAAAATCGCCCGAAGTAAGATTCCGCGCATGGTTTCCTAACGACGAGGACCTGCTGAATCCCTGGCGTGAGCAAAGCCCGCAAAACGATGAACTGTGGCTCGAGACCATGCTTCGGCTGAAACTCAACACTGTCGAATTTGGCCCGACGGTGACTTATCCCGACTACCGGATGAACCATAATGCCGACCTGCTGCGTAAATACGGCCTTATTCTGACCTCGCACCACATGGTAGGCCTCAACAACAGTTTTGCCAACTGGGAGAAATACTGGGAACAGGTGAGAGGCATGAAAGCCCCCGAACTTAAACTTGCCAATCTCGATGCCATGAAGGAATTCTGGGCATACAACATCGCGACCGTCATGCGCAACGATCAGGAAAACCTGTGGCAGATAGCATTCCGGGGCCGTACTGACGAACCTTTCTGGAACATATTTCCCGACGCTCCCGAGGGCGAGAAGGAACGAGCCGGAGTCATCAACAGAATGGTGCGTATACAGTACGATATGATAAAGGAAGCAACCGGCGAGAACGACCCGTTTGTGAGAATGACGTTCTACGACGAGCTGTCCGATCTCCTCGCCAAGGGTTATCTCGAACCGCCGGCAGCGAGCAACATGCTGTGGACTTTCGTGGCCGGCCGTCGCGACCACTACCCCTACGACGATCTTGTGAACTACGATTTCTCCCGGCCGATGCAGCTGGGCTACTACATGAACCTTCAGTTCACCTCGACGGGCGCCCATCTTGCCCCGGCCGAAAGTCCGTGGAAGATGGAGCAGAACTATCGCTATGTGGCCTCGCGGGGGCCGCTCAGATTCAGCGTGGTAAATGCGGGGAATATCCGCGAATTCATAATGGAAATGTCGGCCAATGCCGCCATGATGTGGGATATCGGGGCTTACGACACAGATTCGTTCCTCAAATCTTTCTGCGCTCAGTATTACGGCGAGGAGTTTGCCGGCGATATCGCAGAGCTGTATCGCGATTATTACAATGCTTACTGGCGGCAGCGTCCTTCCGAATTCCCGGGTATGGACCGTCAGTTCATATTCCAGGATCTGCGGCATGCCCAGGTATTCAACCAGGTGCTACCTCAGTTCGGGGCATACCGGCCGAATCCGCTGTCCGATATCGGCTTCGAGCGCGTAAAGGGCCGTTCGTTCAGGCTTGTTTCCGATAATCAGGTGGCCGAAATCATTGCCGGGATGGAGAGCAGTTCTCCCCGTTTCGCGGCTGTTGCCGACCGGTGCGATGATATGAGCCTGCGCCTGCGCGGCTGGAAGCAGCGTTTCTTCTATGACAATCTGTCGTGTTACGCTCACTATATGGCATCGTTGTCGAACTCTCTCGGCCACTTCATGAAAGCATACAGAGGCGACGACGAGCCAAGGGAACACCTCACAGCGTCGTACCTCAGCCTCAAGAACGCCCGCAACGCACTGCTCAGCTCTCAGCACGGTGTCTTCGACACCTGGTACACTACCGACCGCCTGTTCAACCTGAACCACAAGATCACAGCTCTCGGCGAGCTTCTCGACACGATGTAGCCCGAAGTCAGGCGAGCATGGCGGCGGCGCGGCGTAGGGCGGCGGCGAAGACGTCGACCTCGGCCTCGGTGTTGTAGAGGGCGAAAGATGCACGTACGGTGCCTTCGATGCCGAAGCGCTCCATGAGCGGCTGGGCGCAGTGATGGCCGGTGCGCACTTCGATGCCCATCTGGTCGAGAAGAACGCCGGTGTCATAGTGATGAGCGTCGCCGACGAGGAACGACAGAACCGCTGCTTTGCCGGGAGCGGTGCCGTAGATGCGCAGGCCCGGAATGGTGGCGATGGCTTCGGTGGCGCGCGCAAGCAGCATTTCTTCGTGCGCGGCGATGCGCTCTATACCTACGTTCTCGATATAATCGATGGCCTTGGTGAGGGCGGCGGCATCTATGAAGTCGGGCGTCCCGGCCTCGAATTTATAGGGGAGGTCGGCCCATGTGGTACCCGAGAAGCTGACATGGCCTATCATCTCGCCTCCGCCCTGATAGGGAGGCATGGCCTCGAGCAGGTCGCGGCGCCCGTAGAGTATGCCTATGCCGGTGGGACCGTACATCTTATGCGAGGAAAAAGCATAGAAATCGGCTCCGAGAGCCTTGACGTCGACTTTTTCGTGAGCCACGGCCTGTGCGCCGTCGACGCACACCACGGCACCGCGGCTGTGGGCGTAGGCGGCCATCTCGGCCACAGGATTGACGGTGCCGAGCACATTCGACACGTGGCAGAACGATACCAGCCGCGTACGCTCGGTGAAGAGCGAACGATAGGCGTCGAGGTCGAGCACGCCGCGGTCGTCGCAGGGCACCACCTTTATCACCACGCCACGGCGCGAGGCAAGGAGCTGCCAGGGCACGATATTGGAGTGGTGCTCCATGACGGTGAGGATGATCTCGTCGCCTTCGGAGAGAAGCGACCCATAGGACGAGGCCACCAGATTGATGCTCTCGGTGGTGCCTCGGGTAAAGATGATTTCCTCGGTAGAATCGGCCCCGATGAAGCCGCGCACACGCTCGCGGGCCGCCTCCATGGCTGCGGTGGCTTTCTGCGAGAGGCAGTGCACGCCGCGGTGCACGTTGGCCTTGGTGTGGGTGTAGAGGCGTTCTATCTCCACCACCACCTGACGCGGGGTCTGCGACGTGGCCGTGTTGTCGAGGTATACGAGCGGCTTGCCGTAGACAGTTTCGGAGAGTATGGGAAAGTCGCGGCGCAGGGCCTCGACGTCGTATATTTCTTTCATTCTGCGTTGGCTTGGTTGTGGCATGCGGTGGCGCATGTGTTGCAGTCGGCCGAAGCGCCCGAAAGCCGCTTCTCGACAAGGATATGGAGGCGCTGACGGAGGACTTCGAACGATATGTTGTCTATCACATCGACCATAAACGCCTGTGTGAGCATGCGCCTGGCTTCCTCGCGCGGTATTCCGCGGGTCTGCATGTAGAACAGGGCGCGCTCGTCGAGCTGTCCGGTGGTGGCGCCGTGGCTGCACTTCACCTCGTCGCAGTAGATTTCGAGCTGTGGCGAGGCTTCCATGCGTGCGGCAGGCGATTCGAGGATATTGCGGTTGGTCTGGGCTGCATCGGTGAAACGGGCGGCCTCGTCGACCACTATACGGCCGCCGAAAGCGCCGCGGGCGTTGTCGAACAGAGCGTTTTTGAACACCTGGCGGCTTGTGCAGTGTGTGCCCAGATGGCGGAGCACCACGCTGTCGGAGCATATCTGACTGCCCGACACTATGGCCAGACCGCTGAGCGAGGTATGGGCGCCGTCGCCGGGCACGAAGATGTCGAAATCGTTGCGGGTGACGCCGCCGGTGAGGAAATCGGTGTTGACGGTGAGATGCGAGTCGCTATGCTGCACCGCACGGAACTGCATCAGGCGGTGTGTGGCGGCCGAGGATTCCTCGATGTCGTAGAACTCGACCGAAGCCGCCGCCTCGGCAAACACATACACACCCTGGAGACTGAGATGCTCCGTGGCAGGCGACTGTGTGTGGTCGCACAGCAGAACTTTCACCTTCGAGCCCTCACAGGCATGCACAAGCACACGGCGCGGTGTGAGCATGGGCACCGGCGAGTTGAAGATATTGACTATCTGCACCGCCTTTTCCACTTCCACCCCGCGCTCCACACGGATATAAATGCCGTCGGTAAGCAGAGCGTCGGCCACGGCGCCGGCTATGCCCGCATGTTCGCCGAAATCGGCCATCATCGAGGCGGCATCGGTCGCGAATTGTGCGGGAACATCGCGCAGGCTGCACACGGTGAGGCCCTCGGGCATGTTGCGCACAAGGGCGTCGGTAGGCCGGAAGATATCGTTGGCCATCACGGCGAGCAGACTGTTGAGCTGCGGCACACCGCAGCGGAAGGATGCGGCCACATCGGCCGGCATGGGCACACGCGATATGTTCACACCGTAGTCGGGTGCGAAAAGACTGTCGAGACGGCACTCGGGAATCTCGCCCGGAGCATGCCGGTAGGTATCGGCGAGCTGCTCCAGACGCGCGGCTCCGGCCACATTGACGGCCCCGAGAAGGGCCGGACGGTCCTTGGCCATGGCGCCGGCATTGTCGCGTACCAGCTCGAGATACTGCAGGAAGGCCTTACTGTTCATTATCGACCTCCTGCTTTATCCAGTCGTAGCCCTTTTCCTCAAGCTCGAGAGCAAGCTCGGGACCGCCGGTATACACTATGCGGCCCTTGTAGAGTATGTGCACATAATCGGGCTTGATATAGTCGAGCAGACGCTGGTAGTGGGTTATTACTATGGTGGCGTTGCGGTTGGTGCGCAGTTTATTGACACCACCGGCCACTATGCGGAGGGCATCGATGTCGAGACCGCTGTCGGTTTCGTCGAGGATAGACACGCGGGGCTCGAGCATGGCCATCTGGAAGATTTCGTTGCGCTTCTTCTCGCCGCCCGAGAAACCCTCGTTGACCGAGCGAGAGGCCAGCTTGTTGTCGAGCTCGACCACGGCGCGCTTCTGGCGCATTACCTTGAGGAATTCGGCGGCGCTCATAGGCTCTTCGCCGAGATATTTGCGCTTGGCGTTGATAGCCGCACGCATGAAGTTGACCATCGTCACGCCCGGAATCTCCACCGGATACTGGAACGAGAGGAACAGGCCCTCGTGCGAGCGGTTCTCGGGGCTGAGCGACAGCAGGTCGACACCGCCCAGAGTGGCCGTACCGCCCAGCACCGTGAAACGCGGATCGCCGGCGAGCACGCCCGACAGTGTGCTCTTTCCCGAACCGTTCGGACCCATGATGGCATGCACCTCGCCGGGACGCACGGTAAGATTGATGCCGCGCAGTATTTCCTTGCCGTCGATACCGGCACGCAGATTTTCAACTTTCAACAGATCTTCCATATATAGTCTATAATTCTTGCGTTTTAATCGGCGTCCTGCGGACGCCATTTTTTATTTTTCGTTTATTTCCCTGCAAGCACAAGGCTTGCAGGGCTATGCATAACCGACCTCCTGCGGAGGTCCCGGCCATACACGAAATATCCATATAAAACCGTTCATGCGAACTCCTGCACCCCGAGGCTTCTGAAAGAGGCCGATTACACGTAGCCCGGGAAGCCCTGCGCATGCCATGGCTATCGAATTCGTACGCACATGAGGCCTCTGTAAGAGGCCGACTACGCATAGCCCGGCATGCCCCGTGCGTGCCGGGGTCAAAATCGCCCCCGCACACGCGGGCCTCTGTAAGAGGCCGATTACACGTTGCGTAGGATGCCCTGCCTATGCCGTGGATGCCATTGTACCGATCACAACTCGTTGAAATCATATGCCTCAATGTTGAAACCGGCCGCGGCGAGCTCTTCGATATATTCATCTTTAAATGACTTCGAAAGATGATGCCTCTTCTGGTTGTTTATGTAATTGATTGTCGCAGGTATATCCGCATAGGATTTGGAGAATGCTCCATATCCTTCACTCCAGCCGTTCCAATGAGGAAAATGCGGATTAACCCGCATGAATTTACTCGATTCGGCTTTAAGATTCTGTATAAAACCGCTTAGCGGCAAAACAGGAGGAATATCGACCAAAGCATGGATGTGGTCGGGCATGCCGCCGAGGCGGTGTATGAATACGTTTCGAGCCTTACAGTAATCCCATATATATTTATAGAGCTCGCGTTCGTGCTCGTTGTCGATAGACATCACACGGAAGCGGGTGCTGAATATAATATGATATGTGAGTTTCGTAAAGCTCATTCCTGCGTTTTAATCGGCGTCCTACGGACGCCATCCGTTTGTTTCTTTCTATGACCCGGCATGCACGGGGCATGCCGGGCTATGCGTAATTGGCCTCCTGCGGAGGCCTTGCGTTGATTCCGCTCTTCTCTGCGCCCGCAGTCGAAACTATCCTACGGAGTTTTCGAGGGTGAGGGCCAGGAGCTTCTGGGCTTCGACGGCGAATTCCATGGGGAGCTTGTTCATCACCTCCTTGGCGTAGCCGTTGACAATCAGAGCGATGGCCTCCTCGGTGGGAATGCCGCGCTGATTGCAGTAGAATATCTGGTCTTCGGATATCTTCGAGGTGGTGGCCTCGTGCTCCACCACGGCCGAACTGTTGGCCACGTCGATTACCGGGAAAGTGTGCGCTCCGCACGTGCCGCTGAGCAGCAGCGAGTCGCACTGGGTGTAGTTGCGCACACCCTCGGCCTTGGGGGCTACCTTGACAAGACCGCGGTAGCTGTTCTGGCTGTGTCCGGCCGATATGCCCTTGCTGACGATGGTCGATGTGGTGTTCGAGCCGATATGTATCATCTTGGTACCGGTGTCGGCCTGCTGACGGTTGTTGGTCACAGCCACAGAGTAGAATTCGCCGGTAGAACCCTCGCCCGCAAGTATGCACGACGGATATTTCCAGGTGATGGCTGAACCGGTCTCGACCTGTGTCCACGACAGCTTGGAGTAGTCGCCGCGGCAGAGACCGCGTTTGGTCACGAAGTTGTACACGCCGCCGCGGCCCTCGGCATCGCCGGCATACCAATTCTGCACGGTCGAATATTTGACCTCTGCACGCTCCTCGACAATAATTTCGACAATGGCGGCATGAAGCTGATTCTCGTCGCGCATCGGAGCGGTGCAGCCTTCGAGATAGCTCACGTATGCCTCGTCGTCGGCCACGATGAGCGTGCGCTCGAACTGACCCGTTCCGGCCGAATTGATGCGGAAATAGGTCGACAGTTCCATGGGGCAGCGCACGCCTTTGGGAATGTAGACGAACGAACCGTCGGAGAACACCGCCGAGTTGAGGGCTGCATAGAAATTGTCGCGGTAGCTTACTACCTTGCCCAGGTACTTGCGCACCAGATCGGGATATTCGCGCACAGCCTCGCTGAACGAGCAGAACACTATGCCGAGTTCGGCAAGACGCTCGCGGTGTGTGGTGCGCACCGACACCGAGTCGAGCACGGCATCGACGGCCATGCCCGAAAGCGCTTTCTGCTCTTCCAGCGGTATGCCGAGGCGGTTGAAAGTATCGAGCAACTGCGGGTCGACCTCGTCGAGGCTGCCGGGCGCCTGTTTCTTCCTGGGCGCGGCATAGTAGCTTATGGCCTGGAAATCGATGGGGGGGATATCGAGATGCGCCCATGTGGGCGGCTGGAGGGTACGCCAGTAGCGGTATGCCTCAAGGCGGAACTCGAGCAGCCACTCGGGCTCGCCCTTGAGTTCGGATATACGGCGCACTACCTCCTCGCTGAGACCGGCCGGAATAATGTCGGTATCGATGTCGGAGGTAAATCCGTATTTGTATTCTCCCGATGTGGCGCGGGCTATGACACCGCTCTCGTCCTCGGGTTTATGTTGATTCTCGTTCATATGTGTGATAAACGGCGTAACACGCTCGAGAGTTTAATTCAGTTGGTTATATATCCGCCCAATGCCGGCGCTATCTTCACTATGGCCGAACGCCATGGCTTCGACGGCGTACAGAATGTGCCGCGGTCCGACGGGCATACGGCCAGATATACATTGAGCACTATGCTGGTGATGATAAGCCACTCGGCGATGCGGAACAATGCCCCTGCAATACGGTCGAACGGCCGCAGGTGCATGGCCGAGACAGCCGCGCCGAACAGCCGCGCCAACAGCCACACACCGAAATAGGTGGCCACAAATACAAGAGCATAGCACAGCACCCGCCACAGAGTCTCATGCTCGGACCCGTGGCTGACAACAGCATCGGCTATAGTACCACCGAAAAAGCGGCATACCAGAATTGCCGCCAGCAGAGCAGCTATGGCGCCGATCTGCGACACGATGCCGCGCATGGCACCTGTCACGGCAGCTATCACCACGATTGCAAGTAAGATAATGTCGGTTAAAGCCATATGCAACAGTTTTTCAAACTGCAAAAATACAAAATATTTTCGAGGCTAAGCAATGGCTTTCCGGGTTACTGTGCTATCGGCGCATATAGCGGCCATGAAATTCGTCGTAAACCACCGTCTTGAACTGTGGACAGTAATTGCCCATAGAATCGTAGTCGGGCTTTGAATATTTGATTTTCAGGCCGTAACTGTCTGCTGCGACATCCGATATATCATACGGTGCGGCGAAGGCCTTGTCGTCGAGTACCACTTTTATGCCGTCCCGGCCGTCGGTGCGGAATAATATAAGTATCCGGCGTTCGCCGCTGCCTGAGGCCTCCATTACCACTGCCATGTCAGGGCATGGGCTGTTTTCGCCGAAAATATTTTTGACCAATATTCCGGAGGGTGCCACCTGCCATTTCCCGGCCATACCCTGTTTTTTATAGTAATCGAACAAAGCCCTGCGAAGAGCCGCCTGCGGGATAGCGTCGAGCAATTCCCGGCTGGTGAACATGCTCTCGAACAGTCGGAAATCGTCTTCATCGAGTATATTGTCGGCGCTGACGAAGCCTTTGATTTTGCCATGCTTTATTCGGGCTACATTATCCGCATCGTATTCCAGTCGCAGAATTTCAGAGCCATAGGGGATGGTGCCGAGGGCCTTGCCGCCATCATCTCCGTCGGTGACACCGGTCTCTGCTATAGTGTAGTAGACCTCGCCATTTTCAATCACTGGCGGCTCGGGGGCAGGCTTTGGCCGGGGCACAGGCACAGTATCGGGCACGACCACCACTATTTGCGGCACCGTATCGGAGTCGGGAAGCGGCAGGGGCAGAGGCTCGGGCTTTACCACTCCTTCGGGAACATCTCTGTCGCAACCCTGATAGAGGACCACCGCACCAACAATCAGCAGCAAAAGCGCTATGAGGGCATACAGGCCCGATTTTCCTTTGCGTTTTTTACGGCCCGATATATCCCCGGAAATATTATCATCCTTGCCGGAGACATTGCTTTCAACATCCTTAGGATCCATAATACTAATACCCCTGGCTTATAAGACGTTGTATCTCATTCTGAATCTCGTACTCACTCGGTGCGAATTTTACAGCAATAGCATACACGTCATATTCGGTTATGATATCCAAGCCTTTTTCCCATTTTGTAGCACACACTCTTTTATCACCCGAAGTGCATTTATCGTGCGCTTTATCAACTCCGACAGCCGACATATACCAGGTGCAATACGAAGATTTGTAGCTATCTACCGTATAAATACGCATATCAGTGACATAAAAGCCGTCGGAAAGATAACCTGCATTTGCCAGCTTTCTGAGCAACATTTCATCAGCCATATTAAACCCCTCTGGGAAATAAACCTCAACTTTCGGTTCTTTTCGATCTTTTCCTCCTCTGAGGACATTGACTTTATACGAGTATTTATCAACAATGTAATTCTCGAAAATAAAACATCCCTGCGGTGTAAGATTTGCGATTGCCTGTCTTCTCAGATTTGCCTGGCGGGCGCGCTGCCGTTCTTCCCGGGCCTCCTCTTCCTTCTTTCTGTTTATGGCGTCCTGCCGCTCCTGTGCTTCGCGCCTGATTTTTGCTTTGCGCTCCTCTTCCTTGCGGAACGGCGCCGCTATCAGACCGTCGGCAACACTGTCGGCAAGCGAAACCAGCTGTGACAGATTGTTCACATTGCCCTGCGTGTCGAACGCGCGGATCACTTTGGCGGTCTCGACGTCGATGAGATGCGACGATACGAATGTTTCGCCCAAAAGTTCGGTAAGCTCGATTGCGGCTATGTACTTTGCACCGTATTTCTTTCCGTTTTCGTAGAGGCTGTCTTCTTTCAAAGCCTCGTTCCTCATGCCATCCGATGCCTGGCGGTTATGCTCGTAGACAACGGCATCTATAAAGCTGTCGTTTAACTCTATAGCCGTGTACTCGGGTATTTTGGTCACAGCCGAGACAAGCTTGGAGGCGAAAACCTTCTTATATTTTTCGTTCGGAATATCGCCCGTAATATAGACCGCAACCTTAGTCTCGGCTGCCGCCGACAAAAGAAACAGAAAAGATATCAGTATGACGGCAGATCGCTTTATGCCAACCATTTTCATGTCAAACAATTACCGTTGCCAAATTATAATCTCTTAAATCTCTCCTTCACCTCATTTTCAGGCCGTCTGGCAGGTTTAGCCTCGGGAACCGGTTCAGTCTCGGGAGACACCTCAGGCTTATCGGATGTATAGGTAACTTTATAGGAAGAGTGAGGCGCTTTGGTAACATCGACGATGTCGCCTGTTGCAGGAGCATCGTAAACGAATAGGACGCTTGTTTTTCCATTATCAGTAGAACGGAATGCCACTGTTTTCCTGCGATGACTCTCGATATCTTCGAGGATAACAGCCATATCGGCATATCTGGCATCGGGGTTATCGATACGCTTGAACAAAATTTCGCTCGGCGTACCGGCTCCGTGCCGAAGAATAAATTGCCACTGTGGTGGCGGAGCATTGTCATAGATCTCTCGCTTATCCTTATCGGAAAGCTTACTTACCATATTTCCCCTTTTATAGAAGTCGAACAGAGCACGCCTGTATTTTGCCGACTGAACCGCCTCAAGGGCCTCTTCATTACCAAAAATGCCTTTGAAGAATTCGAAATCACCGGCAGACAAAACATCCGTCCGATCAACATAGCCCTGGGTACCACCGCAATACACACTCTGACGGCTACCACCAAACTCGAAGGGATTCTCTATCATTTCTGCGCCATAGGGGATGGTATCGAGTGGTATTTCATTATTGCCCCAAAATATGGTCTCGGCTATAGCATAGTAGCGTGGCGCTTTCGCCAGCATTTCCTCTTTATGTTTGAGCGAATCATACTCATCTTTTATCCATATTCCCAGCAATATTATCCCTAATACAGCAACGATAGCGACACCACATGCAATCCATCTCATTTTACTGTCCTGTAGAAGACTTTTCATAAAATTGCACGATTTATGCTGCTTGGCGCATACATCACCGGTTTCTTTAGCAGGAATGCTACTGCTATTCATATCGGCAGGGCTGTTATTACCACCAAGAATGAACCTATCGCCTTCATCGTTTGCCGCCACACTCACTTTAGCTTTGCAATAGGGGCATCTCTCGGCAAGAGAACTTATTTCCTTACCGCATTTACTGCATTTTATAAGTGCCATAGTCAGCGAGTCTCAGGTAATCGAATATCTGAAGGATAAAGATTCGCCTTTTCCCGGGCCATGAGGTCCTCAAATTCGGCAGGACTCAACAAGCCTTTGTCGTAAAGAGTCCTAAGGCGAAGCATGCGCTCGGTAGTCTCGGCATGCATGGCTCGCCGGCGGTTTTCTTCCTCAGCTCTCATTTCCTCGTCATGACGGGCGGCGAGTTCTCTGGCAAGCTTTTTATTCTTATGACGCCTTACAAGCCATATTATCATCTTAACTATAAGATAAATAACCCCGATCGGCAGAAGGATCGTAAACATTATGGCATAAAAAATAATCTGAAAGCCGATACCGGGTTCGTCATCTTCTTCAGTTACTCTGTAGGTTGTCATATTGCAAGATTATGAGTTGATTACACAAATTTACACCAAAAAACAAAGAAAGTCGCCCCAGCCTCATACAATTAACATTATTTATCATTTAACAGCATTCCGCCCAGCTTCAGGATGGACCGGAACCATCCTCCCCCGGGATTGAAAAGTGTATAAAATCGCCCATTTTCAGGATTGAAAAGTGTGAAAAACGCTTGCAAAAAAGGATTGAAAAGTGTAGAAATCACTCCTAACACGCTCACTTACACCCGACTTCAAAACGTCATCTTACAACATAGTTCTTTGCCATATCGATTTTTTTGATTCTATTGAGACTTTCACTATTTTTGCGAATATAAAAATGACTTGTCATGAGCAATATAAATATAAATGAGGGCGAATATACCTGCCCGTACTGCCGGTGGAATAAATCGCATACATGGACCGAGCTGCGGCCGGAAGAAAAATTATTGAACAGAAAGGTTATTGCCGAGAACTACGACTCCACCCTATATCTCGATACCAAACAGAAGTATCGTGTCAGAATCTGCCGTCGGTGCAGCCGCGCCCTGAAAATAAGGGATTATGTCTTGTTGATTTCTCTCTTACTGATATTATGTTCCTTCGTAGTTGGTATGGCATTGCAGTTTGTCTATAAATTAACGGATAATCCGATTATAGGCACATACTCCCATTATGCTATTGCGGCCATGACGGGCGTTGCTTTATTTGCGGGCGCTTTCTGGCTTCTGTGGAAAATCGCCCATCGCACACGCGTCCACGTCACCTTCGACGACGCCAGACAATGCAACGCCATCGAACCCTTCCGGAGATAGACCGAAAAACAGTCGCGCCATATCCGTCGTTTCAATCCATTTGTCAGAAGAAAGACATATCTTTGCCTGTATGTTTCAATCTTGCTTTGGTATCATGAGGATTTTTATATACCTGTTGTTTTTAACTCTGGTCGTGCCTGTATCGGCACAGATCACATCGATCAAAGACTGTCAGCAGCTTGCCCTGGCAAAGGATGCCGACGGCAATGATGTCATGTTTTATTTCATACCTACCGACGGGGCGCTCGAGCGTGAAGCTGTCAGGACAGATCCGGACGTTCTGTTGATAATGGATAAAAATGGCACCCGTATATTCAGTACCGAAACGCTCGAAAAGCTATCCGATATCGAGTCCGGGGTGGATGTGTTTCAAGTGTCGCACGACGGCTATCTTGCACTTTCCGAGAAAGCGATGTTAAGCGATAACGGGATACATTTCTATAATTTCGCCGGCGAGAAGATATGGAAAATCAAGGGAAAACCCATAATAGCCGAGCCGATAAACAATGTGGTGATAAACCTGAAAAAAGACAAATACACAGCCTACGACATGCCCACCGGCAAATTGCTGTGGGAAAAGAAAGTGCCGCAGAAAAACCACTATGCGCATTGCAATTCCTATACAGGCAATCTCGACCGCGGCCATTACTATATGATTGCCGATTCTCTGGTACGGCTGAATCTGCGTACCGGAGAAACGATTACGAGACCTTTCCGCGCAGGCAGGAAATCTACAAAATTTTGGAGTTTAAGCGACAGCTACAAGAAACTGTCCGACCGCAGACTCATCAGAGAGCTATATAATTCGTCGTGCGACGCTAAAATCGCAAGCGGCACACACAGCAACTGGATTGTACGCGGCGACAGCATGTTTGTGGCCGATGCCGACACCTTGTACTGCCTGAACCACGATTTGCAGGACATATGGAAAACAGCCTTGCCGGCCGATATGGGCGCGAAATCATCCATAAGACTCTCCGACGGCAAAATATTCATGCAAAATTTCGGCATAGCATTCAATAACGGAACCATCGAAAGCTGCGGAAAACCGTTTGGCGCCGTCTACGATGCTGCCGACGGCCGGCTGCTCTCCCTCACGACTCCCGACATCGACAGATGGCTTGCAGGAGGCACATACACGGCCGACGGAAGGCTGTACTGGCAGACAAATAAAAAGATGCTCTACACCGACGAGGGCGGCGATGCGGTCAGCGAAGTAAAGTGGAAGCCCGTAACGAACTATCTGCCTGATGCAAAATGCCCCGATTTTGTAATATGCGATACTGTCTACGTTGCCCGCGACGGCTTTCTCGAGAGCGTAGTCTCCGACCGCAGTCAGCTGGTGGTCGAAGTATATGGCAAAGATGTGAATGTGATCGGTTCCGACGGAAAGGTGAGCACAATCCCCGCCGATGAAGTTTTTTTCAAAGACTGTATCGATGTCTATTCGACCAATGGCGACAGGAAAAAGCGCTCCCGCACTGTAATAGTGGAACCCGGGACGAGAAAAATAAAATATTCATTTTACATCAACGGTTGGGTCTGTCAGGACGAGAATGGCAACATAGTCGTGTGCACGCCTCAGGGTATCGGCTTTAAGGCCGGTCCTGATAAAAAAGGTTAAGGTGTAGGTTTGTTGGGAGAAAATAAATAATTTTGCAGTTTGTTAGACGGCGTAGCACGTTCCGCCGCTAAAGTGCAAAGAATCATGCAGCTTAAAAAATATAATCTTGTCAACAATGTCATGGGCTGGTTCGCCTTCGTGGTGGCTGCCGTGACATATCTTCTGACGGTCGAGCCGACCGCAAGTTTCTGGGATTGTCCCGAGTTTATATCGCAGGGCGCCAAGCTCGAAGTGGGCCACCCGCCGGGCAACCCCATCTTCATGCTTGCGGCGCGCTTTTTCGTGACGCTCTTCGGCGGCGGCATGGACACCGCGGCTCTTGCCGTCAACTCTATGTCGGCACTGCTCAGTGCTGCCACTATCCTGCTGCTTTTCTGGTCGGTAACACACCTCACACGCCGACTGCTCGTGCGCGACGACGCCGACAGCATCAGCCTGTGGCAGCTCGTGGTGATAATGGGCGCCGGCCTCTGCGGCGCACTGGCCTACACATGGAGCGACACATTCTGGTTCTCGGCCGTCGAAGGCGAGGTATATGCCTTCTCGTCGTTCTGCACGGCACTGGTATTCTGGCTCATGCTCAAATGGGAAAACCGTGCCGACGAGCCTTTCAGCGACCGCTATCTCATCCTCATAGCCTATGTAATCGGCGTTTCCATTGCCGTGCATCTGCTTAACCTGCTGTGCATTCCGGCTCTCGGCCTCATATTCTACTACCGCAAGTGGAAACATGTCAATGCCGTAGGGTCGCTCATAGCACTGGGCGTGTCGTGCGTAATAGTGGGCGCCATTCTCTACGGTCTGGTGCCGGGCTTCGTCCAGGTGGCCCAGTGGTTCGAACTGATGTTCGTCAACGGTTTCGGCATGAGCTACAACATGGGTGTTCTCATCTACGCCATCATCCTTGTGGCTGTGTTTATCCTCACCATCCGCACCCTCTACCGCAGCAGCAATCCCACCGCCATACGCCTGATGGTGCTTCTGTCGGTGGCCCTGTCGGGCATGCCCTTCATAGGCCACTCGGTGGTTGTGGGCGTGCTCGTAATCGTGGCGCTGGCGGTGTATCTCTTCGGTTTCTGCCGTCCTCTGCCGGTGCGTGTGCTCAGCATCGCCGTCATAAGCATCTTCGTTATCTTCGTGGGCTATTCGAGCTACGCTCTGCTGCTGATACGCGCCTCGGCCAATACCCCGATGAACCAGAACGCCCCCGACAATGTCTTTGCCCTCGCCTCGTACCTCAACCGCGAGCAGTACGGCGACCGCCCGCTCTTCAAGGGCCCGGTTTTCGCCGAGACATTCGATGAAATGGAGTATCCCGAAGGCTCGGGCGAATACTATGTGCCGGTCGACGAATACGGCCGTCCGCGCACACGCATCGTCGACGGATATCTGCGCGACGAGCGCGGCGCCGCCTTCAACACTCCCGAGAACAGCTACACCAAAGTGGTGAAGACCTCGGCCTCGCAGCCCGACGAATATGTGAAGGAAATCGAGCGTCCGTCGTACCGCACCATGCCCGACCTCGACATGATCTTCACCCGTATCTACGCCAACGACCCCGAAGGCCGCAGCGTGGCCGGATACAAGGCATGGGCCGGATACAGCACTCCCGACATCTACAGCATACCCCAGGAAGTACGCGCCAAGTGGGCGCAGCAGGGTTTCGTGCCCAAATACGAGCTCATGCCCTACCTCAACAACATGGAGACGGTAGTGACCAACGTCGATTCCGCCACCGGCGAGCCTCTGCTCGAGACTGCGGTATGGAAGCCGGGCTTCGACGTCAATCTCCGCTACTTCCTCAACTACCAGCTCAACCACATGTACTGGCGATATTTCATGTGGAACTTCGCCGGCCGTCAGAACGACATGCAGGGCAACGGCGAGCCCCATCTGGGCAACTGGATTTCGGGCATTCCCTTCATCGACAACGCACGTCTGGGCGACCAGTCGCTTCTCCCCGACGAATTCGGCGAGGGCAACAAGGGCCACAACGTGTTCTACATGCTGCCGCTCATCCTCGGCATCATCGGTCTCCTCTACCAGGCGCTCTACCGCCATCGCAATAACCCCGAACGCGGCATACAGCAGTTCTGGGTGGTATTCTTCCTCTTCTTCATGACCGGCATAGCCATCGTGCTCTACCTCAACCAGACGCCGGGTCAGCCCCGCGAGCGCGACTATGCCTTCGCCGGCTCGTTCTACGCATTCGCCATCTGGATCGGCATGGGTGTGCCAGCTATCGCCGTGATACTGCGCGACCTCCTCACCGGCAAGAAGAAAGACGGCGAAGAGAACGGCCCCGGCCGCACCCCGGCCATCGTATCGGCCACCGTAGCATGCATTGTCGGCATCGCGGTGCCCGTGCAGATGGTGTCGCAGACATGGGACGACCACGATCGCTCGGGCCGCTACACCACCCGCGACTTCGGCTTCAACTATCTGAGCTCGCTGGCCCCCGACGCCGTAATCTTCACCAACGGCGACAACGACACATTCCCCCTGTGGTACGCCCAGGAAGTGGAGAACTTCCGCACCGACGTGCGCGTGGTTAACCTCTCGTACCTCACCACCGACTGGTATGCCAATCAGCTCACACACCCCACCTACGACGCCCCCGCCGTCGACATGTACGCCCGTCCGCAGGACTATGCCTACGAGCGCCTCGGCTACAGCTTCGTGGTACCCCGCGACCGTGCCCTCACGCCGGCCTCCACGGCCCTGCGCGAGCTATACGACTCCGACGCCACCACCTACGGCGCCCCGATCATGAGCCGCCCCAACGTATACATGCCCGTCGACAGCGCCGCCGCCATGGCTGCCTTCTCCACCGGCACACCAATGGTCGACTCGCTCTATCTCGCACCCTATATCGCCGATGTCCGTACCGATCTATCCGAGCTTGGCAGCGGCATGAATCAGGGCCGCACACTCTCGCTCGACATCGTGGCCAACAGTGTCGAGGGAGGATGGAAACGTCCGACATACTTTGCCACAACAGTGCCCTCGAGCTACTATCTCGGCCTCACTCCGTTCCTCTCGGCTACCGGCATGGCCTATCAGGTGACACCTTTCGCCAGCCCCGCCGTTAGCCCGACAGCCGAAACCGGCTACCGCAACGTAGTGGGCGAATACCGCTGGGGCGGCCTCGACGGTGAAAATCCGGCCGGCCTGTACCTCGACGAAACCGTACGCCGCATGGTGGCGTCGGTGCGCTCGGCCATCCTCACCATCGCCGAGGATCTTATCGCCGCCGGCGACCTCCCCGCATCGGCCGCAAGCCGCGAAACCGCTGTCAAAGCCGGGCTCGACGAACCCGCCACCTACAACGACATGGGCCGTCAGCTCCTCGACATAATCTGCACCAAACTCCCGGCCACGGCATCGCCCTTCGACGGCATGCTCGGTCTCTACATGAGCCGCGACTATCTCGATCTCTATCTGGCCACCGGCAACAGGGCCGACCTCGATAAGGCCGAAGCCCTCGCCAACGCCGAAGCTGAGCGCTATGCCGGCTACGTGCGCTACGGCGCAGCCCTGTCGCCCTCCGACTTCGCGTCGCTGGGCCGCTCCGAAACGCTCGCCATGCAGTATCTGGGCGAGGCTGTGGCTATCCGCAACTGCATCGACATACTTCGCGCCAAGCCCGAAATCGCCACCGACCCGCAGTACGCCGACGCGTTGGCCGCCATCTCGGCCGGCCTGGAGACCGATCTGCGCATAGCGCCCCTCATCTACATCGAAGGCTATAAGGCCGAGGAACTCAGCCGCGAGCTCGAGACCTTTGCCGAGGCCCAGAAACCCGTGCTCCGCGCCGCCATCGCCATGCTTGCCGCCAACGACCTCGCAGGCATCGACCCCATGGCATTCAGCAACGACCTGATGCAGCGCCACGGATTCAACGCCGCCCAGTGGCAGCACGTGCTCCGATGAAGATGCTCACACGGCTGGTGACACAGCCACCGCTGCTCTACCGCCTGCTCTTCCCCGAAGCATTCTGGCGCGTCAAAATGACCGGCGCCGCCCCGAAGGTGTTCCTCACCTTCGACGACGGCCCCATACCCGAAGAAACACCCTGGGTGCTCGACGTGCTCGACCGCTACGGCATCAAGGCCACCTTCTTCATGGTGGGTGACAACGTGCGGCGCCACCCCGAGCTACTCGAGGAAGTGAAGCGGCGCGGCCACAGCTGGGGCAACCACACCATGCACCATCTGCAGGGCATGAAAGTGCGCGCGCACCGCTATCTCCGCGACGTGGCCGAGGCTCACGAGCTTATAGGCAGCACCCTCTTCCGGCCTCCGCACGGGCTGCTGCGCTGGGCGCAGGCAAAAGTCCTCAAGGAGCATTTCAACATAGTGATGTACGACCTTGTGACGCGCGACTACGCCCGCAAAGCCGATGCCGACGAGGTGTTCGACAACGTGCGCCGCTTCGCCCGCAACGGATCCATCATCGTATTCCACGATTCTCTCAAGGCCTCGGCAAACATGCGCGCGGCGCTCCCCCGCTCCATCGAATGGCTTCTCTCCCAGGGTTATGAATTCCACCGGCTCCCCATGTAGCCTTGCCGACGGCATCGTGGCCCGTGCCCGCTCCGCAGGTGCGTGTGCAGCCGCGTTCGCCGACGCCGGTCCTCTCAGTCCGGCCGAACTCGCACCTTTCGGGCGCTGGCTCACCGACGGACGCCATGCCGGAATGAGCTATATGGAGAAATATGCCGAAATGCGCGCCGACCCGCGCACCCTGCTCGAGGGAGCGCGCTCGGTTCTGTGCACGGCTTTCGCCTACGGCCCTGTCGGACGCCGCCATCCTCTCATCGCCGACTATGCCCTCGGCGAAGACTACCACACCGCCTTGCGCACCGCTCTCGCCCCCGTGGCTCAGGCCATGGAGGCCGCCGTACCAGGCTCGGCCACACGCATATGCATTGACACCGCTCCGCTGCGCGAACGTGTGCTGGCCGTGCGCGCCGGTCTCGGATTCATCGGGCTGAACAATCTGCTGATAGTACCCGGCGTCGGTTCGAGGGTATTTCTCGCCGAAATACTGTGGACAGAAACCGTGCCCGCAGCGCCACCCGCTGCAAAAACCACCTGCGAGAGGTGCGGTGCCTGCGTTGCCGCCTGTCCGGGCCATGCCCTCGACGGCTCGGGCGGTCTCGACGCCCGCCGATGCCTCTCCTACCTCACAATCGAGCATCGCGGCGAACTCACCGACGGCCTCCCGCTGGCCCACCGCCGCATCTACGGCTGCGACATATGTCAGGACGCCTGCCCGCACAACCGCGGCGTAGCCAACGCCATCCTGCCCGCATTCAGTCCCCTCCCCGAGGTCATGGACCTCACACTGGCCGATATGGCGGCAATCGGCGACGCCGATTTCCGCCGCATCTTCCGCCGCAGCGCCATTTTCAGGCTCAAGTCCGCCAACATGCGCCGCAACGCTCTCGCCGCAGACAAAGGATGATTCCAAAATAAAACTCTATTTATCCCAATTGCCATGAAAAAACTTATTCTTCTCCTCTCCGCAGCCGCAATGCTGGCAACGGCGGCATGCTCGTCGTTCTCCAACCGCGGCGAAGTCGACCGGCCTATGATCGCGTCCTCCAGTCAGGACTATATGGGCATAGAGAAAGTAGTGCTCAGCGACACGGCCACCGTCGTATACAGCGTGGTCCACTTCTCCCCCGGTGCGTGGATCAGCATCGACGATTCAAGCTACATCACCGACGGAACCGGCCGCTACAGGCTCATGCACACCGACGGCATCACACCGGGCGAGCATCTGACAATGCCCGATTCGGGCGTAGTGCGCTTCACCATGACCTTCCCAGCCATAGCCGCCGGCGCTGAAAGCATCGACTTTTCCGAGGGCACACCCGGCGGATGGAACATATGGGGCATAGACCTTACCGGTAAAGCCGGCCACGACATCAATCTCAGCGCCGTACCCGCCGCACTGCGTGGCGAGTTGGCCATGACATCGCTTCCAGAATCCACGATAGCCTTCGGCGACAGCACCACCGTGAACATACATATCCTCGGCTACCGGCCCGAAATGGGCGACAAACTCCTCTGGGCCATGAACACCGTCCACGGGCAGATCGGCACCGACACTCCCGCGGCAGTCGACAGCCTCGGCAACGCCACCATCAGAACCGCCCTCTCGGCTCCGGCCGAAATCATGGTCATTGGCTTCGATTTCCGGCACCCGCTGAGCGGAGGCACTCTGCTTGAGCCGGGCGAAACCGTCGACCTCTACATCGACAGCCACCTGTGGGGCATCCGCAACATGGCCGTGCGCGACAACGTCCGGTCGGTCTACGCCCGTCCCGAGGGTTACAGCCCGTCGTATGCCTCCGGCCGCTACCAGGGTCTGCGGAATGCTTTCGGATCCGAATACTACGGCATGCAGTTCCACGGCTGCGACTTCGGCGACTACCACATGAACGGCGACGAATACACCGCATACGTCCTGGACCAGTACAAGAGTCTGAAGGACTCGCTCGATGCCAACACATCACTTCCGGCTGCGGCGCGGCAGTACTGGGAGTCGTCGCTGCGCGGCGATCTTATCTATGCCGCCTCGAACGCCCGCAACATCATGCGCCTGCAGTACTACTGCAAGCACGGCAACTGGGGCGCCGCCGTCGACCCCGACAGCCTGCCGGTGAAGCTGTCTCCCGAAAATGTAAAGGCCATCGCCGCCCTTGTCGATTTCAACGACAGCAAGCTCCTTCTGCTCAGCAACATCAACGAAATGTACGACACTGACATATGGAAGGACGCGGGCATCGACCCGGGCATACTCGAGAGTGTGCGTCTCTATAACGAAGCCTACGAGGCAGCCAACGATGTGCGCACCGATACCGCCGCCCTGGCAGAACTCCGGCGCCTTGCTGCGCCGATGGCCGACGAGGTCGAAGCCCACTACAAGGCCCGCAAGGCGCGTCTCGATGCCCTCGACGCGTCTCTGATATCTCCGACACCCGACGTGGCACCCGAACGCATCTTCGACGCCATCGTGGCTCCCCACAAGGGCAAGGTGGTGATGGTGGATCTATGGAATACGTGGTGTGCTCCCTGCCGGGCAGCCATAGCGCAGAACGAGCCCGAAAAAAGCGGCGACCTCGCCTCCGACGATATTGTGTGGATATATATTGCCGATGAATCGTCGCCGATGCCCGACTATCTTTCCATGATCAAAAATATCCGCGGGCAGCACTATCGCCTCACCAAAGACGAGATATCCGTGATACGCAAGCGCTTCGATGTCGACGGCATACCCTTCTACATCCTCGTCGACCGCCGTGGCAAAGCAGCCCCTCGCCCCGACCTCCGCGACCATTCTTCTTTCAAGTCGACCATTCGTGCCGCCTTGAAAGAGAGTTGAAAAAGTTACAAATTAGAAGTTAGGAGTTAGGAGTTCCGTCTCTGCGAAACCACGTAGTGGTCCCTCAGAAGTTCAACTTCTAACTCCTAACTTCTAATTGGTAATTGCCTGAAGGTCTATTCTCTTAACTTTTTTACACTCATTACTCCTTCAACTTATACTTATTACTCCTTCAACCCGATATCAGCGGAAGATTAATGCGCTTCGAGCCAGTTGGAGCCGACGCCGGCCGACACCTCCATGGGCACGCGGCCCTTGTAGGCGCTTTCCATCTGACGTACTACGAGCTCCTGCATCTCGGCGAGTTCTTCGGGTACAACGTTGAAAATCAATTCGTCGTGTACCTGCATTATCATGCGCGAGCGCAGACCGCGGCGGCGTATCTCGGCGTCGACAGCCACCATGGCAACCTTGATAATGTCGGCGGCCGAACCCTGCAGCGGGGCGTTGATGGCATTTCGCTCGGCATAGCCGCGGACGGCGGCACTGCGCGAGGCGATATCGGGCAGATAGCGTTTGCGGCCCATGATGGTGCTTACGAATCCGTCGCGGCGCGCGTCCTCGATGGACTGCTGCATATACTCGGCAACCTTGGGGTATGTGGCCAGATAGCCCTCTATCAGCTCCTTGGCCTCGCCGCGCGGTATGCCGAGACGTTCCGAAAGACCGAAGGCCGATATGCCGTAGATAATACCGAAATTGGCCGTCTTGGCCTTGCGGCGCTGATCGTCGGTAACATCGGCGATGTCCTCGTGGTATATCTTGGCAGCAGTGGCGCGGTGAATGTCGGCCCCCGAAAGGAAGGCGCCGATCATCTCCTGATCCCCGCTCAGGTCGGCCATAAGACGCAGTTCTATCTGCGAATAGTCGGCCGACAGCATCAGATCGCCCGGATCTGGTACAAAAGCGCGGCGAATATCGCGGCCGTCGGCGGTGCGGACGGGTATGTTCTGAAGATTGGGATTTGTCGACGACAGGCGTCCAGTCGCCGTAGCTGTCTGGTTATAAGTGGTATGCAGCTTGCCAGTTAGCGGATTGATGAGCTTGGGCAGCGAGTCGACATAGGTAGCCAGAAGTTTCTTGAGGGCGCGTATATCGAGGATGAGGCGTACCAGAGGTACGTCTTTGGCATACTTTTCGAGTATATCCTCGGCTGTGGACCATGCTCCGCCCTTGGTGCGCCGGGCCTTGGGGTCGATCTGCATTTCCTCGAACAGGATAGTACCAACCTGCAGAGGCGAGCTCACGTTGAACGGGCGCCCCGCGAGCGTATATGCCTCCTGCTCGAGCGCGGCAAGGCGTTTGCCCAGCTCTACCGACAGACGGTGCAGCTCGCCCACATCTACGCGCGCACCGCACCACTCCATGCCGGCAAGAACACCGACCATGGGAGTCTCGACCTCGTCGAAGAGCTTGAGATGCCCTTTTTCGGCCAGTTCGGCCATAAGAGGAGCCCGCAGGCGCAGCGACACCGAGGCCGTCTCGCCCATGGCGCCGGCCGCATCGGCAGGCATGCGGCGGCGCTCGGAGGCCGTATAGTCGATATCGTAGGTATGGAATCCGAGATATACCATGGCCATGGTGGCGGTGTCGTGTTTCGACTCGGGGTTGCACAGATAGTGGGCCACACCGGTGTCGAACCATTTGGCGCCCGAAAATTCAACATTCATGCGGCGCAGCACGAGCATGGCTCGCTTGATATCCTCGCCCACTACAGTGACATCGGGGTTCGCGAAGAGCGGCTGAAGGAGTTCGGCCTCAACGGCGCGTCGGGCTGCGTCGGCGCTTAACGGTATATAAGCCGAGCGGCCGCCGGCCTCGCTGTCGTAGGCCAGAGCTATGCCGCAGGGCTGTGCAGTCATGGCCTCGGCGCCGTCGGCATTGAGGGCCATGCCCACCTCGCCGGCGGCTATGGCCTTGCTTATGAAAGCGGAGATATCAGCCGGAGATTCCAGCACCTCGACCGGCGAGGCGGGCGCCTCGTATTTCACTGTCGGGGCGTCTTCTTCCGGAATATCGAACAGCGAACCCATAGTGCCCGGAGCAGCCGCAGGGGGCGCCGGAGCCGGGGCGACTGCCGTTTCTGCGGCTGAGGTGAATTTTGCGGCGAAACTTCTGAATTCGAGCTCCTTGAACAGGGCCAGCAGAGCATCTACATCGGGCTCGCAGCGACGCAGGGCCTCGGGGTCGAAAGGCACCGGTGCTTCGGTGCAGATAGTGACAAGTTCCTTCGACATGCGTATCTGCGCCTCGTTGGTCTCTATCTTGGTGCGGAGCGCACCTTTGATTTCAGCAGTATGGGTGAGCATATTTTCCACCGAGCCGAACTGCTGTATAAGCTTCACGGCCGTTTTCTCGCCCACACCGGGGCAGCCGGGCACATTGTCCGACGCATCGCCTTCGAGGGCGAGCAGATCGATAACCTGCGACGGCGACTGGATACCGTAGCGCTCGCACACCTGCTGCGGACCGCGTATCTCGAAGCCCTGGCCCTTGAGGGCGGGGCGGTACATGAACACGCGGTCGGTGACGAGCTGCCCGTAGTCCTTGTCGGGCGTCATCATGTATGTGACGAAGCCTTCGGCCTCGGCGCGGCGCGAGAGTGTGCCTATGATGTCGTCGGCCTCGTAGCCCTCGGCCTCGAGGGCCGGTATGCGGTATGCCGCAAGAAGTGCCTTGATATATGGAATGGCCGCGGTAATATCCTCGGGCTGCTTGTCGCGCCCGGCCTTATACTCGGGGTACTGCTCGTGGCGGAACGTGCGGCCGTGCTCGGGGTCGAAGCACACGGCTATATGCGTGGGATTCTCCTTGCGCATCACATCGTCGAGCGCGAGCAGAAAACCGAAAATAGCCGAAGTGTTCAATCCGGCCGATGTCACGCGGGGCGAGCGCAGCAGCGCATAGTAAGCCCTGTAGATCAACGCATAGGCGTCGAGTAAAAAAAGCTTCTTCTCTTCCATAAATTCTGTAGGCACATAAGAGGGTGTTTCATAATATCTGTTAAACCCCAGGTTGGTGTATTTTTGCTTAAATTGCACATTATGAAGAGGGAGGATAGCGGTGGCTATGTGACCGATGAATGATGGGCAAGTTAACAAAAAGACGCCAAGCCGGTGCTAATGTTAAAATACGCCCGCTTTCAGGTCTGATCAGAATATCTGTCATGACGGTATCAAAGGCTCCGCCTCCAAAAATTCAGAGTGTCTTTATATCTTCGTCTCAGTCACATAGCCACCGCTATGCTCCTTCGTCTCAGATATAAATCCATCTCCGACTTTTTGGCCTGGAGTTTAACAGATATTATGAAACACCCTCTAAGTGCGCCCACAAAGATAACAAAAAAACGCCCAACCCGCTACCATAATCGCGCCCGCAGCCATGCCGCCCACAAGCGCAAAGCGCTTACATATTCACACAGCCTGGGGTGAGGCGCCACAGGCGTCCGTAACCCCAGGTCTATGAATCATAAAAAAACATTAGCAACCGCGACAGCGGTTGGATAAAACGACCATCTAATCATCGAAAAGATATCGCCCATCGTATTCGATCTCATACAGATCAAGGAATTTTCGCACTTCCTGCTCCAGCGACAATCCTCTGTGATGCTCGAACTGACGGCATATATACTCCTTAACCACAGGCACCGCAGATTTAGAATACGATAACGCAGCATACCCCCTCTGCCACTGAAACCGGCCGACCACAAATCTTTTGAGATTGATAAATTTAGTCGTCGCAATCTTCAGATCCCTTACTAAATCGGGCAACAATTTATTGATATTATATTCGATTAGAATGTGTACGTGGTTTTCGGTACCGCCCACTACTACACATTCATGCCCGAGACTTCGAACGGTAGCAGCCATATATGCATGTACGGTCGGCAACCATTGTAAGGGCATGAGGCTGTACCGACCTTTTACAGCGAATATGAGTTGGATATAGATTTTTGATAAGGTGCTTGCCATTTGGCAAATATAGCAATTATTCGTTGATGCACAATCTTTTTCCGGACAATTATCCAACCGCTGCCGCGGTTGGGCCCAATGGGGATATACAGAAACCTGGGGTTACGAACGCTTATGGCGTTCTCACCCCAGGCTATGTGAATATATAAGCGCTTTGCGCTTTATGCAGAATATGTGCGGTCAGGAAGTGTGAATGAGATAGAGGATGTAGGCGATGTAGGCGGCGGTGAGGACAGCGCCCTCGGCGCGGGTGATGGTGTTCTTTTTAAAGAACCATCCGAAGAACCAGAAGAGGATACATGAGCCGGTGAGCACGAGCAGATCGACCGGTCCTATCGCTCCGAAAGCCAGAGGCCGGATTGTGGCCGATGCTCCCAGAACCATGAATATATTGAAAATATTGCTGCCAATGACATTGCCCAGCGCTATACCCGGTTTGCCCTTGAGCGCGGCAGCCACTGAGGTGGCGAGTTCGGGCAGCGATGTGCCGGCGGCCACAATGGTAAGGCCTATTATGGCGTCGCTCACGCCAAGAGCCGAAGCTATACCCGAAGCTCCGTCGACGAATTTATCGCCGCCGAATACGAGGCCTGCAAGCCCCAGGGCCACCCACAGCCATGCTTTCCACGAAGGCATCGTTTTGGCGGCCGATGCATTTTCAATCTCATCGGCATTGGCATTCTTAGCCCTCGAGAAAGTATAGCGCATGAATATGGCGAAGAACAGCAGCAACACTATGCCGTCGGCACGCCAGAGCATGCGGGTATCGCCGTCTCCCAGCCATGGCCCCATGCCGAAGGCCAGCAACGCCAGTGCCGAGACTATGACGAGGGGAATATCGGCCGTCATGGTGCCCGATTCCACCCGTATAGGCCGCACCAGAGCGGTGATGCCTACGATGGCGAGGATGTTGAATATGTTGCTGCCCACGGCATTGCCTATGGCGAGCTCGCCGTTGCCACCTATAGCCGAAACGACGCTTATGACAAGTTCGGGAGCCGATGTGCCGAATGCCACAACGGTAAGTCCCACCACCATGTCGGACACGCCCCAGCGGCGTGCTATGGCCGAGGCTCCGTCGGTGAGCATATTCGCACCGACCAGAATGAGAGCCAGTCCGAGCAGAAGGAAGACGATATTGAGTATCATGACGGATTATTAATATCCTGCAAAAGTACAAATAAAGCCGTATATTTGCACTTCCTTAACACTTCCAATCGACATTATGATGAAAAAACTGACCGTAATTCTTGTTATTGCCTGCATTATGACTCTCACACAGGGCGCCATGGCCCGTGATAACAGCGGCAACGATGTGGTGCGTATACTCGCCGTGGGCAACAGTTTCTCTGAAGACGCACTCGACACATACTTCCATGGCCTATGCCGTGCGGCGGGCAAGAAAGTGATTGTCGGCAACATGATAATAGGAGGCTGCACGATCGACCGCCATATGCTCGATGCCCGGGCCGATTCGGCCGACTACCGTTTCCGCCGCACAGGCCTCAACGGCACACAAATAACAGTGGACCGAGTGCGCCCCTCGCAGGGGATCGGAAGTGACAGCTGGGACTATGTGAGCTTCCAGCAGGCAAGCGGGCTGTCGGGCCACTACGACAGCTATGCCGCACTGCCTGCCCTCATCGCCTTTGTCGACAGCCTCGTTGCCGGGCAGCCCCGCTATATGTGGCATCAGACCTGGGCGTATGCTCCGGGGTCAAATCACCAGGCATTTCCATCCTACGGCTGCGACCAGCACATGATGTACGACTCGATAATGTCGGCCAGCCGGCGCGCCGTAGCCGACAATCCGGCTATATCGGTACTTATACCCAGCGGCACGGCCATCCAGAAAGCCCGCGCGGCAAGCGGCAACCCCGACTTCACACGCGACGGCTACCACCTCGACAACGTCATTGGCAAATATATAGCCGCCTGCACATGGTTCGAGGCGATATTCGGCGAGTCGGTGTTGGGCAACAGCTATATCCCCGACGGACTAAGCCCCGAAGAAGCACGCTTTGCCCAGAAAGCCGCCCATCAGGCCTGCATGGACCCCTTCGGCGACAAAAACTGAAAGATGTCGCCCGTTGCCAAAAATCCCGCAGGCGCCTCGCGGCGTATGCGGGAGTATGGCAAACAATTCCGTAAATTTTTCTGATGCAAAATTATTGCAGTTCCACCGGATGCACAATACCCTTATGAGGGTAATCGGCAAGTCTCCGGATCATATCCAGTTGAATCTGCGGAATATGGCGCTTATCTTTTTTCCGGTCTCGAGGCGGTCCCAGTCGGGACGGTTCGAGAAAACGAATATGGCAAGATCGTTGTCGGGATAATAGCACTGATACACCGAGAATCCGCCGTTATAGCTCATGTGAAATGCCTTGTAGGGATAATCGGGAGCTGATTCGAGGAAAACGCCCAAGCCATACCCAATTCCGGGTATCTTGGTAGAAATCTGCCAGTTGTACCGTTCAACGACCGATGCGTTGTCTATAATACGGCCCTCCAACAGAGCTTTGAGCCACTTGAAATAGTCGCGGGCAGTGGTATATATACCACGGTCGGCACGGGTTGGGAAAAAGGCGGCCTCACCGTAGTCGTATTCCTCCCAGCGACCGTCTTCGCTAACAAACTGGTCATCTTCGCTAAGACCGTCGGCCTGTCCGTAGCCGTGTGCTTCGTTTCTGATCTGTACGTCGGGATCGAAGAATCGGGTCTCCGTGAGACCTGCCGGAGTGAAAATGCTGTCGGCCATATACTTTTCGAAAGGTATACCCGAGGCTTTTTCGATAACGGTACTTAGGAGCATGAAAGGCGGATCGAGATAGCGGTAAGCGGTGCCTGGCTGTGTTTCGAGATGATCGACGGTCTCGAGAAATTTTATCATTTCGGGTTCGCGGCCATAGAGCATATAGTCGTCGCTTATACCGAAAGTAGAGTCGTGGCGCTTGATGTAGGAGACCCACTGGTCGGGATTGCGAGGCCTGTTGTCGGGCAATCCGGTAGTATTGGACAATATATGTCGCAATGTTATCTCCCGAAATACCGGAGACTTGAAGTTGGGGAAGAAATCGGCTATGGTGCTGTTTAGAGAAAGCTTGCCCTGACTGACGAGTTTCAGAACGGCCACGGTAGTAAACGACTTGGTAGCCGAACATATATTGGTTGCCGTGCTGTCGGTGTAGGGTTTGTCGGTATCGAGACGTGCCTTGCCGAAGCCCCGCAGATACACAGGTTCTCCATGAGAATAGATTCCCACAATAGCGCCCGGCTCGTTGCGGCCAAACATGGAACTGAACAGAGAATCCATTGCCGGAGCGACCTCGCAGTTTTCGATAGATGTGGAGACGCTCTGTCGGGCACATGACGCCGAAATGATCATGCCCAGTGAGAGGGTTAAAGCAGTCAGAAGATTAGTTTTCATTTGAGGAACAAGGACAAAAGAGCCACACAGCCATGGGGAATGTGGCTTATATAGTGGAACGCAAGGCGCATGAGAGCGCGCCGTTGCATCGACGGAGTCTTAGACAGGGTGGATGTATACATGCGCCGCGCTGCGGAGCGCACGGCCGCATCGGAACACAGACGCAGAGCCTCACCGGCGGCGAGAACACGCTTGAAGTCGGCATAGTGGCTATAGCCGGGAGGCAGGGAGCATTCCAGCATGGCCGTCACTTTATCGGCATTGGCAAGCCGCTGCGGCCACGGCTGATTGGTGATTGAGAGCGGGGTATACAGCACATCGACCGTAGTACTCCCGCCGAGGCTGTATATGGCCGGGCGGCGCACAAGCATCCTTGTGCCAAGTTCTATGTCGTTCCACAGATAAGCCTGCGGATTCCAGCCTCCGGCATCGCGGACCAGAGAGGTGCGCGCGCACCACCGCTGAGTGGCCATAGAGCCGTGGAATATACAGTCGAATATCGGATGCGAACCTAACGGGAGCCCCTTGACGGTGCGTGCGGGCAGATGTATATTCACATCCCACGCAATTATATCGGCATCGTTTCGGGCTGCGGCATCCATAACCCTGCCGCAGTGGGCCGGATGCATGGTGTCGTCGGAGTCGAAGAACATTACCCACGGTGTATCGACCATAGCGAGACCGCGGTTGCGGGCGGCAGCCGCTCCGGGTGTCGTTTCTGCGACGATTGTCACTTCGAAGTCGTGCGAGGCAGTCCTGTCGCGCCAGGCGCCCAGCACGGAGGCGGTGTTGTCGGTCGACGCGTTGTCTACCAATATCACTTTGAGCGGACGGTAGGTCTGAGCCTCGACCGACCGAAGAGTACGGCCGACGATTTCACCGCGGTTGTATACGGGGATAACGATGCTCAGTTTCTTTTCCATTGCATTGCAAATCTAAAATAAAAAACGCGCTCTGACAAGTCCAGAACGCGTTTTCATCATTTATTCTATATTTCGCCACACCTTTGTAACCCGCGTCAGAAAGTGCAGGTAAAGGCGAAGCCGAAAGTCCCCCGGCCTACGGTGGGCATCAGCGACGACGCCTGCCCGCAGCGCGACTTCACGAGACGGCGTGCCGGGTTGCCGTTGAACAGGCCCACCACCTCGTTGACGGGGTCGATGAGGAAAGCGGCGATATTGCCCAGCACCGGCGAGCCCCACAGCCTGTAGTCGTGGCTCACGATATGGCGTTTGAGTTTGTAGAAGCATTCGCCCATTGCGCTGCCTACCAGCGGTGTCACGAAGATATCCTGAATCGACGGACGCTCCATGCACGCCTCGATGCCGAATTCCCATCCTATGGTCGATATGCACGCCGAGTAGAGAAGGCTGCGGTAGAAATTAAAGCCGCACGAGCGTGCCGACATGAAGTAAGCGGCGCCGGCATAGGGGTGGAGCACATAGTTGAATATAGGATTGTCGTGGTCCCACTCGGGGCCGCGCTTGAACACGTTGAGGAACCACCGTTTCTGCGGCGGATCTTTCTGAAGAGCAGCGCGGTTCCACGATGTGGCGTCTTCGGGCAGACATTCGAGCACCAGCAGGGTGCCGATAAAAGCGCCGGCGAGTACCGAGGTGTTCACCCACATGCGGTGCCAGTCGGGAGCATTGCCACGCATGGAATACGGCAGCTGATAGATCGACGGAACAGTGCCTTTCGACATCATGGGACTCAGAACACTTACATAAGAAGTATCGATCATGGCTTCGGAGACCTCCGGCAGGGCTGCATCGACCGAAACCACGGCATCATCAACATATATAGCCACGATGCGGTCGGCGGAAGTGGCGCCGACCAGAGCGGGAGTGGCGAGGAGCAATGCCGAAATGATGAATTTAATTATAGAACGCATCGGATTGTAGATTAGATATTCAAAGATACTCTAATAACAATCGGCAGCGAAATGTAGTGGCGGCCGGGAATAATTTTAGCGAATTTTAGACAAAAAAATGTGTATGCCGTGTAATAATGCTGCCCGGGCTGCGTCTTATAGTCTAAAAAACATAGTTTTCCCCTTTTCTACGTCTATAAACATGATCATTTCGCTTCACGACGTCAACAAAACCTACCCCGGCATTGTGCCCCTGCATGTGCTCAAAGACATCAACCTCGAGATCGAACGCGGCGAGCTTGTGTCTATCATGGGGGCCTCGGGCAGCGGCAAGTCGACGCTTCTCAATATCCTCGGCATTCTCGACAGCTACGACTCCGGAGAGTATGTGCTCGACGGTCTCGAGATTAAGAACCTGTCGGAGAACCGCGCCGCCGAGATCCGCAACCGCAAGATCGGATTCGTGTTCCAGTCGTTCAACCTCATCAACTATAAGAACGCTCTCGAGAATGTGGCTCTGCCGCTGTTCTACCAGGGCATAGGGCGCCGCAAGCGCAACGCCCTGGCCATGGAGCAGCTCGAGCGCATGGGGCTGGCCGACCGCGCCACCCATCTGCCGGGCGAGCTTTCAGGCGGCCAGAAGCAGCGTGTGGCCATAGCCCGCGCGCTGGTGACCCGGCCGTCGATCATTCTTGCCGACGAGCCTACCGGCGCCCTCGACAGCCACACATCCAGGGAAGTAATGGAAGTCTTCCGGGAGCTCAACGCCGACGGCATGACCGTGGTCATAGTGACCCACGACCCCGGTGTGGGCGCGGCCACAAACAGAATAATCCGTATCGTCGACGGCGAAATCGTGAACGACAATGCTTGACCTCATACGCGAAATAGCGCAGACGCTCCGCAACAACCGCCTGCGCACCATCCTCACCGGCGTGTCGGTGTCGTGGGGCATTTTCATGCTCATAGTGCTGCTCGGAGCCAGCCGCGGTGTGCGCAATTCCTTCGAGGACAACTGGACCGACAGCGAGACCAACGGCATACAGTTCTGGAGCGGCGTCACCTCCAAGCCCTACAAAGGCTACAAGGACGGCCGCTACATAGGCCTCAAGGGCACCGACATCGAGGCCATAAAGCACGACAACCATAGCCTCGTGGCCGACGCTATAGCTTTCGCGAGCGTCGATTCGGCCAAGATATCGACTGCAAAAGACGTGGTCAGCGGCGGTTTCGAGGCCGTATACCCCAAGGCCCGCGAGACCAACAACATAAGCATGAAATACGGCCGCTTCATCAACGACGCCGACATCAGCGACGCCCGCCGCACCATGGTCATGGCCTCGAAGAACGCCCGGCTGCTTTTCGACAACGATTCCGTAGCCCTGGGCCGCACCGTGCAGTGCATGGGGCTGGCCTGGACCATCGTGGGCATCTACGACCACCGGTGGCGCTCGCAGACAATGGTGCCCTACACCGCCTACAAGGCCGTCACCGGCAATAACGACAATGCATATTCCATAAAGGTCGACATGCAGGGTCTCTCTACCGAGGCCGACGGGGAGGCCGCCGAAACCGCTCTCCGCACCACCCTGGCGCGCCAGCATCAGTTCGACCCCTCCGACCGCAACGCCGTATGGAGCTGGAACAGCTTCAACAGCTATCTCAGCGGCCAGGCAGCCATGGGCTACCTCAACCTCGCCGTGTGGATAATAGGCGTGTTCACCCTCCTCACCGGCATAGTAGGCGTGAGCAATATAATGTTCGTGTCGGTGCGCGAGCGCACGCACGAGATCGGCATACGCCGTGCTATCGGCGCCAAGCCGCGCTCGGTGCTCACACAGATTCTGGCCGAGAGCGTGGCCATGACGGCGCTCTTCGGCTATATAGGCATAGTCTTCGGCACGCTCGCCCTGCAGGGCCTCAACGCCGTTCTGGGCGACATGGATGGCTTCAAGAACGCCACTGTCGACATATCGATCGCCGTGGAGGTGACCGTAGCCCTGGTGATCGCCGGAGCTGTCGCCGGACTTTTCCCGGCACTGAAGGCAATAAAAGTGAAACCCGTAGAAGCGCTCCGCGACGAATAAGCCATGAAATCGACATCTATCTTCGATCTTGAGAACTGGCGCGAAATCATAGCCACCCTCTCCCGCAACAAGACACGTACTTTCCTCACCGCCTTCGGCATATTCTGGGGCACGGCCATGCTCGCCATGCTCTGGGGCGGCTCGCAGGGTTTCAAGGGCGTCATGAGCCGCAATTTCGACGGTTTCGCCACCAATATGGGCGCCGTCTTCGCCGGTACCCGCAGCATATCGTACAAGGGTTTCAACAAAGGATCCGGCTGGTCTATGACCGTGCAGGACATCGACAATATCCGCCGCGTGGCACCCTATATCGACAACTCGAGCATGATGTACCGCTCGTGGGTCACCGCCTCGTACGCCGACAAGAGCAAGAGCGGCGCCGTGATGGGCGTGGAGGACAGCTACACCGAGCTCATGGAGCCGATGATCTACGAAGGCCGCTTCGTCAACGAGGCCGACGTACGCTCCTACGCCAAAGTGGCCGTCATAGGCCGCAACATGGCCACCGAACTTTTCGGCTCCGAATCGCCCATAGGCAAGTCGGTGAACCTGGCCAATGTCTACTTCACCGTGGTCGGCGTGGCCGGACAGCGCGGCGAGGCCAGCATCATGGGGCGTGTCGATGACAGCTTCATTATTCCGGCAAGCACCATGCGCCGCGCTTTCAACCGCGGCAACACCGTCGACGCTTTCATGTATACCTCGACCCGCGGCCATAAGCCCTCGGACAACGAGCCCTACATACGCCGCGCGCTGAGCGCCGCCCACTCCATACACCCCGACGACGAACGCGCCATGGGCTTCATGGATGTATCGGAGATGTTCGAGATGATCAACGGCCTTTTCCTCGGCATAAGCCTGCTGGCTCTGTTCGTGGGCCTCGGCTCTCTTATGGCCGGCGTGATAGGCGTGGGCAACATCATGTGGATCATCGTCAAGGAGCGCACGCACGAGTTCGGCGTACGCCGCGCCATCGGGGCCAAACCGGCCGACATCACCGTGCAGGTACTCTCCGAGAGCGTGCTGCTGACGCTTGTGGCCGGTATCGCCGGCGTATGCTTCGCCTCGCTCGTGCTCGGACTGGCCGACAAGGGCACCTACAATCCCATCAACGGCTACGCCGGCTTCCAGATAAGCTTCACAACTGCCATGATAATCGTGGGAGCATTCTTCGTGCTCGGCACGGCCGCGGGCACTCTGCCCGCCATCAAGGCCATGCGCATCAAGCCCATCGAAGCCCTCCGCGATAAATAATGAGTTCAGGAAGTAAGGAGTTTATGAAGTAATGAGTTCAGGAAGTTAAGATAATAGTTCTTTCCGCAGACACATTTCTTTTTAACTCTTTCGACTTATTACTCTTTCAACCTTCTGTGTAACGTAATAATCTCAACATATAATGAAAAAAGTTTTTCGCATTTTGCTCTGGACGATCATCGGGCTGCTTTTCGTCAGCACTTTCGTCTATCTCTACCTCAACTCTCAGGACAAAAAAGACAGCTATCAGACCGTCAAGCCGTCGATAGCCACCATCGAACGCTCTACCGTGCTCACAGGCAAGATCGAGCCGCGCGACGAAATCGACATCAAGCCCCAGATATCGGGCATCATCACCGAAATCGAGGTCGAAGCCGGCGACCGCGTGAAGGCCGGCGACGTCATAGCCCGCATCAAGGTCATTCCCGAGGCCTCGCAGCTGTCGTCGGCACAGAGCCGCGTCAACCTCGCCCAGATCGAACTGCGCGACGCCAAAGTGAAATTTGACCGCGACGCCGACCTCTATGCCAAGAAAGTGATTTCGCGCGAGGACTACGAGACCTCGGAAAAGACATATAAACGCGCCCAGGAAGAACTCGAATCGGCCGAAGACGCTTTCCGCATCGTCCGCGAGGGCGTGAGCCAGTACAATGCCAAGGAGAGCAACACCCTTGTACGCGCCACCATCAACGGCCTGGTGCTCGATGTGCCGGTGAAGGTTGGTTCGTCGGTAATCCAGTCTAATACCTTCAACGACGGCACCACCATCGCCACCATCGCCGACATGAACAACCTCATATTCAAGGGCAAGGTCGACGAGACCGAGGTCGGACTCCTGCACCTGGGCATGCCCATGGAGATAACCATCGGCGCCCTCCCCGACAGCAAGCCCACAGCCATAATCGAGTACATAGCGCCCAAGGGTACCGACACCAGCGGCGCCAATACATTCGAAATCAAGGCCGCCGTGACCCTCGACGATGTCGAGGCCGTGCGCGCGGGCTACAGTGCCAACGCCTCTGTCACCCTGGCCAAGGCTGCCGACGTGCTTACCGTGCCCGAGGGCGTGGTCGAGTTCTCCGGCGACAGCACCTATGTCTACGTAATGACCGACAGCCTGCCCGAGCCCAAGTTCGAACGCCGCGCCATCACCGGCGGCATGAGCGACGGCATACGCCTCGAAGTGAAGAGCGGCATCGACTCCACCGCCGTCCTCCGCGGCGACAAGATCCAGTAAAGGCGCCCCGATGCAGGCCTCGTAGAGGCCGTAATATATACAGCCACAGGCCTCGGCCTGTGGTAAAGGCACCAGAAGTAAAATGCGCCTCGTAGAGGTGCTACCGTAAGCCGGGTACAGCAGCGCCTCTACGAGGCGCGCACGCAAAGACGGTTTTTTAACCTCAGGCCAAGGCCTGAGGCTGTATACAGAAACGACCTCTTCGAGGTCACATATTTAATTTGTAAACCAAACACAATGAGCATTCGAAATATATTTGTGGGGGCTTGCCTGTTGGTGGCTTCGGTGGCTTCGGCCGAGACGTGGAGCCTCGACAGCTGTGTGAGCTATGCCATATCGCACAACATCAACGTGCAGTCGCGCCTGCTGCAGGAGGAAAACGGCCGTCTGGGCGTCACCGAGGCCAAGGACCGCTTCCTGCCCAATATCAACGGCTACGGCAGCCAGAGCTTCAGCTTCGGCCGCGGTCTTACTGCCGAAAATACCTACGCTAACCGCAACACATCGTCGTTCTCAGTCGGCGCCAATCTGTCGCTTCCCATATTCCAGGGTCTCGCCGGCGTGCGGCGTCTCGACTACGCCAAGGCTTCGCTCAAGGCACTGCTCGAGCAGACCGAGGCGGCCAAGGACGATGTGACGCTCAACGTCATAACCCAGTATCTGCAGGCCCTCTATGCCGGCGAACTGCTTCAGGTGGCCCGCGAGCGCCTCAAGATTTCCACCTCCGAACTTCAGCGCCGCCAGACACTCCTCGAAGCCGGAAAAATACCCGAACTCGACATCTACGAGGCCCGCTCGCAGGTGAGCCAGGACGAGCTCAATCTTGTCAACTGCACCAACGACAGCATCATCGCGCTGCTCGACCTCGCACAGCTCCTCAATCTGCCCGACGCCGACGGCTTCGCCATTGAGCCGCTGGCCGACAGCGAGATGCCCCTGCTTTCGCCCGAAGAGGTATGGGCCAACGCCAGCGAGCGCAATCACAGCCTGCGTGCCGGCCGCCTCGAGGCCGAAGCCGCCGACAAGAACGTATCGCTCGCCAAGACGGGCTATATTCCCACCATATCGTTCAGCGCCGGACTCGGCACCAACTACTACCGCACATCGGGCTTCACCAACGAGAATTTCAGCCAGCAGATGCGCCATAATTTCGCCAAACAGCTCGGCTTCTCGATATCGATACCTATCTTCGACGCGTTCTCGACCCGCAACAGCGTGCGCCGCGCCCATGTACAGGCCCACAGCACACGCCTGCAGCTCGACGATACCAGGCAGCGCCTCTACAAGGCCATAGTGCAGGCCTACACACAGGCCAAGGCCGCCCACTCGAAGCGCGATGCCGCCGAAGTGGCCGTGGAGAGCAGCCGCGCCGCCTTCGAGGCCATGAAGGTTAAATTCGACAACGGCCGCGCCACCCCCACCGAATACGAGAAGACGCGCTCCGACTATACCAACGCTCTGGCCGAATCGGTCCAGGCCAAATACGAGGCCATCCTACGCGCCCGCATTCTCCTCTTCTACAATAAATAGGAGATTAGGAGGAAAGGAAATTAGGAGATTAGGAAGTCAGGAAGTTGAGAGATTAGGAAATTAGGATTTCAATCCCGTGATCTTCCAACCTCCAACTTTCTATTCTCCTATCTTTCCAACCTCCTAATCTCATAAATTCCTAATCTCCTCCCATTGAGTGACGGTCGCCTAATATCCGTATTTACAATATCAACTTTTAAACATATATTATATGAAAAAAATCTTTGTGCTTGCGGCCCTTACTACGTTGCTGCCGACATTGATGTGCGCCAGGACATTTACCGTAACGGCCCGCAATCTCAGCGAGAAAGATATTGTGAAGGTAAGAGCATCCAACGAAGGTGGTCTTATAAAGATATATGAGCAACAGTCTTTCGGCCCCGACAGCACAATAGTTGTCAATCCGGGCGATTCCGATGTCGAATTTGTCTCTATCTTTGTCGATACAGGCGCGAAACCCATAATCGAAACCGTCTATCTTACCGACGAATCCGCCGGTGCTCTTATCGATCCCTGCGCGCAATCGGTACTGACATTCAGCGACAATGTGAACGCGGCCGCACTCGCCGCCGCCAAAGCAGTATCCGACAGCTATAACAAATACTATTGGAATTATCTCACACGGAAAGACGACTCGTCGGGTATTCGCGGCGACAGCATTGCGGCATCAGTAAAAGCCAAACTGATTCAATACGCCGACAGTGTGTGCACACTGTTCGCCGACCTTCCGGCTCCCATGAAAAAGGCTCTACGTCAGGACCTGGCACTGAGCATCTGCAAATTCTGGAACTCTGTATCCTACCGCTACAACGGCAACGACTGGGCGGCAGCCGAAGCCGAGATGAAGGAGTGGGCCGCTCTTGATGACCCATATAATTCCCTGTCAGGACATTTTCCGAGTGTGGCTAATGAGGCGTTTGCCAGAGCTCTACTTAAGGAGCGCAGTATGACTCAGGAGGAATTGCGGGCCATACAGCAACCGGAGTACAAAAAAATGAAATACGATTACTACAAGGCCAATTACACCGGCAAGAACCGCGAGACACTTCTTGCCGACATCATACACGCCGACGTGACACAGTCGCAGTTCACCGAAGGCATCGATAGTCTTGCGGCCGATTTCCTTGCCGCATATCCCGAAAGCGCTTTCCGGCCCATAATCGAAAGCGACATGGCCGATTACCGCCGTGCAAATGCCGCCGTCGACAATCCCGACATCGTATTCATCGACGCTGCCGAGACCCCGACTGTCGACGCTCTTATTGCCCGCTTCAAAGGCCAACCCGTGCTTGTCGACGTATGGGCAACATGGTGCGGTCCGTGCCGCGAGAGCTTTACAAAAATCAAACCGATTCAGGACTATGCCCGCGAACACGGCATCGTCCTTCTCTACATATCAATCGATAACGATACGAATGCCATTGTCCAGGTTCGCAAACTCGCAGGATATTACAATCTCCTCGGCCACCATGTGATAGTATCGGAAGAACTGGGCCCGGACGTCTACAAAACCTACGGCAACGCCAAAGGCTATCTCACTGTACCCCACACCGCCCTCTACGACAGCGAGGGCCGTCTCGTCCACAGACGCATCAACGCCGAAGACCCAGACGCCGTCCTCTCCGCCCTCCGCGCCCTCTGACACCGCCGTCAGCAACACAGAAGAAAAACACGTAGTGGTTAAAGATGTTAGGCCCGAGTTAAGAGTCTAACTTCTCCGACCACTACGTGGTCTGTGTAAAAATCATATTATTCAGCTGATTGGCTGAAGATGCAGATTCCATCGCGCTCGATTTCGGTTAAAAGGAAGTTGTCCAGATGTGGAGTCATACGAACCAAATCGACCGCCATCCCAAGAAGATCCTGTAGATAAACTTTCAGGGATAATAGCTTAAATGCTTTTGGTGGCATATCAACGCACAGATCGACATCGCTGTCAGAATGATTGTCGCCACGGGCCATCGAACCAAACAGACGCAACGAACGCACCCCGAACTCATTTCTTATAAAAGGCGCGGCATCAGTATGGAGCGATATACATTGTTGACGGCTACACATAAATGGCTTGTTTCTGCAAAGATACACATTATTCCGATATTGCAGGAACATTCATATATAAAATTTGGTTTTACCCAAACATCGAAATTTGGCCGATAAGGGAAAAAGAGCTATTTTTGCAAAAATATATGTGACAATGAAAGATATAGAAATTATAGTACCGGTAACCGCCAAGGACTACAGCGAACTGAGCGAGACCGAGCGTCGCCTTGTCGACCTGGCCCGCAAAGCCGTCGACGGTTCCTACGCTCCCTACAGCAATTTCCACGTAGGCGCCGCCATTCTGCTGGCCAACGGCGAAATCGCCACCGGTGCCAACCAGGAGAACGCGGCATTTCCCTCGGGCACATGCGCCGAACGTTCGGCCTGCTATTGGGCCGGTGCAAACTATCCGGGTGTACCTTTCGAGATGATAGCCATCGCCGCCACAGGTACCGACGGCCGCCCCACCGCACACCCCACGGCACCGTGCGGCGCATGCCGCCAGGCTCTGCTGGAGTATGAGAAACTGTCGGGACATCATGTGCCCGTGCTCCTCGCAGGCGCCGAGACCATCTACCGCCTCCCCTCGGTGCAGTCGCTTCTCCCCCTCGCTTTCGCCGAATTCTGATATTTTCAACTCCTCTCTTCCTATCTTCCTAATTTCCTAACATCCTAACCTCCTAATCTCATAGCATCCTACTCCGATGGATTTTATAGAAGAACTCACATGGCGCGGCATGATCCACACAGTCATGCCCGGAACAGATAAAATGCTTGCCGAGGGCATGGCTACGGCCTATCTCGGCATCGACCCCACTGCCGACAGCCTCCACATAGGCCACCTCGTGGGCGTGATGATGCTCAAACACTTCCAGCGTGCGGGCCACAAGCCCATAGCACTGGTAGGCGGTGCCACCGGCATGATCGGCGACCCCTCGATGAAGAGTCAGGAGCGCAAGCTTATCGACGAAAAGACACTCCGTCACAACCAGGAAGCCATCAAGGCCCAGCTGGCAAAATTCCTCGATTTCGACTCCGACGCGCCCAATGCCGCCGAACTCGTCAACAACTACGACTGGATGAAGCAGTTCTCCTTCCTCGACTTTATCCGCGACGTGGGCAAACACATCACCGTCAACTACATGATGGCCAAGGACTCGGTAAAGAAACGCCTCTCGGGCGAAAGCCGCGAAGGCATGTCGTTCACCGAATTCTCCTATCAGCTCCTCCAGGGCTACGACTTCCTGCACCTCTACAAGGAAAAAGGCTGCCGTCTGCAGCTTGGCGGCTCCGACCAGTGGGGCAACATGACCACCGGCACCGAACTTATCCGCCGCATGGAAGGCAAGGACGATGCTTTCGCCCTCACCTGCCCCCTCATCACCAAGGCCGACGGCGGCAAATTCGGCAAGACCGAGAGCGGCAACGTGTGGCTCGACCCGGCGCGCACATCGCCCTATAAGTTCTATCAGTTCTGGCTCAACGTCTCCGACGCCGACGCCGAAAAATATATCAAGATCTTCACCGCCCTCTCGCGCGAGGAGATAGAGGCTCTGGTTGCCGAACAGGCCGAAGACCCCGGACGCCGCCCCCTCCAGAAGCGCCTGGCCCAGGAGATTACCACCATGGTGCACTCTGCCGCCGACTACGAGGCTGCCGTGGAGGCATCGCAGATTCTCTTCAGCAACAAGGCCGCCGACGCTCTCCGCAAGCTCGACGAAGCCACGCTGCTCGACGTGTTCGACGGCGTGCCCACCTTCGAGGTAAGCCGCGCCGACATCGAGAGCGGCATGCGTATGGCCGACCTCCTCACCGAAAAAGCCCCCGTATTCCCCTCCAAGGCCGAGATGCGCAAGCTCGTGCAGGGCGGCGGCTTCTCCATCAACAAGGAAAAGGTAGCCGACCCGCAGATCGCCGCTTCGGCCGACATGCTTCTCGACGGCAAATACATAATAGTGCAGAAAGGCAAAAAACAATATTTCCTGATCATAGCAAAATGAACGGTAAAATGGTCGTAGTAGCCGAATTCTCCAATGCCCGCGAGGCTTCCATAGCAGCCGGAATGCTCGAAAACAACGGCATAAGCTGCAATGTGGTCGACGATGCCATGGCCACACTCTATGGCGCCGGCTCGACATGGGCGCCCGTGCGACTCTACGTCGCCGAAGCCGACGCAGAGCGGGCCGCGGCACTGCTGCGCGAGCACTCCGACAACTGATCGCCAACAAAGCGCACTCCTTAAGCGTTTATATACCAAAGCCTCTCTGTACGCGCCACAGGCTCAGGCCTGTGGCCGCATTTTTAAACTATTTTTATGCTGAATTTCGAAGAATTAGGCGTGCGCCCCGACCTGCTCAAGGGCATTGCCGAAATGGGATTCGAAAATCCCATGCCCGTGCAGGAAAAAGTGATACCCGTGCTGCTTGGCGGAGACCACGATCTTGTGGCCCTCGCACAGACCGGTACCGGCAAGACAGCGGCCTTCGGGCTGCCTCTGATACAGCGTGTCGACCTCAGCCGCAACGAGCCTCAGGCTCTGGTGCTGGCCCCCACACGCGAACTGTGCCTGCAGATAGCCGGCGATCTGGCCGACTTCTCCAAGTATGTTCCCGACCTCGAGATACTGCCCGTCTACGGCGGCTCGAGCATCGAGAGCCAGATACGCGCCCTGCGCAAGGGCGTACAGATCATAGTCGCCACTCCGGGCCGACTCATCGACCTCATAAACAGAGGTGTGGTGAAGCTCGAACACGTGCACACCGTGGTACTCGACGAAGCCGACGAAATGCTCAACATGGGCTTTGTCGACTCCATCAACGACATCCTCTCGCACGTGCCCGACGACCGCAAGATGCTACTTTTCTCGGCCACCATGCCGGCCGAAGTGGCAAAAATCGCCAAGCGCTTCATGACCAATCCCGAGGAGATAGTCATAGGCACCCGCAACGAGGGCGCCAAAAACGTGCGGCACATATACTATATGGTCAACGCCCGCGACAAATACCTCGCCCTTAAGCGCATAGCCGACAACAATCCCAACATCTACGCCATCATATTCTGCCGCACCCGCCGCGACACTCAGGAAATCGCCGACCACCTTATTGCCGACGGCTACAACGCCGACGCCCTCCACGGCGATCTCAGCCAGCAGCAGCGCGACATTGTGATGAAGAAATTCCGCGACCGTGTCATAACACTGCTCGTGGCCACCGACGTGGCCGCCCGCGGTCTCGATGTCGACGACCTCACCCACGTCATAAACTACGGTCTGCCCGACGATACGGCAGTCTACACCCACCGCTCGGGCCGCACCGGCCGTGCCGGCAAGACAGGCGTGTCGATAGCCATCATCCACTCGCGCGAGAAAGGCAAGCTTCGCGAAATCGAGCGCATAATCGGCAAAAAATTCGAGCGCAAGGACGTGCCCACGCCCGAGCACATCATCGAGAAGCAGCTCTACAACCTCGCCGACCGCCTCGAGCGCGTCGAGGTCAACGACGAAGAGATAAACCGCTATCTGCCCGGCGTGCTCAAGAAGCTGTCGTGGCTATCGACCGAAGACCTGCTCAAACGCGTGCTCTCGCTCGAATTCAACCGTCTTCTCGACTACTACAAAGACGCTCCGTCCATCGACTTCATCGACGAAAAACCCGCCAAAGAGAAAAAGAGCAAGGAGCGCGGAAGCAAGGAGCATCCCACCGACCGCGAGAAAGACCGCCGCACGGCCGAGCGCGGCATGACCCGCATATATGTGAATCTTGGCAAGGCCGACGGATTCTATGCCGGAAACGTCATCGACATGCTCAACAAGAATGTCGAGGGACGCCGTGTCGACGTGGGCCGTATCGATCTCTTGCCGTCCTACTCGCTCTTCGATGTCAGGAAAGCCGACGCCAAGCGCGTGGTGGCCGCTCTGAAAGGCCTCGAATTCTTCGGCAAACGCGTGTACAGCGAAATCGCCGACCCCGACCGCGACTACGCCCACACCTCCGAACGCAAGACCAAGACAAAAAAATATAAGCATTGAAACTCAAAGTACTCATACTCCTGCTCGCCGCGGCCGCATCGCTTACGGCCGCAGCCCGCACCGCAGCCGACTTCTTCGCCCAGGCGCCCGCGACAGTGCTGCCGCTGCTGCCGCCCAACACACGCCTCGACATGCTCGACTACTTCAACAGCCACATGTCCACGCCGTCGAACAACAGTCTGGGCGGCCGCTCGCGCATAACGGCCCTCGCCGACAACGCCATAACGGTGGAAATGAGCCGCGACGCCTCGGTGCAGCTTGCCGTCATTCCCGCGGGCCGCGACACAGTGGTGGCGGTGGTCGAAACCGTCCTCACGCCGGTGGCCGACAGCGGCATACGCCTGTACCGCGCCGCCGACTGGAAAGAGCTTCCGGCTCCGGCGATGCCCGGCGTGGCCCAGTTTGCCGACCCGGCGCGCCGCAAGGAAGCGCTCAAGGCCGACATGCCCGAATGCCTCTTCGTACGGGCCGAGTATGAGCCCGAAGCCGGAACCTTCCGCTTCACCGACACCACACCGGCATACTACACCGACGCCGACCGTCCCGAGGAACTCAAAATGCTGCGGTCCAACATAAAAATGCGCCTTGCCAAAGGCCGCTTTGTCGAAGCCCAATGACAGAGATACAATCCATCACACTGCTGGAGCTTAACCGGCGTGTGACATCGGCCATCGCCGTTACTCCGGGCCTGCAGGGCGTGTGGATAACGGCCGAGACCTCCGACCTGCGCTCCTCGGGAGGCCACTGCTACATGGAACTGGTGCAGAAAGACGAGCGTACCGGCACTCCGCTGGCCAAAAGCCGTGCCGTGATGTGGGCCTCGTCCTATCAGCGCCTCGGAGCGATATTCTACGCGGCCACCGGCACGCGGCTGCGCTCCGACATGAAGATAATGGCCCGCGTCAACGCCAACTACCACCCGGTATACGGCATGTCGCTGGTAATAACCGACATCAACCCCGACTACACCGTCGGCGACCTCGCACGCCGCCGCAACGAGATCATAGCGCGCCTGCGTGCCGAAGGCGTCTTCGACATGAACCGCAATCTGCCCTGGCCGCAGCTGCCGGTGCGCGTGGCCATAGTGTCGGCCCGCGGTGCCGCCGGCTACGGCGACTTCATGAAGCACCTTCACGGCAACCCTCTGCGCCTGCGTTTTCACACCGAGCTGTTCGAAGCCACCATGCAGGGCGAGCGCACGGTGCCGAGCGTGGTCGCGGCCCTCGAGGCCATTGCGGCACGCGACGGCGAGTTCGACTGCGTGGTGCTGATACGCGGCGGCGGTGCCGTGAGCGACCTCGCTTCATTCGACGACTATACCCTGGCCTCGAACGTAGCCCAGTTCCCGCTGCCGGTGATAGTGGGCATAGGGCACGAGCGCGACGTCACCGTGCTCGACTATGTCGCCAATACACGCGTCAAGACACCGACAGCGGCAGCCGAAGCCCTCATCGGCATGGCATCGAACGCCTACGAGCGTCTCCGCGCCACCGGCGACGCCATCCTCACACTGGTGAAAGACCGCATTGCCGGGCAGCGACAGCAGCTCGCCTACTACCAGGGCTCCATTCCCGCGCTCGCACGCAGCATAGTCGAGCGCAACCGTCAGCGTCTCGGCCCCGAGATACCGGCCGCCATCACGGCCGCCGTGCGCAGCACCTTCGCACGCGCCAACGAGCGCCTTGGCGCCCTCGGAGTGCTTCTGGACACACTTTCGCCCGAGGCCACACTGCGCCGCGGCTACACCATAACACGTGTCGACGGCCACGCCGTCACCGCCGCCGACCCACTCGCCCCCGGCACTGTCATAACCACCACCTTTGCCGGCGGCCGCACCAGCAAGTCTACAATAAACAATTGACAGTCATAGAGATGGAAAACACACAGTTAAGTTATTCGCAGGCACTCGCCGAGCTCGAGAAAATACTCGGGCAGCTCCGCGCCGACAACAGCGACATCGACACCCTGGCCGAGCGCACACGCCGCGCCGCCACACTTCTGGCCGAATGCCGCTCGCGCCTCACCCGCACAGAGGAGGAACTGAACAGGATTCTGGCCGAATTCGACCAGAACATCAACGGCTGACGCCCCGCACAGGGGTGCTCACGGCTGTTTCATCGTGGGCAAAGGGGGGCTTTGTCGATAAAAAAGTATGGTTTGTAGAGGCCGTGTTGGCGGCCGCATGCGTTCTTCCTACCTTTGTAGAGTGAAAAACGTAATCTTATGATAAAAATCAGGTATTCCAAGAAAATCTATGTCCTGGCCATGGCAGTGCTCATGGCCGTCCAGGCCCTGAGCGCAGGCGTGCTCCGCGGCACTGTCGTGGAGGCAGGCACGGGCGAAGCGCTGATACAAGCCTCGGTGCGCGTGCTGGCGGCATCCGACTCGGCACTGGTAAAAGCCGCCGTTACCAACACATCGGGCGCTTTCGCCATCGACGGTCTCAAGGCCGGCAAATATATTGTGGAGGCATCGTATGTGGGTTTCGCACCCGAGACGCGCAACATCACCATGACCGCAGCCGACATGCGCCTGAAGCAGTTTGCCCTCTCCGAGAGCGCCATCGCGCTCAAAGAAGCCACCGTGACAGGCATACGCACCCCGGTGAAGGTGATGGAGGACACCGTGGAATTTTCAGCCGAATCCTATAAGACACAGCCCAACGCCGTGGTCGAGGACCTGCTCAAGCGCCTGCCCGGCGTCGAGGTAAGCTCCGACGGCAAAATCACCGCCAACGGCAAGGAGGTGACCAAAATCCTGGTCGACGGCAAGGAATTTTTCAGCGACGACCCTACGGTGGCGTCGCGCAATCTGCCTGTCAACATGGTCGAGAAGCTGCAGGTGGTCGACCGCAAGAGCGATCTGGCACGCCTCACGGGCGTGGACGACGGTGAAGAAGAGACCGTGATCAACCTCACCGTCAAGAAAGGCATGGCCAACGGATGGTTCGGCAACGCCGAAGCCGGCTACGGCACCGACCAGCGCTACAAGGGCGGATTCATAGTCAACCGCTTCTGGAACGGCAACCAGCTCACCTTCCTCGGCTCGGCAAACAACATCAACGAGCCCGGCTTCGCCGACGGAGCCAGCGGACGGTTCATGCGCTTCGGAGGCGCCAACGGCATCACCTCGGCACAGTCGCTGGGCCTCAACTTCAATGTGGGCAAGGAAGAGATATTCCGTGTCGGCGGCGACATAATGTACAGCCACACCGACCGCGACACCCGCACATCGTCGGAACGCGTGTACAACGGCGGCGTCGACCAGCAGACACGATCGCAGAAATACAGCCGCGACAAAGGCCACAACGTACGCGCCGACTTCCGCGTGCAGTGGAACCCCGACTCGTTCAACACCTTCGAGTTCCGGCCCAACATATCGCTGAACTACAACAACTCGTCGAGCATCGACACCAGCGCCGTATACCGCGGCAATTTCGCCACCGACGTCAACCGCAGCCTCAACCGCGACTTATCGAAAGGCAACTCGTTCGAATTCGGCGGCCGACTGATATACAACCATAAATTCCGCTCCAAGCCCGGCCGTTCGTTCTCGGTTTTCGCCAACTACCGCATGAGCAACGTGCGCGAGAAATCGGACAGCTATTCGTGGAATAAATTCTTCCAGTTCAACGACTCCATCGACCTCTACGACCAGTGGGCCGACAACCATACCTGGAGCAACAGCATCAACACTCGCCTGAGCTGGACCGAGCCCCTGGGCAATGCCAAGAACGGCCACTTCCTTACGCTGGCCTACAGCTTCTCCTACCGCTGGAACAATGCCGACAAACTGACCTACGACCACCCCGTGTCCTTCCCCGACGGCTGGGAGGGCGAGCCGGTGATCGACCCCGAACTGGTGTTCAACGAAGACCTTTCGAACCGCTTCCGCAACGACTACATGAGCCAGGATATCCGCCTGGGCTACCGCCATGTAAGCAAGAAGGGACAGCTCAACGCAGGTATCTCGCTGGTACCGCAGACATCGAAGTCCATCAATCTCATAGACCACTCCAAGGACATACCCCGCCGAAGCGTGTTCAACTACGCGCCTTTCCTGCGCTACCGCATGCGCTTCAGCAAGAGCCGCAGCCTCACCCTCGACTACAACGGCCGCTCCTCGCAGCCCTCGATGAATCAGCTGCAGCCCGTGGCCGACTACTCCGATCCTCTCCGCGTGGTTATCGGTAACCCGAACCTCGATCCGTCGTTCAGCCACAACGTACGTCTGCGTTTCCAGGACTTCAATCAGGACAAGCAGCGCTCCATCATGGCGATGGTCGACGCTCAGGTGGTGCAGAACTCCATCGTGTCGCGCATGACCTTCAACGAGGAGATCGGCGGCCAGGTGACAACCTACGAAAACGTCAACGGCGTGTGGAATATCCGCGGCATGAACATGATATCCTTCCCGCTGCGCAACAAGGCTTTCACCTTCAACAACCACATCTTCCTCAACTACAACCACAACGTGGGCTTCAACAACGGCGAGCGCAACCACACCGGTGCATTCAGCGTCAGCGAAAGCCTCGGCTTCGCATGGCGCCCAGAGTACGTCGAACTCGAGATCCGGCCCCGCTACTCCTTCCAGAGCACACGCAACAGCATCAAACAAATATCGAAAAACGGCGACAGCAATGACACCGACGTCCACAGCTACGGCGGCTCCTTCTACGGTACCTATACAGCTCCCTTCGGCCTCGTCCTCAGCTCCGACATAAACTACAGCGCCACGAAAGGCTACGCTAACGGCTTTGACACCCGCACATGGCTGTGGAACGCGTCGATATCCTATCAGTTCCTGCGCGGACGTAACGCCGCCATCACTCTCAAGGCCTACGACATACTGGGCCAGAGCGACCGTGTGCGCATGACCTCGCCCGGTAACTACACCGAGACTGCGCGCTACAACTCGCTCGGACGCTACGTGATGATGACCGTAAGCTACAAATTCACCACCTTCGGCAAGGGCGAGCAGCCCCGCGACCGCAACTTCGATGAGCGCGGTCCCATGGGGCCGCCTCCCGGAATGGGGCGTCACCGCGGTCCCGGCGGTCCTCGCTGACACTACAAAAAAAAGGCGCCTGCACGGCGTCTTTTTTGTTTGGCAAGCTCCTGAAATTTGCAATTGTAAATCGCGCCCGAAATGCTTCGGAGCTGATGTTGATAACTTTTAGTGTGATTGTAAGAAATTTTGCTGTTTGGAATTGTAAACTTATGACTAAAAATCATTAATTTTGGGCTTTCTAAGAGCGGCTCTTTCCTGTGGGCCGTAATCCACTATGGCTCAAGATACTTATCACACTCCGGCATTGCTGGGCGAAAGCCTGGAAGCTCTCGACATAAAGCCTTGCGGCATATACGTCGACGTCACCCTCGGTGGCGGCGGCCATTCGCATGCCATAGCCGAGCGACTGTCGGGCGACGGACACCTCTATTCGCTCGACCGCGACAGCGACGCCATCGCCCATGCCTTCGCACATCCGTGCTTCACGGCCGTGCACGGCGACTTCCGCTATCTCACCAACTATCTGCGGTATTTCGGCTGCTCGGGCCGCATCGACGGCATCCTTGGCGACCTGGGTGTATCGTCGCACCATTTCGACGACGCTTCGCGCGGATTCTCGTTTCGCGCCGACGCTCCGCTCGACATGCGCATGAACCGCGCCGGAGGCATCACCGCCGCCGAGCTCCTTGCCACCGCCACCGAAGAGCGCCTGACCATGCTCTTCAAGGTCTACGGCGAGTTCCGGCAGGCGCGGCGTCTGGCAGCGGCGATAGTAAAGGCCCGGGCCAACGGCGGTGTCGCCACCACCGGACAGCTTGCCGCCATTGCCGAGCCCATGCTCAACCCCGCACGCGCCAAGAAAGAGCTGGCCCAGATATTCCAGGCCCTCCGCATAGAGGTCAACGGCGAGATGGAAGCCCTCGAGGCATTCCTGCGTCAGGCAGCGGTAGAACTGCGCCCCGGCGGACGTCTGGCCATCATCACATATCACTCGCTCGAAGACCGCATGGTCAAAAACTTCATGCGCAGCGGCCGTATCGGCGGTGAAGCCGAGAAAGACCTCTTCGGCCGCACCGAGGCTCCTCTGCGCCCCGTAGGCAAACCGGTGGTGCCAACCGAAGCCGAAATCGAGCGCAATCCGCGCGCACGCTCGGCCCGTCTGCGCGTAGCCGAAAAAATATAATCCTCCTCATCACAGCGCAATCATGAACATCAGAAAAGCAGCCTACAAGACCGGCAAAGGCATAAAGGTACTTATGCAGGGCGATGCAGTGTCGAGCAAATTCTTCAAGCGGCACTTCTTCGCCACGGCATTCACCGTCATAGCGTGCGTGGCCTTCATTGCCGCGCGGTTCGAGTGCGCCACCGACCAGAACACCATCCATTCCCTCAAGAACCAGATAAACGTCATGAGCACCGAGAAACAGAAGGAGCGCTCGCTCTACATGACGCTCACACGCGAATCGGCAATGATGCACCTTGTCGACTCGCTCAAACTCGGCCTCACTATCCCCGACGCACGTCCGCAGGTACTACAGCTCGACGCCGAATAACAGAATCCAATCCTATCAAAAAACATCAGGTATGCCGTCCGCCTCGTCTCCCCAGAAGAAAAACCGCAATGTGCCCGGCTCGCGAAACAGATATGTCGTGGGCCGATTCGGCATCATTTTCGCCATCACAGTGTTCATAGCGCTGTGCATATCGTTCATGCTCGTGCGCACCACCGTGGTCAACGCCAAGGCCTGGAACGCCATGGGCGCCTCCACCCTGCGCGACTCCAACATCATCGTGCCCACCCGCGGCGAAATCCTCGCCGCCGACGGCAGCATACTGGCCACCAATCTCTACTACTTCAACGTGATGATCGATTTCCGGGCCACGCGCTTCGACATCGTAGGCTATCATGACACCATACCTCAGCTCGCCGGAGCACTCGCACGTCTGATACCGGGCAAACGCGACAGCACCGAGTGGGACACCCGTCTTCGCGCGGCTATCGACAGCACCAAGTCGAAGCGCACCCGCAACTTCGTCATAGTCAAGGGCGTGCCCGAGGAGATGGTGAAAAAAATCAAAAAACTGCCTTTCTTCCGCAGCAGCCCCAACTGCAACAAGACCGGTCTCAAGGTCGACAAGGTGATGAAACGCTCCTATCCTTTCGGCAAAATGGCGCGTATGAGCATCGGCCGTGTGGGCCAGACCGAGGAAAGCCCCGAGGTGCATGGCCGCTCGGGCCTCGAGCGCGCTCTCGACAGCCTGCTCTACGGCATTCCCGGCCTCGAGCGCAAGAAGCTCTTTACCCGCGGAGCCCGCTACGACGTCGAAGTGCCGGCTATCGACGGCTACGACGTCACCACCACCATCGACATCACCATGCAGGATATACTCGAGAGCGAGCTCGGCGAAATGCTGATGCTCGCCAAGGCCGACTGGGGCACCGCCATGATAATGGAAGTGGCCACCGGCGACATCAAGGCGATGTCGAACCTCGAGCGCGACACCAACTCGGTGACACCCCGCTACATCGAAGCCCTCAACCGCGCCGTCGAGGCCTATGAGCCGGGCTCGGTAATGAAGGTCATGACCATGGCCGTGGCTCTGGAGAAGGGTTTCGCCAAGCCAGTGAGCCGCGAGTACTCCATAGGCCGCTCCTTCGCATACCTGGGCCGCAAGCCCATATCCGACACACACTCGCCGGGCTCGCTGCCCATAAGCCGTTTCATCGAGTATTCGTCGAACATAGGCATGGTGAAGCTTACCATGCCACACTACGAAGGCGATCCCAACCGCTTCCGCGCCGACCTCGCCGAGATGGGATTCTTCGACAAACTCAGCACCGGCATCGCCCGCGAGCGCACACCCTACTTCCCCAAGCTGCAGAACAATGTGGGCGGACGCCTGTCACTGTCGCGCATGGTGTTCGGCTACAGCACCATGATACCGCCGCTCTACACATGCGCCTTCTATAACGCCGTTGCCAACGACGGCTGCTTCGTGCGCCCACGACTGGTCAAGAGCCTGCGTTCGCCCGACGGCCGCGACTCTGCTGTCGACGTATCGTATGTGCGCGAGCGCATCCTGTCGAGCGAAAACGCCGCCACGCTCCGCAAGATGATGCGCGGCGTGGTGTGGGAACAGGGCGGCACGGCAAAGGCTCTCAAGAGCGATATCGTGGAAATCGCCGGAAAGACCGGCACCTGCAAAATCGCCAAAGAAGACAAGCGTCCGCGAGTCGACAAGGACGGCAAACCCATCCAGCTCACCCCCTTCAAGGGCGGCTATCTCGAAGGCCACTACCGCGTGACATTCTGCGGTTTCTTCCCCTACGACAAACCCAAATATACCTGTATAGTTGTTATAAATGACCCCAAGGTGCCCTACCGCGGCCCGGCCCTCTCGTCGGGTACCGTGCTCAAGAACGTGGCCCTCAAGATGTATGCCCGCGGCATGCTCGAAGAAGACCCCGGTTTCGAGGGCGGCCAAAAAAGCGCCGCCGGCCCGACGGTCTACTCGTCGTTCAACAGCCGCCGCAACGCCACCCTGCACGCCGACCTCCACCTGGGCGACTCGCGTGCCATACGGCGCCCCGGCGACCGCGTGGAAGGCTGTGTGCCCGATGTGTGCGGCGTGAGTCTGCGCGAGGCCCTTACCCGGCTCGAAAGCGCCGGCTACAGCGTTAAGTTCCAGGGCATAGGCTATGTGGCTCATCAGGAGCCGCCGGCCGGCACACCCGCCGGACCGGGGTCGAAAGTAGAACTCAAGCTGCAGTACGACTGACAGATATGAATATAGAATGACAATGAAAGAAATACTCGAAAATACGCGACCTGTAGCAACGGCTGTCGACACCATACTCGACGCCGCCGATGTGCTCGAGCGCCGTGGCGCCACCGATGTTACCGACGCCACTGTCCTCACCGCCGACTCGCGCGCCGTGGTACCGGGCGGCATCTTCGTGGCCGTGCGCGGCGTGGCCGTCGACGGTCACCGCTTCATAGCCAAAGCCATAGAGGCAGGCGCCGCAGTGGTGGTGCTCGAGGAGTTCCCCGCCGACATGCCGGGCGGCGTGCTTTTCGCACGAGTGTCCGACACCCGCGCGGCCCTCGGACGCATGGCATCGCGATACTACGGCGAGCCATCCGACGAGCTCCGTCTGGTAGGCGTCACCGGGACCAACGGCAAGACCACCATCGCCACCCTGCTCTACGACATGGCACGCCTGCGCGGCGAAAAAGCCGGTCTCATATCCACCGTGGCCATAAAAATCGACGGCGAGGAATACCCCGCCGACCACACCACCCCCGACCCCATACTGCTCAACGCCTGCCTGCGCCGCATGGCCGACGCCGGCTGCACCTTCGCCGCAATGGAGGTGAGCAGCCATGCCGCCGACCAGCACCGTATCGCCGGTCTCAATTTCGCCGGCGGTATCTTCACCAACCTCACGCGCGACCATCTCGACTACCACAAGACTTTCGATGCATATCTGAAGGCAAAGAAATCGTTCTTCGACATGCTGCCCTCCGACGCTTTCGCCCTCAGCAACGCCGATGACCGCAACGGCGCCGTGATGCTTCAGAACACCGCCGCACGGCCGCGGGCATTCTACTCGGTGCGCGACGCCGCCGACTTCCACGTCCGTGTGATCGAAGACCGCATCGACGGCATGCTCCTCGATTTCGACGGCCGCGAGGTCGAGACATTCTTCACCGGCAGCTTCAACGCCTCCAATCTGGCCGCAGTCTACGGTGCCGCCGTACTCCTTGGTGTGCCCCGCGACGAAGCCGGCGTGCTCATGAGCCGTCTGCACCCTGTGGCCGGCCGCTTCCAGCCCTTCCGCTCCGAAAACGGCATAACCGCCATCGTGGACTACGCCCACACCCCCGACGCCCTCATCAACGTGCTCGACACCATCCGCGACGTGCTGCCCGAGGGAGCGTCGGTGATCACCGTGTGCGGCTGCGGCGGCGACCGCGACCACGGCAAGCGCCCTCAGATGGCCAAGGCGGCCGCCGAACGCTCCGACATACTGGTGATAACATCGGACAACCCGCGCTCCGAAGATCCGCAGGCCATTATCGACGACATGCTCGCAGGACTCGACGAATACGAGAAAGGCAAGACCCACTGCTACATCGACCGCCGCGAGGCCATAAAGGCCGCCGTCGGCATGGCCGAACCCGGCGACATCATCCTCGTGGCCGGCAAAGGACACGAAACCACTCAGGTGCTCGCTTCGGGCACAATCCACTTCGACGACCGCGAAGAAGTGGCCTCCGCTCTCCAAAACATTCAAAAACCTTAATATCCGACTGTTTTGCTTTACTATATATTTTCCCTTCTACAGGATTCAGGCTTCCCCGGCGCACGCCTGATGAACTATATCACCTTCCGCTCGGGTGCGGCTTTCGTACTGGCGCTGCTGCTGGCCATATTCGTAGGCAAGAATATAATCCACCGCCTGCAGCGCATGCAGATAGGCGAGATAGTGCGCGACCTCGACCTCGAAGGCCAGATGAAGAAGACGGGTACCCCTACTATGGGCGGTGTGATCATCATACTGTCGATAGTGCTGCCCTGCCTGCTTGTGGGCAACCTCACCAACCTCTACATGCTGCTCATGCTGCTTGCCTCGGTATGGCTTGGCTCCATCGGATTTATCGACGACTACATGAAGCTGCGCAAGCACAACAAGGACGGCATCAAAGGCAAATACAAGATCGTAGGCCAGATAGGCATAGCCGTGATAGTGGCCGCGGTGATGTACGGCAGCCCCGACATGGTGCTCGTGGAGAACAGCGAGATAATAAGCAGCGACACACACCGGGTAGAGGAAGTGGTCTACGGCAACGAAGTGACGAAATCGCCACAGACAACCATACCGTTTGTGAAGAACAACAACTTCAACTACTCGTGGCTCACCGCCTGGATGGGCGCGCACGCCGAAACCGGCGGCTGGATAGTGTTCTTCCTGCTGACGGTGTTCATGGTCACCGCCACCAGCAACGGCGCCAATCTCAACGACGGCCTCGACGGCATGACGGCCGGTCTGTCGGCCATAGCGGGCGTCGCCCTGGCCGTCATGGCCTATCTCGGCGGCAACCTCATCTACTCCTCATACCTTAATATAATGTATGTGCCCGGCAGCGAGGAACTGGTGGTCTACATGGCGGCCTTCGTGGGCGCCCTCATAGGCTTCCTGTGGTACAACGCCTCGCCGGCGCAGGTATTCATGGGCGATACCGGCAGTCTCACCCTCGGCGGCGTCATAGCCGTCTTCGCCATCCTCATCCACAAGGAGTTGCTGCTGCCGGTGCTCTGCGCTCTTTTCTATATCGAAGATCTCTCGGTGATAATACAGGTGGCATACTTCAAGCGCACGGGCGGCCGCCGCGTATTCAAAATGACGCCCCTGCACCATCATTTCCAGAAAGAAGGCAACGCGGGTATCGACGCCCTCATACAGCGCCCCCTCCATGCCATCCCCGAGTCCAAGATAGTGACCCGCTTCTGGATCATAGGCATCATTCTTGCCGCCATAACATTCGTAACGTTAAAAATCAGATAATGGACACAATCAAGCGACGTCTCGTAGTGCTCGGTGCCGGCGAAAGCGGCACCGGAGCCGCCATACTGGCAAAGGACAAAGGTTTCGACGTGTTTCTGAGCGACTCGGGCACTATCTCGCCCAAGTACCGTGCCGTACTCGAGGCCGAAGGCATAGCCTTCGAGGAGGGCACACACTCTCTCGACCGTATTCTCTCTGCCCACGAAATAGTGAAAAGCCCCGGCATACCCCTCGATGCTCCGGTAATCAAAGCAGCCAAAGCCAAGAACATACACATAATCAGCGAAATAGAGTTCGCCGGCCGCTATACCGACGCCAAGATGGTATGCATCACCGGCAGCAACGGCAAAACCACCACCACCATGCTCATACACCACATCCTCACCGGCGCCGGTATCGACGCAGGCCTCGCAGGCAATGTGGGTCACAGCCTGGCCTACCAGGTGGCGCGCGCCCCTCACAAGGTATATGTGGTGGAACTGAGCTCCTTTCAGCTCGACAACATGTACGAATTCAAGGCCAACATCGCCGTGCTGCTCAATATCACCCCCGACCACCTCGACCGCTATGAGCATGTGATGCAGAACTATATCAACGCCAAGTTCCGCATCCTCCAGAACATGACTCCGCAGGACGTTTTCATATTCTGGAAAGACGATCCCGTGATCAGCGAACAGCTCAAGCGCATCACCACCGAGGCTTCGATGCTGCCGTTCTCGGAGCATCGCGAGGAAGGTTCGGCGGCATATATCGACGCTGAGAACGAGCTGATATTCAACACTCCCGGCACATCGATGAGCATGCCGCGCGCCGACCTGGCCCTCAGCGGACTTCACAACGTGTTCAACTCCATGGCCGCCGGCCTGTCGGCATGTGTGCTCGATATACGCAAAGACGATATCCGCCGCGCCCTCGAGGACTTCTCCGGCGTCGAACACCGCCTCGAGCCGGTCGCCGACATCGACGGCGTACACTGGATCAACGACTCGAAGGCCACCAACGTCAACTCGTGCTGGTATGCCCTCGAAGCCATGACCGGTCCGACCGTCCTCATCCTCGGCGGCAAGGACAAGGGCAACGACTACTCCGAGATACTGCCTTTGGTAAAGGAAAAAGTGACCGCCATAGTGGCCATGGGGGTCGACAACGCCAAGATAGTCGACTTCTTCGCGCCCCACGTGGAGCGTATAGCCGACACCCACACACTGGCCGACGCCATCGAGGCATGCCGCTCCTTCGCCCGCGAAGGCGATACGGTGCTTCTGTCGCCCTGCTGCGCAAGCTTCGACCTCTTCAAGAGCTACGAAGACCGCGGCCGCCAGTTCAAGGACGCAGTCCGAAAACTTCAGAATTAAGAATTAACTCAACTTTCGCAAGCTCAAGTTGAAGTTTATAAAGTTAAGAAAGTTAAAAGAGTTAAGAGAATAGCGCCTATAACTATTATCTTAACTTTTTATACCTTTTACTTTTTCAACTATATTTTTAACTATGAGCAAGTTGAAAACTTGCGAAACTTTAATAAATAATAAGCTATGCCTGCTGTAGCCGAAATCGACGAAAGTGCCGTTCAGACCGCCAAAGCCAAGGTGCGCACCGACCACCACCTCTGGGGCACGTACATAATCCTGGTGATTATCGCCATAATAGAGCTCTTCTCGGCATCCATACAGGAAGTCGACGACGGCGAGATTTTCCGACCCATCATGCGCCACGGCGCCTTCATCATCGGCGGCCTGGTGTGCATGCTGCTGATACAGAAGATACACTACCGCTATGTCTACGCCCTCATACCTCTCTATGTGCTTTTCAGTGTGGGACTTATGATAGCGGTGCGCTTCGTGGGCGTGGAGATGAACGGCGCCGTCCGTGCCATACGCATCGGCGGCATACCCGTACTGCCGGCCGAATTCATGAAACTGGCCGCCGCCCTGGGCATGGCCTGGATTCTGAGCCGCAATCAGATGAAAGGCGTGCGCGACATCACCATGAAGGGCTTCGTATGCTGCATGCTATTTCTCTATTTCTGTGCCGGGCTGCTGTTCTCGCAGGGCCTGTCGAACACCATCGTGGTCATAGCCATCGGCTTCTCGATGATGCTCGTGGGCGGCATGGGCTGGAAGAAATTCGGCATAGCGCTCGGCATAACGGCCGTACTCGGTGCCGGTGCCATCCTGTGGAAGACCCAGAGCCACTCCGATGACAAGCTCACACCCGAGCAGGAACTGGTCTACACCCTCAACAAGGAGAATCCCGAAGATGTGGGCGGCGACGGACGCGGCGCCACATGGAAAGCGCGCGTGAAGCGTCACTTCCGCGCCGACAAGCATCTCGACAAATTCTCTATCGACAACCAGCAGGAACAACTCAGCTACATAGCGCAGGCCCACGGCGGCCTCACCGGCGTAGGCATAGGCCGCTCGCGCGAGAACGCGCGTCTGCCTCTGGCCTTCTCCGACTATATCTATGCCATCATCATCGAGGAGATGGGTCTCTTCGTCGGGCTGGGCATACTCATATGCTATCTGTGGATACTGGGCCGAAGCGCCAAGCTCACCATGTGCTTCAAGCAGACCCTGCCGGGCGTGCTGGTGATGGGATGCGCCTTCACCATAGTGTTCCAGGCGCTCTTCCACATGGCCATCGTGTCGGGAGTTTTCCCGGTATCGGGGCAGCCGCTGCCGCTGATATCCAAGGGCGGCATATCGGTGCTTGCCACTTCGCTGGCTTTCGGCGTGATGCTGAGCTGCGCACGCCATGCCGCCCGCGCCACCGACACCGGAGCCGACCAGCGCATCGACGCCGAACTCCTGCCCGAAAGCGCCCGCAGCGACAATCCCGCCATGGTCGAGACGTCGAACTAATGAACTGATGTTGAAAAAGTATTGAGTTGAAAGAGTTAAGATAACAGCTCGTGTGCAAAGACCGTTCTCTTAACTTCATAGACTCATTACTCAATTAACCCCAAATAAGATGAAAGAAGCGAAAAAGCCGCTCCGCATGCTCATAAGCGGCGGAGGTACAGGCGGACACATATTCCCGGCGCTGTCGATAGCGGCAGCTGTGAAACGCCGGCACCCCGACGCCGAAATACTCTTCGTAGGCGCCGACAACCGCATGGAGATGGAGCGCGTACCCGCCGCGGGCTACAATATCGTAGGGCTGCCGGTGAGCGGCTTCGACCGCAAACGGCTGTGGCGCAACTTCAAGGTGCTGTGGCAGCTGTGGAAAAGCATGCGCAAGGCGCGCCGGATAGTGCGCGAGTTCGGCCCCGACATCGCCGTCGGCGTGGGCGGCTACGCCAGCGGTCCCACCCTCAAGGCGGCCCAGAAAGCCGGCGTGCCCACACTCCTGCAGGAGCAGAATTCCTATCCGGGCGTCACCAACAAGATGCTTGCACCCAAGGCCGGGCGCATATGCGTAGCCTACGAAGGCACCGAGCGCTTCTTCCCCGCCGACCGCATAGTGCTCACCGGCAATCCCGTGCGTCCGGCCCTGGCGGCCTTCTCGGCTACTCAGGAAGACGCCAAGAAGGCCATGGGATTCGACCCGGCACGCCCGTTGGTGCTCGTGGTGGGCGGCAGTCTGGGCGCGCGCACTCTCAACAACATGATGATCGAAGCCGTCGAAAGCGACGCTACCGGCGAAGTACCCTTCCAGATAATGTGGCAGACCGGCAAAACCGACTGGGAGCGGTGCAAACGGGCCATGGACACGGCCCACCCCTCGTCGGTGAAGGCATCTCAGTTCATCAGCGATATGGCACAGGCCTACCGCGCCGCCGATCTTGTGGTGTCGCGTGCCGGTGCCGGTACCATCAGCGAGCTCGAGATACTCGGCAAAGCCGCCATTCTGGTGCCCTCGCCCAATGTCGCCGAAGACCATCAGCGCCACAACGCCGAGGCACTGGCCAACCGCGGCGCCGCCGCCATGGTGCTCGACGCCGACGCACCGGAACAGCTGTGGAAAAAGATATGCGACATCGCGACCGACCGTGCCGCCCTGGCCGGTCTGAGCGCCAACATATTGGAAATGGCCCTGCGCGACAGCGACGAGAAAATTGTGGACTGCATAGACGAACTGATAAAATGAAACGAGTATACTTTGTAGGCGTAGGCGGCATCGGCATGGCCGCTCTCGCAAGATATTACCTCTCTCTCGGACTACCTGTGGCCGGCTACGACCGCACTCCCTCGGCCCTGACCGCCGAACTGGCCGCCGAAGGTGCGGCCGTGAGCTATGACGACTCCATGGACGCCGTTCCCGAGGCCTTCCGCGACCCCGAGGGTACACTGGTGGTATACACTCCGGCCGTGCCCGACAGCAATGTGCCGCTGACCTTCTTCCGCGACAACAGCTTCGAGGTGCGCAAGCGCGCATGGGTCCTCGGCCAGGTGACCCGCGGCAGCAAGGGCCTGTGTTTTTCGGGCACTCACGGCAAGACGACTACCTCGTCGATGGCGGCACACGTGCTGCACAGCGGCCCGGTGGGCTGCAACGCCTTCCTCGGCGGCATCCTCAAGGGCTACGACAGCAATCTGATGCTCAGCGCCACCTCGCCCTACAGCGTAATCGAGGCCGACGAATACGACCGCTCGTTCCATCAGCTGACGCCCTACATCGCCGTGGTCAACGCCACCGACCCCGACCATCTCGACATCTACGGCACCGAGGAGGCATATCTCGAAAGTTTCGCACATTTCACCGAGCTGATACGCCCCGACGGATTCCTTGTGGTGCACACCGGCCTCAAACTGGTGCCGCGGCCTCCCCAGGGCGTCCGCACCTACACCTTCGGCCACGACAGCGGCGACTTCCACGCAGCCAACGTGCGCGTGGGCGACGGCACCATAGTTTTCGACTTCGTGCACCCCGAAGGCACCATCTCCGACATAGAACTCGGCGTGCCCGTGGCCATCAACGTAGACAATGCCGTGTCGGCTCTGGCGGCGGTATGGCTCACCGGCACCCTCACGCCCGAACTGGCGCGCAAGGCCATAGCGTCGTACCCCGGTGTGGAGCGCCGATTCGAGTTCCACCTCAAGGAGAAAGGTCCGGCCGGCCGCGCCATTATCGACGACTACGCCCATCACCCCGACGAGATACGCCAGAGCATAGCCTCGGTGCGCGCCCTCTACCCCGGCCGAAAGCTCACCGTGGCATTCCAGCCCCATCTCTACAGCCGCACCCGCGACTTCGCCGACCAGTTCGCCCAGGCCCTCGACGCCGCCGACGAAGTGGTGCTCGTCGACCTCTATCCCGCGCGCGAACAGCCGATTCCGGGCATTAGTTCGAAAACTATCCTCGACAGGCTAAAAAATGAAAATAAAACGATGATTTCGAAGGAAGACTTTGTCGATACGATGAAAAATCGTAACTTTGAAATCCTGTTGACCCTCGGGGCCGGCGACCTCAGCCTGTGCGTTCCGCACCTGGCCGCGGCTGTTTCCGGCTCTGCACAAAGTCAGCGCAATTAAAGATACAGGCAAGCGATATGACCCGGAAATCAGTGCTTATGTGTGTGTTGACCATCGTCATGGTGGCCTACTTCGCCTTTGCCCTTACGGTGACGGCACGCATGGCACGCACCGAGCGTCTCGCCCGCCTCGAGGTGCGCCTGGCGCCGTCGAAGACCAACTTCATCGAGACCGCCGACATTATCCACGAAGCCGCCGTCGACCCCGACAGCATCCGGCACATGCTGCGCTCCGACCTCGATCTCTACGCTCTGGAGAACCGTCTTAAAGCCAGCGACAAGATACAGGATGCCAACGCCTGCATACTCTCCGACGGCACCGTGCTCATCGACGCAGTGCCGATGGAACCGGTGGCCAGGGTGTTCGAGTACGACAAACCGTCGTACTACATCAACGCCGGCGGCAAAAAGATTTCGGCCGAACTGCGCTATCACCTCGACGTGCCGGTGCTCGTGGGCCGCTTCGACTCGGTGCATCCCGCCAGCCGCCTGCTGCCGCTGCTCGACTATATCGCGAGCCACGCCGAGGCCAGCGCTCTGGTGGCCACGGTCACCCAGGAGGCTGACGGCAATATCATACTGATACCTAATATCGTAGGGCATGTCATAAACTTCGGCGACACCACCATGGTAGCCGACAAGTTCCGCCGTCTGCGCACCTTCTACCGCCATGTGGCACCCGTCAAAGGCTGGGACGCCTACGACACCATAGCCGTGCGCTGGCGCGACCAGGTGGTGGCCACACGCCGCGACAAGGCCCTGCCGCCGGTGGAGCTGCCTACCGTCGAGGAGCAGACCGGCTCGCTCGATATCGACAACAATGAACTTTCCGGCGACCCCGACGTTATCGAAGGGGAGACCGCCTCTCCAACTACAAGCCAATGACATCCATGGAACCAAAGACAGTAGTAGCCTTAGAAATCGCCTCCTCCAAAATCAAAGGCGCCGTAGGAGCCATCGAGCACGACGGCCGTCTCACCGTGCTGGCGGTGGAGGATACTCCGGCCATCAACAATGTCCGCTATGGCCGCGTGCAGAACATACGTGAAATCAGCGACGCCCTCGCCGATATCATCGAACGTCTCGAGGCATCGCGCAATGTGGCGCCGGCCAAGATACAGGGCGCTGTCATAGGGCTGGGCGGACGCTCGGTCATGGGTGCTTCCACCACTGCGTCGCTGCGGTTCCAGCACGAGTGCGAGATCACATCGTCGCTGGTGCAGCGCCTCATCTTCGAGGCCACACGCGACTATGTGGGCGAGCGCAGCATCGTCGACACGCTGCCGCGGATGTTCTACGTCAACAACACTGCCGTGCGCAAGGCCGTGGGCAACTTCGCCGAGACACTGCGCGGCGACTTCACCATGGTGACATGCGCCAAGGAGACCCGCCAGAACCTCGAGCGCCTCAAATTCGACAATATCGACTCCGACCACCGTCACTACCGCCTGCGTGCCACCGCAATCGCCGACTTCATCCTGTCGTCCGACGAAAAAGAGGTAGGCTGCATGCTGGTAGACTTCGGCGCCGAGACCTGCACAGTATCGGTGTACCGCGAGGGCGCCCTCTGCTTCCTCAGCACCATACCCATGGGCTCGCGCCTGATAACTCTCGACATTATGGCCGGCCTCGGCGTCACCGAGGAAGCCGCCGAGAACTTCAAGACCACTCTCGCCACCCTCGGCGACGATGCCGGCACCGGTGTCAACGCCGTGGAGATACGCGGCTACGTCCGCGCCCGCGCCGGCGAGATTGCCGCCAACATACTCAACCAGCTCAATGCCTCGGGCATGGCCGCCAACGTGTCGAAGATAGTGCTCACCGGCGGCGGCGCCAAGCTGCCCGAATTCGCCTCGCTCCTCTCCAACCAGGCCAAGCTGCCTGTGCGCGTGGCCGAGATGCCGGGCGAGGTGATGTTCCGCACACCGGGACGCAACAACGCCGACAATATCGACGTGGTGGCCCTGCTGTGGGCCGCCCGCAATCTCGATGCCGACGAATGCCTGGCCCTCCCCGCCACCGAGCAGTCCGACATACTGCGCCGCACCGCCGCACCGGCGGCAGCGACCGTAGCGGCTGCAGCCGCTGCAGCCCCCGCAGTTGCGGCCGCAGCCGGCGAAACACCCGAAGTGACCGTAACCGAGGCCGAGGAAAGCCTCTTCGACGACGGCCCCCACACTCCCGTGGAAGACTACGACGACGATATCCTCGCCGATGACCCCGACGACATCATCGGGGAAGAAGAAGAGGAGCAGCCCGCCGGACAGAAGCGCCGCTTCAGTCTCTTCGGCCGCTCCAAGGCCAAAAAGCCCCAGCGGCAGCCCGAGCCCGAACCCGAACCGGAGCCCGAACCCGAGGAAGAAGAACCCGAGGAACTGCCCGAAGAGGAAGAAGCCGACGACGAAAACGAAATCAGCGGCATACAGCGCGCCGTCGAAAGCATGAAAGCCGGTTTTATAAAATTCTTCACCACTCCCGAAGAAGAGGAGGATGACGAAGAATAGGTCTACTTAACCGTTATTACAGAAAGCGATATGGCTGAACCAGAAGATCCCCAGTTGATAGAAAAATACCAGAGAGCATCGGCTCCCGAATCGCCGGGCGCTGCCAAAATCATAGCCATGGGCGTGGGCGGCGGCGGCTGCAACGCCGTGGCCTACATGCACAGCCAGGGCGTGAAGGGCGTCGACTTCGTGGTGCTCAACACCGACAAGCAGGCTCTCGACCCCATACCCGTTGCCACCAAGGTGCTTCTCGGCCCCCAGACCACCAAAGGTCTCGGCGCCGGAGGTAAACCCGAAATCGGCGAGGCTGCCGCTCTGGAAAGCGTACCCGAAATCGAGAAGCTGCTCACCGACGACGTCAAGATGGTGTTCGTCACCGCCGGCATGGGCGGCGGCACCGGCACCGGCGGCGCTCCCGTGGTAGCCGGCGTGGCCAAGCAGAAAGGCATCCTCACGGTAGGCATCGTCACCATACCCTTCTTCTTCGAGGGCATGAACAAGATCAACAGCGCCATCGAAGGCGCCGCACGCCTGCAGAAGAACGTCGACGCCATGCTCATGATAAACAACGACCGTCTGGGCACCATCTACCCCGACCTCGACTGGGACGAGGCCTTCTCCAAAGCCGATGACATACTCACCACGGCGGCCCGCACCATATCGGACATGGTGACCACCCTGGCCAACATCAACATCGATATGCGCGACGTCGACACCTGCCTGCGCGACGGCCGCACCGCCCTCATATCGGTGGGCTACGGCGAAGGCCCCAACCGTATGGCCGACGCCATGAAAGCCGCCCTGCACTCGCCGCTGCTGTGCGACACCGACATCATGAGCGCCAAGGAGCTGCTTTTCGCCTTCTACTACTCGCACGACATCGAACCGGCATTCAAGGTAGCGGAAACCCGCGAGGCCAACATGCTCGTGACGCAGATCAACAAGCGCGTGCACATAAAATTCGGCTGGGGCTACGATGACACCCTGGGCAACAAGCTCAAATTCACCATCCTGGCCTCGGGCTTCGACCTCAGCGTCGACACCGGCGGCAACGTGACCGTGATCGAAGGCCGCAAGGCCGACCCCGCGGCAGTGACCGAAGTATCGGACGTGATAGTGCAGGCCTACGGCAAGGAGAAAGTGGAGGAATTCAACCGCCAGCAGGAAACACAGAACTACTACATCCTCTCCAACGACCAGCTCGACAGCGACGAAGCCATCGAGATGATAGAACGCTCGCCCGCCTTCAAGCGCGACAAACGCCGCAACGCCGTCAAGGCTCAGCCCGAGCCCGAAACCGAAACACGCAAATCCAACCCCGACACCAAAATATTCTTCAACACCGATGACAAGTAGCAGCAGAAAGCCGCGTCTGGTCGTGTCGACCGGCGCAGGCATCAGTGCCGAAAGCGGCATTCGCACATTCCGCGACGCCGACGGTCTGTGGGAAGAATATCCGGTGATGGACGTGGCCAGTGCCGACGGCTTCCGCCGCAACCCCGCGCTGATACATAAGTTCTATAACGAGCGCCGCCGGCAGCTCGGCACCGTAAAGCCCAACCGCGCCCACGAGATTCTGCATGAACTCGAGGAGCACTTCGACGTATGTGTCATAACACAGAACGTCGACGATCTCCACGAGCGCGCCGGCAGTACCGAGGTGGTGCATCTGCACGGCGAGCTCACCAAAGTGCGCGCGCTCGACAATCCCGACCTCACTTTCCGCCTCGAGAGCTACGACACCGAGACAACACCCGAAACGCGTATCGACGGCCACCTCGTGAGGCCCCACATCGTCTTCTTTCAGGAAGCGGTGCCCATGTTCGAGCCTGCCACGCAGCTTGCTGCCGAGGCCGACATCTTCGTTATCATAGGCACCAGTCTGGTGGTGTACCCGGCAGCCGCCCTGCTCCACTACGTGCGCCCGGGCGTACCCGTGTACTACATCGACCCCAACCCCTCGAAAGTGCCCGACGGAGTAACCGTGATCCGCGCCAAAGCCACCGAAGGCATGGCCCGGCTCGCCGAAATACTGCTGAAACACTGATTATCTGTAATACTATGAAACAACTGCTTCTACTACTGTGCGCGGCGTTCGCCGTGCTGGGCGTCTATGCCGCCGACGAGCCCGAAAAGCCCTGGCGCTACACCGACGCCCGCGAACTACGCATCGTCAACAAGGGCTTCGACGATACCGAGCGTCCCTACTGGCGCATACCCGCCTATCTCAAAGACAGCGTCCGCGCCGACCTGTGGAGCCGCCAGATGTGCTCGAGCGGTCTGGCAGTGCGGTTTGCCACAAACTCGTCGCGCATCGGCGTACGCTACACCCTGCTGTGGAACACCCACATGATACACATGGCCGACACCGGCCTCAAGGGCACCGACCTCTACGTGTGGCAGGGCGACTCGGTGTGGCGCCATGTCAACACCAACCGCCCCTACGTGAAGGACAAAGACAAGAAACTGGTCGAATCGACCTATGTGAGCAACCTCGATACCACCCGTATGACCGAGTATATGGTCTATCTGCCGCTCTACGACGGCATCGAGACTCTCGAGATAAAGGTCGACAGCACCGCCACGCTCACTCCCGGCGCCGAGACACTCATCGACCCGCGCACCAAAATCGTGGCATACGGCACGAGCATACTTCAGGGCGGCTGCGCATCGCGCGCAGGCATGGCCGCAACCAACATCATAGGCCGCGACCTCAACTGCGAGGTAGTGAACCTCGGTTTCAGCGGCGAGGGCAAGATGGACAGCTGCATGGCCCGCGCAATGGCCAAAATAGCCGACGCCGACCTCTTCCTCATCGACCCGGTGCCCAACTGCACCGAAATGATGTGCGACACCCTTACCTACGGCTTCATCGACATTCTGCGCAAGGCGCGCCCCGAAGTGCCGATCGTGATGCTCGAAGGCCCGATATATCCCTATGCCCGGCAGGACGCTTTCTTCGGCAAATATCTGCCTAAGAAAAACGCCGCCTTCCGCCGCAACTACGAGCGTCTGAAAGCCGAACGGCCCGAAAACCTGTACTATGTCGACTCGGTGGACCTCGACGGCGTGGAGGACGACGGCACTGTCGACGGCATACACCTCACCGACCTCGGCTTCAAATACTATGCCGAAAAAATGACACCAATACTCCGCAAAATACTACAGAAATAGGGGCGAGGAGGTTAAGGGTTAATGGTTAAAGGTTAATGGTTAATGCAACGCCACAGACCTCAGTCTAAATCCGCCACCAGACCCTCTCCATGTCCCCATAACCCTTAACCTTTAACCCATAACCTAACCCACAACCCATAACCCAAAAGAAAATGGCTAACTGGTTTGAATGCAAAGTACGCTACGACAAGCTTCAGGAAAACGGAGCTGTCAAAAAAGTGAATGAACCCTATCTGGTCGACGCTCTCTCTTTCACCGAGGCCGAGGCCCGCATCACCGAGGAGCAGACCCCGTTCATATCGGGCGACTTCAGCGTATCGGCTGTGAAGCGCACCAAAATCGCCGAGATATTCTTTGTCGAAGGCGGCGACCGCTGGTATCTGGTAAAAGTAGGCTTCATAACCATCGACGAAAAGACCGCCGTGGAGAAACGCTCCTCGTCGCTCATACTCGTACAGGCCTCCAACTTCAAGGAAGCCTACGACAACTTCATGAAAGGCATGGCCGGCACCATGGCCGACTTCGAAATCATGTCGATTACCGAAACGCCCCTGATGGACGTATACAAAATGAAGGTAGTAGACTGATGAAGCCTATAGCAGATGCTCTGCGCGACATACGGGCCACCATCCCCGCGGGGGTGGAGCTCGTTGCCGTGTCGAAATTCCATCCGGCCGAAGCTGTGGCCGAGGCCTACGCCGCCGGGCAGCGCCTTTTCGGCGAGAGCCGCGTGCAGGAACTTGCCGCCAAAGCACCCGCCCTTCCCGCCGACATATCGTGGCACTTCATCGGCCATCTGCAGACCAACAAAGTGCGTCAGCTCATCGGCCTGCGCCCCGCTCTCATCGAGAGTGTCGACAGCTCGAGGCTGCTCGACGCAATCGATGCCGAAAGCGCACGCGCCGGCATTGTAAGCCGCGTACTCATGCAGGTACATGTGGCACAGGAAGAGACAAAGTTCGGCCTCACTCCCGACGAGATGCTCGGCTTCTTCGCTTCGCGTGCCTTCGAAAAACTCCGGGCCACACACATCTGCGGCCTCATGGCCATGGCCTCCAATACCGACGACATGACGCGTGTGGCCGATGACTTCGCACGCGTAGCCGCCCTCAAAACCGAAATACAGCAGCAGTGCCCCGACCTCCGCGGCTTCGACATACTGTCGATGGGCATGAGCCACGACTACCCTCTGGCCATAGCCGCCGGCGCCAACATGGTGCGCGTAGGCTCCGCAATCTTCGGCGAACGCAACTACTGAAAACGCCCTACACACACCGGCCCGTTAAGTCTGTGTGTGTTTTTTATATCCTATCGTTCAGGATAAATCGTTGAAATAATATCGTCGCTGGAATAAATCGGTCTCAGGAAAACATAAGCAAAGTCCAAAGACAATTTTGGCAGCATAGAATACATAAATACAGCACATTGGGCTTGCGTTTGCGCTTATATATCAGTAATTTTGCGGTCAATAAAAACGTCCTGTAATCATTCGGTTATATCCGCGGTTTCCGATAAAAGGACTATTTCTCATACCAAAAACATCACATAGCAATTAATCTACGCGGAACAAAATTCATCATGAAGCAGTTCTACATCTTAGCCCTGGCTACTGCGCTGTCTTCCAGCACATTAATGGGGGGGGGTAACACCACCCGATGAACTTTCCAATCAGTACGGTTTCAAGACTGAAAGCCATGGATTCCTCAAAGTAAGCGGCAAGACAATCCGCCCCATGGCAGAACAGACCCCCTACGACATTCTCGCTTGCAAAGAAGGTACGGTCTTCGGCAACGAGTACACCGAAGAAACAGCATGGTCGGGTTCGGCCTGCGCCGACGCCGGTCGTCCCGAACTCGGAATGGAGTACTACCAGCACTTCGACAACTGCTACTACACCTTCGACAAAGTGACTTTCCTCGGTTTCTTCAACTACTGGAACCAGGAGAAGTACAACTGGTTCTACTGCAGCGAACGTGGTGGTATAAACGACGACGGCGACATGACCAAGCCCATCACCATGACCGTCGGAGTATTCGAGGAAGGTGAAGACGGGCTTCCCGGCAAGTGCATTCTGCAGAAAGACATCGACGTTATCGGCAACCGTACCGACGTTATGATCGGCGACTATACCGCAGGCGACACCTACATCTACGAATTCAACGTCGATCTCGGCCAGACCATAGACCTCGAGCACGGCTTCATACAGTTCAACGCCAAGGACATGGGCGACAACCCCACATGCTGGTACGCAATGTTCACCGTAGGCGGCAACCAGACCGCCCTGCAGAAAGACGTTGTCAACGAAGAGTACAGCGGCCAGATGGCAGCGGCATTCTGCTTCTACGGCGACGGCACCCTCAACGCCAACAAGGCCCTGCAGATCGAGCGATTCATGACCCCGGCCGCAAACGCTGCCGGCAAATACGAAAAAGTGCAGGTAGAAATATCCAATATCGGCGGCACCGCCATCAGCGATGCCAAGCTCGAGCTCTACGTCGACGATAAGCTCATCGCCACCGAGAACGTAGACGCTACAATCGGATCGTTCGAAACCTACAAATACACCTTCAACGCACGTGTGGACGTGTCGGACGGCTCGCACAAGATCACCGTTAAGAACGTCACCCCCGGCGACGAACTCAAGGCCTACCAGAGCTTGTCGAAGACCATAACACCTCTTCAGGCCGACGAATACGAAAGCTGCACAATCTATGTTCCCAATGTGATCAAAATCACAAATGTAAGTCTGGGCGACATCAACAACACCAGCGAAGGCTCCACCTACAGCGACTTCACCGAGCAGAAGGTCGTATTCCACAAGGGCGACAGCAAGACCCTCAACGTGACCATCGAGACCGGCAACTACCAGCCCTCGCTGGGCGTGTTCATCGACTGGAACGGCGACTACCGGTTCTCCGGCAATGAAGCTGTGACTTTCGACTCCTTTGAAGCCGACGACAACGGCGGCAAGGCAGTAGCCACAATCACCATGCCCGAAAACGCCGCCATCGGCGAACACCTCATGCGTCTGGTGGCTCTGCCCTATTACTACACTCCCGCACCGACCGGCACGTTCTATAACGGCGAAGTCGAAGACTACACCATCGTAGTAGAGGCTTCTCCCGAAGACCCCGTGGCAACTGTCGACAAGACAATCATCGAGAACACCACCGACGGCACAGCAACCAAAGACGAAGTAACCATTGCCAATAACGGCAACGGAGCTCTCAGCGCCGACATCGCTTTCAAATATGTCCTCCCCAACGCTCCCACAAGCAACTACTCGGCTAAGGTAGCTCCCAAAGCCGACATCCGCCCGAAAGCAGCCCGCATGAAAGCCGGCGCACAGAAGGCTCCCGAAAGCGACCCCGCCACACAGTATGTGCTCAAATACGACAACGATCTCTACGACTGCATCGGTCTGGGCAATGCATCGAGCGCAGTATTCGCACACCTCTATCCCGGCGCCATGCTCTCTAACCTCAAAGGTATGAAGATCAGCAGCGTGGACGTATATATCGGCTCTGTACCCCTGAACACAAGTATCGTTATCTACGGTCAGGGCAAGCAGACCAAGTGCGGCGAAATCATCGTCAAGAAGAAGTTCAAGGGCACCAAACAGTCGTGGAACCATGTAGTTCTCGACGAGCCTGTCGAAATCGGCACCACAGATCTCTGGATCGGTGTGGAGATGAACTACATGACCGCTGCGGGCTACTATATCGGCGTGGACCAGGGTCCTGCCACCGTAGGCTTCGGCGACCTCGTGAATATCGGCGGCGACACATGGTGGTCGATGGCCGACCTCGGCCTCAACTACAACTACTGCATCCGCGCCAATGTCACCGGCGACCGCACTCCGGCCATCAGCTGGCTCAGCACCGACAGGCAGACCGTATCCGTCGATCCCAAATCGGACGGCAAAGTCAGCGTAAACTTCGATCCCCAGGGTCTTGAGGAAGGTCTCTACGAGGCTTATCTCGAAATCAGCACCAACGATCCGCTCAACTCGTTCGTGAGAATACCCGTGTACATGATCAACGGCCAGCTCTCGGGCATCGGTAGCGTAGAGAACGGCGAGACCTCCGTACGCCTCAACGGCAGCACACTCACCGTCAGCGGCGAAAAGGCTATCGCAAACATCGTGGTCACCGACATGTCGGGACGCACCGCAATGACCGTCAAGGCCGACGGCTGCGAGGCATCGGTAAGCCTTGCCTCTCTTGCCAACGGTCTCTATATCGCTACCGTAGTATACGACAACGGCAAAGCCGTATCTATCAAAGTACCCGTTCTGAAGTAAGAACCCGGAATATCATATGAAAAAACTTTTTATATGCTCCATCATGCTCTCGTTGGCGGTCGGCGTCTTCGCCGTCCCCGCCAAACGGGGGTTTTGGAAAACCCTGCGGCTTACCGACGGCCGCGAGGTCCGCGCACAGCTCACCGGCGACGATATAGTCCACTATTACCAGGCTGAAAGCGGCGAATGCTACGTGGCCGACACCGACGGCAGCTACAAGCACGTCGAAAAGGCCGAGCTGGCCGCTCATGCCAAGGCACGTCGTGCGGTGTTCGATAAGGCCAACCGTGCACGTGCGCGCAAAATCGCCGGAAGCACCGGCAAAGTGTTCGAAGGCAAGAAAAAGGGCCTTATCATACTGGTGGCCTTCAGCGACAAGCAGTTCAAGCCCGAGCACGATCTGGAATTCTACAAAAAAGTGGCCAACGAACCCGGCTTCACTACCGAAGACGGTTTCCACGGCAGCGTGAGAGACTACTTCAAGGACCAGAGCCTGGGAACGTTCGACGTCGAATTCGATGTCGTCGGCCCCGTGACCATGCCCAATTCCTATGTCTACTACGGCCGTAACGCCGGCTTCAGCGGCGACGCCCATGCCGGCGAGATGGTGGCCGAAGCCTGCAAGGCAATAGAAGGCACCGTGAATTTCGCCGACTACGACTGGGACGGCGACGGCGTGGTCGACCAGGTATTTGCCCTCTATGCCGGCCTCGGCGAAGCCGCCGGCGGCTCGGCCGACACCATCTGGCCTCACAAATGGTCGCTCTCCGACAGCGACTACGGACAGATACTCACCCTCGACAATGTGGACATCGACACCTATGCCTGCAGCTGCGAAATGACTCTCGACAATGAGAATGACTTCGTAGAAATGGTAGACGGCATCGGCACGATATGCCATGAATTCTCGCATTGCCTCGGCTACCCCGACATATACGATACATCGCAGTTCGGAGCAAGCAATTTCGGCATGAACGTGTGGGATCTCATGGACTACGGCAGCTACAACGACGGCGGTTTCACCCCCTCGGGCTACACCGCCTACGAGAAAATGGTTGCCGGATGGCTCACCCCGGTGGAGCTTACCGCCGACATGGATGTGACCGGCCTCGAACCCACAAGCAAGGGCGGCACCGCATACATAATATACAACAGCGGTAACACCGACGAATTCATAGTCCTCGAAAACCGTCAGCAGACAGGCTGGGACGCCGCACAGCCGGCTTCGGGACTTATGGCTATGCATGTGGACTACGACGAAGCTGTGTGGACGGAAAACTCTGTCAACAACAGCGACACCCGTCAGCGCTACACCATATTCCATGCCGACAACTCCGACGGCACCGATACCGACGATCTCGCCGGAGACCTCTATCCCTTCGGCGGCAACGACTGCCTCAACAGCTTATCAATGCCCAAACCCCTCTGGTATAGCAAAAACGCTGAGGGCCACAAGACTCTCGGCAAATCGGTATCCGACATAACCCTCAACGGCGACGGCACGGTGTCCTTCAAGTTCCACGCCACACCCGTAGAGCGCGACGCCTATCTGCTTGTCGAGACCTTCGACGACAGCTCCAGCGCCGGCGGCAACGACGGCTACTGGACCGGCCAGGGCGGCGCAGCGCTCGGAACCGACCTCGAAGGCTGGACCGGCGTGCGCCACTATGCCGGCGCACAGTGCGCGCGATTCGGCACCAAGAGCACTCCGGGCTCGCTCACATCGCCCGAGTTCGAGGTGAAGGAAGGCGCCGTCCTCACATGCCTCGCAGGCCCGTGGAGCGGCGAAAAAAGCACCATGACAGTGTACTTCGTCGACAGCGCCAGCGGTCAGGAGACAGTGCTCGGCACCGTCGGCCTCGAGGAGGAAAAATGGGAAGAATGCGAAATGACGATAAACGCAAGCGGCAAAGGCCGTCTTAAGTTTGCCTCGTCTATGCGCCAGTTCCTCGACGAAGTGAAGGTGGCCGCTCACGCCTCCAGCGGTATCGACAACATCACTGTCGGCTCTGAGACCGCCGACAAACGCATCTATAGCATCGACGGACGCTATCTTGGCGATGACTTAGACCGCGTAGGCCCCGGCCTGTACATCGTCGGCGGCAAGAAAGTCCTGAAATAACATCTCTACACCGACGCTCCCGCATCCGCCGCACCCAAACAGTGCGCCCGATGCGGGGGCGTCTTTTTTGTCCCACAGGCATGCTTCTTCAGGCTATCGTTGCACCACACAGACCCGCGGTGAGCGGGTGCTTTATGCCTGTCAGATAAATTGCCATCATCAAAAAGAAGTAATTGTCAGGAAAAAGATTGCCGATCAATGAATAATCGCTATATTTGCTATCACTACGCAGCCCCCATCCTCCCGGCCATGACAACTCCCGTAATAAAAGAAAAGAAGAAGCGGATTGTGACGAAAATCGGCGATGTGTTCTGTGCGGAGGTCGACGGCGAGTTCAAGGCATATTTTCAGTATGTGGCCAATGATCTCACGCAGCTGAACAGCTCGGTAATACGCGTGTTCAAAACGCACTATCCGATAGATCATAAGCCTGTTATCGAGGATATTGTAAAAGACGAGGTTGCGTTTTATGCACATACCGTTCTCAGATGGGGTATAGAGCTAAATGCCTGGTACAAAATCGGTAAATCAACGGACATCGACACGAGCGTTTTAAAAAAAGTAATTTTCTGTTCAGCAGAGACTATCAAATACAATTTCCGCACTCATGAAATCAAAGATGTAAATCCTCTTGAAAACTGGTATATATGGCATATCGGGCGTAAAATGCGACATGTGGGCAAATTACCTAAAAAATATCATAATGCGGCGTATATAGGAAGCGTCATGGATTTTATGTCTGTTCTAAGGTGTATAAAAGATGGATTTTATCCGGGATATTACGACTTATACAGCGTGCTACGCAGGCAACCACATCCCCAAGCCGATATCTATATAAAAGACATCACAGACGCAAAAAACTTCTATTACCATTTCAGAGGACAGAGAGTTATCGAAGAAATAATCGTATCCGCACATAAAATCATAAAACTTACGGAAAACAAAACCGAAGAAGATGGCGAGAAGTTATATTCCGGCCATTTCGGCAACACTGCGTGGTCTAAAGATAATTTCATTACTCATCAGGAGTTCGAAGAAAGTGTAACTCATAAAAAGATAGCTATGCCCGAATTCAAGGATATTGTGGAAGACTGGGCGGCGAAGTTCCCGCTGCTTAAGAAATATACGCCTTCGGCATTGGCCATGAAGGCCGGTCCTTTACTGATTGTCTTGAGGCTCGCCAAAATATATGACGACGAATACCGGGTGTATCTCGAAATGCTTCCTCTCTGGAATACCGACGGAAAAATAACGGATTATCCTGTAGCAAGTTTCGAACTGCAGAGGGAGAACGGCGCTCAATTTTATATAAAATATGCGTCACACGAAAGACTATTCGAGAAGGCAGTGGCATGTGTGCACAACCGGTTTGGAAAAAGTACTCCAACCTAAAATCAGGCTCGTGAATCTTATGCAGACTGTCGACAGGGCCGCAGCAGTTTCATATCCGCCCCACCGGCCAGCCTTCTGGTGCTCAATTTGTGAGCTGAAACTTGCCCTTGCCCTGTATTTCGACAGCCCTCGGATGATGGTTTATGCCAAAAGTTGGATTGAGCGGGAGATTTGCTTCTGGGACGAGGATAACTTCAAGGCGCTGTACAATATGTCGGTTGCCCAATGGCGCGATAATATATACGAGGCATTCGGAGACCGGAATGTATTTATGGAGCGGATTTCGGCCAATATGGCTCGCCCGAAGATAGACCGCCTGAATACCGCAGAGCTGCTATGTGACCCTGCAAGCCTACCGATGGTCCGTGAAACTCGTCTCAGCCGCATAGCTCTGTATTTCGCAGTGCGATATTTTAAATTCAGCGAAAGTTTCATCAAGTTGAAAAATAGAGTGAAGGCTTAGAGAGTGCCTCTGATGGCAACATTCTTGCCAACCCGACGAAATAGTAAAAAACCGATTTATTTCTCGCAACCCGCTCCCGCGGGTTTGGCTAAAGGAAGGATTCCTAACGCAGGGTCTCGCTTCGCTCCACCCTGCGCTATTGTCCCGGCACCCGCTCACCGCGGGTGCTTTATGCAAGCCGGATAAATTGCCATCATCAAAAAGAAGTCTTAGCGGTGTATGAATTTTTTCGTATATTTGCCGGTATGGAATGCAAGGACTCCGATATAGGGCTGCGCCGGGCGCAGGAGATGGTCGACCGGTGGATACGCACCGTGGGTGTGCGCTACTTTTCGCCGCTAACCAACATGGCCGTTCTGGCCGAGGAAGTGGGCGAGGTAGCACGCGTGATAGCGCGCACCGACGGCGAACAGTCGGCCAAGGCCGGCGAACGACTCGACCTCGCCGACGAGCTTGCCGACACTCTGTGGGTGCTCATGGCCATCGCCAATCAGCACGGCATCGACCTTGCCGACGCTTTCCGCAACAATATATCGAAAAAAAACGTTAGGGATAGCAGAAGACATATGGAAAATCCCAAACTAACATAAACACTATAAAGCTATGAGCGAACCTACAACCGACAAATACACCCAGGCCATTGCCGCCAGCAAGGTGACAGAAGACGATGCAGCAGTATCGGCAGCCGTGAAGAAAATCCTCGACGAACATTTCGCCGAAAACGATACCAAGGAAGTACACACTTTCCTGTTCAACACTATAGACCTCACCACCCTCAAGAGCACCGACTCGGCAACATCGGTGTCGCGTTTCACACAGAACGTCAACGACTTCGAGGACCAGTTCCCCTCGCTGCCCAATGTGGCCGCCATCTGCGTATATCCCAACTTCGCACCGGTTGTACGCACCGTGCTCGAAGTGAGCGACGTAAAGATAGCCTGCGTGTCGGGCGCATTCCCCTCGTCGCAGAGCTATGAGGAAGTGAAGATAGCCGAAACCGCCCTCGCCGTAGCCAACGGCGCCGACGAAATCGACATCGTGCTCAATCTGGGCTACTTCTTCGACCACGACTACGAGTCGCTCGTCGACGAAATCACCGAGCAGAAAGAAGCCTGCCGCGGCGGACGCCTCAAGGTAATCCTCGAAAGCGGCGCCCTCAAGACAGCAAAAAACATCAAGATCGCATCTATCCTCTCGCTCTACTCGGGCGCCGACTTCCTGAAGACCTCCACCGGCAAGGAATATCCCGGTGCAAGCCTGGAAGCCGCCTATGTCATGGCCCAGTGCATCAAGGAATACTACGAGAAGACCGGTGTCCGCGTCGGCTTCAAGGCAGCCGGCGGCGTAGCCACCACCGAAGACGCCGTGAAGTACTACACCGTAATCAAGGAAGTGCTCGGCGAAGAATGGCTCACCAACGAATATTTCCGTCTTGGCGCAAGCCGTCTGGCCAACAACCTTCTCAGCAGCATCGTCGGCTACGAAGTAAAGCATTTCTAAGCCGCCGCCGCTAAAGTTAAAAAAGTAATAAGTTTACAAAGTTAAGAGAATAGAATACAAGCTTTTTTCTTAACTTTGTAAACTCAATACTTTATCGACTCCTGATATAACTGAAAGAATATGAAAATCTGGGTTTATCTCGATGGCCGTCAGCAAGGCCCCTTTGAATTGAAAGAACTCTTCGACATGCCCGTCGACGAGAATACCAAGGTATGGTTTGAAGGGCTGCCCCGCTGGGTTGCAGCCGGCGAGATACCCGAACTGCGCTGCCTCTTCGACGGCAGTGCGCCACTGCCCGACGAAAGCACCGAAGCCGCCGAACCGGCTGAAGCCGAGACCGACGGCGAAGGCGGCAGCACAGCCGAAGGCGAAGAGACCGTCGAAGTGGCGGAGACCGTAGCCGAGGCCGCACCCGAACCCGCGTCGCCCTATGCCCCCGGGCGCCGTCGGCAGCCGCGCGAGCTGCCCGACGAGCCCTGCCCCAGCACATATCTCGGCTGGAGCATAGCACTGGCCATATGCTGCTGCTCGCCGCTGAGCATCGGCGCTCTTGTGGCGTCGATATGCGTGACGAGCTTCTACCAGGGCGGCAACGTCGAAAAGGCCCGCAAGGCATCGGAAGTCGCCGCATGGCTCATCATGATATCCATAGCGCTCGGTTTCTTCCCGGTGATGTTCATGAGCACACTCTTCGGAGGATGAAAAAAGCAAAATACCGCGTGGCGGCTACGGCGACAGCAATGCTCGCCGTAGCCGTCTTGTTTTGCTGGTACTACTACGCACACGATCCGTCGGCCGGCGGAGCGCCACGCTGCCTCTTCCGTTTTCTCACAGGCTACGACTGCCCCGGCTGCGGCAGCCAGCGCGCCTTCCATGCCCTGCTGCACGGGCACCCGGCCGAGGCCTGGGGCTACAATCCCTTTGTATTCTTTGCAGTTCCGGCGGCAGCCTTCTATATAATCGTGGAAAACGGCCGCGCGCTGTGGCCGCGCTTCCATGCCCGCGCCGTGCATCCGGCCATACTGTGCGCCGTCCTGGCGGTGCTTCTGGCATGGTGGGTGCTACGCAACGTTCTCTGAACATGACAAAAAGCGAAACTACGGCATCAAGTTTTTGTTATGTAAGAATATATTAGTATTTTTGACTGCATCATTTTTTGTGCCATGACCCGTTTGCAGCTATATGTACGCCGTTGCAGCGGCGGTGCGGTGAGCCTGCTGACTGTAAATGCCTCGCCGAATATCGAGAGCCGTCTGCACGACGGTTCCGATGCGTTACAGCCCGTGGTCTTCGACACATCGGTCTCGCATAGCTTCTACTATGTGAGCTATACCGACGACGCGGTCATGCTCAGCCTCATACGCACCACTCCCGGCAGTGCGCGCGACCATGTGGCCGCCACCGTGGTCATACCCTCCGATGCCATAATAGAGCCGCAGGTGCTGCTCGATATTCTCGACCGCACCATGGGGGCCATCACACCGGCCGGTCTGGCCGACGGCGCCCGCGATGCCTTGACAAAACTCTTCGACACCCGCTTCGAAAGCGACCTCTCGGCCGCACCGCTCATCGAGTCGGCCGGCCGCGGCGTGGCCGTGTGCCTTTTCGGCGACGAGGGGCGCACCATGGGCGACTTCGCAGCCGCCGCATTCTACGTGCCCGAATTCTGCGACTACGCCGGTGTGCTGCTGGCGCCCCGAGGCACGGCACTGGAGCACGGCGCCGTAGCGGTGGAGCCACAGTCGGTGCAGCCCACCGTCACCATCAGTCCTCCGGGAGTGTCGGCCGAGGGCTTCGTGCCGCATATCTACCGCCACAGCTTCACCGCGCCGGTGCGCGTGCGGCCCGGCGAGACCATCGACATATCGTGGCGGCGGCCGGGCTTCGAGCCTGTGGACCAGAGCATCACCGTGACAGGGGCAGGCTTCGTGGTGCCGATGTGCGACACCTCGCATGCCCTGCGGCAGATAACACCGGCATCGTTCCTCATCACCTCGGCGGCCGAAGGCACGCCCGTCGAAGGCGCCTCGGTGAAAGTCGACGGCACGACCGTAGACCGCCCCGTAGCCATCGAGGCCGCCCGGCTCACAAACGCCCGCGTCGAAATCGAGGCTCCCGGCTATCAGCCCTTCGACGGCACTCTCGACCTGGCATCGGCCGCACAGGCCCGCGTGCAGCTTGAGGCCGAAGGCGAGGCATTCCTGGTGTACCGTTTCGAGCTGCCTGTGAAGCCGGGAAGCCCGCTCGAACCCGTAAAACTCCACGTCCGCACCCTGCAGCCGCTGCACGACAGCCCCTTCGAAGGCTATGACATCGCCGGCGGCCGCATCCGCGAAGGCCTGGCCCACATCAACCGCCTGCGCTACCGGCCGAGGCGCCCGCAGGCGCTCCTCTGGGCAGCCATAGCCTTGGCGATTGCCCTTATATTACTGATACTATTTAAACTATAACTCCGAATATGCGTCTTAAAAAACTTCTGACGGCTTTTATACTTATCATGACAGCACTCTGTGCCGGCGCACAGACGCTGACACATACCTACGCCGACGGCCGCACCGCCACCGTGACGGCGCTGTCGCCATCGATAGTCCGCGTAGACAATACCGCCGCCGGACAGAGCGCCGCCCCCGAGCAATCGGTGCTGGCCATGCCTACCGGCGATTTCTCGGTCGGTTCCAACATACGGTTCAGCTTCGGACCCGACGGCGCCCTCCACATCACCACACCGCTCAACACCCTCACCGATCCGGGCACACGCACCACAGCCGGCGGCCATACCGAAACATCGCTTCTCATCGGCGAGCCCGGCACATGGCGCGGCGGCGGCGAGCGCGGCCACAGCATAGCCATGAGCGGCGACACTCTGGTGATGTACAACCGGCAGAACTACGGCTACACCGGCACCGACAGCCGCATAAGCCAGATGAACATAACCATGCCCGTGGTGCTCTCCGACCGCGGATTCGCCCTGGTCTTCGATGACTATGCCGCCGCAGAGCTCATACTCGGCAATCCGGTGAAATACATCACCGAGAGCCCGCTGCCGGTGAGCTACTACTATGTCTACGGCGCCACTCCCGCCGAGCTCACCCGCAATCTCACCGAGCTTACCGGGCGTCAGCCCCTCCCCCCGGTGTGGTCTCTGGGTTACATAACATCGAAATACGGCTACCGCACCCAGGATGAGACCGTCGGCACCGTCGACACCCTCAAGCAGGCCGGATATCCCCTCGACGGCATTGTGCTCGACCTCTACTGGTACGGCAAGGAAGAGGATATGGGCCGTCTGGAATGGGACAACACCCAGTGGCCCGACCCCGAGGGCATGCTCGCCTCGCTCAGCGACCGCGGTGTCAAAACCGTGGCCATATCGCAGCCCTACGTGCTCCGCAACGGCCGCGGCGCCTCCAACTACGACACTCTCGAGGCCGCCGGTGCCCTGCTGCGCGACAGCGCGGGCGCCGTGCAGCCCGTTGAAATATGGGTAGGAAAGGGCGGCATGTTCGACGTATCGTCGCCTGCCGACCGCCAGTGGCTCACCGAGCGCTACCGCCGCCTCACCGACATGGGCATGGGCGGATGGTGGGGTGACCTCGGCGAACCCGAAGTACACCCCGCAGGCGGCGTACATGCCAACGGCCTGCCGGCACGTCTCTACCATAATAAGTATGGCAACGACTGGAGCGAGCTCATAGCCAACCTCTATGCATCGAAGTACCCCGACCGGCGTCTTATGACACTGATGCGCGGAGGCACCACCGGCCTGCAGCGCTTCTCGGTATTTCCCTGGAGCACCGATGTGTCGCGCTCGTGGGGCGGCCTGGAGCCGCAGATACGCATAATGCTCAATTCGGGTCTGAGCGGCCTCGGATATATGGCCAGCGACCTTGGCGGCTTCGCCGTCGGCGACGAGGCCTACATGCCCGAGCTCTATATGCGATGGCTGCAACTGGGCCTCTTCTCGCCGGTATTCCGCACCCACGGCACCCGATTTGCCGAGCCCTACCACTACCCCATGTACGAAAAAGAGTTGCTGCAGCTTGTTAAAGACCGCTACCGCTGGCTCCCCTACAACTACACCCTCGCCTACGAAAACAGCACAAAGGGCTGGCCGCTGGTGCGCCCGCTCGACTTCCACGGCGACAAGGGCACAGGCACCGACGACGAGTTCCTGTGGGGACGCGACGTGCTCGTGGCTCCGGTGCTGACCGAGGGCGCCCGCTCGCGCAACATATACCTGCCCGGGGGCTCGCGATGGATCGACATGAACAACACCGCCTCGGTCTACAACGGCGGAAGCACCGCGGCAGCATATCCCGCTCCGATGGGCACTCTGCCACTATTCGTGCGTGAAGGCGCGTTCATCCCCACGGCCGAGTACCCCATGGACAACACCGGCGACTACCGCGCCGATAACTTCACCATCAACTATTATCCCCTCCCCGACGTCAAAAGCGAGTACACTCTCTTCGATGACAACCGCACCACCCCCGGCACCATCGACCGCGGCCATTACCGCCTGCTGCACTTCGAGGGCAAGGATACGGGCAAGAAGATAAGCATACGACTCACCTCCGAAGGCACCTATCCCGGCGCTCCCGCCGTGGTGGCGCTCAATTTCAGGGTCAACTGCCAGAATGCGGCGCCGCGTTCGGTAAAAGCAGGCAAGGACATGCTTCAGTACCGCTTCGACGCCAAGACAAGAACACTCGAATTTACCGTGCGCTACACTCCCGGCGCAAAAACCGATATCGTTATCAACAAATAGCTAATATAATGTTTTCAGGAATAGTAGAAGAAGCGGCCCGCGTGACGGCCGTACGCCGCGACGGCGGCAATGTGGAACTCGAGGTGAGCTGCTCGTTCGCCGACGAGCTCCACATCGACCAGTCGGTGGCCCACAACGGCGTATGCCTCACCGTAACAGCCGTAAAACCCGGCAAGACCTATACCGTCACAGCCATACAGGAGACCCTCGACCGCTCTAACCTCGGACTGATGAAAGAGGGCGACCTCATCAATCTGGAACGCTCCATGGTAATGAACGGCCGCCTCGACGGCCACATCGTGCAGGGCCATGTCGACACCACCGCCGTCTGCACCGCCGTCGAGGAAGTCGACGGCAGCACATACTTCACCTTCGAGTACCAGGTGCCCCGCGAAATGGCACTCCGCGGCTACATGACCGTCGAAAAAGGCTCGGTGACAGTGAACGGCGTGAGCCTCACCGTGTGCGACAGCACCCTCACAAGCTTCCGCGTGGCCATTATCCCCTACACCTTCGAGCACACCAACTTCTGCCGAATAACCAAGGGCTCGACCGTAAACCTCGAATTCGACATCATAGGCAAGTATCTTGCCCGTCTGCAGGAACTTAAAGAAGCCTGAAAGGCACATCGCGCCCGATCCTATGGAGAGACTCATGCAGTATGTGTGGCAGCACCGCCTCTGGCCGGGGGCTACAATGACCACGGTCGGCGGCGAACGGGTCGATATCATCGATCCCGGGCTGCTCAACACCGGATCGGGCCCGGATTTCTTCAACGCCAAAATACGCATCGGCAACCGCATGTGGGCCGGCAACGTCGAGATCCACGTACGAGCCTCCGACTGGGCGCGCCACGGCCACAGCGCCGACCGCGCCTACGACAGCGTGATACTGCATGTGGTAGGCGCCGATGACGCGCGGGTGAGCCGCCCCGACGGCGCCGAAATACCCCAGGTGGTGATGGCGTGCAACCCGGCGCTCAACCGCCACTACCACGAGCTAACCGACCACACCGGCGACGCGCCGGCATGCGCCGCCTATCTGCCGCAATTCCCGGCCATGCACGTATGCGACTGGCTCACATCGCTGGCCATGGCGCGCCTCTACCGCAAGAGCGACCATACCGCCGAACTGGCCACGCGTTTCGAAGGCGACTGGACGGCCGCCGTCTACGTGCTGCTGGCCCGCGGACTGGGTTTCGGCACCAATGCCGAGCCCTTCGAGCGCCTGGCGCTGTCGACGCCGCTGCGCACACTGCTGCGCCATGCCGACTCGACGGTCGCCGTCGAAGCCATGCTATTCGGGCAGGCCGGATTCCTCGACGCCGAGGCCGCCGACGCCTACCAGGCCAGGCTGAAAGAGGAATATTCCTTCATGAAAGCGAAATTCGGCCTGCGGCAGCCTCACTCACTGGGGTGGAAAACAGGCCGCATACGCCCCCAGAACATGCCCTACCGCCGCATAGCGCTTCTTGCCGCCATGGTTGGGGGCGGTTTCAGAGCGGGCTACGGCGCTCTCGACGTTACCGACATCGACAGCGCCCGGCGTCTGCTTGCCACCGCGCCCTCCGACTACTGGCGCACCCGCTACACCTTCGGCCCGGCAGCCGAAGGGCGTGTGCCCAGCGTGCTCAGCGACGCATCGGTGGCAGCACTGGTCATAAATGTGATAGTGCCGGTGCTGTCGGCCTACGGCAACCGCTACGGGCGCCCCGAGCTCCACGAACGCGCCGTCGACATGCTCTACGCCCTGCCGCCGGAAAACAACTCGGTGATACGGGCATTTACCGGCTGCGGCATAGCCTGCGCCGATGCCTTCACCGGACAGGCCCTCATCGAGCTGCGCCGCAGCTACTGCGACCAGCGCAAATGCCTCTACTGCCGCTTCGGGCACCGCATTCTCTCCAATAAAGCAACGATAGTTACAAGTTAGAAGTTACAAGATACAAGTTAGGAGTTACAAGTTGCTGATTTACTACTAACTCCTAACTACTAACTCCTAACTTCTAATTCCTAACTCGCTGCCACTTCTAACTCCTAACTTCTAATTACTAACTAAAAATGAAGCAATACCAGGATCTTCTACGACATATACTCGAACACGGGACCGTCAAGACCGACCGTACCGGCACCGGCACACTGTCGGTATTCGGCTACCAGATGCGCTTCAACATGGCCGACGGCTTTCCGCTGGTCACCACCAAAAAGCTGCATCTCAAGTCGATAATCCACGAACTGCTGTGGTTCCTCGCCGGCGACACCAACGTGCACTATCTCCAGGAAAACGGCGTTCGCATATGGAACGAATGGGCCGACCCCGACGGCAACCTCGGCCATATCTACGGCTACCAGTGGCGCTCGTGGCCCGACTACCGCGGCGGCTCCATCGACCAGATAGCCGAAGCCGTCGACACCATCCGCCATAACCCTGACTCGCGCCGCATCATAGTGAGCGCATGGAATGTGGCCGACCTCCCCAACATGAATCTGCCGCCGTGCCACGCCTTCTTCCAGTTCTATGTCGCCGACGGCAAGCTGAGCCTGCAGCTCTACCAGCGCAGCGCCGACTGCTTCCTGGGAGTACCGTTCAACATAGCGTCGTATGCCCTGCTGCTGATGATGATGGCACAGGTGACAGGCCTCGAGGCCGGCGACTTCGTGCACACTCTCGGCGACGCCCACCTCTACCTCAACCACCTCGACCAGGCCCGGCTGCAGCTCACCCGCGAGCCGCGTCCGCTGCCGCGCATGATCATCAACCCCGATGTGAAGAGCATATTCGACTTCCGCTATTCCGACTTCACCCTCGAGGGCTACGACCCGCATCCGCACATCAAAGCCGAAGTAAGCGTATGATACACATTATAGTAGCCATCGACCGCCATGGCGCCATCGGCAAAAACGGCGATCTCCTGTTCCACATCCGCGAAGATCTGCGGCGCTTCAAGGCCCTCACCACCGGAAATACCCTGATAATGGGACGCCGCACCTTCGAGTCGCTGCCCGGAGGCGCCCTCCCCAGGCGCCGCAATATCGTGGTGACCCGCTCCGACACCTTTGCTGCCGAAGGCATCGAGACCGCCCGTACCCCGGCCGAGGCGCTGACCATGGCCGCTGAAAGCCCCGGCGATACTTTCGTGATAGGCGGGGGCCAGATCTACGACGCACTCCTTCCGCACGCCGACATCCTCGACCTCACCATAGTAGACCGCGAGGACCCCGACGCCGACACATTCTTTCCGCCCCTGGAGCTCGACAATTACCGCGTGGCGGCCATAGAGCCCGGCGACGGCTATCGATTTGTCACTCTAAGACGGAAACACGGCACTCCGGTGGATAATTTCGGCGTAAGGAATGACAAAATGCAATAAAATTTAGAATTTTTTCAGATTTATGGCCGCAGAATCCGAAAATAATAGTTATTTTTGCGGCTCACAATGTTTAACCAACCAGTATCATTTCTATGAAAAGATTTCTACTCTGGATTAGCGCCGCAGCACTGACCGCCTCGTCGGCTGCCGCGGACACCAACGGAGTGCTGCTGCGGAAGGTATCGTCCACTACCCCCTATGCAGGTATTCCCGGTATTACCAGCGAAGTGCAGGCTTCCCCGAGAACGCTTCCGATGAACAAAAAGAAGACCGACCGTACCGTAGCCGGCTTCCAGAAGAGCGAGCGCCTCAGAATTGCAGCCAAGGGTGTAAGCCTGCCTGTCAATACACAGCTCAAAGCCGCGGGCGACGCTTCGGCCTACATGCCCGAACTCTTAGGTTCGGTAATCTATTCCGACGACCAGAACTTTGAGACCGGCGCCGTATATCAGATTCCGAGCGCAACAGGCGGCGAATTCGCATATGTCTTCGGTGCTGCCGACGATAACGACTTCGGACCCGACGCAACCTACGGCGGTGTTATCGCCGACGGCAAATACTACGCTCAGATGGTATATTCCTTCTTCGGCATGCAGTTCCCCGTCGTAAACATACACGATGTCGAAACCGGCGAACTCCTGGCCGAATGGATGACCGAGGGCGAAGAACTCGCCATGGACCTGGCCTACAACCCTGTCGACAAACAGATCTATGGTCTCTGCGCCTCCTATACGAGCGAAGATGAAGACGCCACACCCGTCTATAACATCAGCAAGATCACTTATCCCGATTTCGATGACAAACAAGGCGTGCCCACTGTTGAGGCCATCATGCCCCTCCCGGGCGACAGTTGGTATTCTCTCGCTATCGACAAAGACGGTAAATTCTTTGCAATGCGTCAGCAGGCCGGAACAGGCATCCTCGGTACTCCCAACTCGCGTCTGTGGAGCATCGATATCGAAAACAAGACCACACAAAGCGTCAGCACCAACAATATCGGCGTCGGCCCGGCATACAACTCTTCCGCCACTTTCGACTTTGCCACCAACCGCCTCTTCTGGGCAGTATCGGCCTACGACGATAACGGCTATCTCTATGAGATCAACACCACCACCGGCAGGGGTACCAGACTGTGCAAGTTCGCCAACGGCGAGCAGGTGGTAGGTCTGGGCACAACCAATCCTGTTCTGGCCGAGGGAGTTCCCGCATGCGCCTCGAACATCGCCCTTAACTATGCTCCCGGCTCCAAGAGCGGCAACATTACTTTCAACCTTCCCGAGAAGCTCTTCAACGGTGAGGACGCACAAGGTACCCTCAGCTATACCGTCAAGGCCAATTCCGAGGTTATCGCCAGCGGACAGGGCACTCCCGGTCAGCTTATCACTGTAGAGCACACATTCGCTACCAGCGGTACCGTCCGCGTATCGGTAGAGGTATCGAATGCCGCCGGCGCCGCCCCCGCGACCAGCGCATCGGCATACATAGGCTACGCAGCCGCTGAATCGCCCACAAACATCAAGGTTGTCGAAGATGCCGAAGGCCATGTGACTATCACCTGGGATGCCGTGACCAAAGACATCAACGGTGTGACACTTCCCGCCGTTACATATACCGTAGGTATTGTTGAGCAGACCATGTTCGGCGCCACCATCACCGACTTCCTCGTGGAAGAAGGCACCGCAAATTCGGTATCTGCACAGGTAATGGAACCCGGCACACCGCAGGAACTGATCCAGTTCGCAGTATTCGCCGAGTGTGAAGGCGGCGTAAGCCAGAGCGTACCCACACCGCTGTACTTCGTAGGCGCTCCCTACACCGAATTCCTCGAAACATTTGCCAACGGCGGTCTCTCGCACGACGCCACTCTGAGAAACAACGACGGTTCCAATATCGGCTCCTGGCAGCTTGGCAACGACGAAATCATCCCCGACCAGAATGGTGATAACGGATTTATCACCCACTACGGCCGTCAGCCCAACGGCAGCTCTACCTTAGGCTTCGGCAAGATCGACCTCAAGGGCATAGCCAATCCCGTGCTTACATTCTATGTATATGCACTGGACACACAAAGCGGCGCAATAACCACCGACAATCTCGAGGTTACCGTCAACGAACCCTTCGCCGAACCCGTATCGGTATTCAATAAAGCCATCTCCGAAATCGCCACCGCTCCCGGTTGGACTCCGGTATCGATCGACCTGTCCGCATACAAGGATAAGATTATACAGCTCGGCTTCACCGGCCTCATCAAACAGATGGCTATGCTGCCTATCGACAACATCTACGTAGGCCAGAAGATAGGTAAGGACGCCGCTGCCGTACGTATAAGCGCTCCCGATAAAGTCAAGGCCGGCGAGAATTTCACAGCCAGCGTACGCATCAACAACGAAGGCTCCGTAGAAGCGCCCGCACATAAGGTGAACCTCTATGTCGACGGCGCTATCGCCCAGACCAAAGACGTACCCGCAATTGCAGTAGGCTCTTCGGCCAACGTAGCCTTCACCGTACCCATGCACATCCTCGCCGAAGCTCCCCTCGCTCTCAAGGCGACAATAGAGCTCGAAGGCGACGAACGCGAGTCCAACGACAGCACCGCAACCGTATCGGTAGCTCCCGTTGTTTCGGCTCTTCCCTTCGTAAAGGACCTCACCGCAACCGTCAAAGACAAGACTGTGACCCTCACATGGTCCGAACCCGAAGTACCCACAAGCGGAAGCAATAATCTGGTAGACTTCGAAGACGCCACCGCATTTGCACAGAATTACGGCAACTGGACATTCGTTGACGAAGACAATGCAGCCGTAGGCGGATTCCAGAATCTTGAGATCCCCGGCATTGCCTCGGGAAGCTCCAAAGCATCGTTCTTCATCATGGAAGAAGGCGGTAACTTCAACCAGTCGTTCGCAGCCCACAGTGGCACCAAGTCGCTCGTATCGCTCTTCCGCTACGATGGCGGCAAGGTAAGCGACTGGGCAATCTCGCCCGAACTCGACGGCAGCGCACAGACCATCACATTCTGGGCAAAAAGCTACTCGGGCACCTATCCTGAAAGCATCGAAGTGCTCATTTCCAGCACCACCGCCATAAGCGCATTCAAAGTTGTAACTCCCGAAGGCGTAGTTCCCGAGCAATGGACCGAGTATAGCTTCGACGTTCCCGCCGGCACCAAGTACTTCGCCGTTCACTCCGTGGCCACTGACTCTTTCATGCTGATGCTCGATGACTTCGAATTCAAGGCAGCTCCCATCGCTCCCCCGGTACTCACCGGCTTCGACATCTACCGCGACGGCGTCAAACTCAACGCCACACCTCTCGATGAAGCCGCTTACACCGACGCAGTAGCCGAAGACGGCGTTTACAACTACGTTGTGACAGCCATCTGGGATAAGGGTGTATCGAAGGGCTCGAACGCAGCCGTTGCCTACGTAGGCGTATCGGGTATCGACGCAGCCGTAAGCGAAGGCGTAGCCATCGCAGCCGCCGACAAGGCTATCGTTGTCAGCGGTGCCACAGGCCTCGAGATCACCGTATCGGCTATCGACGGCAAGACCGTATTCGAAGGCCAGGGCAAGGATGTGACCACAATCACAGTAGCCCAGGGCATATACGTGGTCAAGGCCGGCAAGACCGTAGCCAAGATCATCGTTCGCTAATCCTTCCGTATCCACATAAAAAGGCCGGACGCATCATTTGCGTCCGGTTTTTTATGTGGATACGTGGGGTGAAAAAAGTAAAAAGTCAAAAAAGTTAAGATAATAGCCCATATTCTACGCAAGTGCCGGAGGCACTATATTGTGGATAACCCCGGGCATCGCCCGGGGCACAGATGATCAGGGGGAGCCAGTCCCGGAGGGACGTCTTGTGATGTATCCTCCATCCCCACGAGACGTCCCTCCGGGACTACCGGACACCGTGTGGCGTCTGCCCCGGGCGTTGCCCGGGGTTATCCACAATACCGTGCCTCCGGCACGGCGGCGCGATGCTTTTCGGAGAGAGAGGGGCTATATGGGCTATTATCTTAACTTTCTTCACTTTTCACCTTTTTTCACCCCAAAATATTCAAAGGCCTCAGCCTTTGAATATTTTTTAGTATTTTTGCGGTTTAAAACCAGACAGTCATTATAACAGAAGAATGAAAATAGCTATAGTGGGCGCTTCGGGCGCCGTAGGGCAGGAATTTCTGCGTATATTGTCGGAAAACGACTTTCCCATCGACGAACTTCGTCTCTTCGGCTCTGAGCGTAGCGCGGGCCGCACATATAGCTTCCGCGGGGGTGAGACAGAAGCAGTGCGCTGTCTCACAGACAATCCGGCCGATTTTGCCGGACTCGATTTCGCCTTCGTGTCGGCAGGCGCATCGGTATCGCGCCAGTATGCCGACCTCATTACCTCGGGAGGCGCCATAATGATCGACAATTCGAGCGCTTTCCGCATGGACAGCGATGTGCCCCTGGTGGTTCCCGAAGTCAACGGAGCCGATGCGCTCAACGCTCCCCGCAATATAATAGCCAACCCCAACTGCACCACCATACAGATGGTGGTGGCCCTCAACCCAATCAACCGCCTGTCGGCCATCCGCCGCGTACATGTGGCTACCTATCAGGCCGCAAGCGGCGCCGGCGCCACCGGCATGGAGGAGCTCGAACGCCAGAGCGCGCAGATAGCCCGCGGCGAAGAACCGGAGGTGAAGAAATTCGTGGCCCAGCTGGCCTATAACCTCATACCGCACATCGACACCTTCACCGACAACGGCTACACCCGCGAGGAGATGAAGATGCATCTCGAGACCAAGAAGATAATGCACGCCCCGCACCTCGAGGTAAGCGCCACCTGCGTGCGCGTGCCGGTGATGCGCGCCCACAGCGAAGCCATCTGGGTGGAGACCGAGGATCCCGTGAGCGTGGCCGAGGCCCGCTATGCCTTCGCGTCGGCTCCAGGCGTGGTGCTCGTGGACAAGTCGGAGCCTCTGGGCTACCCGATGCCACTCGACGCCGCCGGCACCGACCCCGTGTACGTGGGCCGCATACGCGCCGACCTTGCCAATCCGCGCGGCCTGTCGTTCTGGACAGTCGCCGACCAGATTCGCAAAGGCGCAGCCCTCAACGCCGTGCAGATAGCACAGTACATTTTAATGAATCGCTAAAAAACTGATAAATTGATTCCCCTTGCGCAAGCCCTGATTACGGAACCCGTACAGATCTTTCTGATCGTACTGGCCATAATCCTGTTTGCGCCCATCCTTCTGAACAAACTCCGCATCCCCCACATCATAGGCATGATAGTGGCGGGTGTGGCCGTGGGCCCCTACGGTCTCAATATACTGGCCGACGACAGCTCCTTCGCCATCTTCGGCCAGGTGGGACTGCTCTACCTTATGTTCCTGGCCGGCCTGGAGATCGACATGTACCATCTGCGGCTCAACCTGCGGCGCGGGTTGGTGTTCGGTGTCCTCACGCTGGTCGTGCCTCTGGTCCTGGGCGTGCTCACGAGTGTATATGTGCTGCGGCTCGACTGGCTCACATCCATGCTTCTGGGGGCCATGTATGCCTCGCATACCCTGCTGTCGTACCCGGTTGCGGCCCGTCTGGGCGTGACCAAGGCCCCGGCAGTGCTCATAGCCATCGTGGGCACTATCATAGCCGTTATAGGCGCCCTCCTGGTGCTTGGCGCCACGGTCAGCGTTGCCCGCGAGGGATTCTTCAACGTTGTCGAGATACTCCTGCTCGGTCTGCGGCTTGCGCTGTGGGCGGCTGCCATACTCTATGCCTATCCGCGGGTCACACGCTGGTTTTTCAAGAAATATCCCGACAAGGTGCTGCAGTACGTGTTCGTGCTCGTACTGGTGTTCCTGGCCGCCACCACGGCCCGCGCCATAGGGCTTGAAGGCGTGCTTGGCGCGTTCTTCGCCGGCCTGGTGCTGAACCGCTACGTGCCGGTGGCCTCGCCGCTGATGAGCTCGATAGAGTTTGTGGGCAACGCCCTGTTCATACCCTACTTCCTCATCAGCGTGGGCATGATGATAAACGTGAGGCTGCTTGCCGATACCGATACTCTTGCCGTATCGGCGGTAATGATAGCCGTGGCCCTTGCGGGCAAATGGATTCCGGCATGGCTGGCACAGAAGATAAACCGCCTCGACAGTTTCAGCCGCAATGTGATGTTCGGACTGACAGCCGCCCATACAGCCGTGGCACTTGCCGTTGTGTCGGTGGGCTACAACATGGGGATGTTCGACGAGCGCATCCTCAACAGCACCGTCATGGTCATTCTGGTCACCTGCGCGGCAGCTCCCATCATCACCTCGTCGGCGGCCGCCAAACTCAAGGTGAAGATGATGTCGGAAGAAGGCGACGATGTAATCCGCCACACCCGCGTGAACAACACCCTCATCGCCGTGGCCAACCCCCTGACGGCCGGCGCGCTCATGGAGATGGCCGTGCTCATACGCAACGACCGCGGGCGCCACAGCTTCTATGCGCTGCACGTGCGCACCGACAATACCCCTCAGGCCAAGGCCGTGTCGCACAACTCGCTCGAGGCAGCCCGGCGCACCGCCGCCGCCGCCGACACTGCTGTCGAAAGCCTCGACCGCTACGACATAAATATCGTCACCGGCATTCTCAACGCCATGGAGGAACGCGACATCACCGAGGTACTGCTGGGCATGCACCGGCGCATGACGGTAATCGACTCGTTCTTCGGCAACAAAGTGGAGCAGCTGCTGCGCGGCACCAACAGGATGCTCATCATCAGCCGTTGCTTCATACCGGCCAATACCATGACGCGCATACTGGTGTGGGTACCCCGCGATGCCCAGTACGAGACCGGTTTCAGCCGCTGGGTGCGCGCCGTGGCCCGACTCACGCGCCAGATAGGCTGCCGGGTGATATTCTGCTGCCCCGACAACATACAGCCGCTCATACGCGGTGTGATATATACCGAAAACTACGGCATACGCTGCGAATTCCGCCGCACCGAAGGCTGGGACGGCCTGGTGATGCTGTCGGCCGACGTGCACGACGACGATCTGTTCGTGCTCATCGGTGCACGCGCTCAGTCGGTGTCGTACAGCAGCGACATGGCCGAGCTGCCCGACTTCCTTCAGCGCAATTTCTCGCGCAACAATCTGATGATGATATTCCCCGAGCAGTTCGGCGAGGCGCCGGTGCTCACATCGTTTACCGACCCCCTGGCCACCGACATCTCCCTGGCTCCCACAGCATGGCTGCGCCGTCTGTTCCGCCGCAAGTAGTCAACTTTTGTAGAGATCGGTTATCACCAGCGAGGCCAGGGTGAGGCCGAATATGGCGGTGGCATGCATGAAAGTGCCGTTGACACCCGCGGGGCCGTCGGCGCGGTGGGGAAGCGTCTCGGGACTATACACACACTTGAATTTACGCTTCGGATAGGTACCCGCGCGCCTGAAACGCGTGCGGAGGGCCCTGGCAAGCGGGCAGCCTTCCACTTTCCAGAACTCGGCAGTGCCTATTTTTGACGGATCGAGCTTGCGGGCGGCCCCCATCGACGAGAAAAACGCGCGGCACGGCGCCGTAGCAGGGTCGGTGCAGCGCAGTATCAGATCGGCCTTGTCGGCAAGCGAGTCTATAGCATCGATCACATAGTCGTATTCTTCTATATTGAATTTTTCAGCAGTTTCGGGAGTATATCGCCCCTGCAATGCCACAACTCCGGCTTCGGGGTTGATGGCGGCGATACGTGCGGCAAGCACATCGACCTTGGGCATCCCTACGGTGTCGACCGTGGCGGGGAGTTGACGGTTGATGTTGCTCGGGGCCACCGTATCGGAGTCGACCATACATATATACCCTATTCCGGAGCGTGCCAGAGCCTCCACGCACCACGACCCGACACCTCCCACACCGAACACGAGCACGCGCGCGGCAGCCATCCGCGACATCATGTCGTCGCCCGCCACGAGGCGTGTTCTGCTAAAATTCTCAAATATATCGTAATCCATACAAAAAGTTTCAATTTTTAATATTAACTTTGCAAAGTTAGCAATTTTTCTTCGAAAAAGCACTATTAGCTCTCGTTTTCAAATATTAACCAATAATACGTCATTTCCCCATACAAAATCGTATCATTCTGAAAATTATCCTTTTTTATTAATCAATAAACCAACCAATCATGCACAAACTTTTTGTATGTATTCTTGCTCTGGCGGCACTTGCCGTCGGAACAGGAAGCGTGCAGGCGCGTGAGACCGAAGCCCGTCAGACGGCCGAAAAACCGCTGTCGGGTGTCATACGCGTGAAACTGCAGCCCGAAGCGGCACGACTGGTAGGCCAGCAGCCCCGTATGCAGGCTCACGGCAAAATCGATGCGGGCACAGCCCCGCTGAGCCGTGCCGCCGCACAGGTCAAAGCGGTGAACATACGGCCCATGCTGCCCTACAACGCCAAATTCGCGGCACAGCGCGCCAAGTACGGTCTCGACCGGTGGTACGTGGTGGAATTCGACCACAGTGTCGATGCCGACCAAGCCCGCAAGATCTTCGCCGGTGCGGCCGGCGTCGAAAAATCGGAAGCCATAGTTCCGATGGAACTCAAGGAAGGCACCGGCGGCTTCGTGAGCACCACCCGTCCGCCCATGAAGGCCAGCGCCGCCGACTACCGCTTCAACGACCCGCAGCTGCCCGCACAGTGGCACTATCAGAACTTCGGCACGCTGCCCGGCTCGGTGGCCGGCGCCGACATCAACCTCTTCGAGGCATGGAGTGTGACCACCGGCAGCCCCAAGGTACTTGTGGCTATTATCGACGGCGGTGTCGACTACCAGCACGAAGACCTGGCGCAGAACATGTTCGTCAACGAAGCCGAGCTTAACGGCACACCCGGTGTCGATGACGACGGCAACGGCTACGTCGACGATATCTACGGCTACAACTTCTGTACCATGTCGGGCGAAATATACCCGCACAGCCACGGCACCCACGTGGCCGGTACCGTAGCCGCCGTCAACAACAACGGCATCGGCGTATCGGGCGTGGCCGGCGGCGACGGCTCGAAAGATTCGGGCGTGCGCATGATATCGTGCCAGGTATTCGAATCGCGTTCGGGCACTCCTCAGGGCGACTTCGCCCAGGCCATAGTATATGCCGCAGAAATGGGCGCAACCATAGCCCAGTGCTCGTGGGGCTGGGGCGACCCCGGCTACTGCGAGCAGGCCGTGATCGATGCTATCGATTACTTCACTGAAACAGCACGTTCCGAGGTCATGACCGGCGGCCTTTGCATATTCGCAACCGGCAACAACGGCGGTACCGGCGACTACTGGCCCGCATGCTACGACAAGGTAGTATCGGTGGCCGCCATGACAAACGACCTCCTGCCGGCTTCCTACTCCAATTACGGCGAATGGGTCGACATCATCGCCCCCGGCGGTCTTCTGGACTACGGCGAGGCAAACGGTGTGCTCTCCACCCTGCCCAACAACAGCTACGGCTACAACGAGGGTACCTCGATGGCCACACCGCATGTATCGGGCATCGCCGCGCTCATACTGTCGAAATACGGCAGCCCCACTTTCGTCAACGAGAGCCTGCGCACACAGCTGCTCACGTCGGTCAACGACTTCTACGGCTACGGCAATAACTCGCGCTTCGAAGGCAACTACGGCGTGGGCTATATCGACGCCGGAAAAGCCCTCGTGATGGGCGACGGTACCGCGCCTTCGCCCGTATCGGACTTCGTCGTATCGGCAGCCCAGGACTATATGGTGCTCGACTGGACCATTCCGGCATCGGCCGACGGTACCGTACACCATCATATCGTGTACTACTCGACAGAACCCTTCACGGCCCAGAGCGACCTGAGCAAACTGTCATCGTCGGTGGCCGACACCAAGTTCCTGACCTCGGGAGCCCACTTCACCCACGAAATCGGCGGCCTGCAGCCCATGACCACCTACTACGTGGCCGTGGCTGCCGTCAACCGCTGGGGCGCATCGTCGGAGCTGTCTCCGGTGAAGAGCGTCACCACCAATGCCGGTCCTGAAATGACCGTCGACCAGGCCACCCTGAGCATGACCTCGGCCAAGGGCAGCCCCGTGGCCTCCGCAAGCTTCAATATAGGCAACAGCGCCGACGGCATACTGCGCTGGTCGGCCGGCACACGCACCGTATCTGTGCGCACCGCCTCGGCAGCACGCCCCATGGCAGGCACCGTGAAGCCCTATGCCGGTTCTCTCGGCAGCAGCAAGGTACGCACCTACAGTGTGGTATCGGGCGACTACGAGACCGCCGACTATCCCGTCAACTTCACCTACGGCACCGATCCATGGGCCTACATCGGCGACACCGACCGCTCTCTGCCCAACTCGATGGCACAGTGGTTCCGCGTGGATGCGTCGGAGTATCCCGAAGGCTTCAACCTGACCCACATCGTCATCGACGGCGCAAACGCCGTCAACCCTGTAATACAGATCTACAAAGGCGACGCCTCGATCTCTTCCGCAACACTTCTGAAGAACGTCACCTACAGTTATTTCGCGTTCAACTATCCCGTGACACTCGACGAGCAGCTGTACTTCGCACCCGGCGAGTCGTTCTGGATCGTGGTGCACTTCGAAGGCAACCAGGAAGGCTATCCGCTGTCGATGCATCTGGCCGACAAGGAAGGCACCGCCCAGTACAGCTTCATGAGCAACGACATGGGCCGCACCTGGACCCAGCTCTCGGCAGCCCTCAGGGGCAGCGTATACGAATCGCAGGCCGAAAACATGACCTGGGGTATCACCGCACGCTCGGCCAACCCCGACTGGAGTCAGGTACTCGAACTGTCGCCCGCATCGGGCACCGTCCGCAAGGGCGAGACCCAGACAGTGACCGTGAGCGCCGACGGCTCGCATCTGGTCAACGGCACCTACAATCTCAAAGTGCTTCTCGACACCAACGAAGGCTCGGGCTCGCAGCATTCCGTGCCCGTGACCTACACCGTATCGGGCAACGAACCCGAGGTAGTCACCCCCAAGATCGTGAACTTCGGCTCGCTGCTTGTGGGCGAGAGCAAGACCCTCACCGTCGAGCTCTACAACCGCGGCTTCGGTTCGTTCCGCGGCAGCCAGTGGGGCGCCGGTCTCTATCAGGACAAGATCACCTGCACATCCGAACACTTCAAAGGTCCGGAATACGTACAGTCGGGCTTCCCGGCCCGCAGCCGCGTGACAGTCGACCTCACCTACGAGCCAAAGAGCAGCGGCAGCCACACCGGTTCGGTGGTATTCACCGATGCCGACGGCCGCGAGGTGCGCGTGCTCGTACAGGGCGTGGCCACCGACCCGGCCAAGCTCGTCCTCGACCCCGCCATCGTAGATGCCGGCACTCTCGATGTAGCCGACGCTCCCTCGAAGGTATCGTTCAAGATAAAGAACGAAGGCAAATATCCTCTCGAATTCGTGTTCCCGCGCTTCTCCGACGAGACCATCGACGGCCAGACAGCCGCCAACCACAAGTTCGGCTACACCGTATCGTCGACTCTCGAGGGCTATACCCCCTTCGAATACGACGGTAATCCGGCCGTAATCGGCGCCACCGACATCTCGTCGCAGTTCTCCGACGACGTGTATGTGTCGCAGCCCGTATCGATGGGCTTCAAGTTCCCCTACTACGGCCAGAGCTACGAGAAAGTGTACATATCGAGCTACGGCGCCCTGATGTTCGTGCCCAACGAAGACAATTTCTGGCCCCCGCTGACTCCGGGCGCCAACGGCGTCCGTGGCACCGGCCTCATCTCGGCCTATGGCTCGCAGATGCGCATGGGCCCGAACTCGCGCATAGAGTATGCCAAGGCCTACGGTAAATTTGTGGTACGCTTCGTCGACGTTCTCGCCGTGGTATACGACCAGGAATATCTGCCCGTAAGCTACCACATGACCCTGGCAAGCAACGGCGATATCGAGATATTCTACGACGACTACACTCCCGATTTCATGTTCCAGGGCGGCTCGAACCTGTTCTGCGGCATCAACGACCTGGAGTGCTCCGACTGCGTGGTAGTTACATCGGCCGACATGTCGGACTACTGGGGAAATGAGGAAGTCACACCCGACAACTCCCGCTTCCGCAGCTTCGGCACCGGCACTGCCGTGAAATTCTCGGCACCGAAGCCGTCGTTCGTCAGCGCTCTGAGCGTGCCCTACGGCATGGTGACACCGGGCGAAAGCATAGAAATCACCGCTACCGTGGGCGCCACCGCCGACATGAACGCCGGTCCGACCTTCAACAACCTCGCGCTGGTAACCAACGATCCGGCACCGGCATATTCCTTCGTGCGCTTCGACGCCGTGATTACCGGCGAAAGCCTCGTTGCCGCCGCCGAGCTCGAGAACGACAACATCGATCTGGGCGAGGTATTCCGCACAGCCGAGGTCAAGACCCCTGTAACCGTGAAGAATACCGGCCACGATGCTCTCGAGGTGACCGCAGTGACCGTCGAGAACGGTAAACTGAGCACCGACATCGCCGTGCCCTTCACTCTCGAGGCCGGCATGGCCAGGGACATCGTAGTTACAGTACCTACCGATGCCGAAGGCTCAGTTTCCGACATCGTGACCGTAGTCACAAGTGCAGGCACTGTAAAAGCAAATGTCAAGGCTAAGGTAATAGGCTGTCCCGAAGCCTCTCTGAGCTTCAACGAAGTCACAGAGACAGTCGCCGCATTCACGCCGCTGCACAAAGATCTCACCGTGACCAACAACGGCAACGAGACCCTGCTCTACTCCATAGCTCCCAATCCCATGGCATCGCTCGCACTGCCCTACAACGCCAAGGCGACCACGTCGTATACCTACACGTCGTCGCTCGACAGCGGTGATGTGGCCTTCGAATGGGAGGACATCGAAACCAACGGCCTGGGCGAGCACTACGGAATATCGTACTACATGCTCCACGATTATGTGGCTGTGGAGCTGCCGTTCACCTTCACTTTCTACGGCAAGGAGTACGACGCCATGTATATCTATAATACAGGCTTCATCTCGTTCACCTACCGCCACGATGACAAGCTGTGGCCCGAACCTCCCGCCGACTTCCCCGGCGGCTCGGTATACACCAATATCATAGCACCCTACTGGGGCCTGCACTCGATGGACGAGACACGCACCGCAGGCACATACCACTATGTGACCGACGACCGCGCCGTAGTATCCTTCATGGAATACGGCAACTCGATGAACCTCGGCGTATGCTTCCAGGTGATTCTCGAAAAGGACGGCAGCTTCAAGTTCCAGTACAAGGCCGCCAACGAGTACGCCGTCATCTACAACCTCTTCGGCCTCGGCGGCATATGCGACGCCGACGGACAGAACTTCATCAAGCTCCCCGAGCGCACCATGCAGTTCAACCAGGCGGTAAGCTTCTCGCCCGTAGTGCTGTCGCCCGTGGCTCCGGGCAAGAGCGAGACCATAGGCCTCGACTTCAACACCCGCCGCATGGCCGGCAACTACACCGGCAGCCTGACTGTAAGCACCAACGTTCCGGGCAATGAGAAGATAAGCATACCTGTCGACCTCACCCTCACCGGCGAGGCCAAGCCCGTATGGCCGGCCGACATAACACTTGAAAACGTACTCGGCTACCGCAGCACCGACTACAGCGACCCGCTCGTGCAGATGGGCGCCTGCTATGCCGCATCGTTCACCGTGGGCAACGAAGGCACCGCCGAGTTTACCATCGACAATATCGAGGTAGGCGGCCCGACCATCTACGACGAATGGTTCGACATGGAGATGCCGGTGTTCATGCTCATGGCATATACATCGGAAATCGACTGGATCACCGGCGAACCCACCGGCAACAAGATGTGGAGCCAGTATCAGCCCGGCATGCCTATATCGGTAGGCAGGGACGGCGTACAGTTCTCCGTGCCGATGATGGAATGTGAGTTCTGGATGACACCGGGTACCTACGACGTTCCCATGACCATCCAGTATACCGCCGACGGGGAACCGGGCGAAAAGACCGTCAAGGTACAGTTCGTGGTAACCCCGGCACCGGCCATGACACTCTCCGCCGAGGAAATCGGCGTCAAGGCAGCCGACGAGACCTCCATCATCAAGGAAAGCCTCACCATAGGCAACGAAGGCGAGTACAAGCTGTCGTACACCCTCACCCTCGATCCTTCGGGTGTCGGTGAGGAACCCACCGAAGATCCCGGCGGCGGGATAGCTCCGTGGAGCAAGGCCGTACGCGCCAACACCGAGGCAAATGCCGGGGCACTTGCCGAAGGCATCGCTTCGATACGGCCCTTCGATACCTCCGACAACATCTACGACACCCCGCAGGACTTCATTTACACAAACGCTGTGCTCTATCCGGCCGTTCCGGGCACGCAGAATGTATATAACTACGGTGCCAACTCTCTCTACGACAAGTTCAAGGCGTCGACCCACTTTACCGCACCTGCCGAAGGCTTCAACATGAGCCATCTCTACATGCCCGTCACTCTGGCCTCGACAAGCGAGAACGGTGTCGTTATCGCTTCCGACTACACGGTGACAATTGAGGTAGTGCTCGGTTCCGATCCTACCGGCGGGAACGTTGCCGCCAGCGGCACACTCCACATCGCCGAGCAGGCCGACAGCCGCGGCAAGTTCTATGTGATACCTCTCGAACGCAGCGTATATCTCAACCCCGGCGAAGACTTCTGCGTGGTAGCCACCTTCGATGCCGGCGTCACAGCGCCCGCTTACCTCATCGGCAAGCAGGACGCCTACGAGCCCAACCGCTTCATGGGTTACTATGACTCCTACGGATGGTTTGACGTGGCCGCTCTCTTCAACGACCAGTACGGTTCGCTCGGCTTCATCATGACACCGCTCGAAACCGTGCCCGGCCAGCCCTGGATTTCGCTTGTGGAAACTTCGGGTGAAAACGAAGTCGAACCGGGCGAGACAGCTCAGATCAACTTCGAGATCAATCCGGCCGCCGCACGCCTCGAGAAGGGCAACAAGGCTGTTCTGGTAATCAAGTCGAACGACCCGATGCGTCCGCTGGTCAACTTCCCCGTAGTCCTCGATCTTAACGGCGCTCCCACAGTGAGCGGTCCCGAAAGCGTGGTCTATGCCAAGGAAGGCACCACCACTACGGTACCCGTCACTGTCAGCGATCCCGATATGGACGACTACACCATCTCGTTCCAGGACGGCGCAGGCATGGCCAGGGTAGCTTCTGTCGATGCCGCCGAAGGCGATGGCGCCACCATCACCGCAGGCGATGACAACACCTGGACCGTGACCGGAGCTACCGAACCTGTCACCGTGACAGTGGAAATCGCGCCCGACTACGGACAGGCCTCCGCCGGCAACGCCTTCGTTGTCACCGCCGAAGACACGGCAGCCAAGAGCGGCTCGCTCACGGTGCGCTATGCCGTCGAGCATGTGAACCGCGCTCCCGAGGCCGTTGAGCATGCCGTTGTCGAGGTTCCCATAGGAGGCACATCGCCTGTCATAAACTTCGCCGAACTCTTCAGCGACCCCGACGGCGACGAACTCACCTACACCTTCCAGCCCTTCAACACCGAAGCCGCCGAGGCCTATACCACCCCCTCGGGTGTTATCTTCTTCGGCAAGGCCGAGGGCACTGCCCAGGCTACCGTCACCGCCACCGACCCCGCCGGCATGACGGCAGTGGCCACCGTGCCCGTCAAGGTAATGGACATGAGCGGTATCTCGACCGTCGACGCATCGTCGGCCATGATACAGGTAATGCCCAACCCGGTTGAAGACGTGCTTCACGCCCTCTGCGGCTTCGATGCCGACAATACCGTCTTCACGCTCTACGACGCCGCCGGCAAGGCTGTGGCCGCAGAGACCGCCGACGTCACCGCCGGCACGACTGTCGACATCGATGTGGCCTCGCTGCCTGCCGGACACTATATCCTGGTAGCTGCATGGGCCGACGGCGGTGTCACCGCCCGCGTCATCAAACGCTGACCCGCATAATCCGAAATCTTTCCGACCGGCACGCCGCCCCGCGCAGCGTGCCGGTCTTTATATATGGTGCGAATTTTGTCCATATGGTGCAGGAAGGTTGCATCGGTGAGATTTTTTTCCTATTTTTGCCAAAAATGCATCGGACCTTATATGTCAACCGGTAAATTATATCTTTTCCCGTCGTTCCTGGCCCCTGTGAAACCCGAAGACGTCTTTCCTGCCGCCAACATAGCCCTGTTGTCGGAGGTGAAATACTTCGTGGTAGAGGAGCTGCGCACCGCGCGCCGCTTTCTCAAGGCCTGCGACCGCAACATCGACATAGACACGCTGCATTTCGACGTCCTCAACGAGCACACCGATCCCGGTGCTGTCGCCGCCATGCTCGAGCCGGCTCTGGCCGGGCACGACATGGGCCTTATCAGCGAAGCCGGCTGTCCGGCCGTGGCCGACCCCGGCGCCGATCTGGTAGCCGTGGCCGCCCGCAAAGGCGTGGAGATCGTACCGCTGGTAGGGCCGTCGAGCATACTGCTGTCGCTCATGGCATCGGGCTTCAACGGACAGAGCTTCGCATTCCTGGGCTATCTGCCCTTCGACGGAGCGAAGCGCACGGCGGCTTTCAAGGACATGGAGCGGGCCATCCGCCGGGGGCAGACGCAGATTTTCATCGAAACGCCCTACCGCAACCGGCGCCTCATCGACGAGCTCGCGGCGGCATTCCCGCCGCAGATGCTTCTGTGCGTGGCCTGCGACCTCACCGGCCCCACACAGTCGATACGCACCATGCCGCTGTCGCAGTGGCGCAAGGACACGACCGACTACAGCAAACGACCCGCTATTTTCCTTTTATACCACAGTTGAACGCCATGACGCGACGACGACAGAAATACCGCCAGCGAAGCTTCCCCGACGATACACCGGGGCTCTTCGACCTCCCCGACGAGGCCGGCGATACGTCGCTGGAAGCGCTGGCACCCGAGACGCTGGCGCTTCCGGAGAAACTGCGTTTCATGTCGTTCGGCAGCGGCAGCAGCGGCAACTGCTCGTACATAGGCACCGCTTCGTGCGGGCTGCTGGTCGACGCCGGCTGCGACAACAACCGCGTCATAGCCGAATTAGCCGCCAACAGCATCGACCCGGCCACCATACAGGGCATACTGCTGACCCACGACCACGGCGACCACGTGCGCTACGCCTACGCCATCCTGCGCCGCTTCAGGCACATGCGCCTGTTCGCCACCCCCAAGGCCATGACCGGACTGCTGCGCCGCCACAGTATGTCGCGCCGCATAAAAGACTACCACACGCCCATATACAAGGAATTCCCATTTACCATCGGCCCCATGACAATAACGGCATTCGAGACAAGCCACGACGGCACCGACAATGCCGGCTTCCATATCGAATGCGGCGACACGACCTTTGTCATAGCCACCGACACCGGCACCATCACAGCACGGGCCGACTACTACATACGCCGTGCGCGCCACCTGATGATAGAGGCCAACTACGACGCCGAGATGCTGCGCAACGGCCACTATCCGGTCTATCTCAAAGCCCGCATCGCCTCTACCTCGGGCCATATGGACAATGCCGACACAGCCCGCTACCTGGCCGCCGTGACACCCTCGACAGGCTTCCGCCGCATATTCCTGTGCCATCTGAGCCAGGACAACAACACGCCGCAGAAGGCACTTGCGGCCGTGCGCACCGCCCTCGAGGAAGCCGGGGTCGACATCGCCCCCTCGGCAATCGCGGCCGCCCACGACCTGCGCCTGCACATCGCCGTGCTGCCGCGGCTCGAATCGTCGCCGCTAATTGTACTTCCATAGATGAAACCAGCACTTTTCCCCGGTTCTTTCCGCCCCTTCACCCGCGGACATGCCGACATCGTGGAGCGCGCGCTCGCACTGTTCGGCCATGTGGTGATAGCTGCGGGCGTAAATGCCTCCAAGCCCGCGGGCGACATCGAGGCCGATCTGGCGCCCATACGCGCTCTCTACGCCGGCGATGACCGCGTGCGCGTCGAGGCATTCTCCGGTCTCACAGCCGAATACGCACGCAGCATCGGCGCCGCATGCATAGTCCGCGGCGTACGCTCGCTCAGGGACTACGAGTACGAACGCGACATGGCCGACGTGAACCGACAACTTTCGGGCATCGAAACCGTTATATTATTCAGTAGGCCCGAACTGGGAGCCATATCGTCGAGCCTCGTTCGCGAACTCGCCGCCTATGGCGTCGATACAACTCCTTATCTGCCCCGAAGAAAATGAAAAAAATACTGCTTGCTCTTGCCGCCGTTGCAGCCCTGTCGGCTCCGGCACAGGAATTGACCCCTGAAACAAAACTCCGCATGGCCAACCATGTGATAGAGAATTTCTATGTGGAGGATGTCAACTCCGACACCATCGTCACCGAGGCCATCAAGGCCATGCTCAAGACTCTCGACCCCCACTCGGCCTACACCTCGCCGGCCGAGACAAAGGAATTCACCACTCCGCTCGAGGGTAAATTCAGCGGCATAGGCATACAGTTCAATATGCTCGAGGACACCGTGTATGTGATACAGACCATAACGGGCGGCCCCTCGCAGAAAGTGGGCATCATGCCGGGCGACCGCATCATCAGCGCCAACGACGCCGTACTTGCCGGCAAAAAGATGGTCAACACCGACGTGATGAAGCATCTGCGCGGCCCCAAGGGCTCGGTGGTGGATCTGAAGGTGAAACGCGCCGCCGATACAATAGCTTTCCGCGTGGTCCGCGACGACATTCCCCTCTACAGCGTCGACGAGACTTTCATGGCCGACCCGACCACGGGCTACATACGCATCACCCGCTTTGCCGAGGACACGGGCACCGAGGTGCGCAAGGCCATAGCCTCGCTTAAAAAGCGCGGCATGAAAAATCTGATTATCGACCTGTCGGACAACGGCGGCGGCTACCTCGGGGCTGCCTTCGAGGTAGCAGGCGAATTTCTGCCCAAGGGGACATCAGTGGTAAGCACCGCCGGACGCCGCTCGCCCGAGCATGTGTTCCGCACCGAGAACACACCGTCGTTCCCCGACGGACGCGTGGTCATAATAACCAACCAGCTGTCGGCATCGGCCGCCGAGATTCTCTCGGGCGCCATTCAGGACAACGACCGCGGCCTCATCGTAGGCCGCCGCACCTTCGGCAAGGGCCTGGTACAGCGTCCGTTCCCCTTCCCAGACGGCTCGATGATACGACTTACGGTATCGCGCTACTATACCCCCTCGGGACGCTGCATACAGAAGCACTACGACAAGGGACACTCCGAAGAGTACTATCTCGACATGTACAACCGCCTCAACAGCGGCGAACTGTGGAGCGCCGACAGCATACAGCGCCCCGATTCGCTCAAATACTATACGCTGAAAAACAAACGCCCCGTCTACGGCGGCGGCGGCATTATCCCCGACGTATTCGTGCCGGCCGACACATCGCGCTACAGCGTGTACTACCGCGACCTCATAGCCCGCAACATAGTGAACCGCACCTGCATAAACTATGTCGACGCCCACCGCGCCGAGCTTAAGCAGGAATATCCCGACGACGACGATTTCCAGAAACGGTTCACTCTCCCGCAGGAGCTTGTCGACAAGCTCATAGCTTCGGCCACCGAAGCGAAGATAGAGTTCAACGAGGAGCAGTGGAACCGCTCCAAGGATGTGGTGGAAGCAATAATGAAAGGTCTTATCGCCCGCGACCTGTATGAGGACGGCTCGTACTACCGGCCCCTCAGCGGACTCAACCCCGACTTCAGGCAGGCGCTGAGCCTTATCAACGACCCCGACCGCTACGACGCCGTGCTGCGCGGCGACCCCGATCCGGCTCTCAGCCCAGCAGCCGAGTGACCTGATTGCCCGGCCTTACATTGATAGAGAAGGCGGCACTGCGTCCTGTGGCCTCGCTGCGGTACTGCACGTGGTAGCGCTCGGAGCCCAGACAGTCGACACAGGCATAGGCTGTGGTGGCCTCGGCAGCGCCGCGCGCGCCGGCCGTGAGGCGCTCTTCGACGGTGACATCGAAGCCTATGATCTTTACCGCCAGGCTATAGGCGCCGGCCATGGTGACGCCGGTGAGGCCGTAGCGGTATATATCGAGGCGCCCGCGGTTGTCGACCCGCACCAGAATACACGGCTGCGACGGTTCGCCGCCCTCCATCAGTTCGCCCGCATAGAGGAAGGTACGCGCCTCGCCTTTGTGGCGCGGCATGGCCGCAAGGCCGATTACAGCGGCCGCCACAAATACGGCCACGACATAGAACTCGATACTACCGAACATCTGTTTCTCTTTTTTTGTGCAAAGATAATCCAAAGCCTCCTGTCTTTTTGAATAAAAGGCCAATAATTACTCCGAAAGGAGACTATGGCTCATTGTTTTTTTGCGTACTTTTGCACTTATGCTACGAAAACACATCACCTTATGCAAGCGCTGCTGTGTTGCAGCCGTCTTCTTCCTGGCCGCACTGGCCGCGGGAGCACAGATTCTTGTCACGGGCGGCGGCGAACCGATGGACGCCGACAGTGTGAAACGCGACTTTTCGAACCAGCCCTACTTCGGCCTGTATAAAGACAATTACTTTATATTCGGCCCCTCGGTAGGCCCCAAAGCGACCAAACAGAACACCAATATCAAGTTCCAGATATCGGTGGCACAGAGGCTCACACGCTCCACACTGCCCTGGGGCACATATCTGTATCTGTTCTACACTCAGAAGTGCTTCTGGAACGTGCTCGAAAACTCCATGCCTATGACCGACCTCAATTTCAACCCGGGCATAGGCCTCACCAAGCCGCTCTTTGTCAAGAACCGGTACATAGGCAAGCTCACATTCATGATCGAGCACGAAAGCAACGGCCGCGACAGCATACAGTCGCGCTCGTGGAACCGCGTGGCGCTCGCCGCCAACGTGTTCGTGACCAAGAACCTGATGGTGCACGGCAAGATATGGGCGCCCATAGTCGACGGCGAGAACAACCGCGATATCGTCGACTACTGCGGCTTCTGGCAGGCCGGCGTACAGGTGGTGAGCGACAACCGTCGATTCAGCGGCGGAATCACCATGGTAAAAAGAAAAGGATGGAACCTCAACGCCAACGTCATCATAGACCTGTCGTACCGTATTTTCAAACGCGACAACCAGTTCCTGTTCCTACAATACTACAACGGCTACGGCGAGGGTCTGCTGGAATACAATAAATTCCACTCGCAGCTGCGTATAGGCCTACTCATCAAACCCAAACTATTCAGCGATTTCTGATGAAAAAAGCATATCCGGGCATCTTTGCGGCACTGCTGGCCGTAACGGCGTGTACCAACAACGAGCAATTCCGCGTCAACGGCACCATCGAGGACAAGCCAACCATCAATCTGCGCATAGGCTACTATGCCGACGGTGTGTACCGCACGCAGATCACGGCAGCCCGCGAAGGCGAGTTCGAGTTCTTCGGCTCGGCACGGCAGCCTGCCGTTGTCGACATCTACGACTACGAATACCGCCTGCTGGGACGCCTCTATGCGCGCAACGGCCAGACCCTCGAGGTGAAACTGGCCCGTAACAATCCCTACAACATCAGAATCGACGGCGACGAGACAGCCTCGGAATGGGCCGACTTCCTGCGGAGCAACGCCGACAGCCTCATGGCAGGCGGCACGGCGGCCAACAATGTCATAGCCCGATATATCGACGCCCACCGCGACAACGTGCTGTCGACGCTGCTGCTGACCACCTCGTTCGACAGCGCCGCACAGCCCGAACTGGCCGACTCGCTTCTGGCAATAATAGAGCCGCAGGCACGCCCTTCGGGCCTTACCGACGGATATAACTATCTGCTGCAACGCGTAGTGGCCGAGACGGCTTCCGGACCGGTGCTTCCCATAAAATATCTCGACCACAACGACTCCATACGCACCTTCGACCCTGCCGACCGCAAATATTCCGTGCTGCTGATGTCCAACGGCGATTCGTGGCGCGCCGACAGCGTGGCACCGCTGCTGCGCCGCCTCGCCCGCAAGAACAAGCGCGACATCGCCGTACTCGACATAGGCCTCGACACCGATATGGCCGAATGGAAGCGCTACACGCTTGCCGACAGTGCATCGTGGACTCAGGCATGGCTTCCCGGCGGCCCCGTGGCGGCCTCAATAGAGCGCCTGGCCATACCGCGGCTGCCCTACTACGTGGTGTGCGACTCCGCCGGCACTCAGCTCTGCCGCACGCCGTGGACGGCCGTTGCCGAAAGATACATCGATTCGCTTAAATAAAAAATCTCCTCCGCCATGCTCGTAAAATCCTATGCCGCAGCCGTCAAAGGCATCGATGCCATAATAGTAACCGTCGAAACCGTGGTCGAACGCGGCATGCAGTATTGCATCGTCGGTCTGCCCGACACCGCGGTGAAGGAAAGCCAGGAGCGTGTGCGGTCGGCGATAGTGCAGTCGGGCTACAATATCGGCCGCGCCAAGGTAACCATCAACATGGCGCCGGCCGATGTAAAGAAAGAAGGCGCGGCCTACGATCTGCCCATAGCCGTGGCCACACTGGTGGGTGCGGGCGCAATCAAGGCTCCCGAACTCGACCGCTACATGATTATGGGCGAACTGTCGCTCGACGGCTCGCTGCAGCCCGTGCGCGGCGTGCTGCCCATGGCCATAGCGGCCCGCGCGGCAGGTTTCAAGGGCTTTATAGTGCCGCGGGCCAATGCCTCCGAGGCTGCCGTGGTAAACCGTCTGGAGGTTTACGGGCTCGACAATCTCCGTGAGGTCGTCGATCTGCTGTCGGGTGCGGCCGTCCCCGAGCCTACGGTGGTCGACACACGTGCCGAATTCGCGGCAGCGCTGAGCAGCTTCGACTGCGATTTCAACGAGGTCAAGGGGCAGGAGAACGTCAAGCGCGCCTTCGAGGTGGCGTGCGCCGGCGGTCACAATATACTGCTCGTCGGCCCTCCCGGTTCGGGAAAATCGATGATGGCCAAGCGCCTGCCCTCGATAATGCCTCCGCTCGGTCTCGGCGAGGCCCTCGAGACCACCAAGATACACTCCGTGGCCGGCAAACTGCGCCGCGGCTCGCGCCTTATGACGGCGCGGCCGTTCCGCTCACCGCATCACACGGTGTCGCCTGTAGCCATGGTGGGAGGCGGCAGCAACCCCATGCCGGGCGAGATTTCGCTGGCCCACAACGGCATACTGTTCCTCGATGAATTTCCGGAATTTCCGCGCTCCGTCCTCGAAGTGCTCCGGCAGCCGCTCGAGGATCGCCATATAAGCGTGTCGCGCGCACGATATCAGGTGGACTACCCTGCATCGTTCATGCTGGTGGCCTCGATGAATCCCTGTCCGTGCGGCTACTACAACCATCCGACAAAAGCATGTACCTGCGCGCCGGGAGCCGTGCAGAAGTACCTCGGCCGCATATCGGGCCCGCTGCTCGACCGCATCGACATACAGATAGAGATAATGCCGGTGCCGTTCGAGGAGCTGTCGCAGCGCGCTACCGGCGAAAGCAGCGCCGACATACGGGCACGCGTGGTGCGCGCACGCGCCATTCAGGAAGCACGCTTCGCCTCCGACCCCTCCGTGCACTGCAACGCCCAGATGGGTCCACGCCACATCGCCGCATACTGCGCCCTCACCCCCGACTGCGCCGCCATACTGCGCAAAGCCATGCTCAAATACGACATGAGCGCCCGCGCCTACGACCGCATCCTCAAAGTGGCACGCACCGCCGCCGACCTCGACGCCTCCGAGGCAATCCTCCCCCGCCACATCTCCGAAGCCATCGGCTACCGCAACCTCGACAAAGGCACCTGGGGCACTATTTAATTTATGGTGCGCTGAAGCTCCGCACAAGAACAAAAATTTTAGTCTACGCACTGGAGCTTCAGCGACAGCTTTTCTTTCTCAAACCTCTTATACATGGAAAAACTACTCCGAGCGCGATGGCACGACTATACACAGCGGTGCATCTACATGATCACCCTCTCAAAAAGCCCTTTGGCCGAGGATTTTGGCACCTTGGCCGGCGACTATCGCCTTCCGGCCGGAGAACCCGGCAGCTCATACATCAGTGCTTCACCGACCGGGCGAATTATAAAAGACATAATAAAAAATTTCTGTGAGATCGAGCCCAAGGTGAAGATACTGCAGTACGCACTGATGCCAGACCACTTACACATGCTCCTCTTCGTGACAGAACCTACCCAAGAGATACTCGGGCGCATAATCGCCCGCTTCAAAGTGGCTATAAACAAGGCAACCGGTTCCAACGGTATTTTTACAAAAGGTTTCAACGATCAGATCTTAAAACATTCCCGCTCCCTCGACACCCTCTACAGGTATATCCGCGAGAATCCGCGGAGGCTGGCGGTGATGCGGGCGCATCCCGAGTTTTTCAGGCGGGTGAACAGGCTGAAAATCGGAGAAAATTATTATCAGGCCTATGGAAATTTCCAACTGCCGGAGTGCCCTTTCAAGGAGCAGGTGATAGTCCACAGAGCGGACACCCCCGAAAAGCGCGCCGCCAACCACGATATGTGGCTGTATACGGCGGCTAACGGGGGTGTGCTGGTATCGCCTTTCATCTCTCCGGCCGAAAAGACCATCCGCGCCGAGGCCGAGGAAACCGGCGGCCGCTTCATCCTCATAATAAACCAGTCGCTTGCACAGCGATACAAGCCCGTCGGCCGCGATTTCGGGCTGTGCGAAGCCGGCCGGCTGCTCATCGTATCTGCCGGTCTCGGCGCCGATCTGACCCGCGCGGCCTGTCAGACAATGAACACCATCGCCGAAACCATCTGCAAACAGTAAATATGTAAGAGGCCTTTGAACAGGAATTTGACTTTATAGGAGTTTTTACTTACCTTTGCGAGCTGTAAGAAATCTATAACAATTATTTTTCACATATTTTCCAATGAAAAAAATCTTTTTGACATTGTCCTGTGCCGCTCTTCTATGTTCGGCATGGGCTATCGGTTATGAAGCGTCTCAAGAGTCGTCTTCAGAAGGTGCCGTTGCCTACGGTTTCCTTATAGCCGATAATGACGGACGTGATGTCGGTCTCTATTCGTTCCCGGCAGACGACTGTTCCCAACCAGTTCTTGTCGCCAAAAGTACCGATGTCTCGGCAGGCGCCATGGCAGGCTCGACCTACTATGCCATGACATACTCTGGTACGCCGGCAACCGCGCAGACATGGAATACCGTAGATCTCGCCACAGGTGAATTCACAAAACTTGCAGACTGCGGCGAGCAACACAATCTCTATGTCGATATGACATATGACTATTCCAGAGGCAAACTTATGGGCATATACCACTACAACGGTACTTCTACCATAGTTGCCGACATCAACCTCTCCGACGGTACCTCCACCCCTTATGCAGATCTTCCCGGCATGTGGATGCTCGGACTGGCAGCAAGCTACGACGGCGAGATATATCTTATCGGCCGCTCCAATACTCTCGATTACTATCTCTACTCTCTCGACGATGCCCGCAATCTGAATCAGATCGGAAAAGTATCCAGCCCCGCCGACTATATGCAGTCGATGGAATTCGACCATAAGAGCGGCAAGCTCTATTGGGCGTCGTGCGGCTCTTACAGCTCCTATATCTATAATGTGAATACATCCACAGGCCAGTGCACCTATCTTGGAAGCGTAGGCAACAATGGCGAGCTTACCGGATACTACATTCCTTTCAAACTGTCGGCCGACGGCACTCCCGCTGCCGCTACAGGAATGGAGATCGCCAATCCGGCTCACGACGGAAATATAACGGTATCGTTCGATGTGCCCGAAAAGACCGTCGACGGCAAACCGCTGTCGTCTGTCACCGGCTGGAAAGTGATGTGCGACGACAATGTGATCGATGTACCATTTACTTCGGCAGTTCCCGGCGCCAAAGCATCTTTCGAAACCACAGTGCCTCAGGGTCTGCATATAATCAAAGTGGCTCTTATCAATGAGACCGGCGTAGGAGCAATAGCAAACCGCCGTATGTTCATAGGCACGGATATCCCTGCCGCACCCAAAAACATAACGGTCAAAGCCGATGGCAACAAGGCTGTGGTGACATGGGAAGCCGTGACCTCGGGAGCACAGGGCGGATGGATCAATGCCGATGCTGTGACATATAATGTAGTGCGAAAACCCGACGACAAAACGATAGCCACCGGTCTGACCGCCACAACAGTGAACGACGAGGTAACCGAGACCAACGGTTACCAGTATCTGGTCTATGCCATGTGCGAAGGCAAGGAAGGTGCGGTAGGCGCTTCCGAGATCGTGGCTGTGGGCGACGGTCTGGAACTGCCTTACGAATGCTCGTTCTCGGAACCGGTAGATTTCGCCCTATGGAGCATCATAGACGTAAATAACGACGGAAATACCTGGAAATACACCTCCAACTTCGGTAATCCCGCCATGATGGTACGCAGCACTATGGCTTATGAATGCGACGAATGGCTCATTACTCCCGGCCTCAAATTAGAGACAGGAAAAGAGTACAAGATCAGCTTCGACGCAGGAGCCATGAATCCGTCATATCCTCCAGAATTCTCTATCTGTATGGGAACATCGTCCGACCCCGAAACGCTTACCCAGCAGGTGTATAGCGGCAGTGTTGATGAATTGTTCCCCGACCGTAATATCATATATCTTCCCGAGATTGCCGTAGCGGGCACTTACTATCTTGGCATACATGCCAAATGGGACAAGGGCTATCCGGCCCTCTATTTCAACAATGTAAAAATAGAAGAGAACCATGCCGCCCGACTCGACCTTAACGTGACCGACACCAATAACTCAGCTATCGAAGGTGCTACCGTAACATTTGGCAAAGACAAATATCTGTCAGATGCACAGGGCAATGTAAAAATAATCGAGATCGAACCCGGCGAATATACCATCGGAGTCGAAAAATTCGGCTATGAGCCAATGTCTCAATCGATAACCTTCACAGCCAACGAAAACAAGACACATAGCATCGCACTAACGAACATACCTCAGACATCGGTTAAAGGTGTGGTAAAGGACGCCGACGGCAAGCCTCTGGCCGAAGCCTCGGTATATGTGCACGGATATGACAACTACAAGGCCGTTACTGCCGCCGATGGCAGCTTTGACATTGCAAATGTATATGCCAAAGGCAAATATAGCATCGAAGTACATGCCATCAATTATCTTCCGGCAGCAATGACCGTGGATAATATCGGTACTGAAACCGTCGAAACCGGAGACATCGTGCTTCAGGAAAAACTGACATCGCCCGACGGTGTGACATACACAGCCGACCGCAACAAAGTAGAACTCGGATGGGAAGCACCTGTCGATCGCGAAGAAACATTCCGCTACGACGACGGCAATGTCGGCATGATCAACAGCTACGACATGAGTCCGGGCATAAACTACAACACCGTGACCGGTACTGTATTCGATACACCCGCTGTATTTACCGGCATGAGTTTCCGCGCCGACAACCGCAACGACATCGGCATCATACTCTTCGACCTCGATGAAAACGGCGAACCCACCGACAACATACTCTACGAGCAGACCGTAAAGGGCGACGACTGGTACTGGGTCGACGTGACTTTCACCCATCCTGTAATAGCCCCGCGCGGAGCCATGCTGGCTCTCAGAGGCAACTCGCGCCTCTATTTCGACGGAAATACCGACGGCACACGAAACGACGGTTTCCCCGTGCGCAGCAACAAAATGTGGCTTTCGTACGACTACACCTCGCCCGATACACCTTTCCACTGGATTATGAGTGGAACCGACGACGAACCGTTGTTCAATTATAATTTCTGTCTGCGAGCCCACGGCCGCACTCTCGGTGCACCCCGCTCCAAGGCCGCCTCTACCGAAGAGCATGTTACCGGCTACCATGTATGGCGTCTGCCTGCAGGTTCTGAAAACGCACAGGCCGACTGGGTGAAACTTACCGATACCCCGACTGCCGAAGCCGCCTATATCGACAACACATGGAATACCGCCGAAAAAGGTCTCTACCGCTATGCCGTGAAAGCCGTCTATAAAGGCGACGAAGTGTCGTATGCCGCATTCTCCGGCATAGTGCCCCGCCAGCTCACATCGGCTGTCACCATCACCCTGCTCACCAACGCACCCGGCGAAAGCGCCGCCGGCGCAGCTGCCGTGCTTGTCGAAAAAGACGGCGAACACAACTATCAGGCAACCGCCGATGCCGACGGCGTGCTCAGCTTCAGCAACGTATGGGAAGGCGAATATACCCTTACGGCAACATGCGACGGTTTCGCTTCCCTCTCGGGAGATATCTCGGTAAGCGGCGATAAGGACCTCGAACAGACATTCACCCTCGAGGAACTCACCGCCATGCCATCGAACCTTGTGGCCGAGGAAACCGATGCTCCCGATTCGCGCCTGCTCCGCTGGAACTTCAGTGAGTTCATTTTCGATGATTTCGAAAGCTACGACGATTTCACCGTCGATCCCGCCGGCGAAATTGAATGGAGCTATATCGACGCCGACGGTATAGACGACATCGGTCTGCAGAACGACCGCTATCCCGGCATTACTTCCGCAGCTTTCGTAGTACTCAATGCCGCCACCAGCAATAATCCCCGCTACACACCCGCACATTCCGGCGAACGAGCCATATTCTCGCTTCCGTCCTTTAACTCGTATACTCCGACCGATGACTATATCGTTTCGCCCGAACTGAGCTTCAAGGCCGATTTCGTTGTCAATTTCTGGGTATACAGCTACTGGAAACGCAACGACTATATCCGCGTGGGATATTCCACCACAGGCAAGAACCTCGAAGATTTCACCTGGATAGGCGACAAGAAGGAACTCGCCAAGGAGGAAGAATGGATCAATGAAACCTTCACGGTTCCTGCCGCTGCAAAATATGTGGCCATCAACTATGGCGAAACCTACCGTGGAGGCGGCATCGACGACATTTATATCGGTCCGGCCGACAAGATACCCGGCGTGACAGCCTCGAACGCACCCGCACGTGTAGCCGGCAAGGCTCAGCGCTACGAGGTATATCTCGACAACGAGCGCCTTGGCGAGACCCAGAACAACGAATGGCTTCTGGAGAATCTCACGACCGGCGACCATCAGGCCGGCGTGAAATCGATCTACGCTTCGGGAACATCGGAAATGGCAGTTATCAACTTCTCGATCACCACCAGCGGTATCATAGGCAATATCAGCGAATCCTTCCGCATCAAAAGCACTCCCGCTACTATTACCATCACCGGTATAGGTGAAACGGATACCGTGGCCGTATACGACGTCGCAGGCCGTCAGGCAGCCGTCAGCCGTACGGGCGACACTGCCGTTGCCGGCGGTCTTGCCAACGGCGTATATATCGTCAAGGTCAACGACCGTGCATTCACCATGATTGTGAAATAACGGTTCGGTACTTACTAAAAAAGACGGCGGGGAGATTCCCTGCCGTCTTTTTTATTGCCTTTGCTGCCGGGGAGGTCAGCGGGCGGTGACGATTATCTTTTCGGCTTTGGTGCCGGTGCGGCGGATGTAGATGCCGGGGGCGGTAGGCTTGTGGCCGACTTCGACACCGTCGATGCGGTAGTATCTTGCGGCTTCCGATTGGTCGGGGGTCTCGATGGCTTCTATGCCCGAAGTGAGGCCGACATGGGCCACATCGTCGGACAGGGAGTAGATGCGCGAGCCCATGAAGTCGCGATAGGCGAACACGCGGTAGGCGTAGTGCTCGGCCGGAGCAGCTGCCAGACCCGAGAATGTGGCCGACAGATTGTCGATGCCCTCGATGGAGCGGTTTTCGACCTCGGTGAATACCTCTGTACCCTTCGGCAGTGTCTGGGTAACAATAATCTGGTCGATATAGAATGGATATCCGTTATAGGAATATAATGCCAGTGGCATTCCCGATGTGCCTAAGCTGAAATTATAGGTGAGTTCTACCATTTCGCCTGCTTTTATCGGCTGGGAAGAATACGAAACCATACCGGCCTGCACCACAAGGTACTCGTCGGTAGCATCGGAATCGCCTATTACTCTTACCTTGACGGTGAAATTGCCGTTATTGGCACTGAGGTCGAGAGCCGGGGTCTGGATAATGCCCTGGATTCCCATATAGGAGCGAGTGCCTATCATTCCGCGGGCAAGATATGTGGCAATGCCGTACCAGCCGGGATTTGTGGTATAAGCGTCGAGTGCAAGAGGATTAATCATATTGTAGAGGCCCACCGGGGCTTCGAGAGAGCCTTCGGTCACCTTTTCGAAGTCTTCCGACAGTATCTCTACCTCTTCCTGTTCCTGCTGTACAGTGTATACCCTATAGTTGCATACCTGATATCCTTCGGCCTTGGGAGTCGCTTCCCAGCGGGCTGTGTAGCTGTCGCTGCCAATTTCGGTTCCACCGAGCAGATGTGGCGGTATCAGACCAAGGGCGGTGATTTCGTTCGATTCGGCCGATGTGAACATGTCGTTGACCGCTTTGACGGTATAGGAGTAATCCTTTTCGGCATCGATGCCCGTAACAACAATTGAGAGACCTGCCACGGCACCGTCGGTCATTACCGCAACAGGCTCGGGGTCGGTCATTATGCGGATATGGTCTATCACTATGCTCACATCCTTGCCGGCGTCGTTGATCTCATCTTTATTGAAGTATACCTGTATGGACCTGACATCTTTGGGAAGATTGGAGGACAAGCGTATGATATTGCCCTCGGCGGGTATGCGCTCCACATCGTAGTTGCCGAGATTTATCCATTCGTTGTCCACAAAAACGCTCACAACCAGACGGCTGAAGCAAGGCTCGCCCGAAGGATGCGAAGCAAAGAACGAGAAATCGAGGATTGGACGGTCGAACACCGGCGTTACGAAACCCTCGCCCTTAGCCCGGAAAATCATGCCTGTAGAGCCTTCATAGCCGTCGGGCGACACATGGTCGGCATTGCGGGTGTTGCCGTAGACAACAGTCCAGCCTTCGGTAAAGCCGGGGTCATTTTTGTCGAGCTTGTTAGTACCGGCTATGATGTTGAGATTGTCGAAGTCCTCGATGGTTATGGCCTCTTCCACCTTCTTTTCGTAGACGGTGAGAAGATAGCTGTCGGCTTGCGCGCTGCTTTCCCAGTTTGCGGTAAAACCGTCGGCTGTAAAATTGGTTGCGGGAAGCGCCACCGGTGCCGGAATAGAAGTCTGAACTGCGGTCACTTTAATATCGTCGACAAGCACTTTCTCAGTCGACATGGCCATCTGTATGAGGCAGCCTGAGAACTCGCCTTTGGAGAAGCTGACGGTGTAGTCTTTCCACTGGGGCGTTATGTCGGCGGTGGTGCGTTCGAGCGCACTGGTGGAATTCATAAGTGTCAGCGCCATTATGTCGGATGTTTTTGCGCTGTCGTATAATTTTGCTCGGAACGTGAGTGTCACATCACCGGCATATGCACCCTGAGGCGTGCGGAGGAAACCGGTATCTTCGATGTAACCACCGTTTCCGTCGGAATATTTACCGGTGAGAATAGCACATGCACCTCCGGCCTGATAGATGGCAGCGCCACTCCAGCCCGGCGTTTTTGTATATGAGGCGGGTATGGCACCTGTGCGTTTATCGGCTATATAGGTACCGTCGGGAGTGCTTTCGGAGCCGGCGCTCATTTTAGAAAAATCCTCTTCAAGCAAAACAGAGCTCTCTGCCGTTACGGCCGGTGCTTCACTGCGCTTCAGTGCCATAGGCACAAGCACTGTCTGCGCCAATGCGCCTGTGGCGGCGCAAAGGAGCAGACAGCACGATAATATTCGTACGTTCATGTCGGTTTAACTATGGTATTATTTTACAAGGGTCTTCACGCCGTTCACTATATATAGTCCGGCAGGAAGGGCATTGACGTCGGAAACATCCATGCGTATGCCCTGGAGATTGTATATCACGACAGGAGCAGCTTCCTCACAGTCGATATTGTCGATACCCGAGCTTCCTTCGAGTGTGATATCGATGTTGTGTGCTTTGCTGACAGTGAAGGTATATTTGCCGTCGGCAGCTTCTAAGGGAGTACCGTCGAGCGACACCTTGACACTCTTGTTCTCCTTTGGTGTTAACTCAATCTTGGTGTCGGCCAGAGTTTCGAAGCCTACACGCGAGGTGACGGGACGGATTTCGTCGGCGAGGACATCGACAGCGTCGAAGCCGCCTTCAGAGAATGTGAGCTCATAGTATTCGGGCTCAGCGGAGGCGCTTACGAATATCTTGGCGACAGAGCCTTCCGAAAGGCTGAATTTAAATGACTTCGAGAATAAGCTGCCGGTAGCGGTTATCTGTTCGTCGTTGGCATATACATAGGGAGTACGCGAGCTGTATCCGGCGAGGGAGAAAGGATTGTCTTCGGCGCAGATTTTGATGTGGTTGTAGCCGGTGACGAGTTCGATTTCATTGCCCGAAGCGTCCTTGAGAGTCCACATATTGGCATCGGCGTTGTCGAGATATATCACGGCATTGATATCGCGTACAATCTCTGAAACAGTAATCTCGATCTTGTCGTTTGCAACGAGGTCAGCAAACTGATAATTGCCGCTGTAGTTGGGGGTGACGGCATTGCCGTTCACAGTAGCGGATTCGATCTTGTAGTTGACTTTGTCGAGCGGAGTGATGAGCAGGCTGTTGCGGTTCTCATTCATGGTCACGATGTTTTCACCCGCGGTGAGCTCGATTACATCGCCGGGATAGAGGTTGGAGCCATAGCGGGCTGTTATCGCAGCCGGAATATTGACGTTAAGCGAGATATTGAATTCCTGGTATTTCACCGCTCTAATAGATATGTTGATGTCGGCATCGCGTACAATCAGTCGCTGGGGCGAGGAGAAGTCCGACTCGATACCGTCGACCAGATACTTGTCGAGCAGATAGTCGTCGGTATTGGCATGAATATAAAGTACTGTACCGGCATTAACCACAACACTTCCGCCGGAAATGTCCAGTTCTTCGCCGGAGGTGGAGTCTTTTGTCACTTTAGTCACATAGTCCTTGCTCACTTCGTCGAAATCGAATGTCACGGTGCATTCTTTGTCGGGGAAACGGCTGGTAATATTTACGGTCTCATCGCAGGGCATCGCTATGTAATAGACATTTCCTTTCTGGTCTATGCCTTCGGTTCCATCACCCACAGTAACCATATAGAGGGGTACCTGCGCGCTGACCGACGAGTAGATTTTCAGAGTTTTCTCCTTCTCGGGATTATATTTGATGGTATTGTCGCCGTCGGTGAGCGCCACTTCTCTCTTGGATTCGTCGAATGCCACCGTTACGGCCGAAGCCACATCGACGCTCACATTTACCGATGCCGTGTAGTATGCGTCGGCGGTAGAGGTCTTTACATAGTATTTTGCACCTTCGGAGTATGTGCCGAAAGACGCCTTGTTGCCTTCGACAGTTATAGAGTAGGAGCCGCCTTCCCATATAACCTCTTCGAGGATGTTTCCTTCTGTGGCCTCGATGCTTATATAGAACGATTCGATTTCGTTGTCGCCGGCCACAAGTTCGCCGGCGTAGGGCTCATAGTCGACACTGAGTGCGATTCTCGAAGGGTCATCGATATTGAGCGTGATCTTCGCTGCACTTGCCACGAAAGAAACCAGGCCGATCATGGACAAACATAAAAAAATGTAGAATTTTTTCATATTACTGTCCGCTAAACCATAAAAAGTCGAGTCCAACTTCTTGAATGGCAGAAG